>Ga0070683_100003951_pt1 | contig 12132 bp, 11 predicted proteins | sample KBSC713LmetaG_FD_64662 | JGI IMG/M metagenome (GOLD analysis project Ga0070683, IMG submission 64662) | Corn rhizosphere microbial communities from Kellogg Biological Station, Michigan, USA - KBS C7.1-3L metaG | ecosystem: Host-associated > Plants > Roots > Rhizosphere ...
CCGCTGGATCTCGCTCGTCCCCTCGTAGATCTCGGTGATCTTCGCGTCGCGGTAGTAGCGCTCGACGGGAAATTCCTTCGTGTAGCCGTAGCCGCCGAGGATCTGGATCGCCTCCGCCGTCTGGCGGCGGGCCATCTCCGACGCGAAGAGCTTGGCCTTCGCGCCCGCCTCCGTCACCGGCTCGCCGCGATCCTTCAGCCACGCCGCGCGATAGACGAGCAGGCGGGCGGCGTCGATCTCCATCGACATGTTCGCGAGCTTCTGCTGGATCGCCTGGTGCTCGGCGATCGGCTTGCCGAACGTGTGCCGCTCGCGCGCATAGGCGAGCGCGACCTCGTACGCGGCCCGCGTGATCCCGAGCGCCTGGGCCGCGATGCCGATCCGGCCGCCGTCGAGCGTCTGCATCGCGATGCGGAACCCGCGCCCTTCTTCGTGCAGCAGCCGGTCGCGCCCGACGAACGCGCCCTCGATCGCGATGTCGTTCGTGATCGAGGAGTTCAGGCCGAGCTTCTCCTCGTCGCGGGTCACCCGCACCTGGTCGCCGTCGAGGACGAACGCGCTGACGCCGCGCGCGCCCGTGCGCTCGCCGTCGGTGCGCGCGAAGACGAGGAACGTGCCGGAGTAGCGGCCGTTCGTGATCCACTGCTTGTTGCCGGTGATCCGCCAGCCGTCGCCCTCCGGCTCGGCGCGCGTGCGGAGCGAGCCGGCGTCGGAGCCGGCCTCCGCCTCGGTGAGCGCGAACGCCCCGAGATGCTCGCCGCGCGCGAGCGGCGGCACGAAGCGCGACCGCTGCTCGTCGGTGCCGAACGTCAGCAGCGGCAGCGTCACCGCGCTCGTGTGCACGGCGACCGTGACCCCGACGCCCGCGTCGGCGCGCGAGAGCTCCTCGAGCACGAGGATGTACGAGAGGAAGTCCGTCCCGGCACCGCCGTACTCCTCCGGCACGCACGCGCCCATCAGCCCGATCTCCGCCAGCCGGGAGAAGACCTCGCGCGGGAACGTGTGCTCGCGGTCCCACGCCGCCGCATGCGGCTCGATCTCGCGCTGCGCGAAGTCTCGCGTCAGCGCCTGGATCTCCCGCTGCTCGGCGGAGAGCTCGAAGTCCACGCCGCTGATTATTCAGGCAGCCGCGAGCTCGCGCCGCACCTCGACGAGCGCGCCCTCGGTGTCGCAGAACGCCTCGACGACGGCGGGGTCGAACTGGCTGCCCGACTGCGCGACGATCTCCGCGCGCGCCTCACGCCACGGCAGCGCCCGCCGGTACGGCCGGTGCGAGGTCATCGCGTCGAGCGCGTCGGCGACCGCGAAGATGCGCGCGCCGAGCGAGATCTCCCCGTCGGACAGCCCGTCGGGGTAGCCCTTCCCGTCCCAGCGCTCGTGGTGCGAGCGGACGACCGAGAGGCCGGCGCCCTGGAGCACGGCCACACCCTTCAGCATCTGCTCGCCGAGCACCGTGTGCGTCTCCATCCGCCGCCGCTCGGCGCGTGTGAGCGGCCCGGGCTTCTGCAGGATCGCGTCCGGGATCCCGATCTTGCCGATGTCGTGCAGCAGGAACCCATACTCGAAGCTCGGGTCGTCGCGCTTCAGTCCCGGCGAAACCGTGTCGAGCAGCGCATCGGCATAGCGCTGGACGCGCTGCGAGTGCTGGCGCGTGCCGGAGTCCTTCGTGTCGAGCGCGACGGCGAGCGCGGTCACGGTCTCGAGGTAGGACGCCTCCAGTGCCTGCCGCTGCGAGCGCTCGATCTCGAGCAGGTGCCGGAGGTCGCGCGCGTACAGGAGAAGCTCCTGCTCGTCGCCCCGCGCGCGCCGCGGCCCCACCGGGACCGGCTGCCGGCCGGCGGCGCGCTCGATCACCGCGAGCAGCTCGAGCGGGCTGAAGGGCTTGCGGACAAGCGCATCGGCGCCCGCGCGGCGGGCGGAGCGCGCCTCCTCCTCGTCGGCGCCGGTGAGCAGGACGATCGGGATCCGGCTCGTCCGCTCGTCGCTCTTCAGCCGGCGGCAGAGCTCGGAGCCGCTCATGCCCGGCATGCGCAGGTCGAGGACGATCAGATCGGGACGGCGGCGCCGGATGCGCGTCTCGGCCTCCTCGGCGGACGCCGCCTCGTCCACCGCGATTTCGACGCTCTCCAGCGTCGTCCGGAGGAGCTCGCGCAGGGCGGGCTCGTCGTCGACGAGCAGGATCTTCATGCCTCCCACGACGGATCTTGTCCGCCCCTGACTCGTGGAAACGCCCCCTTTCGAGGGATTTTTGGAGCCGGAACCGGGATGTTGCCCGTCGAGCGGGTGCGATGGGCGAGTGCGCGACAGGGACGCAGGGAGCCCCGATAGCCAGCTATCGGGGCGACTGAGGACGCCGACGCGTGCCGCCCAGCGCGGCCGCGCGACATGGCCGTCATCCCGGTTTCGGCTCCCGGAAGCGGTCTAGTAGGCGTAGAAGCCGCGGCCGGACTTCCGGCCCAGGCGGCCCGCTTGCACGTACTGCCGCAAAAGCGGGCAGGGCGCGTATTTCGGGTCGCCGAGCCCGTAGTGGAGCACCTCCATGATCGCCACGCACGTGTCGAGGCCGATCAGATCGGCGAGCGCGAGCGGCCCCATGGGGTGGGCGAAGCCGAGCTTCGCGATCGTGTCGATCGCCTCCGGCTCGGCCACGCCCTCGAGCAGGACGTAGGCCGCCTCGTTGATGAACGGCATCAGGATCCGGTTGGAGACGAAGCCGGGCAGGTCGCGCGCCTCGGCGGGCGTCTTGCCCAGGTCGGTGGCGAGCTGCGTGATCGCCGCCGCCGTCTCGTCGGAGGTGTCGAGGCCGCGGATCACCTCGACGAGCTTCAGCACCGGCACCGGGTTGAAGAAGTGCATGCCGACGACGCGGTCGGGGCGGCTGGTCGCCGCGGCAAGCGAGGTGATCGGGATCGACGAGGTGTTGGACGCGAGGATCGCCGTCCCGGGCAGCACCTCGTCGGCGCGGCGGAAGATCTGCTCCTTGACGCCGGCGTCCTCGACGACGGCCTCGATCATCAGGTCCGCCTCGACGACGTCGACGGCGGGCTCGATGCGCGCGAGCACCTCCTGCGGGTCGGCGCCGCCCTTCTCGGCGAGCTTCGTCAGCGAGCGCTCGATGGTCGCGAGACCGCGCTCGACGGCTCCAGGGGCGGCGTCGTGCAGCGAGACGCGGCGGCCGGAGGCCGCGACGACCTGCGCGATGCCGCCGCCCATCTGGCCGGCGCCGACGACGAGGACGTGCTCGAAGCTCACGGGGGTGAGGCTATCGTCGCCGCATGCACGTCGAGGTGGACAACGCGCGGCTGTGGGTGGAGGACGAGGGCGACGGCCCGCCGATCCTCTTCGTCCACGGCGGGCTCGGCGACTCGCAGCTCTGGGAGCCGGTGACCGCGCAGCTGCGCGACGCGTTCCGGTGCGTGCGCTACGACCTGCGCTTCTGGGGCCGGTCGAGCGGCCCGGCGGAGCCGTTCTCGTTCGTGCGGGACGCGGTCGGCGTGCTCGACGCACTCGGGATCGAGCGCGCGGCGCTCGTCGGATTGTCGATGGGCGGCGGCACCGCGCTCGACGTCGCGCTGTCGCACCCGGAGCGGGTGACCGCGCTCGTACATGTCGCGGCCGGGATGAGCGGGCGGCCGGTCGACGTGTACAGCGAGGAGCAGCGGGCGTACGAGAACGAGATGGACGCCGACCTCGAGGTGTGGGCGCCGCTCGGCGCGGACGACCGGATCCGCAAGCTGTGGCAGGCGACGCCGGAGGCGCAGGGCTATCCGGAGGAGGCGGAGCCGGAGCGCGCCCCCGCCGCCGACCCGTCACGCGTGCAGGTGCCGACGCTGGTGATCGTCGCGAAGCACGACCCGCCCGCCCAGCAGGACGTCGGCCGCACCCTCGCCGCGGAAGCGCCGAACGCGACGCTCGTCGAGGTGGACAGCGACCACTACCTGACGATCCGCGAGCCCCAAGAAGTCGCGGACCACATCCGAACGTTCCTCAGCGCAAGCTAACGCGAAGCGTTAGCGAGCGCCGAGCGCGCGCGGCCTGCGCAGCACGCCGCGCGCGATGACGCCGTTCCCAGGCCCACGAGCCTTACCGCGCGAAGCACGCGGAAGACCGCGCTCTTCCGCGTGCGCAGCTCCGCTTCAGTTGCTCGAGGTCGTCAGACCTCGAGCAAGAGCGCGTCGCCCTGGCCGCCGCCGGAGCAGATCGCGGCCAGCCCGAGCCCGCCGCCCTCGCGGCGCAGCTCGTTGATCATCGTCGCGACGATGCGGCCTCCACTCGCGCCGATCGGATGGCCGAGCGCGACTGCGCCGCCGTTCACGTTCGTCGCGTCGGGGTCGGCGCCGAGCATCTTGACCGAGTTGAGCGCGACCGACGAGAACGCCTCGTTCACCTCGACGCGCTTCACGTCGCCGATCGACTTGCCGGCCTTCTGGAGCGCCTGCGCGCCCGCGTTCGCGGGCGTGCGCGCGAGCCACGCGAACTCGTCGGCGACGTAGCCCTGCGCGACCACCGTGGCGAGCGGCTCGAGCCCGCGCCGCTGCGCAAACTCCTCCGAGCAGACGACGACGCACGACGCGCCGTCGTTGACGCCCGGCGCGTTGCCGGCAGTGATCGTCCCCTCCGGGTCCATGACGGGCTTCAGCGAGGCGAGCTTCTCGATCGTCGTGTCGCGGCGTACGCCTTCGTCCGCGGCCACGTCGCCGACCGGCACGATCTCGTCGGCGAACTTGCCGCTGTCCTGCGCCGCCGCCGCGCGCTCATGCGAGCGCAGCGCCCAGCCGTCCTGTTCCTCGCGCGAGATGCCGAGCTCACGCGCGACCCGCGCCGCCTGCTGCACCATGTGCTGCTCGTCGAACGTCGAGCGCAGGCCGTCCCAGATCATCAGGTCGAGCAGCGTGGCGTCGCCCATCTTGTAGCCGAACCGCGCCTTCGGCACCGCGTACGGCGCGTTCGACATCGACTCCATCCCGCCCGTCACGACGACCTCGACGTCGCCGGCGCGGATCATCGAGTCGGCGATCTCGATCGCGCGGATCGACGACGCGCACACCTTGTTGATCGTGTCCGCGGGCACCTGGATCGGTAGCCCCGCCCCGACGGCGGCCTGCCGCGCCGGCGCCTGCCCGGCGCCGGCCTGCAGCACCTGCCCCATGATCACGTACTCGACCTCGCGTCCCTCGAGGCCGATCCGCTCGAGCGCCGCGCGGATGACGATCGCGCCGAGCTCGGTGGCGGGGTAGTCCTTCAACCCCCCGCCGAGACGGCCGAACGGCGTGCGGACGGCGGAGACGACGACGCTGCGGCTCACGTCGTTGAGCCTAGCCGGACGTCTGCACCGCGCGTTGGTGCAGCCGCAGCATCCCGTGCTCGTAGTCGATCGTGACGACGTCGAACCGGCTGAGCATGTCCGAGCCCAACAGGCCCTGGACGCCGCCGTCGGCGTTCCCGAACGGGAGGTTCGCCTCCACGACCCTCGTCGCGGGCAGCTCGACGTCGCCGACCTGCCAGTGCTTCACCTCGATCGTCCGCACGTTCGTCACGTTCGTGATCCCCGCGACGCGGTGGCTGTCGCCGGACCGCTTGGCGCCGAGGTCCCGCGCGACCGCGGAGTCGACGAGCGACTGCGACGCGCCCGTGTCGACGGCGAACGTGTACGGCCCCTTCCCGTCGATCGTCACGGGGACCACGGCGATCACCTGGCGACCGTGCCTGAGCACCTTGATCGCGACGTCGAGCCGCCCGTTCGGGGTCGTCGTCGTCGAGCCGGTCTTCGCGCCGCCACACCCGGCCAGCAGCCCGACGGCGAGTGCGAGCAGGAGGGCGCGCTTCACCCTCGTGCAACGGCTCAGCGCGCGAAGGAGATACCCGGCTCGAGCCGCCGCGCGAAGGCGACGAGCAGCCGGACGACGTTCTCGACGTCCTCCAGCTCCACGACCTCGACCGGTGTGTGCATGTAGCGGAGCGGGATCGAGACGAGGCCGGTCGCGACGCCGACGCGCGAGAGGTACACGGCGTCCGCGTCGGTGTTCGTGTGACCGCGCGAGACCTCCACCGAGCAGGCGATGCCCTCCGCCTCCGCCGTCTCGTAGAGCAGCTCGAACACGGCGGGGTGCATCGATGGGCCGCGCATCAGGGCGGGGCCGCCGCCGAGCCTGTGCTCACCCTCGTCCTCGGGGTCGCCGCCGCGCACGTCGGTCGCGTGCGTCACGTCGACGGCGATCGCCACCGAGGGCTCGAGCTCGAACGCTGCGGTGCGCGAGCCGGCGAAGTCGCCCACCTCCTCCTGCACGACCGCGACGCCCGCGACGTCACCCGGCGTGCCGCCCTCGGCGGCGACCCGGCGGGCGACCTCGAGCGCGACGTACGAGCCGAGCCGGTTGTCGAGCGAGCGCGAGGCGACGCGGCCGTTGCGCAGCTCGAGCGGGGCACCGGCGATGATCGCGGCGTCGCCGGGGCGCACGAGCTGCTTCGCCTCGTCCTTGTCCCTGGCGCCGATGTCCACGAACAGGTCGGAGAACTCGTACGGCTTGGGGTCCTCCCCGCGCCGCGTCTTCTGCTTGCGCACGCCGACCACGCCCGGCAGCCGGCCGTCGCGCGTGAGGATCTCCACGCGCTGCGCGGCCACGGTGCGGGGATCGAAGCCGCCGAGCTGGCGGACGGCGAGCATCCCGTCGTCGCCGACGTGCGTGACGACGACGGCGATCTCGTCGATGTGCCCGACGATCGCGAGCAGCGGGCCGCCCTTCGTGCCCGGAACGCGCACCCACGACGAGCCGAGCACGTCGCCCGACACCTCGCCGAAGCTGCGCGCCTCGTCGCGCCAGGCCCGGGCGGCGAGATCCTCCTGCCCCGAGGGCCCGGGGGCGGTCAGGAGCTGCTGGAGGGCCTCCGGGATCGCCATTGCGACGGAGCCTAGCCGTCTCGGTTTAGCGTCCCGCCGTGCAGCTGTACGCGCTCGACGAGCTCTACGCGGTCGTCCGGCTCGAGCCGGACGCGCCGCTCCCCGACTGGGCGCAGCGTGGCCACTTCCGCTCGGTGACGCGCTCCGACGAGGAGATGTCGATCGTCTGCCGCCAGGAGGACGTGCCGCTCGACGCGAGCGCCGAGCGCGGCTGGGTCTGCTTCAAGATCGAGGGGCCGCTCGACTTCTCGCTGACCGGCGTCGTCTCGTCGCTCGTCGCCCCGCTGGCCGAGGCGGAGATCCCGATCTTCATCATCTCGACCTTCGAGACCGACTACCTGCTCGTCCGCGAGCACGACCTCCACCGCTCCGTCGAGGCGCTCACCTCCGCGGGGCATTCCGTCGACAGCTGATCCGCGGTATGGTCCCGGCGATGACCCGCGTCTCCCGCACCTGGTGGTCCTGGCGCCACGAGCCGTGCGGGAGCGTGCGCTGACGCAGCGCCGACCAACCCGAACGGCTCACGGCTCCCCCGGGAGCCTTTTTTATGCCCTCTACCGAGATCGCCACCGACCTCCTCACCCCGCTCGGGGCCTACCTCCGCCTGCGCGAGGGCGCGGCCGGGGCCTTCCTGCTCGAGTCGGTGGAGCGCGGTCGCCTCGGCAACCACTCGTTCGTCGGCCGCGGCTCGCGCCTCGTCTCCTTCGACGAGGCGGAAGCGCTCGGCGAACCGGTGGTCGGCTACCTCGGCTACGACGTCGTCGCCCGCCTCGAGCCGACCGTGCCGCTGCCGGCCGACGGCCCGGGGCTCCCGGAGAGCGTTTTCGTCGTGCCCGAGCTGCTCGTCCGCTTCGACCACGCGCGCGGGATCGCGGAGGTGCTGCTCGGCAATCCCGCCGCGCTCGACGGGCCGCAGCCCGAGCTGCCGCGCGGCGAAGGCGTTCGGGGCGAGCTGCGCCGCTTCCCGGAGCGTGACGAGCACCTGCGCCGCATCGAGCGGGCACAGGAGCACATCCGCGAGGGCGACGTGTTCCAGGTCGTGATCGCGCAGCGCGCCGAGCGGCCGACCTCCGCGAGCGCGTTCGAGCTCTATCGCGCCCTGCGGCGCGTCAATCCCTCTCCCTATCTCTTCCTGCTCGAGCTTGCCTGGGACGCCGAAGGCGACCCGGTCTTCCGGCCGGGCACCGGCGGCTTCGCCGCCGGTGCTTCCAGCCAGCGCCTGGCGCTCGTCGGCAGCTCCCCGGAGACGGTCGTGAAGTGCGAGGGCTCGCGCGCCGCGCTCAACCCGATCGCCGGGACGATCGCGCCGGGCGAGGGCGACGCGGATGCGCTGCTCTCCTCGGAGAAGGACCGGGCCGAGCACGTGATGCTCGTCGACCTCGGCCGCAACGACCTCTCGCGGGTGTGCGAGCCGGGCAGCGTGCGGGTGGAGCGGTTCATGGAGCCCGAGCGCTACTCGCACGTCACGCACCTCGTCAGCGAGGTGGTCGGCGAGCTGCGAGACGGCGTGACGCCGTTCGAGCTGCTGCGCGCCTGCTTCCCCGCGGGAACCGTGTCGGGCGCACCGAAGGTGCGCGCGATGCAGATCGTCTCCGAGCTCGAGGGCTACGCCCGCGGCGTCTACGCGGGCGCCGTCGGCTACGTGCTGCCGGAGCAGCGCTCGATGGACACGTGCATCGCGATCCGGACGCTCGTCCTGCGCGACGGCGTCGCCTACCTGCAGGCGGGCGGCGGGATCGTCGCCGACTCCGACCCGGCCGCCGAGCACCAGGAGTGCCTGAACAAGCTCGCCGCACTCGAAGCCGCGATCGAGCTGGCCGAATCGTGATCCTGCTGATCGACAATTACGACTCGTTCACGTACAACCTCGCGCATCTGTTCGGGGCGCTGGGAGCGGAGGTGCAGGTGCTGAGGAACGACGAGGTCGGTGCAGCCGAGGCCGAAGCGCTCGCCCCGACACATCTGATCGTCTCCCCCGGCCCCGGCCGGCCCGACGACGCGGGTGCGAGCGAGGAGATCGTGCGGCGGCTCGCGCCGGCCACGCCGACGCTCGGGGTCTGCCTCGGCCACCAGGCGATCGTCGAGGTCTTCGGCGGCGAGGTCGGCTACGCGCGGGAGCTGCTGCACGGGAAGGCGTCGCCGGTGCGCCACGACGGCGCCGGGCTCTTCACCGGGCTGCCGCAGCCGTTCGACGCCGGGCGCTACCACTCGCTCGCGGCGACGCGCATTCCGGACGTGCTGGAGCCGACGGCGTTCGCGGAGGACGGCGAGGTGATGGCCGTGCGCCACCGTTCGCTGCCCGTCGTCGGCGTGCAGTTCCACCCGGAGTCGGTGCTGACCCCCGACGGCCCGGCGCTCGCGCGCAACTTCCTCGAGGGGCGATTGTGATCCACCTGTTGATGGCACGCGTGCTGGACGGGCACGACCTGACGCGGGCGGAGGCGCGCGAGGCGATGCAGCAGATCATGGAGGGCGGCGCGACGCAGGCGCAGATCGCCGGCTTCCTCGTCGCGCTGCGCGCGAAGGGCGAGACGGCGGACGAGATCGCGGGCTGCGCCGAGGCGATGCGCGAGCACGCGCTGCCGGTGCGGCCGCAGCGGGACGACCTCGTCGACACGGCGGGGACGGGCGGCGACGGCAAGTCGACGCTGAACATCTCCACCGCGGCGGCGCTGCTCGCCGCGGCCGCGGGAGCGGGCGTCGCGAAGCACGGGAACCGGGCGGCGTCGTCGCAGACCGGCTCCGCCGACGTGCTGGAGGCGCTCGGCTTCGAGCTCGAGCTGCCGCCGGAGCGGATCGCGCGGTCGATCGACGAGCTCGGCTTCGGCTTCATGTTCGCGCAGGCGCACCATCCCGCGATGAAGCACGCGGCGCCGGTTCGCCGTGAGCTCGGAACGCGTACGGTGTTCAACGTGCTCGGTCCGCTCACGAACCCTGCGCGTGCGCGCGCCCAGGTCGTCGGCGTCTACTCGGAGGCGCTCGTGCGGCCGGTCGCGGAGGCGCTCGCCCAGCTCGGCGCGCGCCGCGCGTTCGTCGTGCACGGCGCGGGCGGCATCGACGAGCTCTCGCCGGTCGGGCCGTCGACCGTGAGCGAGGTGGTGGACGGCGGCGTGCGCGACCGGGTGATCGATCCGCAGGAGCTCGGGCTCGAGCCCGCGTCGCTCGAGTCGCTCGCAGGCGGCGCGCCGCCGGAGAACGCAGCCGCGATCCGGCGGGTGTTCGCGGGCGAGCGCGGCGGCGCGCGCGAGGCGGTACTGCTCAATGCCGCCGGAGCGATCGCGGCCGGCGGACACGCCGAGGACCTGCGCGAGGGGGTCGAGCTCGCACGGTCGGCGCTCGACTCCGGCGCGGCCGCGGCACGGCTCGACGAGCTGGTGGAGTTCACGCATGCCTAGGTTCCGCGACGCGCTCGCGCGGTCAGGGCTCGGCGCGATCGCCGAAGTGAAGCGGCGCTCACCGTCGGCCGGAGACCTGCGCCCCGATGCCGATCCCGGACGCCTCGCGGCGCAGTTCGCAGCGGCGGGCGCCTCCGCCGTGTCCGTGCTCGTGGACGAGCGCTTCGCGGGGACGGTCGACGACCTGCGCGCGGCGCGCGCGGCGACGGACGTGCCGCTGCTCGGCAAGGGGTTCTTCTCGACCGAGGAGCATCTGCGGGAGTTGAAGGAGGCGGGCGCGGACGCCGTCCTGCTGATCCTGCGCGACCTCGACGACGCGACGTGCGCGCGGTTGCTCTCGTACGCGCACGAGCTGCAGATGGACGCGCTCGTCGAGGCGCATAGTTCTGACGAACTTCAGCGCGCGAACTTCCTCGACGCACCGGTGATCGGGATAAACGCGCGTGACCTGAGCACGTTCGCGATCGACCGCCGCGCGCAACTGGACCTGGTTGCCCGTGCGCCGCAGGACCGGGTCGTGATCGCGGAGAGCGGCGTGCACACGCGCGCCCAGGGAGCCGCGGCCGAGCTCGCGGGCGCGGACGCGATCCTCGTCGGCTCCGCGCTGATGCAGGCGGACGACCCGCAGGCGAAGCTGCGCGAGCTCCTGTCCCGCCCACTCGTGAAGGTGTGCGGGCTGACGCGGCAGGAGGACGTCGACGCGGCGGTCGAGGCGGGCGCCGACCTGCTCGGGTTCATCCACGTCGAGGCGAGCCCGCGGCGCACCCAGTCGGTGCTCGACGTTCCCGGGACGAACCTCGCCGTGTCGGTCTTCGTCGAGGAGACGCACGAGACCGCGGCGGATCTCGTCCAGTTCTACCCCGATCGCGGCAGCGGCGTACGCGGGCGCGAGGCGATGCTGCTGCGCGACGGCGTCGAGGTCGCCCGCGTGCTCGACCAGCCGTGGGAGACGCACGACGCGCTGCACTGGACGCGCGCCGCGGCGACCGGCGGACGCGTGATGCTCGCGGGCGGGCTCGGGCCTGAGAACGTGCGCGACGCAATCGCAGCGGTGCGGCCGTGGGCGGTCGACGCGTCGTCGTCGCTCGAGTCGGAGCCGGGGGTCAAGGATCACGCGCGCGTGCGCGCCTACGTGGAGGCCGCCCGTGCGTGACTTCGGCGGCTACGGCGGGCGGTACGTGCCGGAGACGCTGATCCCGGCACTCGACGAGCTCGACCGCGCCTGGCAGGAGGCGCGCGAGGACGACGCGTTCCGCGCGGAGCTGCACGCCCTCGCGACGTCGTACGCCGGGCGCCCGACGCCGCTGACGCTGGTCGAGCGGTTCGCGCCGGGCAAGCGGATCTGGCTGAAGCGGGAGGACCTCCTGCACACGGGTGCGCACAAGATCAACAACGCGATCGGGCAGGCCGTGCTCGCGCGGCGGCTCGGCAAGCGCCGGATCGTCGCGGAGACCGGTGCGGGCCAGCACGGCGTCGCGACGGCCACGGTGTGCGCGCGGTTCGGCCTCGAGTGCGTCGTCTACATGGGCGTCGAGGACATGCGGCGACAGCGACCGAACGTCGAGCGCATGGGCTTGCTCGGCGCCGAGGTGCGCGGTGTCGACTTCGGGACGAAGACGCTGAAGGAGGCGACGAGCGAGGCGATCCGGGACTGGATCACGAACGTCGAGACGACGCACTACCTGATCGGCTCCTGTGTCGGGCCGGCGCCGTACCCGGAGCTCGTCGCCGAGCTGCAGTCGGTGATCGGACGGGAATCGCGCGAGCAGCACCTCGCGGCCGAGGGCCGACTGCCGGAGGCCGTCGTCGCCGCCGTCGGAGGGGGCTCCAACGCGATCG
>Ga0070683_100003955_pt1 | contig 12129 bp, 7 predicted proteins | sample KBSC713LmetaG_FD_64662 | JGI IMG/M metagenome (GOLD analysis project Ga0070683, IMG submission 64662) | Corn rhizosphere microbial communities from Kellogg Biological Station, Michigan, USA - KBS C7.1-3L metaG | ecosystem: Host-associated > Plants > Roots > Rhizosphere ...
GCGAGGATCGCGAATCGACCCTCATCGAGCAGATCCATGCGATTGTTGCTCGCGACGGAGTCACTGCCGATTCCAACTGTGATCCCGGCCGCCAGAAGCTCGTCGAGCGGCGCGATCCCGTGGCCGAGCTTCGCGTTCGACACCGGACAATGCGCGACGCACGAATGCGAGTCGGCGATCGACCTCATGTCGCCGTGATCGACGCGAACGCAATGAATGAGCAGGGGCGATCTTTCGAGGACGCCGAGGGTCGCGAGCAATTGAATCGGCGACGATCCTCGCGAGGAAACCGAAATCGAACGACGTCGCAGTCCGTCCGCGAATGAACCGCGCGCGTTGACGACGTAGTCGTGTTCCGCCGAGCTCTCGGCGATATGGATCGCCATGGGGAGAGATTGTTCCCGGGAGAGCTTCGCGCACTCGCGAAAGAGATCGTCGCTCACGGTGTACGGCGCGTGCGGAGAGATCCCGGCGCGAACAAGGGGCGTCTCGAGATATCGAAGCGACGCAATTTTTTCGCGAAGACCCGCGATCGACTCGGCGCATTGCGATGGATCGGGGCCAAAGACCTCCTGATACATGATTCCGCGGACGCCTGCGTCACGCATCGCTCGCAGGACGACGCCGGACGAGCACGTATCGGCGTACGACGTGATGCCCGCGCGAACTCCTTCTTCGATGCCATAGCGCGCCGAGTCGAGCATCGCGGCGTCGTCGAGCACCGATCGCCGCGCGGCCGTGAGTCGCATGATCCAGCGACGGAAGTCGAGATCCTCGAGGAATCCGCGCATCGCCGTGAGCTCGAGGTGGCAATGCGCGTTCACGAGGCCCGGTATCAGAACGACGTCGCCGAGGTCGTCGTCGGTCCCTGGAGGGGCGTCGTCGATGGGGCCGACGTAGGCGATGCGAGATCCGTCAACGGCGACGACGCCGTCGCGGATAGGAGGTGAGCAAACTGGTACGACCCACTTCGCGTGGTACCGGATCATGGTCTGTTTGGCGAGTCGTCCGAGGAGCAACGCGACGAGGGATTTCTTTCCGGGCGAGGGTGTTGGACTGCCATAGGGAGAGCGATCCCTCGCTTCGCTCGGGATGACATGACCTCCAGAGCGATCCCTCGCCTCGCTCGGGATGACATGACCTCCAGAGCGATCCCTCGCCTCGCTCGGGATGACATGACCTCCAGAGCGATCCCTATAGCGGCGGACGCTTTCTCGTCGTGTCTTTTGTCGTATCGCGCTTCGGCAATGTAAAGAGTCCCGTGTCTCTGAACCGACGGGACGTGTCTCCCGGGAAACGTGGCGGCCGACGCGTACTGTCCGGATAGAGCGATCCGACGCCCGACGTATCCGGATACAGCGATCCCGTGTGGACATCGCACGGCAACACCGGATCCGTTCCAGGAATGAAAAACTCGTTGCTCACGACCGTCGGCGGACAATACGGCGTCGCGAGCATGTTCGTCGAATTGTCGATCTGACGCTGAACAAGGTCGCCCGGCATGGGCCAATCGCGCGGTGCCGGCTTTCGCTTATACGCCTCGGTCATGAACGCCGTCCACGCCGGCGCCGCCAGAATGCCGCCCTGTGCGTTTGCTTTGATCTTTTGCGGCTTGTCGAAGCCCATCCACGCGCCGGCGACGAGATCCGACGTGTAGCCGATGAACCAGACATCGGTTCCGTCATTCGTCGTGCCCGTTTTGCCGCCGGCCGGATAATGAAACTGTGAACCGACGCTTCCCGCGGCCGTCCCGCGCTGCACGACGTCTTTCATGACGCTGACCATCAGCCAGGCTTCCTCCGGCGACAACACCGGAACGCGCGTCGGTTCCGGCTCCCACAACACGGTGCCCTTCGAGTCTTCGACCTTCGTGATCGCCATCGGCTGCGCGCGAGTGCCGAGCGTCGCGAACGTCGTGTACGCGGCGACCATCTCGATCGGATACACCTCGGCCGCGCCGATGAAGATCGACGGATAACCGGGGATTGGCGTCGTGAGACCAAAGCGGCGGGCTTCGTCGATCACGCTCTGTACGCCGAGCTCGAGGCCGAGCTTGATCGTCGGAACGTTCCGCGACTGATAGAGCGCGCGACGCATTGGAATCTTTCCGGCGTAGTCGCCCTCGAAATTCTGCGGCGTCCACGTCGATCCGCGATCGAGCTGCACGGTCAGCGGCGAGTCGTCGAGGATATACGAGAGCGGTCGTCCGCTTTGGACCGCATCCGAGTAGACGATCGGCTTGAATGTCGACCCTGGCTGACGAACCGCCTGGACCGCGCGATCGAACTTGCTGTCGTCGAAGTCGCGACCGCCGACGAGTGCGCGAACGCCGCCAGTCTGAGGATCCATCGCGACGAATGCGCCCTGCAAATACGGCGAGTTCGCAGTGGCGTTGTCGTCGTCCGTCGCACGAGCGACGTACCGCTCATACGTCATGTGCGGATAGTTGCCATACTTCCCGGCTTCGATCGCGCGCATCTGACGCTCCATCGCATGCTCGGCGGCGGTCTGGAGGTCGAGGTCGAGCGTCGTGTAGACCTTTAGACCTTGCTCATAGAGCTGCTTTCCGAACTTTTCGTCGAGCAGCTGGCGAATCCACTCGACGAAGTACGGTGCGACCTCGCCGGACTCGACGCGCGTCGCCAGACGTAGCGGATATGCTTGCGCTTCTCTCGCCTGCTCGGGCGTCACGACATTCTCGTCGCGCATGAGAGCGATGACGGTGTTTCGTCGCTGAACCGCGCGATCCGGGAACAGTCGCGGATTGTAGCGCTCCGGTCCTTTCGGCAGCGCGGCCAGAGTCGCCGCCTCGGCGAGGTTCAGGTCTTTGAGCGATTTGCCGAAGTACCTCTGGGCGGCCGACTCGATGCCGTATGCGCCGTTGCCGAGGTAGATCTGGTTGAGGTAGAGCTCGAGAATCTTGTCTTTCGGGTATTGCGCTTCGATCGAGCGAGCGACCTTCGCCTCTTTGAGCTTTCGAATGACCGACTTGTCGCGGGAGATACGGTCGGGGAAGATGTTTCGCGCGAGCTGCATCGTGATCGTCGAAAAGCCTTCCGCGAAGTTGCGATTCTTGAGATCGACGAGCATCGCGCCGGGCACCCGATGCCAATCGATGCCCGCGTGCTGGAAGAACCGCTTGTCTTCGGTGATGACGAAGGCGTCGCGAACGAGCGGCGGTACGTCCGCGATCTTCACGAGCGTCCGTCGCTCGAGTCCTAACTCGGCGATGAAGCGGCCGTCGGCTGCAAACAGCTTCGACGTTTGCCTCGGCTCATAGTCTTGCAGCGCGTTCGCCGACGGACAGCGACCCGCGCGACAGACCATGGCCCAGCTCGCGTATGCGAGCCCGGCTCCGAACGCGCCGAAGAAGCAGACGAGGAGCAAAAAGACACGAGCGAAGCGAGGATGCGTCGCTCGGAAGCGTTTTGTGAACGGGAAAGCAGGCATATGATGTAATTCTCTCTTCGTCTATTTTTGTGCCATGCGATCTCATGCACTGCTCGATGATCTAAAATGGCGCGGTTTGCTCCATCAGAACACCGACGAGGTCGCCGAAGCGCTGTCTGGCGACCCAATTGGCGGTTACATCGGCTTCGATCCGACCGCGCCGAGCCTACACATCGGGACCCTGCTGGTCATCATGCTCCTCGTCCGATTGCAGCGGCACGGCCATTTGCCCGTTGCGCTCGTCGGAGGCGGCACTGGCCTCATCGGTGATCCGGGCGGAAAGTCGGCCGAACGACCGCTGTCCTCGCCGGAGATCGTGGCGGCGAATGCGGCGAGTATTCGGAAACAGCTCGAGCGCTTCCTCGACTTCAGCGGGAACAATGCCGCGCGCATGATCAACAACGCCGAGTGGCTCGTCGATCTCAAGGCCGTCGACTTCATGCGCGACGTCGGCAAGCACTTCACCGTGAACTACATGCTCGCGAAGGATTCGGTGAAGGGGCGCATGGAGGCCGGCATCTCGTACACCGAGTTCTCGTACATGCTGCTTCAGGCGTACGATTTTCTCGAGCTGCGCCGCCGACACGGCGTGAAGCTGCAGATGGGCGGCAGCGACCAGTGGGGTAACATCACCGCGGGAATCGAGCTCATTCGTCGCACGATCGGCGCGGACGCGCACGCGATCACGTCGCCTCTCGTCACGACGTCGGCCGGCACGAAGTTCGGCAAGACCGAAGCAGGCGCGGTGTGGCTCGATCCGTCGCTGACGTCCCCGTACAAGTTCTATCAGTTCCTCGTCAACGTCGACGACCGCGACGTCGGCAAGTACCTGCGATACTTCACACTTCTTTCACAAGAAGAGATCGAAGCGCTGGACGCCGCCACGGAGTCGCAGCCGGAAAAGCGTGAGGCGCAGCGCGCGTTGGCGCGCGAAGTGACGCGCACGGTGCACGACGCTGGTCCGTTGAGGACTGCTGAAGAGGTCTCAGAGTTGTTGTTCGGTGGAGGAGACCCGCGGTCGCTGTCGCTCGACGCGCTGCAAGCGCTAAAACTCGAGATTCCGGTGTTCGCGATTCCGTACGATGCAGCTCGGACGGAGACGACGACCTACGACGTGCTCGAAGCGGTGTGCTTCGGGCCGGATGCGCTCTTCAAGAGCAAAGGCGAAGCGCGGCGCATGGTTCAGCAGGGCGGCGTCTACTTGAATGGCCAGCGAATGGAGACGGAGCGGCGAGCTCTCGCGCCGGAGGAATTACTCGGCGGGAAATACGTTCTCGTTCGGAAGGGTGCGCGCAGCTATGGGCTTGTGGAGGTCGCAGAGGCGTAACTGCGAACGACGGAACCGCACAACAACAGAAGAGCGGACCCCCCGGCTTTTGACGCAGAGACGCGAGGACACGCAGAGGCGCAGAGGACGGCGGAACGACGGTTTCTTGAAAAGTTCAAAAACAGCTTTCCCTAGTTCCTCTGCGCCTCCGCGTGTCCTCTGCGTCTCTGCGTCAAGAAACGGGGTTCCGGGGTTCCGGGGTTCCGTCGTTCCGGGGTTCCGTCGGTTAGAGCATCTCCAGCGCATAGTCGATCTCGTCGACCGTATTGTACGCATGCGGCGAGAGTCGAACTGCTCCCTCACGAACTGTGTGCCAGACGCGAGCCTCCTTGAGCCGCGCGCTCGTCGCATCCGGATCCGCCGGACGCAACGACACGATTCCGCCGCGTCGCCCCGGCTCCCTCGGCGTCACCAGCTCGATCCCGTCCCGATCGGACGCCCAGTCGACCACGTGCTGCGTCAGCTCCGCGATGTGCGTCGCGATGTTGGCCGGGCCGAGCTCGTGAATCAGCTCCAAGCTTGCGTTCATTCCCGCGAAATCCTGATACGGCAGCGTGATGAACTCGAAGCGTCGCGCGTCCTCGCGCCAGGTGAGGTCGTAGTCCATCAAGCGACGGAAATCCTCCGAGCCCTTCACGTCGAGCCAGCTCACGTCATGCGGCTCGAGACGCTGCACGAGATGCTTGCGGACGTACACGAACCCCGCGCCCCACGGCCCCAGTAGCCACTTCTGCGCGCCGCACGCGAGGATGTCCACATGCATCTGCGACAGGTCGAGCGTCAACGGGCCGAGCCCCTGCATCGCGTCGACGACGAAATAGATCTGACGCTCGCGGCAGGCGTCGCCGAGGAGTTTGAGATCGAGCCGCGAGCCAAACGCAAAGCCGACCCACGAGACCGACAACACCTTCACCTTCGGATCGTCGAGGGCGGCGAGCACAGTCTCGTTGTCGATGACCCCTTCGACGGGATGCACGCGCCGATACTCTGCCCCGCGGAGCTTCGCGGCCTGCATCCAGGGATAGATGTTCGCCGGGAATTCCTTGTCCGGTGTGACGATCACGTCACCCGGCCCAATTGGCAGCGAAAACGCGGCGAGGTTGATCCCGTAGGTCGTGTTCACCGCGAGCGCGATCTCGTCCGTGCTCGCACCGATCAATGACGCAATGAGCTCTCGACCGCGCGCGAGCGTCGCGAACTGCAACGTGTCCGTCATCCGATGGAGCGCGGCGCGTTTTCCATTGAACTCGGCAACGGCGGCGAGCGTTCGCTCCGGCAGCGGACCGGTCGACGCATGATTCAGGAAGACGATCTCGTCGGCTCCAGCCCACGGAAATTCCTTCGCGCGAAGTGCTTCGACGTCGTAGTTCGTCACGGTCGGGCGATATCTGGAAGTCCCGCGCCGCGCGGAATGGCGGCGCGCACTGCTCTCGGGTCGAGCGCGTCGCGAAGGGCGTCGCCGAGCAAATTGAAGCCGAGCACGGCGGCGCCGATGGCGAGTCCGGGGAAGAGCGACGTCCACGGCGCATGTCGCAGCTGATACAGGTCGCGACCATCGGCGATCATCGATCCCCAGCTCGGCGTCGGCGGCTGAACGCCAAGGCCGAGAAACGACAGCGACGACTCCGCCATTATTGCGCCGGCAACGCCGAGCGTCGCTGCGATGACGACCGGGGCAACGACGCTCGGCAAGATGTGCTTGATGAGAATTCTCAGATCAGGTGCTCCGAGTGCGCGCTCGGCCTGGACGAATTCCAGTTCGCGAACGACGAGCACTTGTCCGCGAACGAGACGCGCCATCCCGGCCCAACCGACGACCCCGATCGTGATGAACACGACGGTGAGTGACGGTTGAAGCGCCGCAACCATCGCGATGAGGAGCAAGAGCGTCGGGAACGCGAGAGTGACGTCCGCGAGACGCATCACGATCTCGTCGATCCATTTGCCGTAGTAGCCCGCGAACAACCCGAGAATGACGCCCAACGTCAGCGAGATTCCCTGCGCGCCGATGCCGACGGCGAGGGAGACGCGTGCGCCGTAAACGAGTCGTGCATAGACATCGCGTCCCTGGACGTCGGTGCCGAACCAATGTCTGAACGAGGGCGGCTCGAGGGAGCTGATGAGATCGATGCCAAACGGATCTTTGCGAGCGAGCAACGGTGCGGCAATCGCGAGCAGCGCGAGCAAAACAATGACGCCGCCGCCAAACCAGGCGCGTTTGTCGCTCTTCAGCCGCTCGGTCGCGCGACTCATCTATGGATTCGCCAGTGGATCGCCGAGCTCCGGCGGTGTGCCGGGCTGCTGATGCTTCCAGCGGCGGTGATGCCAGAAATACTGCTCCGGCACCTTCCGAATCCACGTCTCGAGCGTCTTCGTGTACTCGGAGACGATTCGGTCGACATCCGCCTCGCGATCACCGGTGTCCTCGACGTCGATCAACTCGAAGCTGAGGTGGTATCGTCCCGACGGCTGCCGAATCGCCGCGCCGAAAACCACCGGCGTACCGAGTCGCAGCGCGAACACGGCTGGACCACGCGGCGTTTTCGCGAGACGTCCGAAGAACGGAACCCACATCGACGCGAGGCCGACCGCGCCCTGGTCGAAGAGCATCGCGACCACTCGCCCGCTTCGCAGCGATCGCGGCACACGGCGCACCGCCTCCTCGTCGTGCACGACTGTCATTCCAATTCTCTGACGTGTGCTCGTGAGGTAGCGATCGAAGAGCGGGTTCGCCATGTGTCGCGCGACGACATCCATCGGCAAACCGCGAGCCGCGGCGTACGCTCCACCGAGCTCCCAGTTGCCGAGGTGCCCTGTCACGATGATGAGCCCTTTCCCGAGCGACATCTTTTGCTCGACGATGTCCCACCCGTCGACGGACTCGAAGAGGCCGATGATCTCCTTCGGGCTATACGACGGAAGAATCGCCGTCTCGATGCTCGTTCTTCCGAGATGACCGTACGCGGCGCGGGCGATTCGTTCGATCTCCGCCGAGTCTTTTTCGGGGAATGCTGAACGCAGCTGCCGCTCGACGACGTCGCGCCGAATTCCGATCGGCGAGTATCCGAGACTCGCGATCGTCTCACCGAACTTGCCTGCGGTAGTAAAGCTGAGACGCTCGACAGCCGCGACAGCGCCACGCAGCGCCGCATACTCCGCGCGATGCGCAAAGGTGAGAGTAGTCATCCCGAGCGCAGCGAGGGATCGCTGTCCTTGGGGCAGTTCGGGAACCTGGCATGGAAAGCGATCCCTCGTCGCTTCGCTTCTCGGGATGACCGAAGAAATGGGAAAGCGATCCCTCGTCGCTTTGCTTCTCGGGATGACATTCTCACGTCGCCGCCCATTGCGTCCGGTCGCCAGCCGCGTTCACCGCGTGCTCGAACCCGTCGATCATCGCGGACTCCGGAAAGTCTCGCTGAACGCGCGTCCGTCCGGCGCTCCCCATCGCGACATGCGAATCCTCGCCGACGAGAAACGCGGCGACGGCCGACGCGGTGTACGACGCGTCGCCCGGCGCGAGCAGCAACCCCGTGATCCCCGCAGCCACATAGTGCTGCGTCAGCGGCGAACGTTCCGCGATCACGGGAACGCGCAGCGCGGCAAAGTCGAGACACGCGAACGCGCCGGCGTCGCCACTCGAGACGACCCAACCGGCCGCCGCCGAGCGCATGACGCGAAGCTCGTCGACTCGTTCGCCGAGGAAACTCACGACCGGTCCGACGCCGAGCGCGGCGGCATGGAGGCGCAGCCCGTCGTCCTGCGAACCGGGCCCGACGACGGCGACGTGTACGTTTGGATGTCGCTCTGCGAGCAGCGCGAGTGTCCGAAAAACGACGCCGAGCCGATAGCGGCCTGACTCGTCGTAGTGACAAACGATCAGCGTGCTACGCATTGTCGCGCCAACGTCGGCGCGCTCTACTGGTTCGATTTCGTCGTACGTCGATGCGTCGATTCCGATCGGCGCGACGAGCATCGGAATCGTCCAGCCCGGGACGCCTCCCTCCTTGATCTCGCGCTCCGTCGCGACGATCAGTCCCGCGGTCGCGAATTTGAGAGCGAGCTTTCCGCTGCGCTGAACTTCAAACTTCTCGAACGGCTGAAGCCGACGCAGCACGCAGCCGCGCGAGGCGAGACGCATCGCCGACGAGACAAGCAGTTGATCACGCTCGTTCGTCACGATCGCCACTTCGACGAACTTTTCAGCGAGCACCTTTCGGAGATCCCATGCGCCGCCCGCAGTCGAGGACTCGCCGTCGACCGCGACGGTTTCGATTCCCTCGGCCTGCGCGGTGGCCTCGACGGCGCTGCCCGAGCAGCAAGCGATCAACGCGACGTGTCCGCGCGCGACGAGCCCTCGGGCGACCGTCAGCATCACTCGCTGAGTTGCAGACCACTGCGAGGCAGTCGTGTAGAAAAGAACGCGCATCGTCAGACGTTTGCGGGAACGCGTTCGTCGGGAAATTGCAGTGAATGCAGGCGGAAGTACGCGCCGCGGTGCGCGAGGAGCTCACCATGCGTTCCGCGCTCGACGATGCGCCCATTCTCCAACACGAGAATGATGTCCGCATGCACGATCGTCGAGAGGCGATGCGCGATCACGAACACCGTACGATTGGCCAGCAGGCGATCGACCGCCTCTTGAACGAGCCGCTCCGACTCGGTGTCGAGCGCTGACGTCGCTTCGTCGAGAATAAGAAGCGGCGGGTCGACGAGCAGCGCGCGCGCAATCGCGAGACGCTGCCGCTGTCCACCGGACAAGCGTGTTCCACGCTCGCCGAGCACCGTGTCGTAGCCACTCGGAAGCGCGCTGATGAAGTCGTGTGCGTTCGCGGCGCGAGCAGCGGCTTCGATCTGCGCTTGTGTGAACGAATTCGACGAGCCATACGCGATGTTGTTCCGGACTGAATCATTGAACAGGACGGTGTCCTGACTGACGATGCCCGTGAGCGCGCGCAACGATGCGAGCGTGATCTCGCGAGTGTCCGTTCCATCGAGAAGAATCTTGCCGTCGGTTGGTTCGTAGAACCGCGGAATGAGGTCGACGAGCGTGCTCTTCCCCGCTCCGCTCGGCCCGACGAGCGCGACGACTTCGCCCTTGTGCGCGGAGAACGAGATGTCTCGCAATACGGGCTCGTCTTCGTACGCGAACGTGACGTCGTCGAACTCGATCGAGCTCTGAAAGCCGCGAACCTGCTTCGTGCCGCGATCGGTCTGCTCTTCGGTCGGACGATCGAAGACATCGAACAAACGCTCAGCGGCCGCGAACGATTGTTGCGCGGTCGTCGGTGTCTGCGAGAGTTGTTTGAGCGGCGGCAAGAGGCGCATCACCATGATCATGAACGTGATGAGCGTCGCGCCGTCGAGCGTCGGATTCGGCTGCAGCGCTTCCTGCGCGCCGATCCAGAGAATGATCACCGCAATCGACGTCCCGATGATCTCGGTGAGCGGCTGCGAGAGCAGCGACACACGCGTCATCTTCACCATACCGCTCGAGTAACGGCTCGAGCCTCGAGTGAAACGCGCGTCTTCGTACGGCTCGCCTCGGAACGATTTCACGAGACGAATGCCGCTCACCGCTTCCTGCAAGACGCTCGTGATCTCCCCGTATTCGTCGCGCAGCCGCCGATGTCCGCGGCGAAGCTTCCGCAGAATCGGTTGCAGCGCGGCCGTCAAGAGCGGCGCGATGACGAGCGACAACAGGGCGAGCTTTGGCGAGAGCTTCACCAGCACGACGATCGTCACGACCGTCTGCGAGAGATTCTGAATGGTCTTCGTCACGAGCTCGGTGACGATGTTCTTCGTCTGATCGGTGTCGCTCAGAATCTTCGCGATGATCTGCCCGACCTTCGTGCTGTGGAAGTAGCCGAGCGGCAGACGTTGCATGTGCCGGAAAACGGCGTCGCGCAAATCGCGCGTGACGTATTCCTGCAGCGACGCGCCGAGCTGCCCCGCGAGCCAGCCGAAGAAGTTCTTCAGCGCGACGATTATGACGATCGCGATGATGAAGACCTTGAGCGACGCGAGCGGATTTCCCTGGACGATGAATGCGCCGACGAGCTGCTTCTGAAGGTCGCCGAGCCAGCCTTTCGCGAAACTGACCTGCGGCTCGTTGAACAACTGGCTCAAGAACGGAATCAGAAGCGTGAAAACGAACGCATCTAATGCCGCCGCGATGATGCTGAACACGATGTTGCCCGCCATTCGCCAGCGATGCGGGCGAAGGAAGGCGAGTAACCGGCGCGATTCGTTGATTCGAGACGCCATGTCAACGACGCGGCGTGAGCAGCGATACCGGGAGGATGCACTCCTCGGGGGTGACGCCGCCGTGCAGAAATGAACCGCGATACCGGCTTTGGTATTCGCGAAGTTTCGTCGGATAGACGAAGAACGAATCTCCGGTCGCTAGCAACGAGTTCGCTCCGAGTCCCCGCCGCGGAAGCTTCAGCAAATCCTCATTCTTGAACAGCAGCGCCTGTTCCGGATTCTCGGCGCGAAGATCTTCGCCGAACTTGTAGCGAAGGTTCTGCGTCGCATCGCGCTTGGCGAACACGGTTGCCGGGGTCCGACAGTGAATCGACCCATGATCGCTCGTGAGCAGCACTTTCACGTTCCGGCGTGCGGCTTCCTGAAGCACCGCGAACAGCGCGGAGCGACGGAACCACTGCGTCGTCAGCTCGCGAAGCGCGAGCTCGTCGCGCGCGACCTCGTAGAGAATCGCCGACTCTGAGCGACTGTGGATCAACAGGTCGACGAAGTTGAACACGAACGCGGAAATTCCTTCGGGAGCGATCACCCGCGCGAGGCGACGTTCGACGTCATCGCCCTCGGCCGCGGTCGAGACCTTCTCGTACCGAACCGGCACCTTCGATCCGATTTCCTCGAGCTGCGCTTCGAGCAGATCCCGCTCGTGCGCGTTGAGCGTCTCGTCTTCTCGCTCGCCCCACCAATCGGGAAAGCGCGCCGCGATCTCGCCGGGAAAAAGTCCGCTGAACAGCGCGTTGCGCGAGAATGGCGTCGCGGTCGGGAGAACGCTGAAGTAGTGCGTCGTCTCGACGTTGAACATCGGCTCGATGATCGGCTCGAGCGAACGCCATTGATCGAGACGCAGGCAGTCGACGACGACGAACAGCGCTTGTTTGTCCGTCTTGAGAATCGGCATCAAGAACTCGGGCACGATGTCGATCGACAACGGCGGACGATCCCCCTCGAGATCCTTGAGCCAGCTCGGATACGCCTGCTTCATGTACAGGGCGAACTCGCGCCGGAGATCGGGATAGAGTCCCTGCAGCGACTCGTGCAAACCCGTTTCATTCGCGGCGACGAGATCGAGGTCCCACTGCGTGACCTCGCTG
>Ga0070683_100003958_pt1 | contig 12125 bp, 9 predicted proteins | sample KBSC713LmetaG_FD_64662 | JGI IMG/M metagenome (GOLD analysis project Ga0070683, IMG submission 64662) | Corn rhizosphere microbial communities from Kellogg Biological Station, Michigan, USA - KBS C7.1-3L metaG | ecosystem: Host-associated > Plants > Roots > Rhizosphere ...
GAGCGCGGCCGCCGGAGCGGGCGAGGAGGGCGAGCGTGCTCTCGTAGTGGTCGAAGCCGGGGACCGACCGGGAGGCGTCCTTGGCACCGTCGTCCCACCGGCGCAGGCGGACCGCGTCGGGGGCGTACGGCTCGGCCTCGAAGGCGGCGACCTCCTCGGCGCTCATCGGTCCGCCCTGCACCTCCAGGGTGTACGTCGAGGCGGGCGAGAGGAGGTCGGCGTACGCCGGGTCGACGGCGCACAGGTAGCGCTTGGCCGCGACGTGCAGGCGGATCGGCTCGGTGACCGCGGGGCCGAACCAGCGGGCGAGCCAGTCGGCGGCGACGTGGCTGTGCCGGTTGTCGGTGCCGCCCATGAGGTCGGCGCCGGTCAGCGGGCCGGTGAAGTGCCCGACGTCGTGCAGGAGAGCCGCGACGACCAGCTGCGGTGGCGCGTCGTCGCTCTCGGCCAGGGCCGCGGCCTGGAGCATGTGCTGGGCCTGGGTGACGTCCTCGCCCAGGTAGTCGGCGGTGCCCGGCCCGGCGAAGAGCTCGCGCAGGTGGGTGGCGGCGAGCTGCCCGCGGAGCACCCGGCGCCCGCTGGCGATCGCGTCGAGGTCGGCGTAGCAGCCCTGCAGGTGGCGGTCGCCGGTGTCGGCGAAGCCGGTGCGGGCGTGCAGCAGGCGGGTGTTGTCGAAGACGACGCAGTCGCCCGGGCCGAGCCGGAAGGTGACCATCAGCTCGGGACGCGTCAGGATCTCGGCGAAGCGGCGGTATGCCGCGTAGAAGGCCGCGGTCTCCTTCGGAGGCAGTCGGAGCGCCTGCATCGAGCGGTTGTTGAACCGCACCTCCCGGATGCGGCCGGTCGGGTCGAGGCCGATCATCGGGCGGCTGGTGACCAGCTCGGCCCCGGCGTCGGCGTACCGGAAGGTGACGGGGGTGCGGGTCAGAACCGCGAACGCGTCGGCGTCCTCGGTGCGCAGCAGGGCCGCGGCGTGGAAGCCGTCGACGAGCCCGGACTCGCCGCCGTCGACGGCGTTGGAAAGGCAGTGCAGCAGCTGCACGGTCGGCACCGGGTCGCGGTAGGGGTTGTCCGTGTGCGGCGTGATCGCCAGCCCGGTGAAGGCGAGGTTGGTCGGCGTGGCCTCCACGCGGACGTCGAACAGCTTGCCGTAGTTGGTCTCGCGGACGAACCCGAAGCCGGCAGCCACGTCCAGCACCGCTCCGGGCGTGACGGGGACGCCGCGGAGCAGGGTGAAACCGGTCGTCAGCACGGCGTCGAGGCAGTCGGCACGGTGCTCGGGGTCGGCGAGGAAGCGCGCCCAGTCGTGCTCGGGCACCTCGGTCGTCGCCCAGAGCCGCTTCGCGTCCTCGCTCCGGTCGTCGGGTGCCTCCCGAGCGGAGAGGAACGCCGGGTCGAAGAGGCTGACGTGGCCGTCGCTGAACGTCACGGTCGTGCCCCTGACCTCCGTCACGGCCAGGTCGGCGGGCAGGTCGGTGATGTTGAAGAGCTTCTGGCCGTTGCGGGGGTCGCGGCACTCGACGCAGGGACAGTTGTCTCGGAGCCAGACGGCCGGCTGGGTGAGCGCGGGAGCGGTCGGGAGCGTCTGCGACGTGGTCATGCGAGTCCTCGGATCAGGGTGTTCTGGTGGACGGAGTTGTGGACGGTGAAGGCGACGGCCTCGCCCAGGTAGCGGTCCTCGGACCACTCCAAGGGTGCCCCCTCGGGGTCGGTACTGCGCCGGAGCTCGCGCAGGAGCGGTGCGCGTGGCCGGATGCCGAGGAGCCGGGCGTCCTCGGCGGTCGCCAGGACGGCGCTGAGGGTGTGGGCGGCGTTGGCGAAGAGCACGCCCAGCTCGTGCAGCCGGGAGGTGATCGACTCGTGGTCGGCGTCCATGCCGGCCACCAGGGCGCCGATGCGGTCAGGGTAGGCCGTGCGCTCGATCATCACCGCACGCCCGGACAGGAGCCTGACCCGGGTCAGGTGGTACACCCGGCCGGTGTCCAGCTGCTCAGCCTCCATGGGCGTCGCCTCGCGGCGTACGAGCGCCACCACGCGTCCTCCGGGGGTCTCGCCCATGGCCTGGGCCCACTCCGAGAAGCTGCGCAGCTCGTTGAACGCCTGCAGCCGCGGCTGCTGGAGCACCAGCCGGCGAGCACCCTTGGTGGTCGAGACCAGCCCCTCGGCGGCCAGCGTCGCGAGGGCCTGCCGCACCGTGCCCCGGGCGACGCCGTAGCGACGCGCGAGCTCGGTCTCCGACGGCAGGCGAGACCCCGGGGGGCACTCACCGCCGGACACGGCGGCGCGGAGATCGGCCGCGACTCGCTGATAGCCGGCACCCATGTCTAGACACGTTAGTACATGTCTAGACAGGCGACTACCCCAACTGATCGCGGCGGCGGATCAGATAGGCCGTCTCGGCGGTGTTGCCCGCGAGCTCGACGGCGGCGTCGTACGCCGCGCGCGCCTCCCGCCCCCGGCCCAGCCGCCGTAGCAGGTCTGCGCGGGTCGCGTGGTAGGCGTGGTAGCCCGCCAACGCACCCTCCAGGCGCTCGACGCCGGCCAGCGCCGGCTCCGGACCCTCGATCTCCGCGACCGCGACGAGCCGGTTGAGGGCGACGATCGGCGAGGGGTCGAGGCGGAAGAGCTGGTCGTAGAGGGCGACCACCTGCGACCAGTCGGTGTCGGCGAAGGCGCGGGCCGAGGTGTGCACGGCGTTGATCGCCGCCAGGATCTGGTAGCGCCCCGGGGCGTCGCCTGCGGGCAGCCGCTCGTGCACCAGCCGCTGCCCCTCCGCGATCAGCCCGGGGTCCCAGGCGTCGCGGTCCTGCTCGTCGAGCGTCACCAGCTCTCCGTTCGCCGACACCCGCGCCGTACGGCGGGCCTCCGTGAGGAGCATGAGCGCCAGCAGGCCCGCCACCTCGCCGTCGTCCGGCAGCAGTGCCCGGATCAGGCGCGTGAGCCGGATCGCCTCGGCGGTCAGCTCGTGTCGCAGCGGGTCGGTCTCGGGACCGGTGGCCAGATAGCCCTCGTTGAAGACCAGGTAGAGCACGGCGAGCACCCCGGCGACCCGGGCCGGCAGGTCCTCGGCGGCAGGCACCCGGAAGGGGATGCGGGCCGCCTTGATCTTGGCCTTGGCGCGCGTGATCCGCTGGCCCATGGTGGTCTCCTGCACCAGGAACGCGCGGGCGATCTCGGGCACGGTCAGACCGCCGACCATGCGCAGCGTCAGCCCGACGCGACTCTCCATGGACAGCGCCGGATGGCAGCAGGTGAAGATCAGCCGGAGCCGCTCGTCCCCGATGGCGCCCTGGCGCTCAGGCACGGGGGGGTCGTCGTACAACAGCTGCGCCTGCCGGTGCTTGTCGTCCCGCTTGGTCTCGCGCCGGATCCGGTCGATGGCCTTCCGGTGGGCGGTGGTGGTCAGCCAACCGCCGGGGTTGGGGGGTACGCCGTCGGTGGGCCACCGTTCGACCGCGGTGGCGAACGCCTCGGCCGCGGCTTCCTCCGCGACGTCGAGGTCGCCGTAGCGCCTGGCCACCGCGGCGACGACCCGCGCCCACTCCTCGCGGTGCGCCCGGGTGATCGCCTCCCCGGCGTCGCTCACAGCCGCGTCAGCCCAGGTGCTGGTGGCGTGGGGCGAGCTGCCAGATGCCCGGCCTCGACTTGGTCATCACTCCCTCGTCGATGAGGGCAACCCGCGCGCGCCGGGCGGCGTAGCGCCAGCGCAGCTCGCCTTCGGGCGTCGTCTCGGTGTCCTTCGGCAGCAGCCGGTCCTCGACCAGGCCCTGCAGCTCCACGAACACGTCGTCGGCCTCGAGCTCGCCCCCGGCCTGCTCCAGCACGGTGATGATGTGGGGCTTGAACACCTCCGGAGGCGTCCAGCGCCGGATCACCGCCTTCGCCGGAGCCGCGGCCGGGCGCTTCCGGGCGGACGGGCGCTTCGCGGGCCGAGGCGCCGCGACGGTCTTCCTCGCCACCGGAGGGGGCGGAGGCCGGCCGTGCACACACTGGGATTTGGCCAGCTCACACAGTTCGCAGTAGTCGTCGGGCGCATTCATCATGACCAACCTAGTCAGCCGCGGCGGTCAGGTCAGCAGGCCCCTCGGTACCGCGGCCAGAGCGGCCTCGATGGCGGTGACCAGCTCGCGGGCCGACGACGCGGTGAGCTCCAGTGCCACCCGGGCGCCGGGCCCCCGGCTCGGGTCCGCGAGGTCGATGTTGAGGGTGTGGTCGGCCATCGCATGGACCGGGTGGTCGTAGTAGACGGTCGCGTCGGTGACGTGGAACCAGGCGCCGCCCGGCCCCTTCGCGCTGCCGTCCATCGAGGCCGTCTCGGTGGTGTAGGTGCACACGGTGACCTCCTCAGGCCAGCTGGGTGTCGAAGAAGGCGGCAATGCGCTCCCAGCCGTCGTTGGCGGCGGCGACGCGGTACGACGGGCGGTCCACGGTGAAGAACGCGTGGCCCGCATCGTCGTACCGGTGGAACTCGTACGCCGACCCCTGGTCGCGCAGGATCTGCTCGAGCTCGTCGACCTCCTCCGGTGACGGATGTGTGTCCTCGTTCCCGAACAGGCCGAGGAGGGGCGCCGAGAGGTGCGGAAGCTGGTCGACGAGGTTGGTGATCGGTCGTTCGGGAGGCACCTCGCCGGTGACGAAGGCGCCGTAGCAGTCCACCGCGGCCTGGAGGTCGAGCCGGCACACGGCCAGCACGGCGTGGCGGCCGCCCGAGCAGTGCCCGATCACGCCGACCTTGCCGTTGCTCGTCCCCAGCGCCCGGAGGTACGCCGCGGCGCCACCGACATCGCCCACGAGCCGGTCGTCGGGCACGCCGCCCTGGGCGCGCGCCGCCGCAGCGGCGTCGTCGGGATCCGCCCCCGGCGCCTCACGCACGTAGAGGTTGGGGCAGATCGCGTCGTACCCCAGCTCGGCGAACCGGCGCACCATCTCCTTGGTCGCCCGGTCGTACCCGGGCATGTGGTGGATCACGACCACCCCGCCGCGGGACGGGGCGTCCTGCGCGCCCTCGGGCCGCGCGAGGTAGGCCTCGACCTCGTCGTCCCCGGCTCCGGTGATGGTCACGGTCGCGGCGCTCAGCGTGTCACTCATACCTGGATGAAAGCACTCGCGGCCCGCCGGACGCACGGAGCCCGCCACCGTGCGGTGGCGGGCTCCGTCGTCGGGTCGGGCTCGGGTCAGGAGACCCCGGTGCCCTTCAGCCACGCCGCGACCTTGTCGGGGTTGGCGTCGATCCACTTCTGAGCGGCGTCGTCGGGCGACATGCCGTCCTGGCCGATGTAGCTGGAGACCGTGTTCTGGTCCTCGTTGGTCCAGTTGAAGTTCTTGATCAGCGCCACCGCCGGCGAGCCGGAGTCGGCGAACTTCGTCGAGATCAGCTTGTTCAGGTGGTACGGCGGGTAGTCACACGCGACCTTGGCCGCGTCGTCGTCACATCCCGGCGTCCACTTGGGCAGCTTCACGTGGGCGATCTGGATCGGGTCCTTCACACCCGGCGTCGAAGCACCGTCGACCTCGGCGTACCACTGCGGGGTGTAGAAGTACGCCAGCAGCGGCGTCTTGTTCTTCTCCGCCGACTTGAAGCTCGTGAGCAGAGCAGCCTCGCTGCCGCCGACCACGACCTTGTAGTTCAGGTGCAGGTTCTTGACCAGCGCCTCGTCGTTGGTGACGTACGAGGGGTCGCCGTCGAGCAGCTGGCCCTGACCACCGGACTCCGAGGTCTTGAACATCGAGGCGTACTTGTTGAGGTTGTGCCAGTCGAGGATGTCGGGGTACTTGTCCGCCATCCACTGGGGCACGAACCAGCCGATGAGGCCCTCGTTGCCGGTCAGACCGGCGTCCTCCACGGACTTCTGCTCGTCGATGTACTTCTTGACCAGGTCGGCGTGACCCCAGTTCTCGACGATGGTGTCGATGTCACCGGACGCCATGCCCTGCCAGCCGACCTCCTCCTTGACGTCGGGGTAGGTGACGTTGCAGCCGAGCTTCTCCTTGGCGATCTGGCCGATCACGTGCGCGTTGGACACGTAGCCGGTCCACGGGTTGACCGCGATGCGCAGGTCGCCGCAGCTCGTGCCTCCCGACGTGGTCTTGGTATCGCTGATGTTTCCGCCGCCGCAGGCGGTCAGGCCGAGGCCGACGACCGCCGCGAGAGCCACCAGCCGCGTACGGGCTGATCCTCGTCCCATGATGCTGTTTCCCTTTCTCACGCTCCGCGACCGCCGCGGAGGAGTCTTTGTGTGGTGGTGGAGCTCATCGCCCTGCCCGGGCCGCGGCGTACCGCGCGATCCGGTCGAGCATCACGCCGAGGGCCGCGATCGCGACCCCGGCCGCCAGCCCCTTGCCGAACAGCTGTTGCTGGCTGAAGCCCGAGACCACGATGTAGCCGAGGCTGCCGCCGCCGACCATGCCGCCGATCACGACCATCGACAGCACGTAGAGCAGGCCCTGGTTGGTGGCCAGCACCAGCGACTCACGCGCCATCGGCAGCTGGACCTTCAAGATCATCTGCCGGCGGGTGCTCCCGCTGGCGCGGGCCGCCTCGACCGTCGTCGGGGCCACGCCCCGGATGCCGTCGGCGACCAGCTTGGTGGCGATCGGGAAGGCGTACGCCACGGCTGCGACGATGGCGGTGAACCTGCTGGGCTGGAACAGGGCCAGCGCCGGGACCAGGTACACGAAGGGCGGGATCACCTGGAAGGCGTCCAGGACCGGCCGGATGACCACGTCCGCCTGCCGGCTGCGCCCCATCGTCACCCCGAGCCACACGGCGAGCAGCATCACCAGGGCGGTGGCGAGCAGGGTCATCGCGAGGGTGACCATGGCGTCGTTCCACAGGCCCGTGCCGTAGATGACCGCCTCGCAGATGACGGTCGGGATCAGCGGGCGCCACCCGCCGAGCACGTAGGCCACGGCGAGCAGCACCAGCGCCATCACCCACCAGGGCGACTCGGCCAGCAGGTTCTGCAGTGGGTTGATCAGCCAGGTGGTGACGTCGTTCTTGAGGCCGATCGTGAACGTGTCGATGTGGTCGATCAGCCAGTTGGTGAAGTCGTTGATCGCGTTGGTGAGGTTGGCGCCGCTGATCCACTTCAGCACCGGGGTGTTGTCGACGTTGGGGAAGATGGCGTAGTCGAGCTGGAGCCGCGAGAGCCACAGGCAGAACACGACGGGGATGAGCAGCACGCCCATCACGAGCGCCCGGCCGCTTCGGGTCAGGCGCGGCAGGTGCTGGCCCCGGCCGGCCTCCTCGGTGGCCCAGCGGGGAAGCCGCTCGAGCGCGACTCCCGCGAGCATCACCCCCATGCCGCTGGTCGAGGCGACCTGGCTCTGTCCGCTCGCGGCACGCTCGCTGGCCGCGGTCGTGGTGCGGTCGAGCATGATCGCCATCAGCACGATGGCGAGGCCGGCGACGGAGGCCGCGCCGACGTTCTCGATCTGCAGGGCCGCGACGACCGGCTTGCCGAGACCGGGGCCGTTGACCAGCGCCGCGATGGTGGCCATCGACAGGGCGGCCATCGTGCACTGGTTGATGCCGACCACGATGGTACGGCGCGCCATCGGCAGCTGTACCTGACGCAGCATCTGCATCTTCGTCAGCCCCATCGAGCGGGCCGCCTCGATCGTGGTCGGGGAGACCGACTTGATCGCGTGCTCGGTGATCCGCACGATCGGCGGCAGCGCGTAGATGATCGTCAGGACGACGGCGGCCGACGGCCCGATGCCGAAGAACAGAGCCATCGGCGCCAGGTAGCAGAACGGCGGCATCGTCTGCATGATGTCGAGGATCGGGGTGATCACCGTCGACGTCGTCTTGTTACGGGCCATCCCGATGCCGATCGGCAGCCCGATGATGATGCAGATGACGACAGAGACGATGGTGACGATCAGCAGGTCCATGCTGTCGGGCCACAGGCCGAAGACGCCGAACAGCAGCATCGAGATCGTGACCAGGATCGTCGAGCGGAGCCCGGCCAGCACGTAGGTGATCCACGCCACCAGCGCCACCACGCCCAGCCAGCCGATCTCTGGCGTCGGCCGCGGGAACGCCGGAATGCTGATCAGCTTCTGGAGCTGCTGGACCACCCAGTTGCTGAAGTCGCCGATCGTGCCCAGCACGCTGCCGAAGAACCAGTTGTCCCCGCCGTGGAGCTGGACCCAGTCGCGCGCATCGTTGAGCTTGCGGTGCAGCTCGGTGGTGTCCTGGATGCCCATGGCCTTGGTCATCTTGTTCTTCAGTGAGAAGAACAGGACCAGCCAGACGATCAGGACACCGAGCAGCTTCAGCCCGGTACGCCGTGGCTTGCGCGGGTCGACGTACGGCTGCTCCTCCTTGGGCGCGGACGCCTCGGGCGGCGGCGGCGCCTCGAGGGTGTCGACGGCGGTCACGCCCGCTCCTCGGCGACCACGACGCGCAGGATGTCCTGGTCGTCGACGACCCCGACGACCTTGTCGCCGTCGACCACCCGGCAGGGGCCGTCGTGGTCGAGGACGACCCGGGCCGCGTCGCGCACGATCTGGTCGGACCGCAACGTCGGGCCGTCGGTCGGGACCGCGCCGGCCTCGGCCGGACGCATCACCCACTTCAGCGTCAGCACGTGGGACTTGGGGACGTCGCTGGTGAAGTCGCGGACGTAGTCGTCGGCCGGCACCGCGACCACCTCGTCCGGCGTACCGATCTGGACGATCTCCCCGTCGCGCATGATCAGGATCCGGTCACCCAGCTTGAGCGCCTCGGCGAGGTCGTGGGTGATGAAGACCATCGTCTTGCCGACCTCCTCGTGCAGCCGGATGACCTCGTTCTGCATGTCGCGGCGGATCAGCGGGTCGAGGGCCGAGAAAGGCTCGTCGAACATCATGATGTCGGGGTCCGAGGCCAGCGCGCGGGCCAGGCCGACACGCTGCTGCATGCCGCCGGAGAGCTGGTCGGGGAAGTTGTTCTCGTAGCCGGAGAGGCCGACCAGGTCGACCATCTCCTGCGCCCGGTTGCGGCGCTGGCCCTTGCCCTCGCCGCGCACCTCGAGCCCGAAGCCGACGTTGTCGATGACCTTGCGGTGAGGGAGCAGGCCGAAGTGCTGGAAGACCATCGAGACCCGCTTGCGGCGGGTGTCGAGCAGCGCCCGGTCGGACATCGCGGTGACGTCGTCGCCGTACAGCTCGACGGTGCCGGCGGTCGGCTCGATCAGGCGGGTGAGCAGCCGGACGAGGGTGGACTTGCCCGAGCCCGACAGGCCCATCACCACGAAGACCTCGCCGGGGGCGACGTCGAAGGAGACGTCGCGGATGCCGACGACGTGTCCGGTCTTCTCCTGCAGCTCCTTGCGGGAGAGGTGGGCCTGCTCGGTCTGCATGATCTTGTCGGCGCGCGGCCCGAAGATCTTCCACAGACCGTCGACCCGGACGGCGACGTCACCGTCCGCAGCCCGCGCCTTCGACGGTGCGGCCGCGGCGGGTTCGGCAGTCGTGCTCATGATGGTTCCTCCGGGTTGCGTTGGTCGCCGGGTGGGTAGAGGGGGCTGCCGTCGCGGTAGCGGTACCACGGCACGTCGGCGGCCGGTAGCGGTGTGTTGCCGGCGATCAGGTCGGCGGACTTCTCGGCAACCATCATCACCGGAGCGTAGATGTTGCCGTTGGTCACGAAGGGAAAGACCGAGGCGTCGACGACACGCAGGCCCTCGAGGCCGTGGACGCCCATCGTGGAGGGATCGACGACGGCGTCGGCCTCGGTGCCCATCTTGGCCGTGCACGACGGGTGGAGCGCGGTCTCGGCGTCGCGGCGCACCCAGTCCAGGATCTCCTCGTCGGTCTCGACGGCCGCCCCCGGCGAGATCTCGCCGTTGTTGTACGCCGCGAGGCCGGGCTGGGCGAGGATGGTGCGCGCCACGCGGATGGCCTCGACCCACTCCTTGCGGTCGTTGGGGGTCGACAGGTAGTTGAACAGCATCGAGGGGTGCTCGCGCGGGTCGGTCGAGCGGATCTTCACGTGGCCGCGGGTGTCGGCGTACATCGGGCCGATGTGCACCTGGTAGCCGTGGCCCTCGGCCGGCACCGACCCGTCGTACCGGATGGCGACCGGGAGGAAGTGGAACATCAGGTTGGGGTAGTCGACCTCGTCGTTGCTGCGGACGAAGCCGCCGCCCTCGAAGTGGTTGGTGGCGCCCAGGCCGCGGCGGTGGAACAGCCACTCGTAGCCGATCTTGGGGCGCGCGCGGTAGCGCAGACCCGGCGCGATCGAGACCGGTTGCTTCGAGGAGTGCTGGACGTAGACCTCGAGGTGGTCCTGGAGGTTCTGCCCGACGCCCGGGACGTCGGCGACGACGTCGATGCCGAGCCGGCGGAGGTCGTCGGCGTTGCCGACCCCCGACAGCTGCAGGAGCTGCGGGGTGTTGATGGCACCGCCGCACAGGATGATCTCGCCGGCGTCGACCTGCCGGCTCAGCCGGCCGCCGCGCCGGTAGTCGACGCCCACCGCGCGCTTGCCCCGGAACCGGATGCCGGTCACGAAGGACAGCGTGTGGACGGTGAGGTTCTTGCGATGGAGCACCGGATGCAGGTACGCGCGAGCGGCCGAGAGCCGCCGTCCGCGGTGGAGGTTGCGGTCGAAGCGCGCGAACCCCTCCTGCCGGTAGCCGTTCACGTCGTCGGTCATGGGGTAGCCGGCGTCCTGGGCGGCCTGGAAGAACGCCCCGAAGAGTGGGTTCTCCGCCGGACCCCGCTCCAGCACGAGCGGGCCGTCGCCGCCGCGCCACTCGTCGGCGCCCGCGAGACAGGTCTCCATCCGCTTGAAGTAGGGCAGACAGTGCAGGTAGTCCCACTCCGCCATCCCCGGCTCGGCGCCCCACCGCTGGTAGTCCATCGGGTTGCCGCGCTGGAAGATCATCCCGTTGATGCTGCTCGAGCCGCCGAGCACCTTGCCGCGGGCGTGGTAGATGCGTCGGTTGTTCATGTGGGGCTCGGGGTCCGACTCGTACTTCCAGTCGTAGAGCCGGTTGCCGATCGGGATGGTGAGCGCCGCCGGCATGTGGATGAACGGATCCATCCGGAAGTCCGAGCGCCCCGCCTCGAGCACCAGCACGCTGGTGCCCGGGTCTGCCGAGAGGCGGTTGGCCAGCGCGCAACCGGCCGAGCCACCGCCCACGATCACGACGTCGTAGCGCTCCGTCATCCGATCACCCGTCCGTCGCCGTCTCGGATGCCCCGTCGAACCACCGCTGCTCGGCGGGCCGGATGTTGTGCCACACGTGCTTGGTCTCCCGGTACTCGGCGAGCCCCGCCTCACCGAGCTCGCGCCCGAAGCCGGACTGCTTGTAGCCGCCCCACTCGGACTGAGGGACGTAGGGGTGGTAGTCGTTGATCCACACGGTGCCCATCCGCAGCCGGGCGGCGACGCGCTGGGCCTTGCCGGCGTCCTGGGTCCACACCGCGCCGGCCAGGCCGTACATGCTGTCGTTGGCGATCGTGACCGCCTCGTCCTCGCCCTCGAAGGTCTCGACGGTGAGCACCGGGCCGAACGACTCGTCCTGGGCCACGCTCATGCTGCTCCGCACGCCGTCCAGCACGGTCGGCAGGTAGTAGAAGCCGTCGGCCAGCGCGGGGTCGTCGGGCGCCGATCCGCCGCAGCGCAGGACGGCGCCCTCGGCGATGCCGGCGGCGACGTACGCCGCGACCTTCTCGCGGTGGGCGGCGCTGATCAGGGCACCGGTCTCGGCCTTGTCGTCGTGCGGACCGCCGAGACGGATCAGCTGCGCGCGCTCGACGAGCCGGTCGACGAAGCTGTCGTGGATCGATGCCTCGACCAGGAGTCGCGCGCCGGCCGAGCAGACCTGGCCGGAGTGCAGGAAGACCGCAGTCAGCGCGTAGTCGAGGGCGACGTCGAGGTCGGCGTCGGCGAAGACGATGTTGGGGTTCTTGCCGCCGAGCTCGAGGGCGACCTTCTTCACGGTGGCCGACGCGGCCGCCATCAATGCGCGGCCCGTCTGGACCCCACCGGTGAACGAGACCAGGTCGACGCGAGGGTCGGTGCCGAGGAGAGCGCCCGCCTGCGGTCCGGCGCCGAGCACGAGGTTGCCGACGCCCGGGGGCAAGCCGGCCTCCTCGAGCAGGCGCATCATCAGGATCGAGGTGTGCGG
>Ga0070683_100003959_pt1 | contig 12125 bp, 13 predicted proteins | sample KBSC713LmetaG_FD_64662 | JGI IMG/M metagenome (GOLD analysis project Ga0070683, IMG submission 64662) | Corn rhizosphere microbial communities from Kellogg Biological Station, Michigan, USA - KBS C7.1-3L metaG | ecosystem: Host-associated > Plants > Roots > Rhizosphere ...
CAAGACGACGACGATCGGCAAGATCGCCTGGCACCTGAGCAAGGAAATGGGCCTCAGCGTCGTCATGGCCGCCGCCGACACCTACCGCGCCGCTGCCGCCGAGCAGCTGGAAACCTGGGCCGAGCGGGCCGGCGCCGAGCTCGTCCGCGGCGAACAGGGCGCCGACCCAGGTGCCGTCGCCTACGACGCGATCAACGCCGCCCGCGCCGGCGGCGCCGACGTCGTCATCGTCGACACCGCCGGCCGCCTCCACACCCAGGCCAACCTGATGGAGGAGCTGGCGAAGGTGCGCCGCGTGATCCAGAAGCAGATCCCCGAGGCGCCGCACGAGACCCTGATCTCGATCGACGCCACCACCGGCCAGAACGGCCTCCGCCAGGCGAAGATCTTCTCCGAGGCGGTCGACGTCGACGGCGTCGTCCTCACCAAGCTCGACGGCACCGCCCGCGGCGGCATCGCCCTCGCGATCGCCTCCGACCTCGGCATCCCGGTGAAGCTGATCGGCGTCGGCGAGACCCTCGAGGACCTGCGCCCCTTCGATCCCGCCGACTACGCCAAAGCCCTCCTCGCGGAGTAGCTCATTCGTCTGTTCCTTTTCCTTGTCCGGGACGGATAAGGAACAGACGAGCGTCACGTAAGCTGCTCGGACATGTTCGACCAGCTCTCCGACCGCCTCCAATCGACCCTCTCTGAGGTCCGCTCGCGCGGCAAGCTGAGCGAGTCCGACGTCGATTCGGCGATGCGCGAGATCCGCCTCGCGCTGCTAGAGGCCGACGTCAACTTCAAAGTCGTCAAAGCCTTCACGAAGACGCTGAAAGAGCGCTGCCTCGGCTCCGACGTCCTGGAGAGCCTCGATCCGGGCCAGCAGGTGGTGAAGATCGTCAACGAGGAGCTGGCCTCGCTGATGGGCGGCACCGGGTCGGAGCTGGCGATGGCGACCAGCGGCCCGACCGTGATCCTGATGGCCGGCCTGCAGGGCTCGGGCAAGACGACCGCCTGCGCCAAGCTCGCCCAGCTCTTCAAGAAGGAAGGCAAGGACGTCGCCCTCGCCGCCTGCGACGTCTACCGCCCGGCCGCGGTCGAGCAGCTGGTGACGATGGGCGGCCGCGCCGGCGCCCACGTCTACGAGCGCGGCACCGACGCCGACCCGGTCGATATCGCCTCCTGGGCCCTCGCCGAGGCCCAGTCCGAGCGCCGCGACGTCCTCATCATCGACACCGCCGGCCGCCTCCACATCGACCAGGACCTGATGGCCGAGCTGGCGAAGATCCGCAAGCAGACCCGCCCGCACGACGTCCTCCTCGTCGTCGACGCGATGACCGGCCAGGACGCCGTCGGGGTGGCCGAATCCTTCGCCGAGGTCGCCGAGTTCGACGGCGTCGTCATGACCAAGCTCGACGGCGACGCCCGCGGCGGCGCCGCCCTTTCGGTCAAAGCCGTGACCGGCAAGCCGATCCTCTTCGCCTCGACCGGCGAGAAGATCGAGGACTTCGACAAGTTCCACCCCGACCGCATGGCGCAGCGGATCCTCGGCATGGGGGACGTCCTCAGCCTGATCGAGAAAGCCGAGCAGCAGGTCGACGAGGACGAAGCCGAGGCGCTGCAGGAGAAAATGCGGCGCGACCAGTTCACCCTCGACGACTTCCTCAAGCAGATGAAACAGGTCCGCAAAATGGGGCCGCTGAGCGGGATCATCGGGATGCTGCCGGGGATGGGGGCGATGAAGCAGCTGAAAAACGCCGACGTCGACGAGCGCGAGCTCGACCGCGTCCAAGCGATCATCCTCTCGATGACGCCCCAGGAGCGGGCCAATCCGGGGATCATCAACGGTTCCCGCCGCAAACGGATCGCCAACGGCTCCGGGACCAAGGTGCAGAACGTCAACGCCTTGGTCAAGCAGTTCGACCAGATGCGGGTGCTGATGAAATCGATGGCCAACGGGCGGATGCCGACGCCGCAGCAGATGGCCCAGCTGGCGGGCGGCAACCAGCGCGCGCCGCGCCCGAAGGCGCGTAGACGCTAAGCTGCCGAGCCGCTATGGCAGTCCGAATCAGACTTAGACGCGTGGGTTCGAAGAAGAACCCGATCTGGCGCATCGTTGTCGCCGACAAACGTTCGCCCCGCGACGGGCGCACGATCGAGACGATCGGCCAGTACAACCCGCAGACCGAGCCCTCGACGATCAACATCGACGAGGAGCGCGCAAAGCACTGGCTCGAGCACGGCGCCCAGCCCTCGGAGACGGTGGCGACGCTGCTGCGGACCAAGGGCATCAAGGCCTCCGGCAGCTAGCCGGGCCCGGCGGCGATGACCGAGCTGCTCGAGTTTCTCGTCAAGGCCCTCGTCGAGGACCCGGAGGCGGTCAAGGTCGAGGAGCTGGAGGAGGACGGCGACCTCGTCTACGAGATCAGCGTCGCCGAGGGCGACCTCGGCCGCGTGATCGGCAAGGGCGGGCGGATCGCCAACGCGATCCGCACGATCGCCAAGGCCGCCGCCGTGCGGATCGACCGCCGCGTCATCGTCGACATCCTGGACTAGAAGCGCTCGCTGACGCTCGCAAGGTGCGCCTCGACGTCTTCACCCTCTTCCCGGAGGCCTTCGACTGGTTCCAGACCCAGCGCTCGGTCCAGAACGCGATCCGCGAAGGCAACGAGCTCAACTTCTTCAACTACCGCGACTCGACCCCGCTGACCGCCGGCCAGGTCGACGACTCCCCCTACGGCGGCGGCGCCGGGATGGTGCTGCGGGTCGACGTCGTCGACGCCGCTCTGCAGGCCGCCTACGGCGAAGGCCCGTGGCCGCGGATCGTCCTCCTCTCGCCGACCGGGCCGCTGCTCGACGACCCGATCGCCGACGAACTCGTGGCCGAGCCGCACGTCGCCCTCCTCTGCGGCCGCTACGAGGGCTTCGACGACCGCGTCCACCGGCACCTCGCCGACGACGAGCTCTCGATCGGCCGCTACGTCCTCGCCGGGGGCGAGCTGCCGGCGATGGTCGTCGCCGACGTCCTCATGCGCAAGCTCCCCGGCGCCCTCGGCCACGAGGACTCCGCCGTCGAGGAGTCCTTCAGCCACGCCCTCGAGGGGATGCCCGAGTACCCGCACTTCACCCGCCCGCCGAGCTACCGCGGCTGGGACGTCCCCGAGGTCCTGCTCTCCGGCGACCACGGGAAAGTGCGGGAGTGGCGGCTGCAGCAGAGCCGGCTCCGAGCCGAGCAGTTCGAAAAAGACGCGGAATAGCTACCATTCCGCGACCGCGCGGTTCCCGCACCTGGGTCCCGGCGGTTTTTTCTCGCAGCAACTCTGCCTATGAGCTCCGTAATCGACAGCATCGAGCGCGCCCAGCTGCGGCAGGGCCTGCCCAAATTCGACCCTGGTGACCGTGTCCGCGTCCACTTCCAGGTGATCGAGGGCACCCGCAAACGGACCCAGGTCTTCGAGGGCGTCGTCCTCAAGCGCCAGGGCTCCGGTGTGCGCGAGACCTTCACGGTGCGCAAGCAGTCGTTCGGCGTCGGCGTCGAGCGGACGTTTCCGCTGCACTCGCCGAAGATCGAGAAACTCGAGGTCGCGGCGCGCGGCGACGTCCGCCGGGCGAAGCTCTACTACCTGCGCGGCCGGATCGGCAAGGCGGCTCGCGTCGCCGAGCGGCGTTGGGGGATCGACGACGACGTCGTCGCGGTCGCCGGCGCGGCTGACGGCGAATCCACCGCAGTCGACGCCGAGGGCGTCAGCCAGGAGGAGGTCGTGCCGATCGAGACCGAGCAGGCACCAGAGGCCGAGGCCGAGGCGCCCGCGGAGGAGGCACCCGAGGCAGAGGCTGAGACGGCGGCGGAGACGGACGCGGAAGCGCCCGAGGCGGGGGAGACCGAGGACACTGCAGCGCCCGAGGATGCCGAGGACGAGGAGCCGTCGGGGGACGGCGACTCCGACGAGGACTCGGCAGCCTGAACCCCCGGATCCCGAAGCCGGAATCCAAAGCTGGCGGCCTGATCGAGCTGGTCGTCATCGTCGTGCTCGCGCTGGGGTTGGCGCTGGCGATCCAGGCCTGGGTCGTGAAGCCCTACCAGATCCCCTCGGGCTCGATGGAACCCACCCTGGACGTCGGCCAGCGGGTGCTGGTCAACCGCTTCCTCTACCACCTAAAGGACCCGAAGATCGGCGACATCGTCGTCTTCCATCCCCCCGAGGGCGCCGAAGGAGGGCCCGGCGAACAGTGCGGCGTCAACCGCAACCAGACCGAACCGTGCCCGAAGGCGACCGAAAAGGAGGCGAGCGACAACTTCATCAAGCGGATCGTCGCCGGCCCCGGCGACACGGTCGCGGTCAAAGAAGGGCACCCGGTCGTCAACGGCAAGATGGTCACCGACGAGCCCTACATCTACCCCTGCCCTTCCTGCAATTTGCCGAAAGCGATCACGGTTCCACCCGATCACTACTTCATGATGGGGGACAACCGTGGGGCCAGCGACGACAGCCGCGAATGGGGTCCCGTCCCCCGAGACTGGATCATCGGAGAGGCCTTTGCCACCTACTGGCCCCCGAACCGCATCGGCGGACTCTAGGAGTCCCAAGCCGGGCAAGACCCACCGGCGCCGGCTGGCCCGCAGCCGCCGCCTGTTCGCCTTCGACCGCGGGCTGCAGAGCCGGTTCGTGGCCGGCGCCGACGAGGCCGGCCGCGGCTGCCTTGCCGGCCCGCTGGTCGCCGCCGCGGTCCTGATCGACTACGAGCGGCTCTCGCACTCCGACCGCCGCGCGCTCAGCGGCCTGCACGACTCCAAGCAGATGACCGAGACCCAGCGGATGGAGATGTACCCGTGCGTGCTGCGGGCGGCCGAGCGGGTCAGCGTCGTCGTCCGCTCTGCCCCCGGGATCGATCGCCGCGGTCTGCACGTGACCAACATCGAAGCGCTCTCGCTGGCGCTGGAGCGTCTGGCGCCGAGCACCGAGGCGATTTGCCTCGTCGACGGCTTCCGCCTGCCGCGCTGCGGGGTCCCGCACCGGCGGGTGGTCAAGGGAGACGCGACCAGCGCCGCAATCGCCGCCGCCTCGGTGATCGCCAAGGTGACCCGCGACCGCTACATGCGGGAGGTGGCGCCGAGGCATCCGGGCTGGGGCTTCGAGGAACACGTCGGCTACTCGACTCCCGAGCACCGCCAGGCGATCGAGGAGATCGGGATCTCGCCGCTGCACCGGCGTTCGTTCCAGTCGGTGGCTTATTCGCAGCTTGAGCTCGGCTAGAACGCGCCCTTGACGTAGTCGACCTCGACCGCGCGGCCGTGGCGGTCGAGGGTGACGCCGACGGCGTCGAAGCGGATCTCGGCGTAGGGCGGCTGACCGCGGCGTTCAGACATCCAGGCGGTGGCGAGGCGGCGGACGCGCCGCTGCTTGCGGACGTCGATCGCGAGGATCGGCTTCTCGGGGCCGAAGGAGGTTCCCTCCCGCGCCCCCTTGACCTCGACGAAGACGAGGGCGGCGCCGTCGCGGGCGACGATGTCGATCTCGCCGTAGCGGGTGCGGGCATTGCGCTCGACGATCTCCCAGCCGATGGCGGCGAGGCGGTGGGCGACCAGGTCCTCGGCGATCTCGCCGGTGCGGCGTCGGGCGACGGTCATGGAGGGATAAGGGCCCGGCGGTGATGAACTCTCCCCACTTGCTCCCCAAAGATTTTGCTTTTTGCGCGCCACGCGTGAATCGGCGCCGCCTAGCGTGGCTCCCGTGCTCGCCACCGCCCGCACCTTCACCCTCGACGGCATCTCCGCCCGCCCGGTACGGGTCGAGGTCGACGTCCATCGCGGCCTGCCGAACTTCACGATCGTCGGCCTGCCCGACACCGCCGTGCGCGAGGCGCGGGAGCGGGTGCGGGCGGCCTTGGTCAACTGCGGCTTCGAGTTCCCGCTGCGGCGGATCGTCGTCAACCTGGCGCCGGCCAGCCTGCGCAAGGCGGGGCCGGGGATGGACCTGGCGATCGCCGCGGCGCTGCTGAGCGCCGCGGGGGAGCTTGAATGGGAGGGCCTGGCTCGGGTCGCACTGGCCGGGGAGTTGGCACTCGACGGCTCGCTGCGACCGGTTCAAGGTGCTCTGGCGATGGCGGAGGCGGCGCGAGAGAGCGGGGCGGAGGCGATCGTGCTGCCGGCCGAGAACGGAGCGGAGGCGGCGCTGGCGGAGGGGATCGGGGTGGTGCCGGTGGAAGCGCTGGGCCAGCTGTCGGCCCTGGTCGCGGGGAAGTGGGACCCGCCGCGCCCGTCACCGATGCCGCTGCGCCTCGATCCCCCGCCGGGCGCCCCGGACCTCGCCGACCTGCGCGGGCAGCCGCACCTGCGGCACGCGCTGGAGGTGGCGGCGGCCGGAGGCCACAGCCTGCTGATGGTCGGTCCGCCGGGAGCCGGGAAGTCGCTCGCCGCCAGCCGGCTGCCGTCGATCCTGCCGCCGCTCGCCGTCTGCGACGCGCTGGAGGTGGCGCGGATCGCCAGCGCCTGCGGCCGGCTCGACGCCCTGCCCGGAGGCAGGCCCTTCCGGGCGCCCCATCACACGGTCAGCGCCGCCGGACTCGTCGGCGGCGGCAGTCCGCCCCGCGCGGGGGAGGTGACGCTCGCTCATCGCGGCGTCCTCTTCCTCGACGAGCTCTGCGAGTTCAGGCGGGACGCCCTGGAGGCGCTGCGGGCGCCGCTGGAGACGGGGGAGGTCGCGATCGCCCGGGTCGGCGGCCAGCGCGTTCTCCCTTGCCGCTTCATGCTGGTGGCCGCCGCCAACCCCTGCCCCTGCGGCCGCGGCGAAACCGACCCTGACTGCACCTGCTCGCCGTACGAGGTGCAGCGCTACGGCGGCAAGCTGAGCGGAGCGCTCGCCGACCGCATCGACATCCTCGCCGCCGTGCGGCAGCCGAGCGCCGCCGATATCGGCGGCGCGCCGGGGGAGGCCTCGGCGGCGGTGCGGGAGCGGGTCTGCGCGGCGCGGGAGCGGCAGGAGCAAAGACTCGGCAGCGGTCGCTGCAACGCCGAGATGACCCCGGCGGAGGCGCGGTCCTGCCCGCTGAGCGAGGGCGCGGCGACGCTCCTCGCCGACCTCTACGCGCGGCAGCGGCTCAGCGGCCGCGCTCACGACCGGGCGCTGCGGCTGGCGCAGACCCTCACCGACCTGGCCGGTCTGGAGGAGATCGGCGAGGAGCAGATGGCGCAGGCGCTGCAGATGCGGAGGCGGGACCGTGGCTGAGCCCCGCGCCTGCTCCGAGTGCCTGCGGCGGTCCTGGCTGCTGGCGGATCTGGGCCCCTACGTCGAGCGGATCGCGACCGGCGAGGTCGGCTCGCGATCGCCGGAACTGCTGCGGCTCTCGAGCGAGGAGCTAGCGGAGGTCGCAGCCCCGAACGTGGCGGCGCAGCTGTTGGCGCGGAACGCGGAGCTGGCGGAGGAGCGGCTGAACGAAGAGCTGGCGATGGCGGGATGCTGGGCCTGCTGCCGCCACGGCGATCTCTATCCGGACTCTCTGCGCGACGCCGGCGACGCTCCTTGGGCGCTGATCGGCCGCGGCAACCCGGAGCTGCTCGACGGATTGGAGCCCTTCGAAACGGTGACGATCGTCGGCGCCCGCCGCGCCACCTCCTACGGCCGCGAGATCGCCCGCGAGTTGGGGCGGGAGCTGGCGGCAGCCGGGATGACCGTGGTCAGCGGCCTCGCCTTCGGGATCGACGGCTGCGCCCACCGCGGCGCCCTCGACGCCGGCCGCACCATCGCCGTCCTCGGCTGCGGCCCCGACGTCGCCTATCCCGCCAGCCACCGCACCCTCTGGCGCCGGGTCTGCGAAGTCGGCCTGGCGATCTCCGAGCTTCCGCCCGGCGCCACCCCCTGGCGCTGGACCTTCCCCGCCCGCAACCGGATCATGGCCGCCCTCGCCGGGATGACCGTCGTCGTCGAGGCCGCCAAACGCTCCGGCTCCCTGATCACCATGGACCTCGCCGCCGACCTCGGCCGCGACCTCGGCGCCGTCCCCGGCCCCGTCACCTCCCGCGCCTCCGCCGGCCCCAACGCCCTCCTCGCCAGCGGCGCCCACGTCATCCGCGACGCCCAAGACGTCCTCGATGCCATGCTCGGCCCGGGCCGCAGGCCGATCAACCACGCCACCCCGTCCCTGGACCCCGACCTCGAAGCGGTCCTCGCCGCCGTCGAATCGGGCGAGTCGACTTGCGACGGAGTCGCAACGGCAACCGAAATCTCCGGCCCCGCCGCAGCCGCCGCCCTCGCCCACCTGGAGCTGCTCGGCTACCTCGTCTGCTCGAGCCTCGGCAACTACTCGCGGACCCTGGCTCCCTCAACCAGCAAATCGGCTCTCTAGGCTTCCGCTTCCATGGCTCGCAATCAACCACCGACTGCCCTCTCGATCGCCGGCTCCGACTCAGGCGGCGGAGCCGGGATTCAGGCCGATCTGAAGGCGTTCGCCCGCTGTGGGGTGCACGGGATGACCGCGATCACGGCGATCACGGCGCAGAACACCGTGGGGGTGGAGGCAATTGAGCCTGTCTCGGGTGAGATGCTCCTTGCTCAGATTGCGGCGGTCGCGGGAGATATCGGGATAGACGCTGTGAAGGTGGGAATGGTGGGGAGCGCCGAAGCGATCGAGGGTGTGGTTGCAGCGCTGGCACTCATCGTGAAGAACGACCCGCCGGTCGTCGTGGACCCGGTGATGGTCTCCGAGAGCGGCGCGGTGCTGCTCGACCCAGCAGCTCAGGAAACGCTCCGGGTCCGCCTGCTGCCGATGGCAACGGTGGTCACTCCCAATATTCCCGAGGCCCGCGAGCTGACCGGGCTAGGGACGGAGGCCTCGCAGGTCGAACTGGCCAAAGCCGTGCAGGGACTCGGTCCGAAGATCGCGATCGTCACCGGCGGCCACAGCGAGGAGCTAGTCGACTTGTTCTTCGACGGAGAGCAGGTGGTCGAGATCCCGGGGGAGCGGCATCCGGACGGGGCGGCGCACGGGTCCGGCTGCACCCACTCCTCGGCGCTGGCGGCCTATTTGGCCCGAGGTGAGGAGCCGCTGGAGGCGGCTCGCAAGGCTCGGGTGGTCGCCTCCGACGCCGTGGGCGCGGGCCTGCGCGGCATCGGCAGGGGGCCGGGCCCGGTCAACGCGCTCGGGCTCGAATGACCAGATTGGCCAGCTTGGGGTCCAAAGCGGGGCGGTCGCGGCCGCGGTCCCCTCAGTAGATTTGCCTGCCATGAGCACGAACGGCGATACCGCGACCAAGCTGCCCCGTCCCCGCTCGGCGACCGTCTTCGACGGTCCCGACCGCGCCCATTCGCGCGCCTACATGAAGGGGATCGGGTTCGACGACGACGCGCTGAGCCGGCCGACGATCGGGGTCGCCAACACCTGGACCGAGGCGATGCCGTGCAACTTCCATTTGCGGGCGCTGGCCGAGCACGTCAAAGAGGGGGTGCGGGCCGCTGGCGGGACGCCGATGGAGTTCAACACGGTCGCCGTCTCCGACGGGGTGACGATGGGGACGCAGGGCATGAAGGCCTCGCTGGTCAGCCGCGAGGTGATCGCCGACTCGATCGAGCTGATGGCCCGCGGCTACCAGTTCGACGCGATCGTCGCCCTCTGCGCCTGCGACAAGACGATCCCGGGTTGCGCGATGGCGCTGGCCCGGCTCGACGTGCCCTCGGTGCTGCTCTACGGCGGCTCGATCGCCCCCGGCCACTGGCACGGCCGCGACGTCACCATCCTCGACATCTTCGAGGCGATCGGCGCCCACAACGCCGGCGACATGTCAGACGAGGAACTGCACGAGCTGGAGGGCGTCGCCAGCCCTGGCGCCGGGGCCTGCGGCGGCCAGTTCACCGCCAACACGATGGCCTGCGCCTTCGAGGCGCTGGGGATCAGCGCCGGCGGCTCGGCGATGGTCCCGGCCGAAGACGACGACAAGCAGACGGTGGCGGAGAAAGTCGGCGAGCTGGTGATCAACGTCCTGGTCAACGACCTGCGGCCGAGCAAGATCATCACCCGCGAGTCGCTGGAGAACGCGATCGCCTGCATCTGCGCCTCGGGCGGCTCGACCAACGGAGTCCTGCACATGATCGCCCTCGCTCACGAGCTCGGAATCGAGCTGACGATGGACGACTTCGAGCGGATCTCGCGGCAGACGCCGCTCTTCGCCGACCTCAAGCCCGGCGGCCGCTTCGTCGCCACCGACCTCTACGCCGCCGGCGGCGTGCCGGTGATCCTCAAGCGCTTGGCCAAAGCCGGGATCCTCCATAGCGAGGCGATCACCGTCACCGGGAATACGATCGGCGAGGAAGCCGCCGCCGCCAGCGAGGCGCCCGACCAGGAGGTCGTGCGCCAGGTCGAGAACCCACTCAAGCCCGAAGGCGGGCTGGCGATCCTCCGCGGCAACCTCGCCCCCGAAGGCTCCGTGGTCAAGGTCGCCGGCACCGAGCGCCGCCAGCAGACCGGCCCTGCCCGCGTCTTCGAGTCCGAAGAGGACTGTTTCCGCGCCGTCAAGGACCAGCAGATCAACCCGGGCGACGTCGTCGTCATCCGCAACGAGGGACCGGTCGGCGGCCCCGGGATGCGGGAGATGCTGCAGGTGACGGCGGCGATCGTCGGCGAGGGGCTGGGAGAGAGCGTGGCGATGGTCACCGACGGCCGCTTCTCCGGCGCCACCCGCGGCCTGATGATCGGCCACGTCGCTCCCGAGGCGGCGAAGGGCGGCCCGATCGCAGCGATCCGCGAGGGCGACGAGATCACCGTCGACATCGACAACCGCAGCCTCAGCGTCGCCCTCTCCGACGAGGAGATCGCCAAGCGCGTGGAGGAGTACGAGCAGCCCGAGCCGCTCTACACCCGCGGCGTCATGGCCAAGTACGCGGCGACGGTGTCTTCCGCCTCGAAAGGCGCGATCACCTGAGCCACGATTGGTGAGTTAAGGCCCCTATAGGGGCCTTAACTCACCAATCGTCAACCGACGGCGGTGTCTTGCGCCGCGTGCAGCGGCTGCGAGGACTCGATGAATTCTTCGAGCAAGGAGTTGAACCGTTGCGGGCGCTCCAGCATCGGCAGGTGGCCGGTGCGCTCGAAGATCTCCAGCCGGGAGCGCGGGATCAGGCGGTGGTACCCGAGCGCCCCCTCGACCGGGACGATCTGATCGCTCAGCCCCCAGACGATCATCGTCGGGATCTCGATTTCCGGCAGCCGCTCGCGGGTGTCGTAGCCCCAGATCTTCGTCAGCGCCTCGGTGAAGGCGGGCGCCTGCAGGCCCGGTCGCACCTGCTCGGCGAGCAGCTCCGGTCGCAACTTGTTGGGGTTGCGGAAGAGCCGGCCGAAGGCGATCTTGCGACCGCGCGGCGTCGTCCAGTAGACGCGGCGGTCGCCGCTCAGCATCGGGATCGCCGCCCTGAAGATGCGCGCGGCGGCGTCGAAGGTGCGCCCCTGCCACTCGGCGAAGCTGATCCCCGCCGCGGAGATGAGGACGAGGCGGTCGAAGCGCTCGGGCTCCTCGATCACCGCCTCGGTGCTGATGAAGCCGCCCATCGAGTTGCCGACCAGCGCCGAGACCCGCTCGATCCCCAGCCGCTCGCAGAAGTCGTGGACGAGCCGGCCGTAGTTGGCCATCGAGATCTCCCAGGAGGGCATCGGGCTGTCGCCGAAGCCGGGCAGGTCGATCGCGATCGCCCGGTGGGTGCGGCCGAAGTAGGGGAGGTTCTCGAGCCAGTTGCGCCAGCAGCCGGCGATCCCGTGGATGAAGATGATCGGCTCGCCCTCGCCGATCTCGACGTAGTTCACGTCCGGCGCCCCCGGCAGGTCGACCCGCCGCAGGTGCTGGCGCCAGTCGATCTTCAGCCACTCCGGGTCGGGGTTCCCGTAGTCGGTGCCGGGGAAGGCGGGCAGCGGTTGGCGCTCCGGCTCAGGCATAGCCCATCCTTTCGAGGACCGGGATCTCCCGGATCTGCGGCGGCTGCAGGTGGTCCCAGAGGATCCCGCGCGGCCGGTCGTACTGGCGATCGATCTCGATCACCGCTCGCGGGGTCGCGATCAGGTCGCAGGGAAGGTCGTGGTCGGTGACCATCAGGTGCTGGCGGAGGATCTGGATCGGGTGGACGGTGGTGGCGACTGTGGTGTGGGCGTCGATCTTGCCGGCG
>Ga0070683_100003964_pt1 | contig 12115 bp, 11 predicted proteins | sample KBSC713LmetaG_FD_64662 | JGI IMG/M metagenome (GOLD analysis project Ga0070683, IMG submission 64662) | Corn rhizosphere microbial communities from Kellogg Biological Station, Michigan, USA - KBS C7.1-3L metaG | ecosystem: Host-associated > Plants > Roots > Rhizosphere ...
CGCGGCCAGGTAGGTCATCAGCGCCAGTGTCGATGCCAACAGCACAAAGAAGATCGCGGTCGGGAGCGTCCAGGCCATCCATGCGATGCTCTCCATGATTGCCTCCTAGACTCGACCGAGCGCGAAACCGCGCGCGATATAGTTGCGGACAAACCAGATCACGAGCGCGCCGGGGATGATGGTGAGCACGCCGGCAGCCGCCAACAGTCCCCAGTCCATGCCGGCGGCGGACACCGTTCGCGTCATCACCGCCGAGATCGGCTTGGCGGCGACCGAGGTCAGCGTGCGCGCAAGCAGGAGCTCGACCCAGGAGAACATGAAGCAGAAGAACGCGGCGACGCCGATGCCGCTCGCGATCAAGGGCACCAGGATCTTCATGAAGAAGCGCGGAAAGGAATAGCCGTCGAGGAAGGCGGTCTCGTCGATCTCGCGCGGCACACCCGATACGAAACCTTCCAGGATCCAGACCGCCAGCGGCACGTTGAAAATGCAATGCGCCAGCGCCACCGCCCAGGGCGTATCGAACAGCCCGATCGCCGAATACAGGTTGAAGAACGGCAGCGCATAGACCGCGGCCGGCGCCATGCGGTTCGACAGCAGCCAGAAAAACAGATGCTTGTCGCCGAGAAAACGGTAGCGCGAGAAGGCATAGGCCGCCGGCAGCGCCACCGAGATCGAAATGATGGTGTTGATGACGACATATTCCAGCGAGTTGATGTAGCCGGAATACCAGCTCTCGTCGGTGAAGATGCGCCGGTAGTGCTGCAGCGTGGGCGCATGTGGCCACAGCGTCATGGTCGAGATGATCTCGCTGTTGGTCTTGAAGCTCATGTTGACGAGCCAGTAGATCGGCAACAGCAGGAAGATCAGAAACAGCGCGAGGGTGAGGCGGCGTCCGGGAATCGAATAGTTCATGCGACTCCCTCCTTGCGCGACAGTGCAAGCGCGGGCTTGAGCTCAACTGCGGGGGTGCGCTCCGCCGCCGCCTCCCGCTTCACCTGGGGCTTACGCTCGGCGCCGGCATTGGTCATGACGGTGTAGAATACCCAGCACACGATCAGGATGATGAGATTGTAGACCAGCGAGAGTGCGGCGGCCTTGCCGAGGTCGAACTGGCCGAGCGCGATCTTGACGAGCTCGATCGAGACGAAGGTGGTCGAATTGCCGGGCCCGCCGCCGGTGACGACGAACGGCTCGGTGTAGATCATGAAACTGTCCATGAAGCGCAGCAGCACCGCGATCAGCAGCACGCGGTTCATCTTCGGCAGTTGAATGGCCTTGAACACGGCCCAGCGCGAGGCGCCGTCGATCTGTGCGGCCTGATAATACGCGTCCGGAATCGATTTCAGGCCGGCATAGCAAAGCAGCGCAACGAGGCTGGTCCAGTGCCAGACGTCCATGACGATGACGGTCGCCCAGGCATCGAACTCGTTGGAGACGTAGTTGTAGTTCAGCCCCATGCCGTTCAGCACATAGCCCAGCAGCCCGATATCGGGGCGGCCGAATATCTGCCAGATGGTGCCGACCACGTTCCACGGAATCAGGAGCGGCAGCGCGAGGATCACGAGGCAGACGGCGACCTGCCAGCCGTCGCGCGGCATCGACAGTGCGATCAAGATGCCGAGCGGTACTTCGATGGCGAGGATCACGAAGGAGAAGAACAGATTGCGCCACAGTGACGCGAAGAACCGGCCGCCGAGATCGGTCGAGGGATCGAGCAGCTCCTTGAACCAGCCGACGCCGTTCCAGAAGAACTGGTTGTTGCCGAAAGTGTCCTGCATCGAATAGTTCACCACCGTCATCAGCGGCAGGATGGCGGAGAACGCGACCACCAGGAAAACCGGCAGCACCAGGAACCAGGCTTTTTGATTGACGGTCTTGTCCATCACGCCTTCCCCTCGACCAGGATGCTGTCGGCATAGACGTGGACATGCGCGGGATCGAAGATCAGGCCGGCGGTATCGCCCGGTACCGAAAAGCCCGGCGGCACCCGCGCGGCGAATTTGGCATCGCCGACGCGGACACGGGCGAAGCGGATACGGCCGAGATCGTCGATGCGTTCGATCGTGGCCGATAACAGGCCGGACGCGGGAGCCGCGACATCGACGAATTCCGGCCGCACGCCGATTTCGATCTTCGCATCCTTTGGCAGCACGCCGTAATTCCGGTGCAGGCCGATGACATGGCCGTCGATCCTGGCCTCGCGCCCGTCCACGGCCGCCGGCACGATGTTCATGCCGGGCGAGCCGATGAAATAGCCGACAAAGGTGTGCGCCGGCTTCTCGAACAATTCGGCCGGCGTGCCGCTCTGCACCACGCGGCCGTCATGCATGACCACCACCGTATCGGCGAAGGTCAACGCCTCGGTCTGGTCATGCGTCACGTAGATCATGGTCAGATCGAGCTCGCGGTGCAGCGCCTTCAGTTTCGAGCGCAACTGCCATTTCAGCTCGGGATCGATCACGGTGAGCGGCTCATCGAACAGGATCGCGGCGACGTCGGAACGCACGAGCCCGCGGCCAAGCGAAATCTTCTGCTTCGCATCCGCCGTGAGCCGCGTCGCCTTGCGCCTGAGGTCCGGTGTGAGGTCGAGCAGGCGCGCGATGTCGGCGACTCGCTTGTCGATCTCGGCCTTCGGCACGCCACGATTTTTCAGCGGGAATGCCAGGTTCTGGCCGACCGTCATGGTGTCGTAGATGACCGGAAACTGAAACACCTGCGCGATGTTGCGCTTCTGCGTTGACAGCGGCGTGACATCGGTGTCGTCGAACAGGATTTTTCCATGGGTCGGCGTGATGATGCCGGAGATCAGGTTGAGCAGCGTGGTCTTGCCGCAGCCGGAGGGCCCGAGCAGTGCATAGGCGCCGCCCTGCCGCCAGGTCATGGTTACGGGCTTCAGCGCAAAGCTTTCGGTCGGCGCGTGTTCGCCGCCGTAGGAATGGGCGAGATCGACGAGGTCAATGCGGGCCATGCTGCATCTCCCTCAAGATGTGCCGGGAGATGCGACCAGCCGGCCGGCCGCATCGAACACGAAGACATTGTCGGGATCGAGCACGGCATCGAGCCGATGGCCCGGCTCGTACTCGTGCACGCCCTGCAGCACCGCGACCCAGTCGGAAGAGTCGCGATGCAAATGCACGAAACTTTCCGAGCCAGTGATCTCGGTCACCGTCACGGTCGCCGGAAAGGCATGGCGCCCGGCCTGGCCGTTGGCGATCTCCAATTGATGCGCGCGGAAGCCGACGCGATAGGCGCCGTCGCCGAGCTTGGCGTAAAGCCCCGTCGGCGGCGCCTTGATGCCGCCGGCATATTCGACCGCGCCGTTCTTCTTCTCGATCGCCACCACGTTGAGCGGCGGATCGGAAAACACCTGCGCCACGCGGAGCGTATCGGGATGGCGGTAAACTTTGGCGGTCTCGCCGGCCTGCAGCGCCTTGCCTTCCCACATGCAGATGGTGTTGCCGCCGAGCAAGAGCGCCTCCGACGGCTCGGTCGTGGCATAGACGAAGATCGCGCCGGACGCCTCGAAGATGCGCGGCAATTCGGCGCGCAGCTCCTCGCGCAGCTTGTAGTCCAGATTCGCCAGCGGCTCGTCGAGCAGCACGAGATCGGCGCCCTTCACCAGCGCGCGCGCGATCGCGGTGCGCTGCTGCTGGCCGCCGGAAAGCTGCAGCGGCGTGCGCTTCAGGAACGGCTCGAGCTGCAGCAGCTTTGCGGCTTCGGCCACGCGCTGCTCGATCTCCGCCCTGGGCTTGCCCTGCACGCGCAAGGGCGAGGCGATATTCTCATAGACGGTCAAGGACGGATAATTGATGAACTGCTGATAGACCATCGCGACCGAGCGCCGGCGCACGTCAAAGCCGGTGACATCTTTTCCATCGACGAGCACGCGGCCGGTGGTCGGCTTGTCGAGGCCGGCGAGCAGCCGCATGATCGAGGTCTTGCCCGACAAGGTCGGGCCCAACAGCACGCTGAGTGTGCCCTTCTCCAGCGTCAGCGCCACGTCCCGGATGGTTCGCACGCCATCGACGGTGCGCGTGACATGGTCGAGTGTGACGCTCATGTCCGTCCTCCTGCTTCCAACAGGGGACTTTCATGCGAAACACGGTTGGCCGCAATCCAACCATCGAGTGCGGCGATTTCGTCCTTGGAAAGCCTCAAGCCGAGCTTGGACCTCCGCCAGACGATGTCTTCCGCGGTCACGGCCCATTCGGACGACATCAGATAATTGACTTCGGCCGCCGTCAGCGTGGCGCCAAAGGATTCGCCGAGATCGGCCAACGACTTGGCGCTGCCGAGCAATTTCGAGGCGCGGGTGCCATAGGCATGCGCGAGCCGGCTCGCATGCTCGACGGAAAGGAACGGATAGTTGCGCTGCAGTTCCGCCGACAGCGCCGGCAGCGCCGAGACGTCGAGATCACCACCAGGCAGCGGCGATTTGCCGGTCCAGCCCTCGCGCGCCTTGGCGCTGCGCAGATAAGGCGAGAGCCGTTCCAGCGCCTCCTCGGCGAGGCGCCGATAGGTCGTGATCTTGCCGCCATAGATCGAGAGCATCGGCGCGCCGCCCGGCGTATCCAGTTCGAACACGTAATCGCGGGTCGCGGCCTTGGCTTCGCTGGCGCCGTCGTCATACAGCGGCCGCACGCCGGCATAGGTCCAGACGACGTCCTCGGGCTTCACCGGCTTCGCCAGATATTCGCTGACGGAATCGCAGAGATATTTGATCTCCTCGCTCGTCGCTTTCACCTGGGACGGATCGCCGTGATAGTCGCGGTCGGTGGTGCCGATCAGGGTGAAATCGTCCTGATAGGGAATGACGAACACGATGCGGCCGTCGGCGTTCTGGAACATGTAGGCGCGGTCGTGCTCGTAGAGCTTTCGCACCACGATGTGCGAGCCCTGCACCAGCCGCACTTTCGCGCGCGCGTTGACGCCGGCGCCGGAGTTCAGCACCTGTTCGACCCAGGGGCCGCCGGCATTGACCAGCACGCGCGCACGGACGGCCGCGCGTTCTCTGCTGATCGCGTGCTCGGTCGTCACCTGCCAGATGCCGTCGCTCTGGCGGATCTCGGTGGCGCGGGTGCGGGTGCGGATGTCGGCGCCGCGGTCGGCGGCATCGCGGGCATTCAGCGCCACGAGGCGCGCGTCATCGACGAAGCAGTCGGAATATTCAAAGCCGCGCGTGTATCGGCCGGGAATCAGCGGACGGCCGACGGCATCGACGGTGAGATCGACCGAACGGGTCGACGGCAGCAGATGGCGGCCACCGATGTGGTCGTACATGAACAGGCCGAGCCGGAGCAGCCACGCCGGGCGGAGCCCCGCGTGGTGCGGCAGCACGAACCGGAGCGGGCGGATGATGTGGGGCGCGATCTGCCAGAGGATTTCGCGCTCGATCAGCGCCTCGCGCACCAAACGAAACTCGTAATATTCGAGGTAACGCAAGCCGCCATGCACGAGCTTGGTCGACCAGGACGACGTCCCGCTGGCCAAATCATTCATTTCACACAAGAAAACAGAGTTTCCACGGCCCGCCGCATCGCGCGCGATGCCGCAGCCATTAACGCCTCCTCCAATGATCGCGAGGTCGTAAATCCGATCCAAAGAACGCTTCCCCGGCGCGTCGCCTTCACTTTGGGCGATTTAACTTTCGTTTCTGATTAAATCACAAAGAAAAGCGAAAGCAAATGAAAACGGAACTGGCGGCGAAGATTTCGTCGGAATTGGTGTTTCGGAGCGCCAGCGAAGGCGCACTCCGTCGCAAGCGGGAGGCGTAACGGGATCGGATGGATCAGGCGCGGCGAATCGGAATCGGCGCATTCGCACCGTCCGTCGCATCGCCTTCCTCCATATCGCTCGCGCCTTTTGGCATCGCCTCGATCACCTGGATGCCTCTGGAGTGGCAGATGTTGGCGAGCCCGGCGGGCAATGCTGAGTCCGTCACGAAGGTCTGGATCTGGCTCATATGCGCGATGCGCACCGGCGCGCTGCGGGTGAATTTTGTGGAGTCGGCGACCAGCATCACGCTGCGGGCGTTGGCGATGATCGCCTGAGCGACCTGCACCTCGCGATAGTCGAAGTCGAGCAGCGCGCCCTCCTCGTCGATCGCCGACACGCCGATGATGGCGTAGTCGACCTTGAACTGGCCGATCAGCTGCGTCGCGGTCGAGCCGACCACGGCGCCGTCGGCGCGGCGTACCGCACCGCCCGCGACCACCACCTCGATGCGCGGATAGCGATACAGCAGCATCGCGACATTGAGGTTGTTGGTGATGACGAGGAGGTCCTCATGCGAAGTCAGCGCGCTTGCTACTTCTTCCGTCGTGGTGCCGATGTTGATGAAGAGCGAGCAGCCGTTCGGGATCAGCGCGGCGGCGGCAGTGCCGATCGCCTTCTTCTCCTCGGCGGCGACGAAGCGGCGCGCCTCATAGGCGAGGTTTTCCACGCCCGAGGCGATCATCGCGCCGCCATGGATGCGGGTCAGCGCGCGCTGCTCGCAGAGATCGTTGAGGTCCTTGCGGATGGTCTGGGCGGACACCTCGAAGCGGCGGGCGAGGTCTTCCACCAGCACCCGGCCCGAGGCGCGCGCGATGTTGAGTATTTCGGTCTGTCGATGCGAGAGTCCGGCCATGGCGGCGCCCCTCTTCAAGGAAGCCCGAGGTTAATGGCGGTTTGCGCACGCGGTCAACGCGGGAAAGGCCGTTTTGGCAGCGAAACCGCCATCAAATCGCTACAGAGTTAAGGACAGTCATCTGGCCTCGCCTCCCCCTCGCCGTTACGCGCAATCCCTCCCGGCACCTTCACATATCCCTCTTCGAGACGCGCGCGTTGCGGGTCCTTTATGAAGAAGATCACAGTCGGCTGTGCCGACATCGGATTAAAGTCGGGCGATTCGTGAACAGGCGACGCTTTTTTTGCGGCCTTTCTCTCCCGGCGGAAGAGGAAGGGAGATTTCAAGTGCAACTGATTTGGCCAGCGCTGCGGCTCTTCCGCATTTTTTCATAACGAGAGGATACTTGATGCCCACCACCATTCCGATGGCTCACCAAAAACGGCAAGCAGCGCTCTACGCTGACAGGAACTGGTCCAGTCAAATTTCGGCCGCTGCCTTCCGTGTCCGGGAAGAGTTCCAGAAAACCCTGAGATCGGAAGATTTCAGAAGTGTCGCCATTTTCTCCGGAATCGGACTGCTGGCATGCCTGATTGCCATGTGGTCCGGGGTCCAGGGCGTGTGGATTTAGCCAGCCACATTTTCCGATCACGCCTTTAGGCGACAAGCGTCGGATCGCCGTTCGCGAGTTGCACCGCCGCGCGCTGGGCGTCGGCGACGTGGCGAAACAGCCGGCCGTCGAGGCGGTAAAACGGCTGCGTAGCGGCGAAAAAGCGATAGCCGCTGGTATCGCGAACCACGATGCCGGCGGCCTGCGAGGACACTTCGATGATGTAGGAGTCTGCCATTACCCGGTCCCATTCCACTGCCCCGGTCAAGTAACGAGGCAACCGCCCAAACGTTCCTCACACGGACGCGTGAGAGGGTGCTGCGGCAAATCGGCAGAAAGGTGGGGAGGCAAAGGCGCGCATGTGCCGCTCTCGGGTGATTCCGGGGCGCAAGTGAAACGAGCGTACCCGGAATGACGCAAGCGTCACGTCGTCAATAGCGCGCCATCCTGCCTGATCGGCTGCGGGCGGCCCTGATCGTCGATCGAGACGTAAGTGAAATTGCCGTCGGTCACCAGGATCGCCTGCGTCTCCTTGCGGCGCGTCACCCAGGCTTCGAGATGCACGGTGATGGAGGTGCGGCCGACGCGCACCAGGCTGCCGTGCACGGAGACCAGGTCGCCGACATAGACGGGCTTCCTGAAATTCATCGCCTCGATCGCGACCGTGACGTTGCGGGTCTTGGTGACCTTGGCCGCGAACACGCCGCCGCTGATATCCATCTGGCTGAGCAGCCAGCCGCCGAAGATGTCGCCGTTCTGGTTGGTGTCGGCCGGCATCGCGAGCGTGCGGGTGCAGAGTTGGCCCTGCGGCTCGGTCCCGGTCACGGGCGGCGCATGCACAGGTGCATCGGTCACTTGAAAGTCTCCCAGCCGGCGTCCGGCGTGAAGCGTCCGCCGAATTTATCCGCGAGCCTGCGCAGGGTCGAGACGACGTTCTCAACGCCGCGGCTGCGCGCATAATTGAGCGGGCCGCCGCGGAACGGCGCATAGCCGGTGCCGAAGATCATCGCGCCGTCGACCACATCGGCATTGTCGACGATGCCTTCGCGCAAACACGCGACGCAGACATTCGACATCGGCAGCACCAGGCGGTCGATCATCTCGTCGGTGACGCGCGGGCCGGTTTCCGGCATCGGCGCCTTCTCGACCTTGCCGTCCTTCCAGGTGTAAAAACCCTTGCCGCTTTTGCGGCCGAGCTCGCCTTTCGCGACCTTTTCGCGCAGCCATGCCGGCGTCGGGGGAAGAGAGTCGCCGAATTTCGAGCGCAGCATGTCGCCGACATCGAGGCAGATATCGAGCCCCACCTGGTCGGCGAGCTCGATCGGCCCCATCGGCATGCCGAATTTCTCCGCCGCCTGATCGATCAGGCGCTGCTCGACGCGCTCGTCCAGCATCACCATGGCTTCCAGCATGTAGGGCGTCAGCGCGCGGTTGACCAAGAAGCCCGGCGAGCTCTTCACCGGCAGCGGCAGCCGGTCGATGGCGCCGACAAAGGCGAGCGCTTCCTTCAGCAGCGCCGGATCATTGCCGTCATGGCTGACGACCTCGACGAGTTGCAGGCGCGAGACGGGATTGAAGAAGTGCAGCCCGAGCAGCCGTTCCGGCCGCTGCAGCGTGGTGCGCAAATCCTGCAAGGGAATGCTGGAGGTGTTGGTCGCGAGAATAGCACCGGGCTTCATGACAGGCTCGAGACCGGCATAAACCTTCTGCTTCAGCTCGAGCTTCTCCGGCACCGCCTCGATGATGAGATCGGCGTTGCGGACGCCCTCGCCGCCCATGTCGGGCGCTAGCCGGTCGAGCGCGTCGCGCACTTCCGTTGGCTTGCGGATGATCTTGCCGAACAGCTCGGCAGCGCGCTTGATCGCTGCCGCGATCGGCTCCGCCTTCATGTCGGCGAGCGTGACGCGCATGCCTTCGTTGGCGCACCAGGCGGCGATGTCGCCGCCCATGGCGCCCGCGCCGATCACATGGACATGTGCGACCTTGTTGCCGGAACCGGCGAGCTTCTTCATCTCTTCGCGCAGGAAGAAGACGCGGATCAGGTTCTGCGCCGTCGGCGTCACCATCAAATGCGCGAACGAGGTTTTCTCGGCAGCCAGCATCGCAGCCTTGTCGCCGCCATGCTTTTCCCAGAGATCGATCAGGCCATACGGCGCGGGATAGTGTTCCGCGGGCGCGGTCTTCGCCGCCTCGCGGCGCATGCGCGAGGCGAGAAAGCCGCGCACTGGGCCGGAATTGAGAATGGTATTGAGCAAGCCCGGCTGCCCGCGCTTGAGCCGGCCGAACACCGCGTCCTTCACGGCGTTTTTCACATGCCGTTCCTGCGTGACGGCATCGACCAGGCCCAGAGCCTTGGCGCGGCGCGCATCGATCGTGCGGCCGGTGAGCATCAACGTCATCGCCTGCAGCGGATTGACCAGCCGCGTGAAGCGCGCGGTGCCGCCGAGGCCCGGATGCAGGCCGAGCATCACCTCGGGAAAGCCGAAGCGCGCACCGTCGATCGCGATCCGCATCTGGCAGGCGAGCGCCACTTCCAGCCCGCCGCCGAGGCAGAAGCCGTGGATCACGGCGACGGTCGGCAAACGCAGGGCTTCGAGGCGGTCGACGACGGCATGCGCGCGGCTTATTTCCTTCTCAACCGCACCCGGATCGGTCGCCCCGCGAAATTCATTGACGTCGGCGCCGGCGATGAAGCCGGATGTCTTCGCCGAGCGAATGACGAGACCGGCCGGCCGCTGGCCTTCCAGCTCACCCAGGATCCTGTCGAACTCTTCCATCACCTCGGAAGAAAGCGTGTTGGCGCTGGCGCCTTCGCGGTCGAACAACAGCCACGCGATACCATCGGCATCGCGCGTCAGCTTGAAATTGCGATAAGGGCTCGTCGCGTCGGCCTTCGGCCCCAACGCGAGCACGCGGTCGTCGAGAACGTCCAGGACCTTCGATTCCATGGTCACACCGCCTCGATCAACATCGCGCCGCCCAGCCCGCCGCCGATGCATTCGGTGGCGATGCCGCGCCGTGTGCCCAGCCGCTTCATCGCATTGATCAGATGCAGCACGATGCGGTTGCCCGACGTGCCGACGGGATGGCCGAGGCTGATCGCGCCGCCGTCGACATTGAGCTTCGATCGATCGATCTCGCCCGCGGCGCCGTCGAGGCCGAGAATCTCCTTGCAGAACTTCTCGTCGTTCCAGGCGGCGAGGCAGCCCAGCACCTGGGTGGCAAAGGCCTCGTTCAATTCCCAGGTCTCGATGTCCTGCAAGGTCAATTCGTTGCGCTTGAGCAGCGCGGTCGCCGACAGCACCGGGCCGAGGCCCATGATAGAGGGATCGAGCGCGGACCATTGGCTGTCGAGGATCGCGGCCTTCGGCTGCAAGCCGTGCTTCGCCACGGCCTCTTCGGAGGCGAGGATCACCCAGGACGCTCCATCGGTAATCTGCGAGGAATTGCCGGCGGTGACCCGGCCCCACGGCCGCTCGAACACCGGGCGCAATTTCGCGAGCGTCTCGGTCGTCGAGTCCGGCCGCACGCCGTCATCGTGATCGTAGAATCTTCCGTCGCGGGCAAAGGCAGTCTCGACCTCTCCTTTCAGAAAGCCTTCCTTCTGCGCATGCGCGAGCCTGCGGTGGCTTTCGGCCGCATAGGCGTCCGACTGCTCGCGCGTGATGCCAAAGAGATGGCCGACGACTTCGGCGGTCTGGCCCATGTTGAGTTCGGTGATGGGGTCGGTGAGCCCGCGCTCGAGCCCGATGATCGGCTTGAAATATTTCGGACGCGCCTTCAGCATCGCCATGATCTTCGCGCCGATGCCCTTGGCGCCGGCGAGGCCTGCAAACCAGCGCACGCCCTGCGCCGGCCACACCAGCGGCGCATAACTCAGCGCTTCCGCGCCTCCGGCCAGAATCAGATCGGCGACGCCTTCGCGGATATAGCGATAGCCGGTGTCGATCGACTGCATGCCGGAGCCGCAATTGATCTGCACGGTGAAGGCGACCATGGCCTCGCCCATGCCGAGCCGAAGTGCTGCGACGCGGGCGGGATTCATCTCATCCGCAATGACGTTGACGCATCCGAGGATGACCTGGTCGAAAGCGGTCGGTGCGAAGGGCTGGCGCGCAAGCAGCGGCCGTCCGCATTGCACAGCAAGATCGACGGGGGTGAACGGCCCCGGGCCGGAGCGCGCCTTCAGGAACGGCGTCCGGCTGCCGTCGACGATAAAGACTGGCCGCGCCATCAGCTCGCCGCCCTCTGCTCACCCAGTTCCTGGAAGAACTGACGCACATCGGCTGACTTCTTGTAAATCGGCGACAGCGCTTCCGGTGCGAAATCGTCGACCTCGATCACCTTGGCGACGGCGGCATGTGCTTCCGCCAGCCGGTCGGCCTCGGCTTGCGTGATGACGCCCTTCTTCACGGCTTCCTTCGGATCGTGCAAACGCGCGGCATGAAGTTTCTTGGCGACATCCTCGCAGGCCGTGACCAGCACAAAGGCCTTCTCCAGCCGCGCGCGGCCGCCGTCGTCGTCGACATGCGACAGATCCGACGTGAGGCGCTCGCGTGCCGCCGAAGGCTCGAGGATGAGCTGCGCGCATTGGTGCACCACGCGATCGGGAGGCCCGAGCACACGCGCGCCGAACGGCTGGACCACGATTTTGAGGATCACGGCGATAAAGCGGTTCGGCAGGTTCGCCAGAATTTCGGCCAACCGGTTCTCGATCGTCCGGAAGCCCGTCGCCATGCAATATTCCAGCGCGGCGAAATCCTCTTTCTGCCGACCCTCGTCCTGCCAACGCTTCAGCGCGGCCGAGAGCAAATACAGCTCGGAGAGGATGTCGCCGAAGCGTGCCGACAGCATCTCCTTGCGCTTCAAGGCGCCGCCGAGCGTCAGCAGCGCCA
>Ga0070683_100003965_pt1 | contig 12114 bp, 5 predicted proteins | sample KBSC713LmetaG_FD_64662 | JGI IMG/M metagenome (GOLD analysis project Ga0070683, IMG submission 64662) | Corn rhizosphere microbial communities from Kellogg Biological Station, Michigan, USA - KBS C7.1-3L metaG | ecosystem: Host-associated > Plants > Roots > Rhizosphere ...
TTCGTTGATGACGATCGCGACGAGGCGTGGAGCCAGCTGTCCGTTGACGTCGCACGACGCCATGAACAAACGCTCATCGCGCTCGAGCGGCGGAATCCGAAGTTCGGCGACGACGACTTTCTCGGGATCGTGTGCCTTTCCTGCCACGATGCTGTCGAGCCACAACATGTCGACGCCTTTCGCGCGAACGTGCGAGATCGAATAGTCCGACGTTCCGATATGAATTAGTGCACCGCCCTCATTGGTCACACCTGGAGGCATCGGATCATGATGGACGCCGATGTAGTGTCCGCTCGCCAAATCGGGCGCGCTCGACGGCATTGGCGTCGGTGCGCTGGGCGAGGAGGTATCGGACACTCCGACTTTTCGAATCGGTTCGCGCGAGCACCCCGCGGCGATCGCGAGGAGGGAAAGTAGATTCCGCCTGTTCATTCTCATCGGGTTCAAGATGCGTCTCGTTGCTGTCGCTGCACTTGTTTCGCTCGTCGCTATCCGCGCGGGTACGTGGACCAACGCCGCGCCGATTCCAGAGCGTCTACAAGAGCACCACGGTGTGCTCTATCAGGGAAAGATCTACATCACCGGCGGTCTCGATTCGACTGGGCAGACGACCAAAGTCGCGTATCGGTACGATCCGCGCGCGAACAAGTGGGAGAAGATCGCCGACATTCCCGAGCCGCGGCATCACATGCCGATGGTCGTGTTGAATGACACACTGTACGCGATCGGCGGATTCGACGGACTGCGATTCACGCCAAAGTCGACGCTGTGGATCTATCGCGCCGACAAGAACGCGTGGGAGGATCGCGCCGCGTTGCCGGCGCCGCGCGGTGCGACGGGCGCAGGCGTGGTGAACGGAAAGATCGTCGTTGTCGGCGGATACGGACTCAATCGGGCGCTGCTCGACACGACGATCGTCTATGATCCGAAGACGAACTCGTGGTCGAACCGCGCGCCGATTCCGACGAAGCGCGACCATCTCGAGGCGCAGGTTGTGAATGGCATTCTGTACGCGATCGGCGGACGTCCGGTGCAGCTCAACAACTACGACGTGGTCGAGGCGTACGACCTCGCGACGGACAAGTGGACGACGAAGGCCACGATGCCGAGCAAGCGTGGCGGTCTCGCGTCAGCGGTTCTGGACGGGAAGATCCACACGTTCGGCGGCGAGCGGACGGACGGAGTCTTCGATAACCACGAGGTCTATGATCCGGGCAAGAATGCGTGGACGGTAGAGACGCCGATGCCAACCGCGCGGCACGGGCTTGCGGCGGCCGCGTTCGAGGGGAAGATCTACGTCATCGGAGGGGGGCCGAAGCAGGGGCTGGCGCAGACGGACATCGTCGAGGTGTGGAAGCCCTGAACGGCGTGGGCGCCCTCCCTCCAGCGCGCCCGTCTCCCCCTGCGTACTCCGGGACAGTACTATGGACGCTTCGCCCCACCCTACCGCTAGTCCGGAGAGCCAACAATGTCGAAGGTGACGGTGACTGCCGCGTGCGTGGCGTTCGCCAGCGCGATTGCGGCAAGTGGCGCGCTCGCGCAGTCGAGCGTGCCCGTCGCGCAACAGTTCGAGAAACTGCATTTCCGTTCGATAGGGCCCGCCGTAATGTCGGGTCGTATCGCGGACTTCGCGGTCTACGAGAAGAACCCTTCTGTATGGTACGTCGGCACCGCGCATGGCGGTGTCTGGAAGACGACGAGCAATGGCGCGATCCTGACGCCCATCTTCGAGGACAAGGGCCTCATGTCGATCGGCGATGTCACCGTGTCGCAGCAGAATCCCGACATCCTGTGGATTGGCACCGGCGAGTCGAACAACCGCCAGAGCACCTCGTGGGGCGACGGCGTCTTCAAGTCCACCGACGGCGGAAAAACGATCCAGAATGTTGGATTGAAAGACTCTAAACACATCGGGCGCATCCTCATCGATCCGACGAACGACGACAACGTCCTCGTCGCGGCGACGGGTCCCCTCTTTGGCCCTGGCGGCGATCGCGGCGTCTACAAAACGACCGACGGCGGCAAAACATGGAAGCGCGTTCTGTCCGTCGACGACGAAACTGGCGCGAACGACCTCGCCATGGCGCCGAGTGATCCGAAGACGATCTATGCGACGACGTATCAGCGACGTCGCACGGCGTGCTGCGTCAACGGCGGTGGTCCAGGCAGCGGCATCTGGAAGTCGGTGGACGGCGGCGACACATGGACGCGCCTCACCAATGGACTTCCCTCCGGATCGCTCGGCCGGATTGGAATCGATGTCTATCGAAGGAATCCGAGCATTCTCTACGCGTCGATCGAAGCACCGACCACGGGTCGCGGCGGCGAAGGCGCGGGTGAGGCGCCGGACGCACCAGCCGGTGGCGGAGGCCGAGGCGGCGGTCGTGGTGGGGCTGGCGGCGGCGCCGCGGCAGCCGGCGAGTCCGGTCTCTATCGATCGGACGACGCAGGGGCAACCTGGCATCGCGTCAGCACGACGAATCCGCGTCCGCTGTACTTCAGCCAAGTGCGCATCGATCCGAACAACGCCGATCGTGTCGTGATGGGTGGCGTGAAGATGCAGATGACCGTCGACGGCGGAAAAACGATGGAAGGCCAGGCGTCACTCGTCGCGCACGACGACATTCACGCGATCTGGTGGGACCCGGCAAACTCGGATCACATGATGATCGGCGGCGACGGCGGCGTCTACAAATCGTACGACGGCGCGAAGTCGTGGATTTTCCAAGAGAACTTGCCGGTCGGTCTGTTCTATCACGTCGGCTACGACATGAGCACGCCGTTCAACGTGTGCGGCGGCATGCAGGACAACTACGACTGGTGCGGTCCGACGCAGGTACGACAGCAGCAGGGCATCTACAACTACGATTGGTTCCAGGTGCAGGGCGGCGACGGCTTCGTCGCGATTCCAGATCGTCGTGACGCGCGCATCATCTACAGCGAGTCGCAAGACGGCAACATGACTCGCAAGAACAAAGTCACCGGCGAGGCGAAGCAGATCCGGCCGACGGCGCAGAACGTCACGCCTGCGCCGAAACAGGGTGAGACGTTCCGCTTCCATTGGGACACGCCGATGATCATCTCGCCGAACGACAACGGAAAGTTGATCGTCGCGGCGAATCGCGTCTTCGTTTCGCATGATCGCGGCGACTCGTGGACCGTCATCAGCCCCGACCTGACGTCGAACGCGACCCGAGATACGATCGTTACGATGGGGATGAAGGGCTCGGACATCCGCATCTCGCCGAACGACGGCATCTCGCAGTGGCCGACGATCGTCGCGCTTGCCGAATCGCCGAAGCAGCCCGACCTGTACTACACCGGCAGCGAAGACGGTTTGGTGTTCGTCTCGAAGGATGGAAAGACATGGACGAACATCACCAAGAACATTCCGGGTTTCCCGGCTGGTGCATTCGTCAGCGAAGTCGTTCCGTCGAAGTATGACGCCGGCACGGTCTACGTCACGGTCGACAACCATCGATTGAACGACTTCAAGCCGTACATGTGGGTGAGCACTGATTTCGGTCAGACGTTCAAGTCGATCGTCAACAACTTGAGCGGCGAGAATGTTCGCACGCTGACGGAGGATCCGAAGAACCGCGACGTGCTCTACATCGGCACGGAGACCGGAATCTTCCTGTCGTTGGACCGCGGCGCGTCGTGGCAGCGGCTCAAGGCGAACTTCCCGAACGTGCGCGTCGACGAGATCACGATTCATCCGCGTGACAACGCGATGCTCATCGCCACGCACGGCCGGGCCATTTGGGTGCTCGATCACCTCGAGCCGATTCAAGAATACTCATCGGCCAAGGCAGCGGCCGCGGACGCGAAACTTTTCTCCGTTCCGACGGCGCTCGAGTGGAAGACGAAAGACGATCGCAACGACGAGTTCTGGGGACACTCGTACTTCATCGGCGAAAATCCGCCGAATGAAGCGGTGGTTCAGTACTTGGTGAATCGCCAGGCGAGCGATCTCAAGCTTCGCATCAGTGACGTCGCCGGTAGGACGGTTCGCGAGATCAAGCTTCCGTCGTCGAAGATGGAAGCAGGCGTTCAGACGGCATGCTGGGACATGCGCGCCGAGCCGATCGAAGCCCCCGAGACAGAGGGTGCGGCAGGCGGTCGAGGTGGTCGCGGGGGTGGCGGCGGCGGTGGTGGTGGTGCGCGGGGAGGACGCGGCGCGTCCGCGCCGGCGGTTCCCGGCGTTCCGCAGCCCGTTCCGACTCCGATCGGCCACATGAATCCGTGTCTTGCCGCCGGTGATTCGACCGCTCCGGCAGCTCGTGGTGGCGGTGGCGGCTTTGGCGGTGGACTCGGCGGGCCTGCTCCGTACGCCATGCCTGGGACTTACACTGTGGCGCTGGTCGAAGGAACGAAGACACTCGATTCCAAAACTCTAAAGGTCACGTTCGATCCGGATGTCAAGTTTGCGGCCGGAGAACACGAGCGGTACAACGCGATGTTGAGTGATTTGCACTCGATTCAACGTCGAGGCACGGAGGCCGCAGGCGCGCTCAACTCGCTGTATCCGCAGATGACCGACGCAGCGAAGAAGGTCAGCGAGAACTCCAGCATTCCGGCGAACGTGAAGTCGCAGTTCGAGTCGCTGCAGAAGGAGTTCGATGCTGCTCGCAAGAAGTTCGGTGTTCCGCTCAACGCCGGCGCGGCCGGCGGACGTGGCGGCGGTGGTGGGCGCGGAGGGGCGGTCGATCCCGACAACCTGCTCGCGAAGACCTCGGGGCTCAAGACTTCCATGATGAGCTTCTGGGAGGCGCCGAGCGGCTCGCTCGTCCGTCAGTACAACGAGGTGAAGGTGTCGATGCCCGCGGCGATCACCAGCGCAAACGCGGTTCTGACACGCGCAGCAACGGTGAGCGCGGCGCTCAAGAAGTACGACATCACGCTCACGGTTCCGCCGACGGTCAAGTAGCGCTGGTCAAGCACTAAACAATTCGGCGACGCGGGTACATCATAGGCGATGCAAAAGCATCGCCTATGATTTTTGCCGAAGGTTCAGCCGGCGACCGAACCGCTCGAATGGCTCGGGCCGTGTCAGGTCGGCGCCCCCTCCTGACGCAAGACGCGGCGCAGAACCTTTCCGATCTGTGATTTCGGAAGGTCGTTCACGAAATCGAATTGCGTTGGAACCTTATACGGCGCAAGCCGCTCCTTGCACCACGCTTTGAGCTCCGCCGCATCGAGCTTTGCGCCTGGGCGGAGCACGACGAACGCCTTCACGGTCTCGCCTTTCATCTTGTCTGGAAGCCCGATGACGCCGACTTCATGCACCGCCGGGTGTGCGGAGATCACTTCTTCGATCTCACGCGGCCAGACTTGGAAGCCGCTCGTTTTGATCAGATCCTTCTTTCGGTCGACGATGAACAAGTAGCCATCGCTGTCGATGTAGCCGAGATCGCCGGTGAACAGGAGGCGCTCGCCGCCGGCGTCGGTGCGAAGCATTTCTTTCGACGCCTCGGGGTCATTCCAATAACCCGGCGTTATCTGACGCGCATGAATGACGATCTCTCCGACTTCGCCGAGCGGCATCGGGGTAATACCGTCGTCGGCGTCGAGGATGCGGAGCTCGACGTCGGGCAGGGGCATTCCGACCGAGCCAATCTTGCGTTCCCCCTTCACGGGGTTCGCGATCGCGGCCATTTGTGCTTCGGTCAGCGAGTAGCCTTCGACAATCACGCACCCGGTGATCTCCTCGAAGCGCTTTTTCGTCTCGGCCATCAAGGCGGCGGCGCCGGAGAAGCAGAGCTTTAGAGAACTGAAATCCACTTTCTTCTCACGGACCATCGTGTGATTCATGATGGCGTTGAGAAGCGTCGGTACCGCGCAGGTGAACGCGGGCTTGACCTCGTTGAAGTCTTTGAGCAGCTCTCTGATGTCGCGCGGATTCGGGACAAGCGCGATCGGATTATGGTTGATGAACGCGAGGCTCTGGACGCCGGTGTTCGCGTACGTATGGAACATCGGAAGCGGGAGGAGAATCGTATCCCACTCGTTCATCGCGGGGCTGAGCCACGCCCTGATCTGGATTCCGGCGACGACCATTCCGCCGTGCAGACCGACAACGCCTTTCGGTGTGCCTGTGGTGCCGCCGCTCATGAGGATCACAGCAGCGTCGTTCGGCGAGACGTTCACGTCGGGACGCGCGGCGCCGCGGTACTTGCTCAACAGCTCCGACATCCTGAAATCGCCTGCCGCGACGGCGATCCGCTCACCGTCCTTCTTCTCTTTGAACGCGGTGTACAACAGCGACAGCGGGAAGGGCAAAAACTCTTTGATGTTCGTCGCGATGACTCGCTCGACGGACGTCGCGTGTTGGAATTCTTTGATCTTCGAATAGAATCGGTTGAGAACGACGACGGTCTTCGCGCCAGTCGTCGTCAGCGCGTCCTGCATTTCGCGCTCCGAGTACGTGGGATTGAACGGACACGCAATCGCGCCGACTTTCCACGCGCCAATCTCCGCGACGAAGAACTGCGGGCAGTTCGGCAAACAGAGTGCGACGCGATCGCCGCGCTTTACGCCGTTCGCCGCGAGAGCGGCGGCGAATGCGTCGCTCGCCTGCTCGAGCTCCGCGTATGAAACGACCCGGCCTTTCATCGACAGAATCGGCTTGTCGCCGAGCGTTCGTGCGGATTCAGCGAGGTAGTCGAGGAGGGTTCGCTCGGGGTATGGGGCGAGAGTCTTCGGAACGCCGGCGTCGTAGTGCGACAGCCACGGATGTGACATTGATTGCGAGATTGGGTTCGTCCTGCACTTCTATTCTGTCACGCTCCGTCGGCTCCATCCATACGTTGGATGACGTACCCGGCGGACTCGGCTCTGTGCATTCGGGACCGTTGTCGGGAGAGGAACGTGAGGATCTGGCACGAACTGGACGGATGCGACGGACTGGACGAACAAACCGGAATGCGGCAAGACGAAATCGATAAAGACTCGCTGCCTCCGCGAATGAAACACATCGGTCGCATTGCCTCTCGAGATGACCCATTATTGGTCATGTGGTCCAATCAAGCCCGATCAGCATTTCGTATTACCGCTTTGGCACTGCTCGTCGCGGCAGCTCCAGCGCTTGGCCAATCGACCGGCGCGGCGACCGCGCGACCGATATACAAAGATTCCACAACGCCCGTCGCCGCACGCGTGCGCGACCTCCTCGGCCGCATGACGCTCGAGGAGAAGTTCTGGCAGACGTTCATGATCCCCGGCGATCTCTCCGATCCGTCGCAGGACTACTCGCACGGTGTCTTTGGGTTGCAGGTGACACAACCGCCGACCGCGCGCGACGCCAAAGCCGACGCCGAGCGGATCAACACGATTCAGAAGTACTTCGTGGAGCGGACGCGATTGGGGATTCCGATGATCCCGTTCGAGGAAGCGCTGCATGGACTGCGTCGCGAAGGGGCGATCGTATTTCCGCAGGCGATCGGGCTGGCGGCGACGTGGGATACGACGCTCGTCGGCAAAGTCGCACAGGCGGCGGCGCGCGAGGCGCGAAGCCGAGGGATTCGAGACGTGCTTTCACCCGTCATCAACATCGCGAATGACGCGCGATGGGGACGCGTCGAGGAGACTTACGGCGAAGATCCCTATCTCTCGTCGCAGATGGCCCTGGCATTCGTCGGCGCGATGGAGAGGAACGGAATTGTCGCGACGCCGAAGCACTTCATCGCGAACGTCGGAGACGGTGGGCGCGACAGCTACCCAATCGATCTCAGTCTTCGGCTCCTCGAAGAGATGTTCTTTCCGCCGTTCAAAGCGGCGCTCACTCAAGCACACGCGCGTTCGGTCATGAGCGCGTACAACTCCGTCGACGGGCAGCCGGCGACGCAAAACTATGGTCTGCTGACGAAGAAGCTTCGCACCGATTGGGGGTTCACGGGTTTCGTAATCTCTGATGCCGCCGCGACCGGCGGCGCAACGGTTCTCCATCACACCGAGGCGAGCACGGCGACGGCCACGAAAGACGCGCTCGACGCCGGCCTCGACGTGATCTTCCAGTCTTCGTGGGACCAGCATCGTCCGTATCTCGCCGCGTACCAGAATGGCACGATCGCACCAGCCGTGATCGACTCCGCCGTCGCCCACGTGTTGAAGGCGAAGTTCGAGCTCGGACTGTTCGACCATCCGTATGCGAATCCGGACAGCGCCGCGTTCTGGAACGGCAACGCCGCGCATCGTGCGCTCGCGCTGGACGCCGCGCGCGAATCGATCGTGTTGCTCAAGAACGATCGGAGCGTGCTCCCGCTGAAGAAGACGTTGAAATCAGTCGCGGTCATCGGCATAGATGCGGCTGAAGCGCGACTCGGCGGGTATAGCGCGTCCGGCATTCAAAAGGTTTCCATCCTCGACGGAATTCGCGAGAAGCTCGGCAAAGCGACGACCGTTCGATACGTCGGAGGCCCCGGGCGAATCGCGCGCGACTTCGTCGTCGTCCCGACGGAGAATCTTCGCGCCCGCATGGGCGGAGGAAGCGAGAACGGTTTGCGCGGCGAGTACTACGACAACAATCGCCTCGAGGGACAGCCGCGCATCTCTCGCATCGACGCTCGCGTCGATTTTGGATGGACACTGAACTCGCCCGGGCGCGGCATTCCGTTCGACTGGTACTCCGTGCGGTGGGCGGGAACGATTCTCGTTCCTCCGAGTGGCGTCCGTCGGATCGGCGTCGAGGGCAACGACGGCTATCGACTCTGGATCGACGACAAGCTCGTGCTCGACGACTGGCAGAAGCGATCGTTCGGAACGAAGACTGTCGCGGTGAATCTCGCGAAAAACACAGAGCACGCGATTCGTCTCGAGTACTTCGAGAGCACCGGCAACGCGCGAGTGAAGCTCGTGTGGGACGCGGGCGTCACGAATGCATGGCGCGGTCAGATCGACAGTGCAGTCACGGCGGCCTCTCGCAGTGATGCCGCGATCATCGTTGCGGGAGTCGAAGAAGGAGAGTTTAGAGATCGCGCATTTCTCAAATTGCCCGGCCATCAAGAGGAGCTGATTGAGCGCGTCGCCGCGACTGGAAAACCAGTGGTCGCGCTGATAGTTGGCGGGAGTGCCGTGACGATGAGCGACTGGCTCGATCGCGTCGACGGAGTTCTCGACGTCTGGTATCCCGGGGAGGAAGGCGGTCACGCCGTCGCCGACGTTCTGTTCGGCGACGCGAATCCGGCGGGACGACTTCCGATCACGTTCCCGCTTTCGGAAGGTCAACTGCCGCTGGTATACAACCACAAGCCGACCGGACGAGGCGACGACTACCTCGATCTCACCGGACAACCGCTCTTTCCCTTCGGCTTTGGACTGAGCTATACGACGTTCGAATATTCGAATCTCGCGATTACTCCTGCTCAGATCGCGCCGGATGGCAGCGCGGCCGTGTCTTGTAGCGTCAAGAACACCGGCAACGTGGCCGGCGACGAGGTCGTCCAGCTCTACGTTCGCGATGTTCTCGCGTCGGTAGCGCGTCCTGTCATCATGCTCGAAGGATTCAAGCGCGTTCACCTCGACCCTGGCGAATCGAAGAACGTTTCGTTCACACTCTCGAAACCGGAGCTTCAGATGCTCGACGCGGCGATGCATTGGATCGTCGAGCCGGGTACGTTCCGCGTGCTCGTCGGTGGTTCGTCGAGGGACATTCGTCTCCGCGGAGATCTCATCGTCAAATGAATCGTCGCGAATTCATTGCCGCCGGCGCCGCGGCCGCGGCGGCGCCTCGCCTCCTGCGCGGCCGAGCGAGCGTCGCTGAACGTCCGCGGCCAAGTGCGCCGCAGCTCGAGTGGCAGCGCGACGAGCTCGCGATGTTTCTGCACTTCGGCGTGAACACGTTCACGAATCGCGAGTGGGGCGACGGCACCGAAAGTCCAACGATCTTCAATCCGGCGAACCTCGACACTCGCCAGTGGGCTCGAGCTGCAAAAGCAGGCGGCTTTCGCACGCTGATTCTCACCGCGAAGCACCACGACGGCTTCTGCTTGTGGCCGACCCGCACCACGATGCATTCGGTCGCATCGAGTCCGTGGCGCGGGGGGCAGGGTGACGTGCTTCGCGAGCTCGTCGATGCGTGCCGGGCGGAATCACTCAAGGTTGGCGTCTACGTATCGCCGTGGGACCGCAACGCGTCCGTCTATGGCGACTCGGCGCGCTATAACAATTTCTATATCGAGCAACTGACCGAGCTGCTGACGGGATATGGACCGATCGCCGAAGTGTGGTTCGACGGCGCGAACGGCGAGGGGCCGAACGGGAAGAAGCAGACGTACGATTGGCCGCGCGTTTGGGGAACGGTGAGACAGCATCAGCCGAACGCCGTGATCTTCTCGGATGCGGGGCCCGATGTGCGGTGGATCGGCAACGAGCGCGGCGTGGCGGGAACGACGAACTGGTCGGCGGTCGATCCGAGCGTCGTGCCATTTCCGGGCGCTTCGGGCGATGCCGTCATGCGAATGCTCCAGCAGGGCGATCCAAATGGCAGCGCCTGGCGACCCGGTGAGACGGACGTCTCGATCCGTGGCGGTTGGTTCTACCATCCGGCTGAGGATGCGCGGGTGAAATCGGTCGACGATTTGGTGGGGCTGTATTTCACGTCGGTCGGCCGCAACTCGAAGCTCTTGCTCAACGTTCCACCGACGCGTGAAGGCCTCCTCGGCGACGTCGACGTGTCGCGCATCGCCGGAATGCGGGCGAAGCTCGATTCACTGTTTTCTAACAACGTCGGCGCGGCTACGCGAACGTCGTGGAGGCCGTCGGCAAAGGGCGGCGTTCTCGACATCGACCTCGGCGACACTCGTCGGTTCTCGATCGCTGACCTTCGCGAGGACATCAGACAGGGGCAGACCGTCGCGAGCTACGTCCTCGAGCGCGAACGAGAGGGCGCCTGGCAGGCGGTCTGTGAAGGGACGACGATCGGCTATCGGAAGCTCGATCGCTTCGACGCTGTTGAAGCCAGGCGTTTACGTCTCACCATTCGCGAGGCCGTCGACCTGCCTCGAGGGGTGTCGTTCTCGCTCTACGCGTAGCCCGCCGGTGTCAGTTTGGACACACGTGTGTCCCGGATCACGGACACACGCGCGGTCGTCGCGGGATCGGTGGATGGCGGAAGTTCCATATTCGGCAACGTCTTACGCTCTTCTCGTCTGTCTGGCTGCACCCGTGCACTAGGCGCGTTCCGAAACGGAACCTGGAGCCCCCAGTGCATCGGACAACGCTACTCACCGCCGCCCTGTTGTCACCGGCATTGCTGTCGCCGATTTCGATCGCGATCGCGCAGCAGTCGAACGTCACGATCAGCCCATTCGTGTCATTTCTCCCCAGCGCCGGATCGAGTCCGCTGGCCGGACTCGCGCTGACCCTTGCCGGCAACGGCGGTTTCGGGCTCCGGGCGAGCGGTCACATGGCGTTAGACAACTCTAACAACGCGTTCGCGAACCCCGGGTCGATTCGCCCATGGGGAGCCGATGCGGACGCCGTTCTCAGTCTCGGCTCGCGGGGGTTTGCGCCCTTCGTTTTCGCGGGGCTCGGTTTGCGGTCGGCGGACAGCCTTGGGCTTCGGACGACGCATCACAACTGGAGCTACGGCACCGGAGCGACGCTGCCGCTGACGAATGCGATAGGATTGTTCGGCGAAGCGCGGTGGCGAATGTCACGCTATGTGTTGCCGACGGCGAATGTGGCTCCGTCACCGACGAGTGAGATTCGCATCGGCATGTCGTTCCACGTCGGTGGTTCATCGTCGAACAACGGTGGATGGTCGCGAGGCCATCGGTTCGACATGGCGCACGAGCAGAGCTACGCGACGCGCACACCGCGCGTCGCGAGCGTTCCGACAGCGCCGCTTGGCAACATGGTCGTGGGAACCGCGAATGAGTATGTCGGCGTTCCGTATCGATATGCTGGATCGTCGCCGAAGTCGGGCTTCGACGAGGCAGGCTTTGTGAAGTATGTCTTCGAACGCCACGGCGTGTGGCTTCCGTCGAGCGCGGGCGAGCAGCTCGACTATGGTGAGGAGATCGCCGCGAACTGGCGCAAGGCGATGGCGGGCGACGTCGTGTTCTCGCAAGCGAACGACGGGGCGTATCACGTTGCGATCTACGCGGGAAGAAA
>Ga0070683_100003968_pt1 | contig 12113 bp, 12 predicted proteins | sample KBSC713LmetaG_FD_64662 | JGI IMG/M metagenome (GOLD analysis project Ga0070683, IMG submission 64662) | Corn rhizosphere microbial communities from Kellogg Biological Station, Michigan, USA - KBS C7.1-3L metaG | ecosystem: Host-associated > Plants > Roots > Rhizosphere ...
CTACAACCAAAAGCAGATCGACAAAGCGACCGACCCCGACATCAAGAAGTTCTGGGAGAGCGCGAACGAGTGCCTGCGCAAGAGCGGCGGCATGACGATGGAGGACGCGAGCCCCAACGCGAAGTCGCCCTACGTCACCTGCTTGCACGAACGCGAAGGCGAGCAGATGGCCACGCTCAGCGCGCGTGCCGCCAGCGAGAAGGACACGGCCGCGCGCGATCACGATCTCAAGGTCGTGAGCTGCCTCGACCGCGTGAAGCGAACGGCGACCTTGTCTACCCGATCAAGACGGACGAGACCGAGCCGGGCGCGCGCAACGACTACGCCGATGCGACGGCGACCGATTCGCCGGAGAAGCTCCTCCAGTTCATCGCCAAGCATCCGGAGGACGAGCGGTGCATGGACGTCGCCCGCCGGGTCGTGAAGAACGCAGCGACGGCCGACGCGGACACTCAGCTCTCGCTCGACGAGAAGGTCGCGAGGGCATATCCGCCGGTATTGAAAGAGATGCCCGCCGAGCGGCGTGTCGTGATCGTCGGACCGAAAGGGCTTCGCGTGCGCGACGTCGTCAAGATGCGGGAGGCGAAGGTCGGGCCGAACGTGATCCTCGCGCGCGTCCGTGCGAGCAAGGAGCCGTACAAGAGCTTCGATGCCGACGAGCTCGGCGTGCTCAAGAAGCTCGTGGCGGAGAAGAAGAAGGCCTCGGCGGGCAGCGGTGAGATGGTCCAGACGAAGGATGGACCGCTCGACGTCGCGACGAGCTGCGCCAAGCGACTCGCGGCGACGCAGCTCTGCGAGCAGATCCCGTTTCCTGGCTCGAGCATCTGCAAGAGCGGCATCGACGGCGAATTCCCCTGCCCGAAGTGAGCTAGCATCGCGCGATGGTGCGTCCGGCGGCCGTCGCGCTCGTGCTCGCCGTGATCGGTTGCGGAGGCGACGCGCCGCCGCCGCCGAAAGAGCCCGCGCCGCCGCTCGTCATTCCGCCGGTGGCATCGGCGACCGCTCCGAAGACATCCCCGGCTCTGCCCAAGAAGGCCGAGTACGAGCGTCTCGTCGCCAAGCTCCGCGACGTGGACGACGTTCAGATGGATGTCGCGCTGAACGACCTTCGCAAGCTTGCCGATCCGCGGAGCGCCGATGCGATTGCGCAGCTCCTCGAACGCACCCTGCCGCCGAAGACGCGATCGCTCGCGACGCAAGCGCTCTACGAGCTCCGCGACATGCGCGCCGTTCCGCATCTCGTCGCGATGTTCACGAGCGCCGATCCCATGGACGGCATCATCGCTGCGCGTGGGCTGTCCGATCTGGCGCTCATCTCCCCCGAGCAACGCGCCGATCTCCGCGCCGCGGCCGAGGATGCCGTGCTCGCGTGGCTCGCGAAGCAGCCTTACCCGCACGCGAACGGAATGAAGTTCCTCGCCCTCGTCCAGTCGCCGCGCGGGATCGCGAAGCTGCGTGCGTGGGCCGATCCGCCGGATCCCTTGCCGAAGAAGGGGGTGCACTCGCCGTTTCCCCAAGCGTTCGCGATCGCGCAGTCGGCGCTGCGCTGGCTCGGCGCGACGCGCGACGAGAAGGCGCAGGGGATCCTCGTGAAACAGCTGAATCGGCGTCCCACGAACGCCGATGTGACGGCCGATGCGATGGAGAAGGGTGGCACCGCCCTGCTCGGTTTGTCGGTGAGGGCGCTCACGCTGGGAGCGATCGACGGCATGGCGGAGGCCGGCGATTCGAAGTCCGTGCCGGCTCTCCTCGCCTTCGTTCAGGAGCCGAAGAACAACGAGCAGTCGCGCCTCGAAGCATGCGTCGCGATCGGCGCGCTCGCGTCCGAGACACAGATCCGCGAGATCGCCGCGAAGCTGAAGGATCCGGGCGTCGACGCCGAGAAGATCCGCGTCACGACGTGTCTCGTCGTAGCGGTCGACCGTCGGGCCGACGACGTGGCGGCGGCGAAGCTCTTGCCGCTGATCGCGAAGAACGTGACCACCATCACCCGCTTCGCGGCGGCGAATGCGATGGGAAGCGCACCGCTCGACAAAGCGACGGTGGCGGCGTTGCGTCCGTTGCTCGACGATGCCGAGCTCCGCACCCCCGCTGCGATCGCGCTGGTCCTCGGCGGCGGTGTCGACGAGGCGAGGGCCGCGTGCGCGAAGCTCGATGCCGTGAACCACGGCGAGCTCGCGCAGCAGGTGCACGGGCATCTCGACGTCCTCGTGGAGCGATGGGTGCGCGATCACGCTCTCTCTCGGATGGTGTACGGCGTCCGCGCGTGCGGAGTGGATGTCGTGACGAAGGCAATGACCGACGCGATGGGCGGCATTTCCTACGATATTGGCGCCGGAACGCTCTCGCGCATCGTCGGTCGCTGGCTCGTGAACGACGGACGCCTCGTCGAGGACCGCCGCGTCGTGCTCGAGGCGCTCGGTGAGCGCGGGCTCCTCGACGCGGATCGCTAGGGCTTCTTCTTTTCCCTCTCGAGGCGCGTCAGTTCTTCTTCGAGGCGGCGGACCTGGCGTTTCAGGTCTTTCACTTCGTCTTCGGTCGCGAGGCTCATCGCCTTCGCGAGCTTCGCGATCTGCTCGTCGGTGAAGCTCTGGACCTTGCCGGGCACGTTCATCATCTGCATGACGGCCTTCATCACGCGCTCGTCGGACATGATCTTCATCACGCGCGGATCGCTCATCAGCTTCATGCCCTGCTTCATCAGGGTCTTCTTGATCGAGCTCATGGTCCTTCTCCGGTGGTCAGGTAGCGCGTGACGAGCGAAGCGACATGATCCACGAAGCTCGGGTCTTCGAGCAAGTCCGGGCGACGGAGAACGGCGGCGTGGGTGAGCGCTTCGACGGCGGTGACGGAGACGAACGCCGCCAGGTCGAGATCGTCGACGGCGACGTCGTCGCGCCGCGCTTCGAGATACGCGCGCACGAGCCCGATGGCCTCTTCGTCGACCCTCTCGATGTCTTCGAGGTTGCCGACGCGCGGGATCTGCTCGACGAGGACGCGATGAAGCTTCGGCTCGATGCGATGCGCGTCGATCATGACCTGTACGAGCTCGCGCGCGGCTTCGGGAATGGGCATGAGCGCGACCCGCACGAGCGCGGCGCGCACCACTTCCATCATCTGGTCGATGTGGCGATGGATGACGGCGGCGACGAGCGCTTCCTTGCTCGGGAAGTATTGATAGAGCGATCCGATGCTCACGCCTGCCGCGTCGGCGATCTTGTTGGTGCTCGTGCGGTCGTAGCCTTCGCGCACGAGAACGCGAGTAGTGGCCGCGAGGAGGGTATCGACGGTCGCGCGCGAGCGCTCTTGGACGGCGGATTTTCGTGCGACGGTGGCAGGGCGACGGGCCATGGGGAGTCTTCCGAATGCGAGTAGCAAATGCGAGCGATCGCTCACATCATAGCATCCATGGAACGCAGCGCAGGTCATCCTCTGTTCGGGTATCTCCCGGCGTTCCGTCGGGATCGGAAGCAAGCGCTCCAAGATCTCGGGCGAAAGCACGACGCCGTGCGCATCCGCATGGGCGTCATTCCGATGACCATCATCGGCTCGCCTGCGCTCGCGCACGAAATCCTGACCGTGAAACAGGACGCCTTCGTGAAAGCGCCGGGGCTCGCGATCTTCCTTCGTCCGGTGCTCGGTAACGGCCTCCTCACGAGCGAGCGCGACGTTCACACGAAGCAGCGAAAGCTCCTCGCGCCCGCATTCGTGCAGAAGCGCGTCACGGCGTACGCCAGCACCATGGCAGAACGCGCGGACCGGCTCGTTTCGCGCCTCCACGACGGCGAGCGCATCGACATCACCGACGCGATGATGCGCCTGACGTTCGAGATCGTCGGCAAGACGCTCTTCGACACCGAGGTGGACGCCGACGCATCGGAGGTCGGCGAGGCTCTGACCGTCGCGATGGAATGCGCGATGGGCCAGCTCGAGTCGCTCGTGCCGGTACCGCCGGTGGTCCCGACGCCGACCAACCTTCGTTATCGTCGCGCGGTCGCGCGCCTCGACAAGGTCATCTTCCGCATCATCCGCGAGCGGCGCGCGCAAGGAGACGACCGCGGCGACGTCCTCAGCATGCTCCTCGCCGCGCGCGACGAAGACGGCGGCGCGATGACCGACGCCGAGGTCCGTGATCAAGCGATGACCCTCTTCCTCGCCGGTCACGAGACCACGGCGAACACGATGGCGTGGACGTTCCATCTCCTGGCGAAGAACCCGGACGCGCGCGAGCGTCTCGAAGCGGAGCTCGACGCGCTCGGCCGGACGCCGGCTTACGAAGACCTCGCGAAGCTCCCGTACGCGCTCGCGTGCGTGAAGGAGTCGATGCGTCTCTACCCGCCGGCCTACGTTCTCGCGCGGCGCGCGGTCAAAGACGTGACGCTCGGCGAGCAGCGCTTCCGCAAGGGATCGATCCTCATCATCAGCGTCATCGGCATCCACCATCGCGACTCGCTCTTCCCCGACGCAGAGCGTTTCGATCCGACGCGGTTCCTCGGCGACAAGGAAAAGCAGCTCCCGCGCTGCGCCTACATTCCGTTCGGCGCCGGGCCACGCGTTTGCATCGGCAACCACTTCGCGCTGATGGAGGCCCACGCGCTCCTCGCGACCCTCGCTCGGCGCGCGCGCTTCGATCATGCGACGAGCGCGCCCGTTTCCTACGAGCCGCTCGTCACGCTTCGTCCGAAAGAGCTGGCGATGCGCGTCTCGCTGCGAGAGCTACGGACTGCCGCCGTCGCTTAGCGCGTCGCACGCCGACTCGACGCCGCCACTGCATCCGCGCTGCCAGAGCTCGCGCGCGCGGTGCTCGTCCTTGCCGACGCCGATGCCGGCGCTGAGTGCCTTTGCCGGAAGCGCGCAGGCGATGGCATCGCCGAGGAGGCACGCTTGCGCGAGCAAATCGATCTGCTTCTGTCGGTTCGGCGGCACCCCCGCGCCGACGGCGTGCATGCGCGCCGCGGTGCTGCACGCGCTCGGGTCCTTCAGCTCACACGCGCGCTCGTAGAGCGTCACCGCGCGTGTCGTGTCCTTGGGAACGCCCTCCCCGTGCTCGGTGCGCACCGCGAGCGTCGCGCACGACGTCACGATCCCGCGGTCGCACTCCTCGACGCACGGAAATGGATTCTTCCCTTCGCGCGTGCAGATGCGCGGCATCGCCTCGGCGCTCGCCGGTGGCTCGGTCTTCGCGGCCCCGTTCGCGGTGGAGGTGGTCGTCGCTCCGCCGCTCTGCGCGGTGCGGCCTCCGCACGCGACGGAGAGGGCGAGCACGAAGGCGCGCTTCACTTCACGAGCTCCTTGAGCTTGTGCTCCATGCGCCCGCGAAAACGGTCTTCGGCGACGTCGACGGCATCGCGTACGCGACCGCGCATCGCGTCCTTTCGCAGGCGGGCCGGCAGGTCGGGCACGTAGCGTTCGAGCCCGCCGCGCGCCCTACGATGGATGCCCGCGAGCGCGCGCAAGCATCCTTGCTGATCGGGCGACGACGCGTGCAGCTCGAGGAGCGCGGCGACCACCTCGGCGCGGTCGCGATCGTCGAGCTCGCTCGCTTCGGCGATCGTCTCACCCCAGCGATCGAACCAAGGGCCGATCGGCAAGAGCAGCTTCCGCGAGAGACGGAGCGCGCGTGGTTTTCGCAGCGGGAGGAACCGATGGTTCTCGAGCGCGGTCAGCGCCTTGTTGAGCGAGCCGGCGAGCAGGAACGACGCGCGCGCGAGCGGGCTCGTTCCGTCGGGATGCCCGAGACGCACGTAGCGCGCGCGCATCTCCGCGACCTTGTCTCCGCCGGGCCACTGATCCGCGACGCGTGACAGATCGCCGAGGTTGTGCGCGATCGTCGTCGCCGACGAGAGCACACGCTCGACCGGCGCGCGCATCCGCACCGCTTCCTCGAAGATGCGCGCTTCGCGCGCGAGCTCGCCATCGAGGGCGGTGACCAGGCGATCGACGACCTGCGTTGCGCCGAGGAGGAGCGCACGACCGAGCGCACCGGCACGGACACCGAGCCACTCGCCGTCGTGCCCCGAGAGCGTCCCGTGCTCGGAGTCGACGACGCGCTCCGAGACGACGTGCACGTCCCACGCGGCGATCTCGTCGACGGTGTCGAGCGCGCGCGCGACCTCGTCCGCGGCGGAGAGCGCGGTCCACGCGTGATGCCGGATGCGCGCGTCCACGTCCGTCGGTACGAAGGTCGCGACCGTCGCGTGATGTGCTGCGAGCAGCGAGCGGAAGTACGAATCACCATCGAGCGCGCGCACGATGTCCGCGCCGCGTGGATCGGCCCAGAGCCAGCCGGCCGTGTTCTGCACCTGAGAGCGCAGGAGGTCCTTCGAGATCACCGGAACCATGGTAGTACGCCAAGCGTGCTCGGCGGGATGTCGGTGAAGCAGTTCCTGCAGAGACACTGGCAGAAACGGCCGCTGCTCGTTCGTGCCGCGTTTCCGGGCTTTCGCGATCCCATCCAGCCGGACGAGCTCGCCGGTCTGGCCTGCGAAGAGGGCGTCGAGTCGCGCATCGTCGAGAAGAGGAATTGGCGGGTCACGTGGGGACCTCATCCCGAGGAGCGCTTCGCGACGCTCGGCGATCGCGACTGGACGCTTCTCGTCCAAGAAGTGAATCGCCACGTCTCCGCAGCTGCGCTCTTGCTCGAGCCGTTTTCGTTCGTGCCGAACGTTCGCGTCGACGACGTGATGGTGAGCTTCGCTGCGCCGGGCGGCAGCGTCGGCCCGCATCTCGACAGCTACGACGTCTTCCTCGTGCAGGGGCAGGGGCAGCGTCGGTGGCGTTACGACACCAAGAAGACGAAGAGCGCAAGCTTCCGTGACGGGCTCGACCTCCGCATCCTCGAGCACTTCGCGCCGGACGCCGACGAGGTGCTCGGCCCGGGCGACATGCTCTACCTGCCCCCGGGCTTCGCGCATCACGGCATCGCCGTCACGCCATGTCTCACGTGGTCGATCGGCTTTCGTGCGCCGAACGCGGGCGAGATGTGGACGTCGTTCGTGCGCGCGGCGAAGCACGGTGAGCGCTTGCTCCAAGATCCGCCGCTCGCGCCGGCGAAGAATCCGGGCGCCATTCCGCCGGCGATGCTCGCGCGGGTGCGTTCGATGGTGCGCGCGCTCGACACGAAAGACGAGGCGATCGATCGCTGGTTCGCATCGTTCGCGACGCGCTTGTCGCCCGAACACGTCGTCACGCCGCCGCGCCGTCCGCCGGACGCGAAGACGATCATGGCGCGCCTTCGCCGCGGTGACGCCGTCGCTCGGAGCGAAGAAGGACGTTGGGCATACCTGCGCGATGGACGCCTCCTCTACTTCGGGGGTGTCGAGCACGAAACGAAGGCCGCCGAGCTCGCGCGCTTTCTCTGCGCGACGCGTCGTTACGACGGTCGCGCCCTCCATGCCTGCGCGAAGAGCACGGCCGCGCGACAGCTCATCGTCCGCCTTTTTTCGGCGGGCGCTCTTTCGTTTGCGGCTTCTGCGCGATGAAGAGGTAGTTGAAGCCGCGCAAGAAGAAGTTCCCTTCCTCGGCCGCGCGGCGGTAGTTGCCCATCTCGAGCGACTTGTTGTGGCGGACGACGCTCACGATGTCGACGATCGCGAGCGTGTCCGCGATGCTGACGAAGAGCTGGAACCCGACCGGCGCGAGCCCTTTCTTCTTCTCGAAGTAATCGCACACGTAGAGCGCGAAGATGCCGCCGGGCGCGAGGATGCGCGCGCCTTCGCGGATCGCACGATGCATCGCCTTGTAGTACGCGGGGTCGTACGCCGAGAGCTTTCCGATACACGCTGGGTCGTTCGAGTAGTCGATGTGATCGCCATACGGCGGATCCATGAAGACGAGCTGAACGGTATTCGACTCGACGGGCAGCGAGCGCGCGTCGGCCTTCTCGATGTCGGATCGATAAGGTGCCAGGTCGAACCCGCGCGCGCGTCGTCCGGTGTCCTTCGCGACGTCGAGGGTGGTCCCGGATCCGCAGAACGGATCGACGATCAGGTCGCCGGGGTTCGTGTAGCGCTCGATCAGATTCCAGACGACATACGAAGGTGTTGCGCCGACGTAGCGCTGATCGCCTTGTTGTTGTCCCTCACCATAGTGTTGCGAGGGATATTCCCAGAGCGTCGTCGGCTGGATCCGGAGCGGCGGCTTCTGCGGTCGTCGGTGCATGGCGCGACGACAGCTTACGTCAGTCGTGTGCGCAACGTCCGCCCGCCGCCCAGTAGGCGCGTCCGGCTTGGACCGCGCCGTAGGCCTTCGCGTGGGTGAGGATGCCGTGGCCTTCCCATGAGCCCGCGCCCGTCCACGAGTCGTTCACGACGCCGTTCACGGTAGTCATGTCGAAGGTGAGCTCCATGAGGAGGCCGGCGAGATCCGCGTGGCCGAACTTGCCGTAGCCGCCGGGGAAGCGGCCGGGCGCGCCCACGTAGACGACGTTGCCCTTGTCGTAGACCTCGGGGAACGCGTAGCTGTACTTCCAGTTCGTCAGCGACTGGTCGGGCAGGTCCATCTCCGCGCCGCCCCACGGGTAGACGCGGTTCTCGCCGGCGGTCCACGCGGCGACGATCTCCGCGTTCTTCGCGAGACGACCGCCGTCCCAGATGCAGAGCGCCTGGAGCATGTAGAAGTCGACGCAGTTGAGCGCTTTCTGATCGAGCGTGTCCTGCGGGAACGCGAACTCACCGTCCTCGCCGATGTCTTGCAAGTCCTGCTTGCTCATCCAGTACGTGCGGCCGCCCGAGGGCATGTCGCAGCCGGCGCGGGCCGGCATCGTCACTTGGCCGTTCTCGCCGAGCAGGTAGTGCGCGTCGTCGAGATTCGTCGGCAGCATGTCGTTCCACGACGCGTCCCAGCTCGGGTTGCCCGGGCCGATCTTCTCCATCAGGCTCTTCACGTCGCCCTGGGTGCGTTCGATGAATTGCCGCATGCGACCGGCGGTGACGAGGTACTTGTCGAGCTTCGGACCGGGGAGCGTATCGATCGGAAGCGACGTGCAGCAGCTCTCGTGCTTCGCGCCGGGATCGCCGACCTCGCCTTCGCCGCACGTGTCGCCGCCGAAGTGCGCCGCGCAGCTCGCCGCGAGCGCGCACTTCTTGTCGTAGCCGCAGCCGTTGCTCGCGCAATCTTCGTGCACATTACATGCTTTGCCGGCGACGCATTTCGGCGCGCCGGTCTTCGTTCCGCCGCAATCGAGGTCCGTCTCGTCGCCGTTCTTCACGCCGTCGGTGCCGCTCGCCGGTTGGCACTTGCCGCTCGTGCAGACCGCGCTCTCGCAGTCGCTCGCGGCGGCGCACCCGAGGCCATCGCCGCACTTCGGCGCCGTCGGTCCGCCGCAGTCGATGCCGGTCTCGTCGCCGTTCTTCTTCGCGTCGGTGTGCGTCGGCGCGGGCTCGTTCGCAGCGCCCGACGACGCGCCGGGAACACAGTTCGCGCCCGTGCAGCCGGTGACGTTGGGATCGTTCGACGCGACCCCGCCGCCGGAGTCGTCGTCGCTTGCCGAACAGCCGACGCCGGCGAGAGACAAGAAGAGGAGGGAGCCGAAGGCCAGGGCGCGCATCGTCCCGTGCTACTGCAAAGTTGCGGCCTGGACGGAACGGCTCGAATCGCTCGAATTTCTGCGCAAGTCCGCGTTCCGACGGTGGATCACGCTCGATTCACAGGGATCCGGTCGGATCCCGCGGTGATCGGGAAAAGCACTGTAGGAAGGCTGCCTACCTTTCGGCACACTCGTTGCTGAGTCCTCGGCATGAGGGGAACACTCCTGGGTCTCGCCGTCGCCACGCTCGCCGCCTGCACCGCGCCGGGGGACGACTCGGCGAGCAGCGACGAAGATCTGACCGCCGGCCCGCACGTCTTGTCGATCGGCGACTCGATCTCGTTCGCGTGGGACCCTCACCTCGAGAAGGACGACTCGAAGGTCGTCGCGTCGCGCTACCACGGCTTCGCCGACATCGTCGCGCAGCGGCTCGGCGCGACGTCCGACAACATGGCGTGCCCAGGCGAGACGAGCGCCCACTTCCTGCACGCCGACGGAGAGGACAACGGCTGCGCGAAGAACCGTGCAACCTACAAGCTTCATTTCGACTGGGGCAGCGCCGCCACACAGATCGACGCGGTGACGCAGTACCTCCAGCCACGCGTTGCCTCCGGGCGCGCGCCGGCGCTCATCACGATGACGATCGGGGGCAACGATCTCTTGCGCATCCAGGAAGACTGCAAGCTCCCTGGTCCGCTCGCTGCGGGATGTGAGCTCGCGCGGCTGCCGTTCCGCGAGCACTCGTACGGCGAGAACGTCAAATCCATCGTCCGCGCCATCTACGGAACGGGTTATCGCGGCAAGATGGTCTTCATCACGACGTACGCGCCGAACTACGCCGACGCCATCAACAACATCGCCATCGGCCGCTTCAATGGCGAGCTGAAGGAAGAGGTCGGCAAGGTGCAGAACGAGGTTCCGGGTATGGACCTCCGCATCGCCGACGGCTTCGCGTCGTTCAAGACCTACGCCGATCAGCACGGCGGCAAGACCTGCGAAACCGGTCTCCTCATTTCGAATGGCGACGGCACCTGCGACATCCACCCGACGCAGCAGGGCCACGAAGTCCTCGCGAAGACGATCCTCGACGCGGTGAGATAAGCTCGCGCGTGTGAAGCGCCTCGCCCGCCTCGTCGCTCTCGTCGCATGTGCGAGCTGCGGAAAGCTGCTCGGCCTCGACGAGGACCCGTCTCCGCCCGCAACCGCGGAAACGAGCGACGGCGGCGACGGCGCGTCCAGCGCGTCCGGCTCGGCCGACGGCCAAGCGCTCGACGCAAGCGGTCAGGCCGATGGAACGATCGACGGCGGCGCGGTCGTCGAAGCCGGCGCATGCAAGCTGCTCGAGGACACGTGCGCCGTCGCCGCCGACTGCTGTAGCAAGGGATGCTTTGGAGGAAAGTGCTGCGTCGCCGACGGCGACCGAGCCGGAAGCGTCGCGAGCTGTTGCAACAAGACGACGATGCCCCTCGCTCTCTGCAGCGACGGCGGCTTCCAGTGCTGCCCACAATCGAGCTGAGGGACTCTTCGTTGAGATAAGCTCTGACGCGTGAAGCGCGTCTTGGGCGTCGTCGCGATCGTCGCCTGCGCGAGCTGCGGGAAGCTGCTCGGACACGACGAAGATCCGGCGGCGCCCGAGAAGGCTCCCGAAGCCGTGAACGACGGCGGCGACGCGGAATCTGCCGACTCCGCTCCGAGCGACGCCGCCGGTCAAAGCGACGGCGCGTTCTCCTGCAAGCCCGTTCAGACGGCGTGCGCGGCCGCCGCCGAGTGCTGCGCTGGCATGTCCTGCATCGGCACCTGCTGCATCGTCCCCAACCAACCCGCCAAGGCGGCGATCGAGTGCTGCGTCAACAAGAAGACGCTCGTGCTCTGCGACCCGCCTTTGACGGGGATGTGCTGTTCGGACTCCGTGTAATCGCTACTCCTTCGCGTCGCCGCGGGCGAAGATCGACGCGACGTAGTTCAGGACGTCGGTGGCGCTCACTTCGTTGTAACCGAAGTTCTTGATGAGGCGCGCCTTGATGATGTCGATCTTCTCTTGCGTGTCCTTGTCGACGACGGCGGACACGAGCGTCTTCAGCTTGATCGAGTCCTTCTGATCCTCGAACAGCTTCAGCTCGAGGGCGCGACGCAAGCGGTCGTTGGTCGACCACTGGAACTTCTTGCCCTCGACGGCGAGCGCGCCGATGAAGTTCATGATCTCGCGCCGGAAGTCTTCCTTGCGGTTCTCGGCGATGTCGATCTTCTCTTCGATCGACCGCATCAAGCGCTCATCCGGCTCTTCGTCCTGGCCGGTGTAGCGGTTCTTCACCTTCTCTTTGAGGGTGTAGGCCTTGATGTTGTCGATGTAGTTCGCCGCGAGCTTCGCGATGGCGTCCTCGTCGGCGCTGATCGCGCGCTGCACTTCGTTCTTCACGATCTCTTCGTACTCGCGTTTGACGAGGCCGATGATCTCCTGGAAGCGCTTGCGCTGCTCGTCGTTCGTGATGAGCGAGTGGTGGCGCAGGCCCTTCTCGAGCTCGCTGAGCACCATGAACGGGTTGATCGTCCCCTCGCCCATGTCGTTCACGAGCGCGTTCGAGATCTT
>Ga0070683_100003969_pt1 | contig 12112 bp, 15 predicted proteins | sample KBSC713LmetaG_FD_64662 | JGI IMG/M metagenome (GOLD analysis project Ga0070683, IMG submission 64662) | Corn rhizosphere microbial communities from Kellogg Biological Station, Michigan, USA - KBS C7.1-3L metaG | ecosystem: Host-associated > Plants > Roots > Rhizosphere ...
TGTACGGCGCGGATCCGGAAGATGGGGTGGATGGATTTGGTGCGTTCTTCCTTCTTCTCGACGAGCCAGAGGTCTACGGCCTGCCGCCCGACCCGGTCGTGACCACGCGCGACGTAGGCCAGGTGTGGGCGGGCGTCCTCGCCGGTGCGGTGGCGCTTGGCGCCGGGATCGCGGCGGCGGTGTTCGGAGGCGGCAAGTGACGGCGCGTCCCGCGATGCCCCCGGAGCGCCCGCGCGAACGCTCGATGGTCCCGCGGGCGGAGCCGCAGTCCTACTACGGGCAGCCGCTGCTCAAGGAGCCGGTGTGGACGCCCGAGATCCCCCTCTACTTCTACACGGGCGGGCTGGCCGGAGCTTCCGCGGGGCTGGCGCTTCTGGCCGAGGCGCGGGGTAACCACGAGCTTGCTCGGCGGGCGTGGATCAACGCGTTTGCGGGCGTGAGCGCGAGCCCGCTGCTGCTGATCTCGGACCTCGGGGTACCGAGCCGCTTCCTTCACATGCTGCGGATGTTCAAGGTCACCTCGCCGATGAGCGTGGGCTCCTGGATCCTCGCCGCCAGCGGCACTGCGACGGCCGCAGCCGCGGTGAGCGAGATCACGGGCCTGTACCCGGGCGTGGGTCGCGTGGCGAAGGTGACGTCGGCTCTGCTTGGAATGCCGCTCGCGACCTATACCGCGGGCCTTGTGACCAACACCGCCGTGCCGGCCTGGCACGGCGCGCGCTTCACGCTGCCGTTCGTGTTCGCCGGCAGCTCGGCAGCCAGCGCCGGCGCCGCCGCTGCGGCGCTCACGCCGCTGCGGCACGCGGCGCCGGCCCGCCGGCTCGCCGTCGGCGGGGCGGTGCTCTCGGTGGGCGCCGCGCTGGCGATGGAGCGGACGCTGGGCGACCTTGGCGAGCCTTACAAGAAGGGCCTGTCCGGAAAGCTGGCGCGTGCCGCGGGCGCGCTGACCCTCGTGGGCGCGGGGATCATCGCCGCACGCGGGCGCCACTCGCGCGCGGCCGCCATCGCCGGCAGCGCGGTTCTCACCGCCGGCGTGATCACGGAGCGTTGGGCGGTGTTCCGGGCCGGCTTCGCCTCCGCAAGGGATCCCAAGTACACCGTGGGCCCGCAACGCGAGCGCATCGAGCGCGGCGAGACGCGAGGCGCTGTCCGGCGCGCTCAAACTGGCGCTTAAGCACAGCTTTAAAGCTCGCTCCCCGCGCCTTACATCCAACAAGCGCGTGAAAACGGCGTTATATGGGGGTACAACCTTTGGGGGGGTCCGAATGGCGCAGGAGGCAGGGGTCAGAAGCAGCGATGCTCGCCCGGTCGACGCGACCGAGCTGGTTCGTCGGGCGTACAAGGCGTTCGCGCGACGCGACGGCCTCGCGCTGCGCAGCCTCTGCCACGAATCGCTTGAGCTGCGGCCGGTGGACGGGCTCGGCCTGGTGGGCGAGACGCTTCACGGGATAGACGCGGCCGGCGACTGGCTCAGGCGGCGCGACGCGCTCGGCCACAGCGCATCCGTCTGGCCACGCACCCTGGAGGAGGCGGGCCCGGACCTCGTCCTCGGCGTGGGCGTGGTGTCAGAGCCCGGCCGCACGGGACACGGCTTCGCCGCCACGGTGGCCTGGGTGTGGCACATCCGCGACGGCCGGATCGACTGCGTGCACGGCTACCCCAGCGAGGCCGCCGCGCGGCGCGCGCTCAGCGACCGCGGGTAGCCACCGCCTCGGGCGGGTCGACCACTCGCACGTGCGTGCGGCCGGCCGCGTGTGCGGGGTGCGCGGGCGCGATCCCGAGCTCCTCCACCAGCGCGAAGAACGGCTTTGCGTAGGGCGATCCGGCGGTCCGGCGCCGGAGGGCGTCCCAGTCCACGATCTCGCGCAGCGCCCGCGCGATCTGGACCAGCGACGTGTAGTCGAGCGAGTGCTCGTCGAGCGACAGGAGCTTGGTGGTGAGCATGTCCTCGATCGACATCACCGGCATGCTGATGGCGAGCACGTCGATCTCCTCGGCCCGCTCGAGCACGCTGTCGTCGACCGCGAGGCCCTTGGGCTCGAAGATGATGTCGAGGAGCACGTCGCCGTCCCAGGCTTTGAAGAGCCAGCCCTCCGGCGGCCGCTCGGGCCTCATCCCCGCGCCCACGAGGACCTCCAGTGCCCGCTCGGCGTCGGCGGGCTTGACCATGATGTCGAGGTCGTGCTGCGGCTCCGGCCCGCCGCGCGCCCAGCTGGCCAGGCTGCCGCCCACCATGAACGGCACCTCGGCGTCGCGCAGCGCCGCCGTGGCCTTCTTGAGCGTCTCTCCCATGGCCTCGAATGGACGGTTCGGGCTCATGCTTTCGGCTTTACCCCAGCCGGGGCTTTTCGACTCGGACGTGCTCGGGTAGGGGTCTCATCGATGGAGATCAGGACGAATGGCGCCCCTGCCGGCGAGCCGGAGCAGACGACCGTCCGGATCGCGGCCGCGGGCGACATCCACGTGAGCGACGTGAACGCCGATGCGGTGGCCGAGGCGTTCCGCGCGATCGACGGAACCGTGGACCTGATCCTGCTGGCGGGCGACCTCACCACACTGGGGGAGCGCGCCCAGGCCGAGGCACTCGCGCGTGCGTGCGACCCGATCGAGACGCCGATCCTTGCCGTGCTCGGCAACCACGACTGGCACTCCGGCTGCCGCGACGCGCTCGTTGACACCGTGGAGGAGGCGGGCGTGCGCGTGCTCGACCCCGGCGTGGCTACCCGCTGCGTGAACGGCGCGGAGGTGGGGATCGTCGGCGCCAAGGGCTTCGTGGGCGGCTTTCCCGGGTCGCACCTGCCGGACTTCGGGGAGCCGTCGCTGCGCGGCGTGTATGCGGAGACGGGCGCGGAGGTCGAGGCGCTCGAGGAAGGGCTTGAGGAGATCCGCGCCTGCCCGTTCCGCATCGTCCTCCTTCACTACGCGCCCATCCCCGAGACGCTGCGCGGCGAGCCCGAGGCGATCTGGGCGTTTCTCGGCTCCGACCGCCTGGCGGCGCCGATCATCGAGCACCAGCCCGATCTCGTGCTCCACGGGCACGCGCATGCCGGTGCCTTCGAGGGCGACGTGGGCGGCGTGCCGGTCTACAACGTGTCCGTGCCGGTGATCGGGCGCGAATTCTGGGTGTTCGAGCTCACGGGCTCCGCGCGCCACCCCGCCGAGATCCACTGACTCGGTTACTCTGCGCTCCGCGATGGCGGACTCGCAGTCGATCGTGCTGGTGCACGGCGCGTGGCATGGACCCTGGGTCTGGGACCGGGTCGTGGGCCCGCTGCGCGAGCGCGGCCTCGACGTGCACACGGTCAAGCACCCGAGCAGCGACCCGACACAGGACGCGCTCGGCGACATGTACGCGGACGCCGAGTCGCTCCGCCGGAAGCTCGACTCGATCGACGGCGACGTGCTCGTGGTCGCGCACTCCTATGGCGGCGTGGTGGCCACCGAGGGCGCCGCGGGCGTCGCCGGCGTCAAGCACATCGTCTACCTCACAGCGTTCATGCTCGACGAGGGCGAGTCGCTGTTCAGCGCCGTGGGGAGCAACGTGCCCGACTGGTGGATCCGGCACGAGGATGCCGGGACTGTGGAGGTCGGGCGGCCGGACGAGATCTTCTACAACGACTGCACGCCGGAGGACGCCGCCGCCGCGGCGGCCAAGCTCGAGCCGCAGCTCGAGGAGTCGTTCATGCAGCCGGTGCGCTCGGTGGCCTGGCGCGACGTGCCCACCACCTATGTGATCTGCGACCAGGACAACGCGATTCCCGTGTTCGCGCAGGAACACATGTCGCAGCGTGCGGGCGACGTGCGCCGGCTCGACTCGAGCCACTCGCCGTTCGTGTCGATGCCCGACCGCGTGGTCGAGATCATCTCGGAGCTGGCCGGCTGATCCCGTCGACCAGCCGGCCGAGCTGGTCGCGCAGCTTCTCGAACTCCTTCCGCCCGAGCTTTCCCGCCCACTCGTCCTCGACCTGGGCGTGGATGCCCACAGCCACCTTGTGCAGCCGCTTGCCGCGTCGCGTGAGGCGGATGATGCGCGCGCGGTTGTCGCTCGGGTCGGGGTGCCGCTCCAAATAGCCGCGTTGCTCGAGGTCGCGCAGCAGGTCGTTGAGCGCCTGCTTGGTGATCTGGGCGTCGGCTGCCACCTCGGTGGGGCGGCGCCCGTCGGGGCCGGGCCAGCGGAAGAGCGTGACGTGCGCCGGGCGGAGGTCGTCGAACCCCGCGGCCGTCACACCCTCGTAGATGCGGGCACGCACATCGTGCAGGAGGAAGCGAAGAAGCGCTCCAATTTGCTGGCGTGGGGTTGACATGGGTCGTAAGGCTACCGTACTATTTTCGGTACGGTTCCTTTACTACCTGCAACGGAGAAAGTCGATGCCCGTCAAGCACCTCCCAGCCCACCAAGGCCGCTGCTTCGCGCACCTGGGCGTGTCGATCAACTTCAAGGACGAGCCGGCCGACAACAGCGACGCGCTGCTCCTGTTCGAGTGCCGGATGCCGGAGGGGGCCGGCGTGCCGCCGCACAGCGAGCGAAACCACGAGGCGTTCTACGTGCTCGAGGGGACGCTCGAAGTGGAGGCCGAGGGCGAGAGGTACGTGCTCGGATCCGGCGACTTCCTCGGCGTCGAGCCGGGCGTGCGGCACGCGCTCCACAACCCTGGGCCGGGTTGGAACGTGGCGCTCACCTGGGTGTCGCCCGGCAGCCAGCACGTCCGCTTCTTCGAGCGACTGGGGGAGCCGATCGACGACCCGCTCAACCCCCCGCAGCCCACCGGTCCGCCCGACGTCGAGGAGCTCGTGGCCGTGGCGGCCGAGTGCGGAATGGACTTCAGGCCGCCGTCAGGTGAGTAACCAGACCCCGCCGGCTGAGCGCGAGCGCTCCCGTCTGGCCAGCTAGCCGACTTCCCTAGACTGCCGCGCCATGGCGGGCGGGCTCATCTTCTTCACCGGCTTCCCGGGCTTCATCGGGAAGCGGCTCGTGAACGCGCTGCTCGAGCGCGAGTCCGACGTGCGCGTGGTGGCGCTCGTGGAGCCGCGCTTCGCTGCCGCTGCCCGCGAGGTGGCCGGCGAGCGCGTGGAGATCCTCGAAGGCGACATCGGCGAGCGCCGCCTCGGCCTGGCCGATGACGCGTACGAGCGGCTTGTGGGCGAGATGACCGCCGCCTACCACCTGGCCGCGATCTACAACCTCGCCGTCCCGCTCGAGATCGCCCAGCGCGTGAACGTGGAGGGCACGGGCAACGTGCTCGAGCTGTGCGCTCGCTGCGAGCGGCTCGAACGGCTCAACTACGTGAGCACGGCGTACGTGGCCGGCGACCGCCGCGGCGTGGTCTACGAGCACGAGCTGGCGCTCGGTCAGGGTTTCAAGAACCACTACGAGTCCACCAAGTTCCAGGCCGAGCTGTGGGTGCACGACGCCATGGACAAGGTGCCCACGACGATCTACCGGCCCGCGATCGTGGTCGGCGACTCACGGACGGGAGAGACGCAGAAGTTCGACGGCCCCTACTACTTCCTCCGCACTATCGCGAGGTCGGTGAAGGAGCACATGCCGATCCCGCAGTTCGGCCGCGCCGGGGCGCCGTTCAACTGCGTGCCGGTCGACTTCATCGTGGACGCGATGGTGGCCACGGCCGGCGATCCCGCCGCGCTCGGCCAGACGCTCCACCTCGTTGATCCCGAGCCGGTGACCGCGGCGGAACTGGGCCGCATCTTCAGCCGCGAGTACGCGGGCAAGGACCCGGTGCTGCGGCTGCCGCCGCGGCTGATCGAGAACGCCCTGCGCTTCAAGCCGGTACGCGACCTCTACGGCGGCGCGCCGCACGAGGCGATCCGTTACCTCAACCACCCGGTGCGCTTCGACACCCGTCGCGCGGACGACATCCTCGGCCGTCACGGCCTCCGCTGCCCGCGGCTCGAGGAGTACGTGGGACCGATCGTCAAGTTCTTCCGCGAGCACGAGGACGATCCGGCCCTGATGCCGGCGTAGGCCACCACCACCCAGGCCGCCGCGCCGAAGGCGGTGAACGCAGTGGCCACCGGCTTGCCGGCTTGCACTCCGGCAGTGAGCGCGAGCGCGTGGCTCGCCACCGCGAGCATCCCGAGCGGGAAGACCGTCGACCAGCGGGCGACCGTGTAAAAGGGAGGCCGCCTGAGCCGCCAGGTCTCGGCGGCGATGAGCAGCGGCAGCCAGGCGAGCGCTCCGATCCACACCACGATGGTCAGCACCCGCGCCGCCTCGCGGACGCCGTGGCCCCAGCCGAGCCCGATCATCGCGGCGAGCACCCGGCTGCCTGCCAGCGTCGAGATGGCGAGGGCGCCCTTCGTCACCCAGTGGTCGCCGTCGAGGTCGCTGCGGGTGATCTCCCTCTTCGCGATCCGCCGAACGATCACGCCGGCCAGCACGCAGTAGATGGATAGCGCGAGCAGCCAGGTCGCGGCGGCGAGCGCGACCGCGAAGTCGGAGCCGGCGCGATGCGCGAGTGGAGCGCCGGCTACGGCGAGCGAGTCGGTGGCGACTGTGACGAGGAGCCAGGAGCCCTTGACGGCCTCTCCCGGTTCGACGGGGGTCGACAGGAGCACCGCCACGGCGGGCAACCACGCCGCGGCCCCGACGGCCCACAGCACCAGCGTCACGTAGTGCCACTCACTGACCGACGCGAGCACCTCCGTCGCGGCCACGAAGGCGAACAAACCGACAGCTTCTCCCCGCGACCGCGGCTGTCTCCCAGTCCGGAAATGAGCAATGACGAGAACGACGTAGGTAGTGGCAGCCACCGCCGCGAGGACCCACGCGATGGTGCTGAACCCCTGCTCCCTGAGAGCCAGCGCCACGATGCCCGTGGCCATCACGGAGCTGAACCAAATCGGCTGGTACACGGCTGCTGTTACCCGATGGCGCGGCGAAGGCAAGACAGGGCGGTTCGCGCGATGACCCCGGACCTAACCCTCAGCCGTCTTCTGAAACAGGATGTGATCCGACCACGCGCCCGCGATCTGCAGATAGCGCGGCGCTATCCCGATCCGCACGAAGCCGTTCTTCTCTATCACCCGCTGGGACCCGGTGTTGTCGAGCAACGTGCCCGCCTCCACGCGGTGCAGCCCGAGCTCGCCGAACGCCCGCTCGCATACGAGCCCCAGCGCGGCGGTGGCGTGCCCGCGGCCGTTGTGCTCCTCCGCGACCCAGTAGCCGACGTTGCAGCTCTGGAACGCGCCGCGCACCACGTTCGACAGGTTGATCGCTCCCACGATCCGCCCGCCGACCACGATCACGAACGGATACGCGCTGCCGGACGAGCGGCGGTCGGTGAGCTGCGCGATGTGTCGCCGCTGCCCCTCGAATGTGTAGAACGCCTCTGGCCGCAGCGGCTCGAGCGGCGCCAGGAACTCGCGGTTCTCGCTGTAGAGCTGCGCCAGCGTGCGGGCGTCGGTAACCGCGAGCGGTCGGATGTCCACCGGGGCCATGTCGAGTGCCTTACGCGAACAGCTTCTGCATCCGCCAGAGGGCCAGAGGGTTGCCGCGCGGACGCAGCTTGCCCTTGAGCATCGACACGCGGGGATCGGCCCGCCCGCCCATCACGTCCACCCAGTCCGCGTAGGAGCAGCGCAGGGTCAGGTCGGAATCCGGAGCGTGCCCGCGCGCCACGCTCGCGTCGCCGTTCTGCACGCGCAGGTGCCACGGCTCGGCGTCGGTGAAATCCCACTGGATCGTCGTCGGCTTGCCGTGCGAGTGACGCGGGTCCACGGAGATGCGCAACGAGTCGAACAGCAGCTCCATCACCTCCTGATCGTGCGACGGCGGACCGTCCTTCTCACCCAGCACGCCGGCCTGCAGGAGCACGATCGCGCGCCGGACGCGCTCCTCCACTGGAAGGTCAAAGCGGATCGGGATGCCGGGCAGCTGCTCGAGCGGCATGCCGGCGGTCCGCATCTTCGTCTCGATGGACCTCATGCCCTCGGCAAAGATCTCCTCGATCGTGAAGCCGAACACCTCGCTGTAGCGGCGGTCCCAGCCCGGCGGCACGAACACCGCGGCGGTGTAGGGAAACATCTCGCGGAGCAGGTCGGCCACGGCGTCGCGGCACTCGGGGTCCTCCGCCACGAGATCGGCCAGCAGCTTGACGCCGAAGCCGATGTGGCGCTGCTCGTCCCGCGCCACGTTGGCCATGCCGGCCCGGAAGCCGGGAAGGATCTCGCGCTGCTCGAGGTAGCTCTCGATGAAGTGCTGGCCCGGCTGGGCGAGCGAGGACTCGATCACGATGTGGTACAGCGCGATGCCCTGCGCGAGCTTGGTGCGCGAGCGGTCGCGGCGCAGCTCGTCGGCCATGCGATCGAGCCGCGCGAACACCTTCTTGAAGCCCCACGTGAGCTCCGGGCGAGTGGCCTCGAGCGCGGTGGCGTAGCTGTCACCGTTCTCCACGACCTCGCGCATGAAGCGGCCGAAGAACACCGCGTGGCGCGCCTCGTCAGCCTGCTGGGTGGCGAGGAAGTACTTGTGCTCCTCGCGCGGCGCGGCATCGATGAACGGCGAGAGGTTGTCGGCCACCGAGTCCTCGCCGTGGAGGAACATCGCGTAGTTCCAGAGCGCGGCGCGGCGCTCGAGCTCGCTGAACTCCTCACGCCACTGCCTGCGGTCCTCCGAGAAGTCGATCTCGGTCGCGCTCCAGTTGCCCTTCTCCCAGCGGCGGTAGAGATCGTCGTAGGTGACGCGCTGAAGCATCTGGAGCGGCTGCGCCATGACGCGCCAGATTAGCGGCGATGCCATACATTGCCGTGTGATGCCCACCGCAGACCAGCCGCTCGCCGGCCGCCGGGCTCTCGTCACCGGCTCGGCCACCGGCATCGGCCGCGCCACCGCCAAGCGACTCGCCTCGGACGGCGCGCGGGTGGTTGTGAACTACGTCGGCCCGCCCGACCAGGCCGACAGCGCGGTCAAGGAGATCGAGGGCGACGGCGGGCGCGCGCTCGCGATCGCGGCCGACGTCTCCAACGAGGAGCAGGTGCAGGCGATGTTCGCCCAGGCCGTCGAGCAGTTCGGCGGCCCGGTCGACCTGCTCGTGAACAACGCGGGAATCGAGAAGCCCTTCAAGCTGATCGACATGCCGCTCGACGAGTGGCAGAACGTGCTGGACGTGAACCTCACCGGCTCGTTCCTGTGCGCGCGCGAGGCTGCGCGCGGGATGTGCGAGGCCGGGATCCCCGGCTCGATCGTGAACGTGTCGAGCGTGCACGAGGTGATCCCGTGGCCCGAGTTCGGCCACTACTGCGCCTCGAAGGGCGGGATGAAGCTGTTCGCCCAGACGATCGCGCGCGAGCTCGCGCCGCACGGCATCCGCGTGGTCAACGTGGCGCCCGGAGCGATCCTCACGCCGATCAACCAGGACCTGATCGACGACGCGGAGAAGCGCAAGGCAGTCGAGGACGAGATCCCGCTCGGCCGCACCGGTAAGCCCGAGGAGATCGCGGCGGCGATCGCCTGGGTGTCGGGCCCCGAGGCCGAGTACGTTGTCGGCTCGACGGTGTTCGTCGACGGCGGCATGACGCTGTACCCGAAGTTCATCTGAGTCCACCGTCCACCGTCCACCGCGCACAGGGCGGTTACTCAGAAGGAACTTTCGTTCCGCGGCCGAATCTCACGGGCGTGACCCGAGCAGGCACCAGTGCGCTGACCCTCAGCGAGGAGATCCGTCAGCGCTTCGACGAGTTCTCGCGCTCGCAGAAGGACGTCGGCCAGTACATCGTCGACCATCTCGACGAGGCTGCCTTCCAGACGGCCGAGGAGCTGGCGCGGCGCGCCTCCACGTCGAGCTCGACGGTCGTGCGCTTCGCGCAGGCGCTCGGCTTCGAGGGCTTCCCCGAGCTGCAGGCGGCGGCGCGCGACGAGTACAGGCGCGGGCGCGAGTCGGGCAACGGCGGCGCGCCCGAGCTGACCACGCAGCCGCTCTTCCCAATCGACCAGACCGACTTCGAGGCCTCGCTGGCCGCCGACCACACGAATCTTGAGGACACCGCGCGGAAGATCGACCGCGACGAGGTGGCGGCGTCGGTGGAGCTGATCTCGCGCGCCGAGCGGATCGTGCTCTGCGGCACCGACCAGATGGCGTTCTTCGCCAGCTACCTGCGCCACCTCCTGATGCTGCTCGACCTGCGCTGCGAGGTGGTGGCGAGCCCGTCGCAGGAGGGCCTCGCGCGCCTCGGCCGGATCGACGAGAACACGCTCGTGATCGGCTTCTCGGCAGGTCGCCCGCACCCGCTCGTGGTGCGCGCGATGAAGCTCGCCCGCCACCGCAAGGCCGACACGATCGCTATCGCCGACGCAACGTTGTCGGAGGTGGCCAAGCTCGCCGACCAGCGCCTCTACTACTCGTCCAACGGCCCGGCCTACGTGCGCTCGCACACCGCCCTGCTCAGCCTCATCCAGTCGCTCGCGTACGCCGTCTACGCGCTCGACGAGTCCGCCTACGCGGACCGCATCAAGGCTTTCCGGCTCAAGTAGGCCGGACGGGAAGAGTCGGGCCGCGAGGCCGCCGGGTACCACTGCGCGGCCGCTGGCCCGATCGTGCCAAGAGGGGTTCGCCCCCGCTTGGAGAAATGGAGAACCGGGCAAACCGACCTCTCATGCGAACCCGAGCACGACCGAGAATCCGCTGGCGCGAGCTTCGGCTCGCGGCCGTCTGCGCGGTGGTGTTCGGCGTGGCCGTGGCGCTGCTGCTCCCGGGCAGGTGGCCGCTGATGCCGTTCCCGGCGACGGCGCCGGTGGAGATCGTCACGCTGCTCGGATTCCTCTTCGGCTTTCTCGTGCGCAGGCTCTGGGTGATAGCGCTGCCGCTCACCGTGCTCGTCGCGATCGACCCGCCGCAGAGCGGCTTCGCGGGCGCGATCATCGCGCTGCTCGTGCTGTGGCCGTTCGCGGCCGCCGGCGGCGTGCTCGGCGTGGGTGCGGGCAAGGCGCTTCAGCGCCGGATGCTTCGCCGCACGCTCAAGGCCGCGCACAGGCGAGAGCGGACGAGCAAGCAGCAGCGCCGCCCGGTCCCCGCGTCCGTGTAGCTCATTTCGCGCTTGTGTTACTCGTCACGTGCACGGGCGCTGGATAACATGCACTCGTGATGAGGGAAAACGCGACATTTCGCGTCAAGTCCGGTCTCGCCGAGATGCTCAAGGGCGGCGTGATCATGGACGTGGTCACTGCCGACCAGGCGCGCATCGCCGAGTCCGCCGGAGCTGCGGCCGTGATGGCGCTCGAGCGCGTGCCGGCCGACATTCGCGCCGCGGGCGGCGTGGCTCGCATGGCCGATCCGTCGAAGATCGAGGAGATCCAGGCGGCCGTCACGATCCCGGTGATGGCAAAGGCGCGCATCGGCCACATGGTCGAGGCGCAGGTGCTCGAGGCGCTCGAGGTCGACTACATCGACGAGTCCGAGGTGCTCACTCCCGCCGACGAGGCCAACCACATCGACAAGTGGAACTTCAAGGTGCCGTTCGTCTGCGGCGCCACCAACCTCGGTGAGGCGCTCCGCCGCATCGCCGAGGGCGCCGCGATGGTCCGCACCAAGGGCGAGGCCGGCACCGGCAACGTCGTCGAGGCCGTTCGCCACATGCGCACGATCATGGGCGAGATCCGCCGCCTCAGCTCGATGGACGAGGCGGAGCTGCCCACTGCCGCCAAGGAGCTGCAGTCGCCGCTCGAGCTCGTCCGCATGGTCGCCGAGAAGGGCGGCCTGCCCGTGGTCAACTTCTCCGCAGGCGGCATCGCCACCCCGGCCGACGCCGCGCTGATGATGCAGCTCGGCGCCGAGGGCGTGTTCGTCGGCTCCGGCATCTTCAAGGCCGAGGACCCGGAGCGCACGGCCACGGCCATCGTCGAAGCCACTACGCACTACGACGATCCCGAGCGGATCGCCGGCGCCTCACGCAACCTCGGTGCGGCAATGAGCGGCATCGAGATCTCCGAGCTCGGCGAGCAGGGCCTCATCCAGCACCGCGGCTGGTAGCAACCTTGGTCGTAGGCGTCCTCGCCATCCAGGGCGACTTCGAGGCGCATGCCGGCATGCTCGTACGCCTCGGCGCCGAGGCACGCGTCGTGCGCACCCCGGCCGACCTCGAGGGTCTCGACGCGCTC
>Ga0070683_100003970_pt1 | contig 12112 bp, 10 predicted proteins | sample KBSC713LmetaG_FD_64662 | JGI IMG/M metagenome (GOLD analysis project Ga0070683, IMG submission 64662) | Corn rhizosphere microbial communities from Kellogg Biological Station, Michigan, USA - KBS C7.1-3L metaG | ecosystem: Host-associated > Plants > Roots > Rhizosphere ...
TGCTCCTTAGATGGAGCCACCTTAATTCGACGAACGGTGTAGGTCGCGCCGTAAAAAGGGTATCCTGCGGCCTACTCAACATCTGTTCCCGCCTGGTTTTTCCCGATGATTGCCGCGTCTGCGGCGAACCCCTTCTAGAGTTTTCGCGCATCCCTATTTGCAAGACCTGCCTGGCTGAGCCGGCTCCGCTGATCGCCGAGTATTTCTGCGTTGCCTGCCAGATGCCGTTCGTGAACCAGTTCCCCCTGGATGAATCGGGCCGGTGCATGCTGTGCCGCCTGGGACTGCGGGGGTTCGATGCGGTGTACTCCTACGGATCGTATGAAGGAACCCTGCGGCAACTAATCCACGTCTTCAAATACGGAGGCGTGCGGCCTCTGGCGGGAACCTTCGGACATTTTATGGCGCAAGCGCTACCACGGGAAGCGGGCTTCGACCTGATCGTGCCAATGCCGCTGCACTGGTTCAAGCAATGGCAGCGGGGATTTAACCAGGCCGACCTGCTGGCTTCAGAAATCGGGCGCAAGTGGAATACGCCGGTAGAGAGAGTCGTCCGGCGGAAGCGCGTCACTGCGCCTCAGGCGGGACTGACGAATGCAAAACGGCGCTTGAACGTCCGGGGAGCGTTTCGGATTGCGCGCGGCAGGCGATTGGACGGACTTCGCATACTGCTGGTGGACGACGTCGTCACCACCGGCGCCACCGCGAGCGCCTGCGCACGGGTTTTGAAACGCGCAGGAGCCGCGCATGTTTCTTTGCTGGCGCTGGCTCGCACAGACCGGCGTACGGCCTTAGACGAGACTTTCTTAAAAGCACGAGGAGCCCAAGCATGATCGGAATTCATCAAGAACGCCTGCACCGTCCCGTACTGGTGCTGAACTCGAGCTTTGAACCGATCAACGTGTGCGCGGCGAGGCGCGCGCTGGTCCTGGTGCTCAAGGGCGTGGCGGCCGCTGAGGAACATTCCAGCGGGCATGTGCATTCCGCCCGTGCGGCGATCAAAGTTCCCAGCGTGATCCGCCTGCTGGAATATCGACGCATTCCGCATCAGACGCGGGCGCTATCGCGCAAGAACATCCTGATGCGCGACCGCTTTACGTGCCAGTACTGCCTGAAGACGATGAGCTCAGGAGATCTGACGTTGGATCATGTGATCCCGCGCTCGCGCAAGGGCGAGACCACCTGGGAGAATCTGGTGGCCTGCTGCCACCCCTGTAATAATCGCAAGGGCAGCCGCACGCCTGAGGAAGCCGGAATGCGCCTGGCGCGGGCTCCGCGACCGTTCAGCCTGCACACCAGCCGGCATTTGATGCGACTGCTGGGCAAGAGCGACGATCAGTGGCGTAAGTATCTCTTCTACTAAAGATCGGTCTTACTAACGCGTGATCTTCACGCCGTCTTTCAGGAGTTTCTCGTAGTGCCCGGGATCGAGATTGTTTTCGGCGCACACGTATTCCTCCAGCCGCGTGCCTTCGCGCAGCATGAGAGATGACGTCAGAACCCAGGGCTTGGTTAGCACTTTGGGATCCTCCATGGTCACCTGGTAATTGATCCTGTCTTTGCTTACGCGCGTGAAGCGCTCGGTGATATGGAGCTGGTCCGAATGAAACGTTCCCGCACCCGAAAGCCAGGTTTTATCGTTGAATCCCGTGACGTCCACCACCAGCGTGTCGCCTTCCCAGTGCCCCACCGAGTTGCCCATATAACTGGGAAGAATATCGTCGGGATGCTTGGCGTTCAGCGGAATCACGCGAAAGACACTCATGTATTCGTAGAGCATCACGATTTGTTGGGGAGTCTGAATAATCTGTTGCGGGAACAGTCCGAGCATGACCACCCGGGGAACGCCGGACGGCAGGCACAGCGCGGTCGGATCGTCGATGCCCCGCCGGTTGAATGACTCCAGAACTTTCTGCGCGGCCCATGGCTGGTAGGGAGCGCCTTCGCGTCCGGCTGGACGATCGTTCGACGACGGAGCCGCTGGAGCAGAGGAATCACGTCCGGTGCCGCCGACGCCCGTTCCCGTATTGGCCTCATCCCATGATCCGGGCCGTTCGCTGCCGCCCTGCCACACACCGGTGAGGTCGGGCCTCCCGTTGGAGGCACGCGGTATGGATTTGCCCTTCGTTTGCGCCTTGGTCTGCGCGAACGTCGCAGGCAGAATCAGGGCGAACATGAGCAGCAGGCGAATCATTTCGAGTCCACCGCTGCAGTATTCCCGCCGTCCCCGGTACCCGCCGGAGGTCCGAAGAATAACTTCTTGCCGTTGGCGAATGTCACTTCGCGCGAATGAGCCCAGTTGGTGCCATCGCGAGCGTGCCAGCCGAAAACCGTGACGGTATCGCCGGTCTTCATGGTGACGTCTTTCTTCCAGCCGGTGCGGGATAAAACGCTGGGCGGATACCCTTCCAGCTTCCAGTTGGCTACATTGCCTTTGGCGTCCTTGACGTCCAGGAAAAAGTAGCTGTGCGGATTCGTCCACTCAATCTTGGTGATGACGCCGGTGATCGTTACGGGTTTGGTGCTATCGTACTCGGCTCCGAAAGAATGATGCGCTAGGAGGATGGTGGCTAGGGCCGCCAAGCCAGCCGCGAGCCGGACCGCCCGGGAAATCGAATGTGGCATTTTGTGCTCCCGGCCTATAAGTTTACGGCATGGAACCGGGATGCGAGTAGGAGGATGGTCAGGCCGTGGCCGACGCGACTATCTGGGTGGCGGACAACTCGTCGAGAACTTCCTGGCTGATGGGTTCGCTGAGTTCCAAGCCCAGGACGTATCGGCCCGCGCGCAATGCACAATGCCGGACAATCGCGGAGCAATCCACATTCAGGGCATAGGCCCGTACTTTGACGAAGGCGCCAACGGGAATTCGCTTATAGAGGGCCAAACCCAATCCTTGATCCGAGGCGTCCAAACACCGTCCCAGCACATGATTACGCTCACCCTCGAAAGTTTGCCAGGCGATGAACGCCAAACCGGAATAGTAGATTCGCGGATGCCGCCGATCTTCTGACATTCCAAACCTCCCGAATCAGACGTTTAATGTCTTTATCTTAAGGAGGGGCGGGCGAAAACACCATAAGCCCTAACGCCTAATTACCTTAGGTACTTTAGTGCCGTTTAGAGACTATCGCCTGCCGCGGGTTGTACGGGCTTGAGATGCACCGTTCTCTGCGACCAAAACGCGCGAGGGATAGAATCCCTGGCGCACGAATCGATCCGTAACCAGACGCATTCCTGTCCCGCGGATCAGATCGGGAACCGAGGCTTCCACCTGGCGGCCCCAAAATGCCGGGACCAAGCTTCCGCCCACGGTGTAGAGGAGATTGAACATGCTCACGTTCTGCCCGATCACGACCAGCGAAAACCGTCCGCCGGGCCGCAGAACGCGGCGAACCTCGTCCAAGGTGAGCTGGATATCGTCCTGCGATAACAACTCCAGTAGATAGCAGCACATCACGGCATCGAAGCTGGCGGCGCGGAAAGGAAGGTTGCGGACATCCACCGCTCCACACTGCGTCTGGGCTTGCGGACAGGCCTTGCGAGCGACGCGCAGCGTATGCGCGGCCATATTGGGAGCAAGATCCAGCCCGAAAGTCTGCCCGTCGGGATTGGCTTTTACCAGGCGGCGGAACATTTCACCGCTTCCCGTAGCGACCTCGAGAACGCGCATACCGTTACGAATTCCGGAATGCTGCAGCGCGCAGGTATGGGCTTTGGAATGAAAAAAGAAAGTGCTGGCGGGATAAACCGATGAAACCATGTCGTAAACACGGCGTGTCCGCTTCGCTATCGTAAGCGGCAATCGATCCGTGCGTTGAGGCAGAAGGATGGAATAGTTAAGGTTGCTCAGATATGGCTCCCATTCGTGGGCTACCCGCTACCCACTAAGGATTCGACTCCCACTACGGTACCACTGACTTGCTCTGGAATCTCAATGCCCGTGCTGGTGCCTTCCCCGGGGCGGCTGTCGATCCACATACGGTAGCTATCGCCGTAGAGCACCTTGAGCCTTTCATTGACGTTGGTGACGCCGATCCCACCCTGCTCGAACATCCGCGCCAGGCGCGATTCGGGAATGCCGACGCCATCGTCTTCGACCAGAATCTGTAGCTGGGTTCCCAGGCGCCGGCTGCGCACTTTGATGGTCCCGCCGTCCACTTTGCTGGCGAGTCCGTGGCGGATGCTATTTTCCACAAGGGGCTGAAGAAGCATGCTGGGGACCAACAGATCGAGCGTGTCGGGCTCGACCTCCTTGATGAAGCGCAGCTTGTCGAACCGGACCATTTCAATGGACAAGTAGTCCTCAATGAATCCCAGCTCTTCGCCGAGAGTGATGAGGTTATCCTGCTGCCGAAGCAGCCTGCGGAGGATTTTCGAGAGCTTGTAGACAACCTGGCGGGCTTGTTCGGGATTCAGGCGGATGAGCGAGGCCACCGAATTCAGGGTGTTGAACAGGAAATGCGGGTTGATCTGGCTGCTGAGCGCGGCCAAACGGGCTTCGTTAAGGCGAAGCTGCTGCTGCTCTAGCCGCTTCTCATTGAGGTTGCTGTCCCAGATCTTGATAGGTAGCGCCACCGCGAACAGGGTGGTCGCGTAGGCTGCCACCGTCAACCATGGTCCGTCGTTCCAGGATTCCTGTAGGGCGAACACGCCATGGTTTGGAAACACGGAAGCAAGGGTGGTTCGGAGCACTTCGGCAAGAACGATCATGCCAACGCAAGCGATGCTGAAACCGGCGAGACGCAGGTCGCCGCGCCGCAGCAAGCGGACAGAGGCCAAGGTGGGGTCAGGAGTGAACTTCCAGATAAATTCCTTATCCGGAGCCAGATCGCGAAGCAGGCCGCCCATGACACCGGCGGCGGCGAACAGGAGCATGGTCAGAGGCTTGGCCTCGAACAAGGCGGGGAGCGCGATAAAAACACCGGCCACCAAGCCAGTGACGTAGCCGCCGAGCATGCCCATCACCAGGCTTCCTTCCATCCCGAGGTCGACAGCCTGATACGCGCCGTGTGTGCCGACGCGCACGGCCACCCCGGCGCCATAGATCAGCGCGCAAACCAGCGCCATCTTTATGCGCTGGGCGAGAGTTCGCTCCTCGCGCATGAGCATTCGCTGGAATCCGCTGGATCGGGTAAGAATGCTTGCCAGCGAAGCCGCAACTGCTAGCTTCACCAGCAAAATCAGCAAATGCTGTGCAGGCATGTAAGGCCAGGACAGCGCCCGTTAGGGTTGCTGCCCTGGGGCCATTATAATGGAGTTACTCACCCGTATTCTTCGTCATTTCAACAATGTCCCTGGCATCCGAGCTTCGAAAGGTCGCGGAGGCGGATTTTCCCACCCGCTTCGGGCAGTTCCGGATCTACGGCTTTTCCTACACCGCCGGTGAAGAAACGGAAGAAATTGTGGCTGTCCGGATGGGTGATCTGGAGTATGGTGGACCACCGCTGGTGCGGATCCATTCACAGTGCCTCACCGGGGATACGTTCCATAGTCTGCGGTGCGACTGCGGCGCGCAACTGGAACTGGCGTTTGCGATGATCGCCGACGAGGGTCGCGGGCTGGTGGTTTACGAAAATCAGGAAGGCCGCGGCATCGGACTGCTGAACAAGCTGCGTGCGTACGAGTTGCAGGATCATGGAGCGGACACAGTGGAAGCCAATGAACAGCTCGGGTTCCTGGCGGATTTGCGCGGTTACGAAGCGCCCGCAGCGGTAGTCCGGTACTTCGGGCTAAAGGCCGTGCGGTTGATGTCCAACAATCCGGAAAAGATCCAGGCGCTGGAGAAAGCCGGGATTCAGGTAACGGAGCGAGTTCCGTCGATCACCGAGCCGGTGGAATCGGCGGCGGATTATTTGCGGACGAAGCGCGAGAAATTGGGGCATTTGTTGGATCGTTAGGAAACCGGGGCGCCGAGGCTGCGGAGCTTGGCGGCCAGTGTGGTTCGTTTCAGGCCCAGCATGCCAGCAGCCGCGGTTTTGTTGCCGCCCGCCTTCCGCAAGGCTTCCTCCAGAATTTGCAGTTCGATGCGGCACATGGTCTGCTCGAAATTCAAACCGTTTCCGAGCATTGCAGGGGATGGCGATACGTTCGACGCAACGCCGGTGAGCGTGAAATCGGATGGGATCAGCAGCTCCCGGCGTCCGCTCAGCGCAACCGCCATCTCCACCGCATTCTCCAACTGCCGAACATTACCCGGCCACGAAAACGCCCGCAGCTTGTCGACCGTAGCGGGCGTGAGAGACCGGAGGACGGAGTGTTCCTGCCGGCAAACTCTTTCCAGGAGGTGGTTGGCCAGCGATGGAATGTCCTCGGGTCGTTCGCGCAGTGGAGCCGTCGTGATGGGAACCACGTTCAAGCGGTAATACAGATCCTCGCGGAACATTCCCTGGCGGACGCGCTCGAGCAGATTCGCATGGGTGGCGACGATCAGGCGAACATCCACTCGAATGGTTTCGGAACTGCCCACTCGCTGGAACTCACGTTCCTGAAGAAAACGCAGCAGCTTGGTTTGAACGTCCAGGGGCAGATCACCGATCTCATCGAGAAAAAGCGTGGAGCGGTTGGCTTGTTCGAAGCGGCCGACGCGCTGCTGGGATGCGCCGGTGAACGCGCCTTTGATATGGCCGAAGAGCTCGGTTTCCAAAAGTCCCTCGGGAAGCGCGGAGACGTTGACCGAGATCATAGGAAAGTGAGCGCGTGGACTCGCCAGGTGCAAGGCGCGGGCGACCACTTCCTTCCCGGTCCCGGTTTCTCCGCTGATCAGCACCGTGGAACGACGGCCTGCGACCAAACGGATGATCTCGACGGTGCGCTGCATAGCGGGGCTGGCGCCGATCAAGGTTTCGCGCCACGGTTCGCTGGGGTCCGGCGCGGATTTCCGGCGGCAGGCTTCCGCAGCAACTTGCATTTTCGCGATGGGGTCATCGCCGGGTCCGGCAACGTCGTAAGCGCCGCACTGCATGTAGCGCACGGCGTCGGCCACTTGCGCGCTGGGATCGAACATCACCACGGGGACGGATCGGCCTGTCGATAGCAACCGATCGAGGAGATCTGACACGGTAGAGTCCGGCAGCGGGGCAATAACGAGCACCGCATCATAGCTGCCGTTAGTAAGGCGAGCGATTCCCTCTGCGCCCGTTCCGGCGTGATCGATCAGCCAATCCCTTGGGAAAACGACTGGGAAATCGACTCGGCTTGTGCCGATGAATAGAGCTTGCAGACGGAATGCCTCCGAGCATCCATCGGGCGTAGCCGCTGCGCCAAGAGTTAGGATTGTCCGTATGCGTAGCGCCGAGGGGAATCAACCCTGGAATACTTGATACAACTCAGGCGCATCACGTCCACCGGAAGGTTCGTGCCGGAGATCGATGGGCTTCGGTGCGTCGCGATCTGCTCCGTAGTGTTGTACCACCTGGGCGGATTCCTGGGATGGCGCGTCGCCGAACACGGCTATCGGGGCGTCAACCTGTTTTACGTGATCAGCGGTTTCATACTGGGGCTGCCTTTCGCTGCTCACTATTTGCAACAGAAACCGCCGGTAAAGCTGCGGTCTTATTTCCTACGTCGGTTGACTCGTCTGGAGCCGCCTTATTTACTCAGTTTGTTGATCTGCTTCGGAGGGCTGGTGTGGTTACAGGGCCTAGACTGGCGAGAGTTGTTGCCTGGATTGGCCGCCAGCGCTGGCTATGTACACTCCCTGTGGTTCGGAGCGCAGAGTGCGATTAATCCGGTCACGTGGTCGCTGGAAGTTGAGGTCCAGTTTTATTGTCTAGCGCCACTTCTGGCGGGAATCTTTGCGTTACGTCCGAAACGATTGCGCAGAGCGGTTTTGCTGGCGCTGGTCATCTTAGCCGGAAGCGTACAGCTTTATTACTGGGATGCTCCGTTCCGCATCGAGCACAGTATTCTGTTTGCGATTCAGTTTTTCCTGGCGGGTTTTCTGCTCGCGGACGTCTACCTGGTGGATTGGAAGGAAAGACCAACGCCACACTGGATCTGGGACTTAGCAGCATTCGCGGGCTGGCCGCTACTTTTCGTGCTGGGCGACAAGCAGGTGTGGGTGGTTTTCCCGATTTTGGCTCTTGCGCTATATGTCGCAGCCTTTCGGAGCGTCCTGATAAATTGGGTCCTCCGAAACTCTGTGGTGACCACCATCGGGGGCATGTGCTACACGATCTACTTATTTCACTACGTGCTGATCCCACCGATGTTGCGGTTGACCAATGGATTCCATCCGTGGATGCAGGCGCTGCTTTACGGACTGGTTCTCACGCTGATCAGCGGCGTGTATTTTGCCGTCATTGAGCGCCCGTGCATGCGAAAAGATTGGCCACAACGCGTTTGGGGCTCGACTCCGAAGTAAGACTACTGGAAGTACTTAGCGGCCATCTCGGGATCCACCTGGATGGCTTTGCTCCAAGCCGCGCGAGCTTCTTCTTCCTTGCCGGACGCTTTGAGCGCATGGCCGAGGTTGGTGAGCGCCGCGCGGAAATCGGGTTTCGCATCCGCTGCCAACTGGAAGCACTGGGCGGCTTTTTCCTGTTCGCCGACGGACTGCAACAGCAAGCCAAGGTTGTACGACAATTCGACCGACGCTTGTCCCATCGCTACCAGCTTCTGGTGCAAGTCCCAAGCCCGGTTCTGATCCTTGCGCTCGATCGCAATGGCGATCAGTGCGCGCAGGGCATCGGGATTCTCAGGCTGGAGCGACAAGATCCGCTCGAAAGTCTGCGCGGCGGTGTCCAGATCCTGAAACTTCCAGCAAGCCAGGCCCAGATTGAGCAGGGCTTCGACCCAGTCCGCGCGCTGCTTGATGCAAATCTCGAAGCTATCCACGGCGGCAGCGTAATCGCCACGCTGGAGCTGCAGAAATCCGAGGCGATAGGCGGCGTCCTCCCAATCAGGCTTCAGGCCGACGAGTTTCGTGAAGTGCTTCTCAGCTTCTTCCGCGCGGCCTTCGCGCTCCGCCAGCAATGCCAGGTTCCAGAGCAATCCGGGTGAATCCGGCGCGGCGGCCAGAGCAGCCTCACAGGCGCGGCGGGCTCCGGCGAGATCGCCTCGTTCCTGCAACAGCACGCCGAGATGGGCGTTGGCCTCGGGAGCTTGTGGACGAAGCTTAGCGGCTTCGCGGTAGGCATTGCCGGCTTGATCCATACGTCCGGTTTTCTGATACGCCAGGCCAAGATTGAACCAGGCTTCGTACGAATCGGCAGCGATCTTCACGAGCGCGGAACAATGCTGCACTGCACCGCTAAAATCGCCACGAGACAGAGCTACCGCCGACAGACCTTCCAGCGCCTGGCGGGATTGCGGCCGGATCTTCAGCATCCGGTCGGCATACTCTTTGGTCTTGGCATCGTCTTTGCGAGCCATGGAAACAGCGATCAAGTTTGCCAACAGTTCGGCCGAGCTGGCGTTGCTGGGGAGGAGTTTGCGATAGATCTCGGTGGCTTCATCCAGCTTGCCCAGTTGCTGAAGAGCGACGGCTTTGCCGAACAAGGTCCGATCCTGACCGGGGCTGGCCCGCAGCGCCTGATCGAAATCCTGCAAAGCTTGCTCCAGCCGACCAAGGTGGAGAAGGCACAGTCCGCGGCCGGTGAACGCCTGCCACAGGCGTTGATCCAGCGACAGAGTCTTTTCAAACGCCTTGCTGGCTTCGTCGAACTGTCCTTGACGTTCGAGTGCCAGGCCGAGATTGTAATGCGCGGTGGCGTTGTTCGAGTCCGCCGCGATCACTTTGGAATAGCAAGCTCCCGCTTCTCCCCATTTCTGCTGTTCAAAGCGAAGGTGTCCCAGCCCGGCATAGACTTCGGCGGGGCTCTCCCCACGCGAAGCCGCGCCTTCCAGCTCCTTAATGGCCTCATCCAAGCGGCCCGCCGCGGCGAGCTTTACCGCGTTGCCGAGGGCAGTGGTCTCGGCGGGGCGCGTGTTCTTGGGCTTCGCGGCCGGAGAATCACCGCGCATCAGCCGTTCTACGAGTTCGTCGTCTACAAAAAAAGCTTGTTCGTCATTCTGCGGCATCATCAACTCCTTCAATCGCGCACAACGCAGCGTGCCGCGATCATTTACTACCTATTCGAGCGCGGCCCGCGCTGTGCGCTTCGGCTCCTAATTACCTTGACACCAGCGGCACCACGTTCACGATTCCCTGCAAGGCAGAGTGCTCTTCCCGCTCAGAGAAGAGTCCAACACCGCCGGAACCGAACCGGTTGTCGGTCCATTCATCGATCTTTTGGCCTTGAACCCAGGCACTGAAATGAGTGCCCATAGCTTCGAAGCGAATCTTATAAGTAGTGTCCACGCGTAGCTTCATGGGCAAGGGAACCGATACGCGGTTTTCATCGTGTCCATCGACCACGGCGAAGTGCACCAGCGCAACAGTGGGCTCCAGACCGGGCTTGATGGTCTCCAGCTTGGCGACGTAGTAGTTCCTCGGATTCAAGCCGCGAAACACCCAGCCCACCGCCTTGGTTTCGATTTGCGCCTGGAATTCCATGCGATAGTCGCTCAGTTTGACCGAACCGCTGAGCAAGGATATCCGCCGGTTGGATTTTGCGACGTTGGCCCAGTCCTCGATCCAGCCGCCCGAGATGGGCACACCGGTGGCGACGGCCGCCGGAGCTTGGGTGGCGACAGGTGTTTCGCTAGTCTTTCCATTGCCGCGTGTCACTACATAGGCAATTCCAGCGAGTGCGGCGACCAGGGCCGCGGCCACTCCAATCTTGACGCCGACCGAAAGTTTCGACCAGGCGCTCTCAGTGGCTTCCATGCGTAACGAAGGCATGTCTGCATCGGATTCGGCAGAGGGTTTGATACGTTGGGGCTCCGGCGCGGGTTTGGTTTCCTGCTTAGCTTCCACTTTGGGTTCGACGACCGGCTTGGGTTCGACAGGTGCGGTGCGAGCCGCAACTTTGGGAGCCGGAGCTTCCGGGGCGGCTTGCCGTTTGATCGGTGCAGGCTTGGGCGCTGGGACTACCGAAGTCTTCCCTCGTCCTTCTGGTCTTGTTTGTGCCGCCTTAGCTTGCGCCGGGGGGGCTTCGACCGGAGCAGGTTGCACTGGAGCAGGAGCAGGCGGCGCGGGAGCCGCACCAAAAACGATCACCGGGCGCAACGGCAAAACGGCAGACGGAGGAATTTGAATGTCGTTGGGTGCGAAAATCGCCGAGGTGAACGTGGGCGCCAACTTGCCGCGTGCGGCAGCCAGTCCATGCAGCGTAACCGGGAGCGCTTTGGTCACCAAATCAGGAATCGGCTCCTGTGGCGCAACTTCTAGGGGAAGCGGCTCGGCTTGCACAGGTTCGGCGACTTGCGCGGGTTCTACGATCTTTGGCGGTTCTTCCACTAACACGCTAGCTTGCGGCGCGGTGCTGGCGGCGGAAGCCGGGCGATCGGAGTAAGCAAAACCGATCGTGCTGAAATCCAATCGAGCGAGCTGGCCCAGTTCAGCCGGACTCGGGGGGAATCCACGCGGGGATCCGAGCCAAGGCGTGGCATTCTGCGGAGGATGAGGTGACATGACAATCTCCATGGCATCGGCAGCACCGGCCGGCTCCGGCTCGATGTTGGGTTGGTGTGTCTCGACATGCATGCCGGCATGCATATCAAAGACGGGCGCGTTTCCGGCAAACTCACGGGCTTCCACCGAGCGGTCGTTTCTGCGAGTTGTGTAGTTCAGCGCCTGAAGTGAAGCGTCCCATTCGACGGACGCGGCCGGGAGCAGGCCACCACCCTGCGGACCGGAAGTATCAGCCTGAGGAATGCTGGGAGTTTGTGCCGTTTTGCGATCCAGTTCCAGGGGCGTTGCGTGCTGGAAGGAGACGACCGCGGGTACGACGATTGCTCCCACGAATCCCGCAAGCGGCGCTGGCCCGGCGTCTTCGGCAGGTTTCTGCTTTTGCGCGCTGACGGGAGCTTCGATCATTCTTGCGGGGCGAGGCGCATCCAGCGGCGCGGGTCGCCGGGCGGGCGGCGCTTCGTCGGCAGGCGCGCTTTTGGGACCGTTTTTGGGACTGGGGAAATCAACAGCAGCGGGCGGAGCGTCTGAAAATAGCGCGGAGTTCCGTCCAAGCGGGGCGGCAGGCTCGGTGGGCGGCTTAGCCTGAATGAGGCG
>Ga0070683_100003972_pt1 | contig 12112 bp, 11 predicted proteins | sample KBSC713LmetaG_FD_64662 | JGI IMG/M metagenome (GOLD analysis project Ga0070683, IMG submission 64662) | Corn rhizosphere microbial communities from Kellogg Biological Station, Michigan, USA - KBS C7.1-3L metaG | ecosystem: Host-associated > Plants > Roots > Rhizosphere ...
CGCGGCAAGGTTGTGGACAGCGAGGCCTTCGCCCGGCGCCTCGGCCGCTGGCGTGACGATGGTATTGCAGACGTCGCCTTCCTGATCGGCGGCGCCGACGGCCACGGTGAGCCTCTGCTGCAAAAAGCTTCGCTGGTGCTGTCCTTCGGCGCCATGACCTGGCCCCACCTGCTCGCCCGGGCGATGCTGGCCGAGCAGATCTACCGCGCCCAGCAATTGCTCGCCGGACACCCGTATCATCGGGCCTGAGCGTCGATTTTGCCTCTGTTCTGACGAAAAACCCGGACTACATTGGAGGCCATGCGGATCCCCCTCCTGCGACTGGCAGCCACCGCTGCCGGCCTGGGCCTGGTCGCCCTGGCCACCTCCGCCACGGCCCAGACCACGGGCCAAATCACTGGCCCAATGACTGGCCAGACTCCGGTAGCCGATACGCCGGCGGCCAAGCCGATGCGCAGCATTCCCTATGTCTCGATCACCGGCGATGACGGCCGTCAGCGCCACTACGAGACCAACGCCATTCCGCTGCTCTACAACCGCGCCTGCTTCGGCTGGCGCATGTATCTCGGCGGCCCCAACCGCACGGTCAACCTGACCGAGGTGCTGACCACCTCGCAGCCGGCGGAGCAGGTGATCGCCGGCCCCGAGACCGTGGTCAGCCCGGACAAGACCAAGGCTACCACCCAGATGCGCGAGGTGGTGCAGGACGGCGTCCTGCAGCGCTCGTGGTGCATCATCCCGGGCGATCCGCCGGGCACCTACACCTACGACATCTCGATCGACGGCGAGCCGCGCGGCGAGTTCGTGTTCTGCGCCATCGAGGTCCCCGACCAGAATACCAACATCGACCCGCGCGACCTGAACTGCCCGAACAAGTTCAACGCGGTCGAGCGCCGGTCGTACTCTCCCTATCCGCGCAAGGCTTCGTAATGGCTCCGCGTCCCGCCGTCCTTTGCATCCTCGATGGCTGGGGCTACCGGCCCGATCCCAAGGACAACGCCATCCTCGATGCGCGGACGCCCAACTACGACAGGTTGATCGCGACCTGTCCGCAGGGCCTGATCGACGCCTCCGAGACCTTCGTCGGCCTGCCCAAGGGCCAGATGGGCAATTCCGAAGTCGGCCACATGAACCTCGGCGCAGGCCGGGTCGCAGTGCCCGACATGCCGCGCATCGACAAGGCGATCGAGGACGGCTCGCTGCCCAAAAACCCTATCCTCACCGAGCTGATCGCCATCCTGAAGAAGAGCGGCAAGGCCTGCCACCTGATGGGCCTCTGCTCGCCGGGCGGCGTGCATGCGCACCAGGATCATCTGATCGCGCTCGCCAACGACATCGCCGGTGCGGGCGTCAGCGTGTGGATCCACGCCTTCCTCGACGGCCGCGACACGCCGCCGCGCAGTGCCCAGGAATATCTCGAGCAGATCGCGTCAGGCCTGAAGAAGGACCTGCCGATCAAGTTCGCCACCGTCAGTGGCCGCTACTACGCCATGGATCGCGACAAGCGCTGGGACCGGGTCGAGAAGGCTTACGTGGCCCTGGTCGAAGCCAAGGGCGAGACGGCCCGCACGCCCAAGGAGGCGGTCGACAAGTCCTACGCCAACGACAAGGACGACGAGTTCGTTGTGCCGACCGTGCTCGACGACTTCAAGGGCATGCAGGACGGCGACGGCGTGCTGATGTTCAACTACCGCTCCGATCGCGCCCGCGAGATCCTGACCGCGCTGCTCGATCCGATGTTCGACGGCTTCAAGCGCAACCGGCTGGTGAAGTTCGCCGATGCCGTCGGCATGGTGGAATATTCGGCGGCGCTGAACGAATTCCTCAAGACGCTGTTCCCGCCCGTCGTCATCAAGATGGGCCTGGGCGAGACCGTCGCCCGCGCCGGCCTGAAGCAGTTGCGCATCGCCGAGACCGAGAAGTACGCCCACGTCACGTTCTTCTTCAACGGCGGCGAGGAGCGGCAGTTCGAGGGCGAGGACCGCATCCTGGTCCCCTCGCCCAAAGTTGCGACCTATGATCTCAAGCCGGAGATGAGCGCGCCGGAGGTGACCGACAAGCTCGTCGAGGCGATCGGCTCGGGCAAGTACGACCTGATCGTCGTGAACTTCGCCAATTCCGACATGGTGGGCCATACCGGCATCCTCGCTGCCGCCGTAAAGGCGATCGAGGCGGTCGATACCGCTCTCGGCCGGCTGATGGAGGCCGTGAAGAAGGCGGGCGGCGCCATGCTGATCACCGCCGACCACGGCAATGCCGAGCAGATGTACGATGAAGAAACCCACCAAAAACACACCCAGCACACGCTGAATCGGGTGCCGGCGCTGCTGTTCAACGGCCCGGCCGGCACGCGCTCGCTGCAGGACGGCAAGCTCGCGGACGTTGCACCCACCATGCTGGCCCTGATGCAGGTCAGCCAGCCGGCCGAGATGACCGGCCATTCCCTGTTGTCGCAAAATACCCGGCCGGCCGTCCTGCGGGCGCCCAAGCCGGCCTCCGCCGCGGCCAGCGCGTGATTGTGATTCGGCCACGGCCCCCGCGCCTTGATCCTGCCAAAGACCGCCGGTTATTCTCGCGTTTGACGCCTAAAAACCCCCGCAAAGCCGTGGCGAGTCTCGCCCGGGTCCGTACTGCAAAGGCAATCCAATGACTCGTCTCAGTCTCGCTACCACCGCCGCGATTCTGGCCTTCGGCGCCGGCGTGGCCCTGGCCCCCGTGCTGGCCCAGGACAAGACCGAGCACAAGTCGCCGTCCGACAAGAGCGAGCTCTACCAGCAGCTCAACCTGTTCGGCGACGTGCTGGAGCGGGTGCGGCGCGACTATGTCGAGCCGGTCGACGAGAAGACGCTGATGGAGAATGCCATCCAGGGCATGCTCGCGTCGCTCGACCCGCACTCCAGCTACATGAATCCCAAGGTCTACAAGGACATGCAGGTCCAGACCCGGGGCGAGTTCGGCGGGCTCGGCATCGAAGTCACGATGGAGAACAGCGTCATCAAGGTGGTGTCGCCGATCGACGATACGCCCGCCTCCAAGGCCGGCATCCAGTCGGGCGACCTGATCTTCGCGCTGGACGGCGAGCCGGTGCAGGGAATGACCCTGCAGGAGGCCGTCGACAAGATGCGCGGCAAGGTCGGCTCCTCGATCAAGATCTCGCTGCGCCGCGCCAACGTGAAGGATCCGCTCGACATCACGCTGACCCGCGAGACCATCAAGGTGAAGGCGACCCGCTTCCGCCTCGAGGGCGACGTCGGCTACATCCGCGTCACCTCGTTCACCGAGCAGGCGACCTCGGGCGTCACCGACGCGGTCGAGAAGATCAAGAAGGAGGCCGGACCCAAGCTCAAGGGCTACGTCCTCGACCTGCGCAACAACCCGGGCGGCCTGCTCGACCAGGCGATCTCCATGGTCGACGCCTTCCTCGACAAGGGCGAGATCGTCTCGGTCAAGGCGCGCAAGGCGGAGGACGTGCAGCGCTGGAACGCCAAGCCGGGCGACATCGCCAACGGCCTGCCGATCGTGGTGCTGATGAACGGCGGCTCGGCCTCGGCTTCGGAGATCGTCGCCGGCGCGCTGCAGGACCATCGCCGCGCCATCATCCTCGGCACCCGCTCGTTCGGTAAGGGCTCGGTGCAGACGATCATGCAAGTGACCGGCGGCGGCGCGATCCGCCTGACCACGGCGCTCTACTTCACGCCGTCGGGCCGCTCGATCCAGAAGGAAGGCATCAAGCCCGACATCGAGGTCGAGCAGGCCAAGGTCGAGACGATCCAGCAGCGTGCGGGCTTCCGCGAGGAGAACCTGCGCGGCTCGATCCTCAACCCGAATGCCAAGCCGACCGATCCGGGCCCCAAGAAGACCGACGACAAGACCTCGCAGACCAAGCCCGATGCGAACAAGCCCGACGCCAACAAGGCCGACACCAACAAGACGACCGCGGCAACGCCGGCCTCGACCGATCCGGACGAGCCGCCGAAGGACGCCGTGGCCGACTACCAGCTTATGCGGGCCGTCGACCTGATCCGCGGCATCTCGCTCTACAGCAGCCGCGGCAATTAGGCGTGGGACGAGCGTCATGGCGCCGGGGGTTACGGGCCGCCGACGCCTGCCGCAGTTCCTGCAGAACGGCTACGTCCAGGCTTACGCCCTGATCTTTGGCGCGACCGTCGCCTGCGCGGCGGTCGTGCATGCCAGCCTGCCGGACACCCCGGCGCCGGCTCCTGCAGCCGACAGCGTGCCGCTCAACCCGCCGCGGCCACGCGTGACGGGATCGCTCAAGCTGCCGCCGGCGTCGCAGCTCCGGGTCGACTTCCGCAAGCTCCCGCCGGCCGACCGCGACGACATGAGCGAAGTGGTCGACGGCCTGCGCCTGCCGAAGATCTCGGCCAGCGGCTGGATGCCGTGGATTGCCTACGCCCGACGCTTCGATCCGGCAGGCCCGGCGGCGCGGGTCGGCCTGCTGATGATCAACCTCGGGGCCGACGAGGCGCTGACCAGCCGCGCGATCGACGAACTGCCGGGCGAGATCAGCCTCGCCTTCCTGCCGGGCACGCCCGACCTGCCGCACTGGCTGCAGCTCGCCCGCGAGCATGGCCATGAGTCCTACCTGATGCTGCCGGTCGAGGACCCGTCGGGCCCGGCCGAGCGCGGCATCCGCCCGATCGAGGGCGGCGCCGATGCCGCCGAGAACCTGCAGCGCCTGCGCATCGCGATGTCGCGCGGCGCGGGCTATGTCGGCTTCGTCGTTCCGGGGTCGAGCGTGGTCTCGCGCTCCGACCTGATCGCCCGGCCGCTGATGAAAGAGCTGGCCGATCGCGGCCTTGCGCTGGTCGAGATCAGCCCCAACGGCGTGTCGGCGATGTACCGCCTCACCGTCGAGCTCGGCATGGGCTATGCGCGCAGCTCGACCGTGCTCGACTACAAGCTCGCCGGCCAAGGCAACGTCGACAGCAACCTCGAGCGGCTGGTCGACTGGGCGAGCGAGCGCACCAACGAAAAGGCGGCGCGGCACGATTTTGGCGTGCTGCAGCCGGACAACGCGGCGATCGACGCGATCGTCGCCTGGCACCAACGACTAGCCCACCAGAGCGCAGTGTCGCTGGTGCCGGTCATCGGCCATTTCGAATGCCGCGAGGCCTGCATGGTGCGCCTGCGCCAGCAGCCGGCGCAACTCAAGCCATGAAGCTCGACGTCGCCCCGCAATTCTATCGGCCCAATGTCGGATTGATGCTGATCGGGCCCGGCCGACGCGTGTTCATCGGCCAGCGGCTGAACCAGCCCGACGCCTGGCAGATGCCGCAGGGCGGCGTCGACAAGGGCGAGACGGCCGTCGAGGCGGCGTGCCGCGAGCTTGGCGAGGAGGTCGGCACGACCAAGGCGCTGCTGCTGCGCGAGAGCCGCGACTGGGTGACCTACGACGTGCCGGAGGCAATGCATCCGCGGCACTGGAAAGGACGCTGGAAGGGCCAGGCGCAGAAGTGGTTCGCCCTCGCCTTCACCGGCAGCGATTCCGACATCGACATCGCCGCCCATGACCAGGAATTCGGTGCCTGGCGCTGGGCCGCCGCGAACGAGCTGCTGGACCTGATCGTCGCCTGGAAGCGGCCGGCCTATGAAGCCGCGCTGAAGGAGTTTTCGGATCTTCTCTTGCCGGAGCGCGGGCATCTCGCCCGCTCATGAGGCGGGCGGGACGCCCGCGCTCCGGCGAGACTAAGCACCCTGCTCGGTGTACTTGGCGGCGCGGTTGCGCAGGAACCACAGGCCGGCGCGGGTCAACAGCCCGTTCAGCCAGCCCGTCGTGCCGAGGCCGACGGCCTTCAGCACCATCGCCATCGCGCGCTGCACGTGGAACGGCCGATAGAGCGGATAGGCGCGGCGGGCGTAGGCGCGCTGCGCCCTGGTGCGGTCGTACGGCGCGTCCAGCGGCTCGTTGGCGGCGTAGTAGGCGTAGGCGAGCTCGTCGTCCTCGCTCTCGGCGAGGCGGCCCCAGCCGATCCACAGCCGGCGAAGCCTGCTGAGGCGATCGCGCTCGAGGCAACGCTGCATGTGATCGAAGAACAGCTTGTAGTGGCGAAACTCGTCGGCGGCGATCTGGCCGCAGATCTGCTTCAGCACCGGCTCGTCGGTCGCGTCCTTGAGGGCGCTGTAATAGGAGCTGGTGCCGGTCTCGACGATGCAGCGGGCCATCATCTCGCCGGCCTGGCTGCCGCGCACCGACGCCATGGCGTCGAGCGGCAGCTGATAGCCCTTGCGGAAGCGCTCGAAGGCGGCGTCGAAGTCCCACGACGGATCGGCCATCTGCGCCCAGCGGCCGAGCGCCATGCCGTGCTGGATCTCTTCACCGGACCAACGCTGCACGTCCTCGACGAAAGCAGGGTCATTGGCGAACACGCGACCGAGATAGATGCCGTAGTCGCTCCCGTTGCGCTCCACCATGGCCGCAGCCTTGATGTTGCGCAGGATCTCGGGATCGACTTTCGACCCATCGAACCGATCCCAGGCGATCGTGTCGAGTGTCCAAGTACCCATCGTCGTCTTCAGCAGCCCTTAGCGACAGCAACTCTAGTCGCAAAAAGCGACAGTAGCGTAACCGTAATAAAGCGACCCCCGCGCCGGGTTTCAATGCCCGGGCGGGGGATCATTCAGTGTCAGATTTCGTACTGACTGAACTCGGATCAACGGCTGGCGTAGTAGGCCTGCGCGCGCCGCAAATCCTTGGCAACAGCGAGGTTCTTTTGAGCGATCGCCCGTTCCGCGTCGGTCGCGGCATCGGTCAGCTCTTCCTGGGCGAGACGCTCGCGATCGGCCAATTGCTCGGCCGTCACCTGCTCGAACGGCTCGGCCTCGTCGGCCAGCACCGTGCAGCGCTCGGGCGTCACCTCGGCGATGCCGCCGACGACGAGGAAGCGCTGCTCGACCTTGTTGCCCTGGAGGACTTCCAGCACGCCCGGACGGACGGTGGAGATCAGCGGCGCGTGGCCGTGCAGCACGCCGAAGTCGCCCTCGCTGCCCGGCACCACGACCATGTCGGCCTCGGTGGCGAGCAGCTCGCGCTCCGGCATGACCAGGCGGAAGGAGACCTTCGCCATCGGCTTAGGCCGCCTCGCCGGCGAGCTTCTTGCCCTTGGCGACCGCCTCGTCGATGGTGCCGACCATGTAGAACGCCGCCTCCGGCAGATTGTCGTACTCGCCGGCGACGATGCCCTTGAACGCCTTGATCGTGTCCTCGAGCTTCACGAACACGCCCGGCGTGCCGGTGAACACCTCGGCGACGTGGAACGGCTGGCTGAGGAAGCGCTGGATCTTGCGGGCGCGCGCCACGACCAGCTTGTCCTCTTCCGAGAGCTCGTCCATGCCCAGGATGGCGATGATGTCCTGCAGCGACTTGTACTGCTGCAGCACGCGCTGGACCGACAGAGCCGTCTGGTAGTGCTCGTCGCCGACGACGCGCGGATCGAGCATGCGCGAGGTCGAGTCGAGCGGGTCGACCGCCGGGAAGATCGCCATTTCCGCGATCGAGCGGCTCAGCACCGTGGTCGCATCCAAGTGGGCGAACGAGGTCGCGGGCGCCGGATCGGTCAAGTCGTCGGCCGGCACGTAGATCGCCTGCACCGAGGTGATCGAGCCCTTCTTGGTCGAGGTGATGCGCTCCTGCAAGGCGCCCATGTCGGTCGACAGCGTCGGCTGATAGCCCACCGCCGACGGGATGCGGCCGAGCAGCGCCGACACTTCCGAGCCGGCCTGGGTGAAGCGGAAGATGTTGTCGACGAAGAACAGCACGTCCTGGCCCTCGGCGTCGCGGAAGTATTCCGCGGTCGTCAGGCCCGACAGCGCGACGCGCGAGCGGGCGCCCGGCGGCTCGTTCATCTGGCCGTACACCAGCGCCACCTTCGAGCCCGGGCCGTCGAGCTTGATGACGCCCGATTCGATCATCTCGTGATAGAGGTCGTTGCCCTCGCGGGTGCGCTCGCCGACGCCGGCGAACACCGACACGCCGCCGTGCGCCTTCGCGACGTTGTTGATCAGCTCCATGATGGTCACGGTCTTGCCGACGCCGGCGCCGCCGAACAGGCCGATCTTGCCGCCCTTGGCGTAGGGCGCCAGCAGGTCGATGACCTTGATGCCGGTCACCAGGATCTCCGCTTCCGTCGACTGCTCGACGAAGGCGGGCGCCGGACGATGGATCGGCAGTGTCTGCTTGGCGTTGACCGGACCGCGCTCGTCGACCGGCTCGCCGATCACGTTGAGGATGCGGCCGAGCGTCTCGGGGCCGACCGGCATGGCGATCGGGCCGCCGGTGTCCTGGGCCTTCGTGCCGCGCACCAAGCCGTCGGTCGTGTCCATCGCGATCGTGCGGACCTCCGACTCGCCCAGATGCTGGGCCACTTCGAGCACCAGCTTGCGGCCGTCGGTGTCGACGTGCAGCGCGTTCAGGATGTTCGGCAGTTCGCCCTCGAAGCGAACGTCGACGACCGCGCCCGTGATCTGGGTGATCGTGCCGATGTTGTTGGAGGCCATGAAAGTTCCCTTTCCTTGAATTCTCTAGACGGCTTCGGCGCCGGAGATGATCTCGATGAGCTCCTTGGTGATCGAAGCCTGACGCGAGCGATTCATCTGCAGGGTCAGCTTCTTGATCACCTCGCCCGCGTTGCGCGAGGCGTTGTCCATCGCCGTCATCTGCGAGCCATAGAAGCTCGCCGCGTTCTCGAGCAGGGCCCGGAAGATCTGGACGGTGAGGTTGCGCGGCAGCAGGTCGGCCAGGATATCGGCCTCGTCGGGCTCGAACTCGTAGATCGCGCCGCCCGTCGTCGCCGGCGCTGCATCCGCCGGCGGAGGCGGAGGCGGGATCAGCTGCTGGACGGTGACGATCTGGGTCATCGCCGACTTGAAGCGGTTGAACACCACCGTCGCGACGTCGAACTCGCCGGCGTCGAACAGCTGCATCACCTTGGCCGACACCTTCTGGGCGTCGCCGAACGAGAGCCGCGGGCGGCCGAGGTCGGTGACGGTGTCGATGATCAGCGAACCGAAGTCGCGGCGCAGCTGGTCGCGCGCCTTGCGGCCGATGCACAGCACCTTGACGGTCTTGCCGTCGGCCAGCATCGCGCGGATGACGCGGCGGGCCTCGCGCACGATCGAGCTGTTGAAGGCGCCGCACAGGCCGCGGTCGGCGGTGGCGACGATCAGGAGCTGGACCTTGTCCGAGCCCGTGCCGGCCAGCAGCTTCGGGCCGGTGCCCTTGAAGCTCTGGCCGAGAGCGGCGAGGACCTTGTCCATCGCCTCGGCATAGGGGCGGGCCGCCATGGCCTGCTCCTGGGCGCGCCGCAGCTTGGCGGCGGCCACCATCTTCATGGCCTTGGTGATCTTCTGCGTCGACTGGACGCTTCGGATCCTGAGGCGGAAGGTCTTGAGGCTGGGCATAGGTCCTTAGGCGAACTTCTTGGAGAAGTTGTTCAGGAAGTCCTTGAGCTTGTCGTCGGTCTCCTTGGTGATCTCGCGCTTGTCGCGGATCGCCGCCAGGATCGAGCCCTCGGCGCGCAGCGCATCGAGATACGCCGCCTCGAACTCGTTGACGCGGCCGACCGGCAGGCCGTCGAGATAGCCGCGGGTGCCGGAGTAGATCGACGCGACCTGCTCCTCGACCGGCATCGGGCTGTACTGGCCCTGCTTCAGGAGCTCGGTCAGGCGCTGGCCGCGCGCCAGCAGGCGCTGCGTGGTGGCGTCGAGATCGGAGGCGAACTGCGCGAACGCCGCCATCTCGCGATACTGCGCCAGCTCGAGCTTCATGGTGCCGGCGACCTGCTTCATCGCCTTGATCTGCGCGGCCGAGCCGACGCGGCTGACCGACAGGCCGACGTTGATCGCCGGCTTGATGCCGGCATAGAACAGCTCGGCCTCGAGGAAGATCTGGCCGTCGGTGATCGAGATCACGTTGGTCGGGATGTAGGCCGACACGTCGCCGGCCTGCGTCTCGATGACCGGCAGCGCGGTCAGCGAGCCCGAGCCGTTCTTCTCGTTCAGCTTGGCGGCGCGCTCGAGCAGGCGCGAATGGAGATAGAACACGTCGCCGGGATACGCCTCGCGGCCCGGCGGGCGGCGCAGCAGCAGCGACATCTGGCGGTAGGCGACCGCCTGCTTGGAGAGATCGTCGTACACGATCACGGCGTGCATGCCGTTATCGCGGAAGAACTCGCCCATCGCGCAGCCGGTATAGGGCGCGAGGAACTGCATCGGCGCCGGATCGGACGCGGTCGCGGCGACGACGATGGAGTATTCCATCGCGCCGTTGTCCTCGAGCGTCTTGACGATCTGCGCCACCGTCGAGCGCTTCTGGCCGACGGCGACATAGACACAGTAGAGCTTGCGGCTCTCGTCGCTGCTCTTGTTGATGGTCTTCTGGTTCAGGAAGGTGTCGATCGCCACCGCGGTCTTGCCGGTCTGGCGGTCACCGATGATCAGCTCGCGCTGGCCGCGGCCGACAGGCACCAGCGAGTCCAGCGCCTTCAGGCCGGTCTGCATCGGCTCGCTCACCGACTTGCGCGGGATGATGCCCGGCGCCTTGAGCTCGACGAGGCGGCGCTCGGTGGACTGGATCGGGCCCTTGCCGTCGATCGGGTTGCCGAGGCCGTCGACCACGCGGCCGAGCAGGCCCTTGCCGACCGGCACGTCGACGATGGCGCCGGTGCGCTTGACGGTGTCGCCCTCGCGGATCGTCGTGTCGTCGCCGAAGATCACGACGCCGACATTGTCGCGCTCGAGGTTCAGCGCCATGCCCTTGATGCCGCCGGGGAACTCGACCATCTCACCGGCCTTGACGCTGTCGAGGCCGTAGATGCGCGCGATGCCGTCACCGACGGAGAGGACCTGGCCGACTTCTGCGACTTCGGCCTCGGTGCCGAAGTTGGCGATCTGCTGCTTCAGGATCGCAGAGATCTCGGCGGCACGGATATCCATTAGGCAACTCCCTTCATGGCAAGCTGCAAGCGCTGCAGCTTGCTGCGGATGGACGAATCAAACAGGCGCGAGCCGACCTTCACGACGAGACCGCCGAGAATGTCCGGGTTGACCTGCGCATCGATCGAAACCTTGGCGCCGCCCAGCACGCCGCGCAGCGCGTCGGTGAGCTGCTGCAGCTGTTCCGCGGTGAGCGGCACGGCCGACGTGACGACGGCGCTGGTCTCGCCGCGGCGACGCGCCAGCTCGGCGAGATAGGCGGTGGCCATCGCCGGCAGCTCGCGCGCGCGGCCGTTGGCGGCAACGGTGCCGACGAAGTTGCGCGTGAGACCCTGGATGCCGGCGGCGTCGAGCACGGCAAGCAGCGCCTTGCCCTGCAGCTCGCGGCCGATCACCGGGCTCGCAATCAGGCGCGCAAGCTCCGCACTCTCGGCGAGAAGCTTCTTGAAGGTATCGAGATCCTGCGCGACCTGGTCGAGAGCTTTGGCATTGTCCGCCAGCTCGAAAAGGGCGCTGGCATAGCGTCCGGCAACGCCGGTCGTGGCGGATGTTGACACGATACGAGCCTCTCCCTGCCCAAAGTGCGGGCCGGCAAGTCCTTGAATTCCCCGTGCTTTTTCCGGGGGACAGAATGACCCCTCCCCGGAAAAGCGCGCGTTGCTACCATGCGTCCCGACCGCGCGCAAGGTTGCTAAAAGCCCGTATTACCTGCCTTTTCAGCGCGTTCTGTCACAGGAAGGAATAGGGATCGACGTCGATCTGCAATCGGACTGAACCGGGCAGGCCGATCTGTGCCAGCCAGGCGTGCAACAGGGGCTGCACGGCTGTCTCGCGGGCAGTCTTCAAAAGAAACCGCCGCCGGTGCCGGCCGCGCAGCAGGGACATCGGCGCCACCGAGGGGCCGAGGATCGTGACCCCGTCCTGATGGGGGGCCCGGCGGGCGATCGCGGCGCAGACATTGTCGACAGCCGCCGGATCGGGACCCGAAACGATCAGTGAAGCCAGCCTTCCGTAGGGCGGCATGCCGGCCCCCGACCGCCCGGCCAGCTCGGCCGAGACGAAGCGGTCGCGGTCGTTGGCCACCAGGGCCTGCATCACCGGATGCTCCGGCGCATGGGTCTGGATCAGGGCCCGGCCCGGCCGCTCGTGCCGGCCGGCG
>Ga0070683_100003973_pt1 | contig 12112 bp, 8 predicted proteins | sample KBSC713LmetaG_FD_64662 | JGI IMG/M metagenome (GOLD analysis project Ga0070683, IMG submission 64662) | Corn rhizosphere microbial communities from Kellogg Biological Station, Michigan, USA - KBS C7.1-3L metaG | ecosystem: Host-associated > Plants > Roots > Rhizosphere ...
CGCCAGCCAGGCAGCCACGATCCACCAGCGGTGCCGGAAGCAGTAGCCCCCGAGTCGTGCGATTACCCCAAGCGGCACAGGCATCAGTGTGTCAAACCCGCCAGACGCTGAGGCGTACCGATATGGTCGCCGCGATCGGCTCCGGCATTTTCGCCAGAACGCCGGCCACCGCCGCGGCGTCGACGTGCCGTGCGCTCGGCCCCATCGCGATCACGGACTCGGCGTCTTTTCGCGGCATCTGCACAGTCGCCTCGATCAACCGCGCCGACTCCAGCCGCAGCCATGGTTCGAGGGTGGCGGCCAGCCGTTCGCGCTTCTCCGGATCGACCGTGATCAGCCCGGCCGCCCCCACCAGCTCGCGCAGGTGGCCGGGCTCGGGCGTGACGACGATTACCGCGCCGCCGGGGGCGAGGATCCGTGCGAACTCTTCGCCCGACCGCGGGGCGAACACGTCCAGCACCAGGTCGGCGGCGCCGTCGGCGATCGGCAGCCCGCGCCACACGTCGGCCCGGACCGCCGCCATCCGCGGATGGGCCCGCGCGGCCCGGCGCAGGGCCGCCTTTGACACGTCGATCGCCAGTCCGATGGCCGCGCCGTCGGCCTCGAGCAGGCGGGCCAGATAGTGCCCGGTCCCGGCGCCGACTTCGATCATTATTTGGTACTTGGTGAGCACGGTCTCCCGGATAGCGTCGGTGACCGCGTCGAAGTAGCCCTGCGCGAGCAGATGAGCCCGGGCCGCGACCATGTCCGCGGTGTCTCCCTCGTGGGTCACCCGCCCGGCCGTCAGATCGACGTAGCCCTGCCGCGCCAGGTCGAAGGAATGCCGGTTCGAGCAGCGCAGCGCCGGTCCGTCCAGATGCATCCGGTGGTGGCAGACGGGGCAGCGCAATTGTGCGACGGCGGCAGGAAACACCCGACTAGTGTTCTCCTATGTCACGTCCTACTTCCGATGAGATCCGGCGCGCGCCGAAGGTTCTCCTGCACGACCACCTCGACGGAGGACTGCGTCCGGCGACGATCGTCGAGCTGGCCGCGGAGATCGGGCACGATCTGCCCGAGTCCGACGCGGCCGCGCTGGGCCGCTGGTTCACCGCGGCGGCCGCCTCCGGCTCCCTGGAGCGCTACCTGGAGACGTTTGCGCACACCGTCGCGGTCATGCAGACGGCCGACTCGCTGCACCGGGTCGCCGCCGAGTGCGCCTACGACCTGGCCACCGACGGCGTCGTCTACGCCGAAGTGCGCTTCGCCCCCGAGCAGCACCTGGAGGGCGGCCTGTCCCTGCCGCAGGTCGTCGAGGCGGTGCTGGCCGGCTTCGCCGAGGGCTCGGCCCAGGCGGCCGCGGCCGGCTCGCCGATCCGCGTCGGCACCCTGCTCACCGCGATGCGCCATGCGGCGCGCTCGATGGAGATCGCCGAGCTCGCGGTCGTCTACCGCGACGCCGGGGTCGTCGGCTTCGACATCGCCGGGGCCGAGGCCGGCTTCCCGCCCACCCGCCACCTGGACGCGTTCGAATATCTGCAGCGGGAGAACTTCCACTTCACCATCCACGCCGGCGAGGCGTTCGGCCTGCCCTCGATCTGGCAGGCGATCCAGTGGTGCGGGGCCGACCGGCTCGGCCACGGTGTGCGGATCGTGGACGACATCCGCGAGGACCGGTCGCTCGGCCGGCTCGCCGCGTACGTGCGCGACAAGCGCATCCCCTTGGAGCTCTGCCCGTCGTCCAATGTGCAGACGGGGGCCGCTCCGTCCATCGGAGAGCACCCGATCGGGCTCTTGCACGACCTGCGGTTCCGCGTCACCGTCAACACCGACAATCGGCTGATGAGCGGCACCTCGATGACGCGCGAAATGGAGCTGTTGGTGGACGCGTTCGGCTACGGATGGTCCGAATTGCAGTGGTTTACGGTAAATGCAATGAAAAGCGCGTTCATCCCATTCGACGAGCGTCTGGCGTTGATCAATGACGTCATCAAGCCCACATACGCAAAGCTGCTGGCAGCGTAATTTGGCTACTCAGCCGAATGGACGTTAGTTTCAAACCGGTACATAAGCGATTCAGCCAGACCTGGGCTTTCTTCTTGGGACTAGACATGGTGGAATCTCGGAGGTCCGGCCCAGTAGGGTCGGCCGGTCGCGGGTGCCTGCTTTTCTCTGAGGCGCCGGTTCGGAGGGCGGTGAAGTGAGCAACAGGCAAACGACGACGCCGGCCACGCTGTCGTCGCGTCTGCGTGTGCCGGTAGGCCGGCTCCGAGATCTGCCGATCTGGTCGAAATTGGGTCTCATCATGATCGTCCCAATCGCGGCAACGGTCGTGGTGGGCGTCAATGGCCTGGTCAACAACATCGGCGACGCCAACAACGCAGACCGTGCTCGCACCCTTTCCGGGCTCTCCGCCGATGCGGCCGCGCTTTCGCAGGAGTTGCAGGGCGAGCGGGCCAAGGCGACCCTGCTGCTCGGCACGCCGTCCGGTGGCCAAGCCGCCACGACCGCGCTGAACGAGTTCAAACGCCAGGCCGAACAGACCGACAACGCAGCGAAGACCTATCGGCTGCACCGCTCCGGCCTGGCTGACATCAACGACGACTTCCGGACCCGGCTTTCCAACATCGACACCGAGCTCGGCGACCTGCCGGTTCTGCGCCAGCAGATCACCGACCCCAACGCCCAGGTGCTCGGCAGCACCGTGGTCAGCCGCTACCGCAGCGTGATCGAGGACCTCCTCAGCATCCGCACGGCGTCGGCCGAGTTGGCCACCAACGCCCACCTTGGCGCCGACATGCGCGCCGCGGCCGCCATCTCCGACATGAAGGAGCAGGCCTCGCTCGAGCGTGTCATCGGGCTGCAGGTGATCAGCTCCGGCTCATTCACGCCCGAGTTGCGCGACCAGTTCAGCGCCTCGATCACCGGCCAGCAGCAGGCCGAGGCCGGCTTCCGGGCGGTGTCCGAGGAGTGGATGCGCGAGTTCTTCGATCAGACCGTGGCCGGCAGCGACCTGCGCGCCGCCACGCTGTTCGAGGGCGTGCTGACCCCGCTCACCACCGACAAGTTGCCCTCGACCGGCGTGCCGACCGCGGAGCAGTGGGACACCGCGCTCTTCGGCAAGGCCAACCTGCTGCGCAAGGTCGAGATCACCCTCGACGAGCACAACATCGACGACGCGACCGCCGAGCGCAACCTGCTGCAGCGCAACGTGCTCGTCGGCACCGGCACGCTGCTCGGCCTGCTGCTCCTGGCGGTGCTCTTCGCCTGGATCGTGGCCCGGTCGATGGCCCGGTCGCTGCGCGAGCTGCGGCACGGCGCGCTGACCGTCGCGCAATACGGGCTGCCCCAGGCGGTCGCCCGGCTGCGCGATCCGTCGCTGGCCACCCAGATGTCGCCCCAGCAGCTCGCGATGCAGATCGCCGAGCCGCTGCCGATCCACAGCCGCGACGAGTTCGGCCAGGTGGCCGAGGCGTTCAACGCGGTCCACCTGGAAGCCGTCCGCACCGCGGCCGAGCAGGCCGCCCTGCGAGCCAGCGTCGCGACGATGTTCGTCAACCTGGCCCGCCGCTCGCAGATCCTGGTCGACCGGCTGATCGGCCACCTCGACCGGCTGGAGCGCGGCGAGGAGGACCCGGACCGGCTGGCCGAGCTCTTCCAGCTCGACCACCTGGCCACCCGGATGCGCCGCAACGACGAAAACCTCCTGGTGCTGGCCGGTGCCGACTCGTCCCGCATCCAGCGCGAGCCGGCCCCGTTGATGGACGTCCTGCGGGCCGCCCAGTCCGAGGTCGAGCACTACACGCGCATCGAGTTCGGCATGATCGACCGCGACATCGAGATCGCCGCGCACTCGGTCAACGACATGGTCCATCTCGTCGCCGAGCTGCTCGACAACGCGACGGCGTTCTCGCCGCCGGACTCGGCCGTCGTGGTCGAGGCCCGCCGGGTCGGCGACCGGGCCGTCCTGCTCGTCGAGGACCACGGCATCGGCATCTCGCCGGAGCAGCTGGCCGAGCTCAATGAGCGGCTGGCCAATCCGCCCATGGTGGACGTGGCCGTCTCCCGGATGATGGGCCTCGTCGTGGTCGCGCGGCTGGCCGCCCGCCACGGCGTCAAGGTCGAGCTCCGCACGGCCCGCGAGCGGGGCACCATCGCCGATGTGACGCTGCCGCCCAGCGTGCTGGTCCCGCGGGCGCTCGCCGGGCGGACCACCGCCGGCATGCCGACGGCCGGGCCGCGCGACGGCTTCGACCCGCGCGACAGTTTCGATCCCCGGGACGGTTACGACCCCCGCGGCCAGTCTCATGACCTGCGTCCGCAGCCGCCGTCGCCGCGCTCGCCGATCGGCGCGCCGCTGGCGCTCGAGAGCGGACCCAACGGCCGCGGTGGTGGCGCGTTCAGCAATGGTCTCTTCAACGGGAGCGACCGGTTCTCCGGCGGCGCTACCAACGGCGCCGGCGGCCCGGGCTACAGCAACGGCTCACCGACCAGCGGCGCGCCGTCCGGCCCGTCGCGCGGTCTGCCGGCCTGGTCGGACCTGACCGGCGTCAACGGGCACGGCCCGCGCCCGCCGTCGGGCCTGTCCGACCCGCTGCCTCAGCGGCGCTCGGGCGACAACTGGACGTTTGACAACGCCAATCCGACCGACGGGTTCGCCTCGCCGGACGAGCAGGGCGGCCCGATCCCGCGCCAACGCCCCGACGGTGGTCCGGTTGTTCCGGACGGTCCCGGTGGCCTCGGCGGTCCCAGTGGGCTGGCCGGTCGCGGCGGCCCTGGCGGACCCGCCGGCCCCGGCGCTCCCGGTGGCTTCGGCGGTCCCGGCGGGCTGGGCGGCCCGGGTGGACTCGGCGGTCCCGGTGGCCCGGGTGGCTTCGGCGGTCCCGCTGGCCCGCCCACCCGGCCCGACGCGCCGCCGCTGCCCGGCCGCGTGCCCGGCCAGTCGCCCCATCCCGGTCAGGTCGGCCCGATCGGCGCCCAGCCGCCGGGTCAGCCCGTCGGCCCGAGCGGCCTCGCCACTCCCGGCGGCCCGGCCGGTCCGGGTGCTCCTGGTCAGCCGCCGTCGTGGCCCCCGGCCCCGGCCGCGCCCGGTCAGGTTCCCGGTCAGGGTTCGGCTCCGGCGCCCCAAGGCACCGGGGACCTCGCCCGCCAAGCCGGCGCCTACAGCCCGGACCGGACGGCGGAGATCCCTCAGGTGCGCCTGGCCTGGGAGCCGAGCACCGACGGTGAGCCCGGCTACGACAACGTGGAGTCACGTGCACGCTTCGTCGACGAGACGATGGAGCTGCCGATCTACGAAGAGCTCGAGTCTCTGTGGTTCCGGACCAAGAAGCCGTTCCACGACGAGCCGCCCACGCCGCGGACCCCGGTCGGTCGGCCGGCCCCCAACGGCGGCCACGGTGGCCCGACGGCTCCGTCCGCGCCGCCGGCCGGCTACGCGCCTCCGGCGCCCCCGGTCGAGGTCGGCTACGGTCCGGCGGCTCAACCGAGCATGCCGATCGATCCCCGATGGGCGTCTGGGCCGCCGTCGCCGGAGCCGGCGGTAAGCTGGCACACTGCCGCCGACGAAGGCTGGGAGGCGGCCGCGGCGCTCGCGGACGAGCACGACTTCACGACCACGGAGACCGGGCTGCCGCGCCGCGTGCCGATGTCACAGCTGGTCCCCGGTGGCATTGACAAGACGGCGACCACCGTCACGCACCGACGCACGCCAGAATCCGTGCGCGGCCTGCTCTCGGCCTATCACCGAGGCGTTCAGCGGGGCCGCACCCGGTCGGACGACCCGAAAACCCCGGAGCCGACCTCGGCCGGGCCTCAAAACTCGCAGGGTGGCAAGGAGCAAGAGGGATGACTTCAACGCAGGATCTCGGCTGGCTTCTCGCCAACTTCGCCGATCGGGTGCCGGGAGTGGCCCACGCGGTCGCCGTCTCGGCCGACGGTCTGCTGCTGGCGGCCTCTCGTGACCTGCCGCGTGACCGCGGCGATCAGTTGGCCGCGATCGCGTCTGGTCTGGTGAGCCTGACGCAGGGCGCTTCCAGGTGTTTCGAGGGCGGTGCCGTGTTGCAGACCGTCGTCGAGATGGACAACGGCTTCCTGTTCCTCATGTCGATCTCCGATGGCTCGTCGTTCGCGGTTCTCGCGGCGCGGGCCTGCGACGTGGGCCAGGTTGGTTACGAAATGGCTCTGCTCGTCGACCGGGTCGGCGACGCGCTCACGCCGCCGCCGCGGCCGACCGCGTCAATGCTCGGCTGACCGGCTGAGTTGGTTCTGCTGGATTTCTTGAGGTTGAGCTGTTCCGGTTCGACCGTGTGGCACATTCCGACTGTGGCCGGACGACGATTGAGGAGGTGAACGGCGATGGGCGAGCGCGATGAGCCAACCGGTGCGTTGGTCCGGCCCTACGCCGTCACCCGTGGTCGCACCCGCCCCAAGTTGGAGATCGCCATCGAGGCGTTGGTCGAGACCACGGTGCGTGGTCGCGCGGCCAACTCACGACCCGGTGGCGGGCAGGAGCAGCAATATATTTCGACGCTGTGCGATGGCCGCGTCCAGTCGCTCGCTGAGATAGCGGCCCGCATGCAACTACCGCTCGGCGTGGCCCGGGTCATCGTCGCCGACATGGCGGCGGACGGGCTGGTCGCGGTATACGAGCCGACCTCGCTGGACGAAAACGACGCGGTTGGCACAGAACTGCTTGAGAGGGTGCTGAGTGGACTTCGGAGGCTCTGACATGACGCACCGCTCGTCTGGGCGGGTCACGTCAGCGAAGATCGTTATCGCCGGTGGGTTCGGCGTTGGGAAGACCACGCTGGTCGGGTCGGTCTCAGAGATCACGCCACTGACCACCGAGGCCATCATGACCTCCGCCGGCGTCGGCGTCGACGACACCCGCAACGTGCCGGGCAAGACGACGACCACGGTCGCCATGGACTTCGGGCGCATCTCGATCGACCGCGATCTCATCCTGTACCTGTTCGGCACCCCCGGCCAGACGCGCTTCTGGTTCATGTGGGACGAGCTGGTCCGCGGCGCTATCGGGGCGGTCGTGATGGTCGACACCCGCCGGCTCGCCGACTGCTTCGCGGCCATCGACTTCTTCGAGCATCGCCGGCTGCCCTACCTGGTCGCGATCAACTGCTTCGACGGCGTGCAATACCACAACGCCGAAGACGTCCGGGAGGCGCTCGCGATCTCCCGCGATATCCCGGTGGTGTCCTGCGACGCCCGCAGCCGCGAGTCGACCAAGAACGTGCTCATCTCGCTGGTCGAATACGTGCTGTCCATGCGCCGCTCCCGGGCGACCGCACCGGCCTAGGCGCCGCTCAGATCCTCGACAGCAAAAGGGGACCGGCCTCCGTCAGGAGGCCGGTCCTCTTTTTGCGTGTGGCTAGCGACGAGCCGAGCGGTATTCGAACTCCCGGTCCTCGTAGTCGCGTGCGCCGGTGTCGCGGCTGAAGTCCCAGCCGTCGACCGACTCGCGTCCGGGGCGCCCGCCGACCGAGTAGCCGCCGACCTCTTGGCCGCGGCGCCAGCCGCGGAAATAGCCGGTCGTGTGCGCGGCGATCGAGGCTGCGTCGCGGACGATCCGCAGCGGGCGATCGTCGGGCGGGCTGATCGGCGAGCCGGGCACCAGGTTCTGCTGCGGCACCCGGCGCGGCAAACCGGATGTGGTCTCCTCGGTGACGGTCGGCTGGCTGGCCCGCTCGGCCGCCCGCCACCCGACGTCGTTAGCACCCCAGTTGAGCTCGGCCGACTCGCCAACCTGCTCGGAGTCGTAGTCGGTGAACCAGGCCGAGCGGGCGGCCGCGAAGATCAGCAGGTCGCCGTCGTCGCCACCGGCGTCGGCCGGGACTGGGGTGTCCTCGATGCCGTGCTCGGCGGACCGCCGCCCGCGCAACGAACCGTTGCCACCGGCGCCGCGGCTCGGCTCGACCAGCCGAAGGGCGGGCGGCTCGAACCGATATTCGCCCGACAGCTCGTCGGAGTAGGAAGCGTCGGCGTAAGACCGGTCGGCGGACAGCGCTGGATCCGGCAGCGGGGCCGGCTCGACCAGCCGGAGGCCCGGCGGCTCCACCGGCAGGTCGTCGGACTGCCACGGCGGGGCGACCCGGCCCTCGCGCTGGCGGGGCAGCTCGATCCCGCCGCGGGAGACCGGCTCGGCCGGCCGGCCGGGCACGCGCTGTGGCAGGTCGCCGAGGCTGTGCGCGCCGGTGGTCTCCAGGTCGCGGGCCCGGTCGCGGGGGCCGTCGCCGAGGCGCGGGATCGCGGTGACTCGCCGGCGCTCGGCCGTGCCGGACAGCAGCGGGTCCTCAGAGGCCGCCAGCGACCACGAGGCCGCCGGCGGTGGCGACATGTCGATCTGCGGCGGTTCGGGCTCCCGCAGGCCGTTGAGGGCGCTGAAACCACCGGTGCTGGTCATTGAGTCCTCAAACGGCGGCACCGGGATCGGCGCCAGCGTCGGGAGGCCGTCGGACATCCGCGTGGGCAAGCTCTCCGGGGCGAGGATGTCGTGCGCGCCCGTGTTCGACCCGACCACCCGGTGCGCCCCGGAGTTGAAGCCGAAGCCGTTGGACGGCTCGCGACCGAGGTTGAGGTCGAGCTCCCGGACCGGCTCGGCCGGCGCCGCGTGGCTGGTCGGGCGGCGGGTCGGCAGCGGCGCCATGCCGGGCGGCGGAGGCGGCGTCAGGGACCCGGTGTCCAGCGAGCCAGGTGGCATTCCACCCGCTGGCAGTGCGCCAGGTGGCAGTGGTTCGGGTGCGGCCTTGCCGTAGACCGGCGCGGCGAACGGGTCGTTCGCGAACGGGTCCCTCGGGTCCCGGGACAGCGGGTCGCGCACCGGTGGCATCGGCTCACGTGGGAGCGGCTGGCCGATCGGCTGAACCGAGGCGGCCGGGGCCATCGGCGGGATGACCGGGGCCGGCGCGACCGGCGGCGGGGCCATCGGGGGCGGCGCGGTGGGCAGCGGGCCGACCGGGATGGGCTGCTGCGGAGTCTGGTAGACCGCCGGCTGGCTGCCGGTCGAGTAGGGACTGGGCTGCCGCACCGGCATTGGGACGGACTGCCGGGCGGCCGGCACGTAGGGCGCGGGAGGAGTCGCCGGCCGCATGGGCGTCGCGGGCGGCATCGGTCCGGCGGCCGGGTTGGGCGCCGCCGGCTGGGACGGGATGGGCTGGCTCGGCGGGAGACCAGCGGCCGGGTTGACGGGACTGACGGGCGCGATGCCGGTCGACGGGTCCACCGTTGGGACGACCGGCGGGTTGAAGTCGGTCTGTGCGCGCCGGCGGCCACCGACCGCACGGGCGGCGGCGGGCTGCTCGGCCATGCGAGCGGCGCGACCACTCGCGACCGGCTCGACCGGGCGGGGAGGCGCCAGCGGGATCGTGCCGGAGGTGGACTCGACCGGCTCGAGGTCGCGCACCGGGCGCAGCGGCGTCGGCGCCGGCATGACCGGCACGGCCGCGCGCTGGCGGCCGGTGCGGTCGGTGAGCACGCCGACCAGCGCGGCCACTGCCGCGTCGTTGGCGCGGACGGCCGCGACGGACTGCCGGATCGTCTCGGCGACCGCGGTGGTCAAGGCCCGGTTGACGCCCGTGCGCCGCGGGGTCTCGGCGATCGCGACGCGCAGCGCGGTGATGGCCTCGTTGAGTGTCGGGCCGTCGGCCACGCCGGTCTCGGCCAGCCGGGCGACGACCTGGCTGTCGCGGCTGCGGCTGTTGGTGCCGAGCAGGCCGGGCTCGGGCAGCGCGTCGAGGACGGCCAGCGGGATCGGCTCGGCCGGGTCGGGGTAGGCGCGCAGGGCGGCTGGGTAAAGCTCGCGCAGCACCTCGCGCAGGGTCGCGGCGGTGCCTTGGCGGCCGGCCACGACCGCGCTGTGCGCGGCGAGCAGAGGCTTGAGAGCGAGCAGGTCACGCGGCGTGCTCTGGGCGACGGCCGAGAGCACCCCGGCCTGCAGGGCGCGGGCCAGGCCCACAGCACGCCGCTCGGCCGGGTTGGACTGGATCTCCTCGGGGGACTCGTCGTCGGCGAACCGCTCCGCGTAGTCGTCGGCCGAGTCGTCGTCGGTGAAGGCGAGATAGCGCCCCGCCGCGGTGAGGAGCTGGGTCACGACGTGGTCGTCGCTGTCGGCGGCCACGGCCACCACCGATTGGCCGCCCGATCGTTGAGCCAGCAGAGCGCTCAACTCCGCGTAGCCGACGGCGTCGTCGCTTACCTCACAGAGATCCAACAGCCGGCCGGCGTCATCGACGACCGCGACGGTCAACCAAATATCCGAGCCCAGCTGCGAACCGGCTTGCTCCGCCGATGCCAGACCGCAGTACACCCGAACGAGCGCCACCGCGTCGTCCTCCTCCCAGGACAGCAGTTTGAGCTTTCTCACCGCGCGAACGCGTGTCCCGGCGCGTTCGCGATGTGCCGCCGCAAGGTCAAACCGAACGGCTCCTACTATTCAGGTTGACGGCGCCGAACGCGATCAGCCGTTTCGTCCGAATGCCACCTCGGCCGAACGTCGCGTGACGCCTCCAACCATCGGGTTAGGTGTCGGCTCTCGCCCGCGGTTTGGAAATGCCCATCGCCTCTGATCCTGTCGGTCCCGCGTCAGTCGCGCCAGTCCACGGCGGCAGATATCTTTCCGATAATTGTTCGCCACCCGAGCGCTGCCTGTTGTGCCCCGATTTTCTTCAGTCGCCGGCGGGCAAAAAAGCCGCCCACTCCGCCATTTGCGTCGGCCCGCAGGGCCTCGTCCAGATCGTCGAGGGGTGAGCCCGGCGCGAGGGCCGTGCGCACCGCCTCCAACCGCAGCGCGTGGGCGAGGTCGCGGGCCACCTCCCCGGCCGAGATAAGCAGGTCGGAGTCCCACGCGTCCCGCCCGCCACGGAGGTTTTCCACCACCAGGTCGAGCTCGTAGCGGTCGTCGTCGGTGGGGACCACACTCGCCGCGCTGATGCGCGACTTGGCGCTCTCCCACGTGTCCAGCTGGATCAGGTCGTGCTCCGCGTCGGACGTGACGAAGGCGACCAACGCCTCGGGGCTGCGGAAGAGGAACAGCCGGCCACGGTGTCCGAGGAACGCCGGAACCTCTTCCGGCTCGGGCTCCTCTTCTTCCTCGGCAGCCTCTTCTTCCTCGGTCTCCTCGTCGGCCTCATCCGCATCTTCGGCGTCGGCGTCCGACTCGTCGTCGGCGTCGCCGGTCTCAGACTCTTCCAGTTCGGCGTCGATGTCGTCGGACACCTCGTCCGACTCGTCGTCCGACTCGTCGGAAGAACTGCCCTTCCGTTTCGGCCCCGAACCTGGTCGTTCCCGCTCGGCGACCTCTGCGTACTCCTCGGAGAAGACTTCCGAGTCGGGGATCTCGATCTCTTCGGGCTCGGCTCCGGCCTGCTCGAACGCGTCTTCTTCCGGCTCCACCTCGGTGGGCGTGAGCTCGGTATTCAGCCGGTACGCGCGAAGCGTGTAGCCGACGCCCTTCGGCAATGCGATCTCGACCGGCTGAATGCGCAGCTCTTCCCACATTGCGTCGGTGGACGCCGAACGCTCCGATGAGGCTTCTTCGACCTCGTCGTCCTCGACCTCGTCGTCTTCGACCTCATCGAGCTCGGCGTCGTCGACGGGCTCCTTCGACGGCTGACGGGCCACAGCAGACCTCCGTAACGGCGCGATTACGCGAAAAGTACAAGCGGAGCGAGACGACTGGCACTCTAGTGCCCGGTGACGGTCCTACATGCCCTTGGGGTGCCAGACCGTCTTCGTCTCCAAGAATGCCACCATCCGTCCCAAACCCGGATCGTTGTCCCAGCCGCCGGTAGACGGCCGCCGGACCCGCTTGAGGTTGTCGGCCGCGGTCGCCTCCAGCTCGGTGGCCAGCGCCGAGTCCTCGACGCCGGTCAAATCCAGCGCGTTGACGTCCATGTGCGCGGCGAGCCAGGGAGCCATCTCGGCGACCTTGCCGGTGAGAATGTTCACCACCCCCCCAGGCAGGTCGGAGGTGGCCAGCACCTCGGCCAGCGTGATGGCCGGCAGCGGCGCGTCGGTCGCGGCGAGGACGACCACCGTGTTGCCGGTCACGATGGCCGGGGCGATCACGCTGACCAGCCCGAGCAGCGGCGAATCGGCCGGCGCCACGATGCCGACCACG
>Ga0070683_100003975_pt1 | contig 12106 bp, 11 predicted proteins | sample KBSC713LmetaG_FD_64662 | JGI IMG/M metagenome (GOLD analysis project Ga0070683, IMG submission 64662) | Corn rhizosphere microbial communities from Kellogg Biological Station, Michigan, USA - KBS C7.1-3L metaG | ecosystem: Host-associated > Plants > Roots > Rhizosphere ...
GGCATCCCGAATCCTTCGAACGTGGACGGATAGACAAACGCTCGCGCGCGCGCATAGAGTGAGTAAAGTTCCTCGCGAGGTACCCATCCGGTGATCCGCACGGAGTCCTGTAGCTTCAGATCTTCAATCAAGCGCTCGATGGCTTCCGCATGGAAACCGCGCAGGCCCGCCAATATAAGCCGGAAATCGCGCTTCTTGCGTCCGTAGGCGCGGATCAGACGCGGCAGATTCTTGTGCGGATGGAGCGTCGAGACGCACAGCAAATACGATTCCGTATGGGATCGGTCCAGTCGCGAGAATGCCGACTCAACTCCGTGGTGAACCACCGCGATGCGTTCCTTCGGGATACTGTAGAAGCGCAGCAGGTCTGAGCGGGTGGCTTCCGAGACTGCGATCAGCCTGTGCGAACGGTGCGCAGCCATCCATAAGAGGAACTGCCAGAAGGGTAAATCGAACCAACGAAAATACTCGGGATGGCGTTTGTGCTGCAGATCGTGGAATACAGTCACCTGCCGGCAGGGCGAAAATAGGGGCGCGGTGAATCCCGGATTGAACAGAACGTCCAAGCGATAGCGAGCCGCTTCAAACGGCAGCACGATCTGCTCCCACAAGATCCGCGCAGGACGAAATCGCGCATGGACGGCTTGCGGCTTCCAATGAAAATTCGCCTGCTTGGGAACCAGGTCGGATTGCGTTTCGAGATTGGTGAAGACCAGATATTCGTTGGTCTGGTCGAGATCGGCCAACGCGGCAAGAAGCTCGCGCAAATAAATCTCGGTGCCGCCAACCCCGCCCGGAATCAGGTATAGAGCGTTGATCCCAATGCGGACGCCGGTTCGCGCCATGCGGCTACCGGCTCACCTGCGTTAGGGCGTCCCGAGCCTCGGCATTATAGGGATTGATTGCCAGTGCCCGCCGGTATTGCTCTGCCGCGGACGCATTGTCTCCGGTGGCCTGGTAGATCTTGCCTCGATAGACGTAAATCATCTCGAAGTTCGGATCGATTGCCTGACCCTGGGCTAGCGCCGCGAGCGCTTCCTCGAATTTGTTGTGCTTCGCGTACACCATACCGATTTGCGACTGGACGTGCGCGCTAGGTTGCAGGGTCGCCGACTGCTGAAGCCTTAAGAGAGCCCCCTGCCAGTCGCCGGCACAATCCAGCGCCAATCCCCAGTCCAACAATAGATCGAAAGAGGGTTGTTCCAGGCGCGAAGCCGCCTCGAAGCTGTGTGCGGCGTCCTGGCAATCTGCGGATTCATACTGCGCCGAGGCGAGCTGGAAATGCGGGCGCCATTTTCGCGGAGACTTGTTCGAGGCGTCCTGCCATAGAGCAATGGGATTGGCCCACACCTCGCTGCGCTGATAGGTCAGGGCCGAACATATCGTCAGGATAGCGACGCCGGTCCAAACCATCTGCGACAACTTTAGGCGCCTCAGAAATTCTAGGCACACCAACACCAGGCCCAGGAAAGGCAGATACATCCGCCGTTCCGCGGACACGTCAAGAATCGGGACGAACGATGAAGTAGGCGCAATCAGCAGGAGAAATAGGAATACACCGAATGCCGCCAGTGGCCAGCGTTTGCGGTATATCCAAGCTGCCGCGCACACAGCCACCAGTGCTGAGAGCCCGAAGAGTGCTCCGTGCTCCAGCAGGCTGCGTGATACCGCGATATCCGGATCCACGTTCTGTCCGAAGGGCAGGAAAAACAAGCGCACATACATCCAGATCACGCGGCACTGCGTGAAGAAGTACTCCGCCGGAGTGAATGCCGCCACATTGAATCCAGCCGTAGGAGCGCCTTTCAATTCGAGCCAGACGTAGAAGCCGGCCCCTGCCGCGGCCAGCATCAACATCGCGTAAAGTAGTCCGTTCTTGCGGATTCCTCCCAGCTCCCAGTAATAGTCGGTGAATATCAAGAGCGCGGCGAGAGTCAGCGTGTGCTCCTTGGTGCTGATGGCTCCAGCGAACAGAACCAGTACGGCGGCCGCTCTGAGAATCGTCATCGATTCGGTACGCCGGTACAAGAAGACCGCGAAGGCCGAAAAATACAGCAGCACGCTCAGGACTTCGGAACGGCTAGCGACATACGCGACCGATTCGGTCTGCAGCGGGTGCAGCAGGAAGAGCCCTCCCGCGATGCCGCTCAGGATGGTCCGAGCGCGGCCGGTTGTCCCACTCAGTTCGAGCAAACGTGCCGCGACGAACGTTATGATCAGCGATCCGAGAAAATGCAGAAAGACATTCGTCAGGTGATACCCTTCGGGGTCGATGCCGCTCGACTGGAAATTCAGCCAGTAGCTGAAATACAAAAGCGGCCGCGTGCCTGTGATCCAGGTACGGAACGTCATTTGGGCGGCATTGGGATCCATGAAGGGAAGATAGCGGTCGTCCAGAACGAATGCGCCGTTAAGCGCGGGACCATAAACTTCGAAGGCAACAATCAGCCCCGCTAAAGCGGCAGCCCACGGCCACCATACTCGTTTCGATTTCGGTGTGTCGACGGCAGCGGCCGTTTTATCAGCGCGCTGCTGGCGTTTGGATTTTTTCATTCAAAGCTTTTAGCTTAAATTCCAGAATGGCAACTTGTTGTGCCAAAGTGATGCTGGAGTCCTTGAGTCCCGAAATCCTGAGCGACAGCCGGTACAACACAACCAGAAATGCCGCACCAGCGAAGATAGCCAGGGCGACGAAACTGTCCGAAATCCCGAGCGCCGCGGCGATCCGGTCGTCCAGCGTCCGCCAGAGCGCCAAAATCAGCAGCACCGCGCCGGCCAGTAGCCAGCTCACGGAATATTCAACCCGAATGTGAGCGCGCCGGACCGAACTCAGTACCCACACGATCAACACAAGACTGAACACGGCGACTACGTCAAAAAGCCGATCCATATTCTATTTTCTCCGTGCTTCAAATTTCAGAACATTCACGAACACTCCCAGCAGCACATGGATCATGTAGTACAGCGATTTCACCACGGTGATGGTGCTGCGGCCCGCGCGGCGCGGGCGGAACCGGCAGGGCACTTCCACGAATCGGAATCGTTTGCGCTGGAGCACCACTAAAGCTTCGATTTCCGGATACTCCAGTGGGAACGTCGCCGAAAACAGCTCCAATGCCGTGCGATTGACACCCACATATCCGGAAGTTGGATCGTGCACCGGTCTTCCCAAAATCGGACGGAGCATCGCGCGAAAGAACATGATACCGGCGGCGCGCAGCACATTGGTATGCTCGCCATTGTCGTCGACGAAACGGGACCCGATCACCATTTCGCAGTTGCCCTTCTGCAGTGCGGCCAAGACAGTGGGAATATCGCGAGGATCGTGCTGCCCATCGCCGTCGACGCGAATTACGTAGTCGTAGCCTAGTTCGTAGGCTAAGCGATATCCAGCTTGCACACATCCTCCCAAGCCAAGGTGATGCGGCAGGGCTAGCACTTTAGCGCCGGCGGTCTCGGCAAGGCTACGCGTGGCATCCAGCGAACAATCGTCCACCACTAGAATCGGAGTTCCTGGCACCGCCGAGCGAACTTCGGCTACCACCTCTCCCACCGCACCCTCTTCGTTGAACGCCGGAATCAGGACCAGAAGGCGCTTCGCGGGCATTGCGGTGGTCACAGCGAGGCCACCTGGCGTAGGGTGATCGAATGGCGCGCGAGCAAAGACCGAAATTCGGCTGGCGTGATACGCCGCGACGCTCGAATGCGTCTCCGAGCTGCGATCAGTGCGGGATATCGAAACAGCGTCGCAAGCGTAGCGCGGATCACGAGCAGCGGCAGCATAGCCCAGGAGTGGCCATCCTGCCGGTACTGAGCCGCTTTGCCCTTTCCGGAAAACAGTGAGGCCACGTGCCAAAAATCACGAACTGCGTTTGCGAATATCGATACCAACAGCATGCCGGCGGGAAAGGTTTTGACGATGGTATATAACCGGTTGCGCTCCACATAGTAGGCCTTGAGCGGCGATGCGCGTCCGGCCGAGTGCGAATAAAGATGGTCAACCACAGCGCCCGGCACATAGCGGCAACTCCAGCCGGCCCACTGTGCCCGCAAGCCCAGGTCGGTGTCTTCGCAGTATAGGAAAAAGCTCTCGTCGAACAATCCGATTTCGTCCAACATCGCGCGCCGATACAACGCTGCCGATCCACTTGGAAGCAGCGCTTCGCGCGCTTCTGCAAAGCGGCTCGGCGGCGCTCCGTGCCCGCGCTGCTTGCTCGATCCATCCGCGGCGATTAACATGCCCGCTGAATCCAGAGTCTCGGTCCCGGCCAAACGCACCTCCGAGGCGAACATCCCTATCCGAGGGTGCGCCTCAGCATCCGCCAACAGCGTTTCAAGCCAGCGCGGATCGGCGACGGCATCGTCATTGAGCGTCGCCAGGTAAGGAGCACTCGACGCACTAAACGCCTGGTTTACCGCAGCGCCAAAGCCCACGTTGTGATCGTTCGTGAGTACACGAACGCGTGGACTTGACGCCCGTACGAGCCCGGTTCCGCTGTTGTCGATCACCACCACCTCGAACTCGTCCACAGTTTGCGATTCCAGCGCCCGCAGGCACGCCTCCAGCACCTCGCCGGCGGCCAGAGTCGGCACGGCTACCGTAACTTTCGCAGGAGGCAAGAAATGATTTTAACTTACAACGACCAGTGGATTCGTTTCTTCAGACGCTTCCACCGGGCCATCGTCAGGCAGATATCGCGTGTCAAGAAGACGATCCGTCTGAATGTTGCCCATCGCGGAGAGCAAAGATTCCTTCAAACGGGGATGCTCTTTTTCCAATTCGCCCAAAATATCGCGTAAGGATCGGCGAACGCTCCCGGTGCGCTGTGAACAACCGCAAGGAATCACCGGGGCTCCCAGCGATTCGGCGTAGCGCGTGGTGACATCTTCGGTCACGAATACCAGCGGCCGTATGAGCCGGAAGTCTCTCTTGCTGGACCACGTTACGGGCGGCAGTGCGCTGATTCGGCCGGTAAAGAGGGCGTTGCGCAAGAACGATTCGCACAAATCGTCAGCCGTGTGGCCGAACGCGATGACGTTGGCTCCCAGCTCGCGTGCGATTTGATATACGGCCCTGCGCCGAAAGCGGCTGCACAAATCGCATCCGTGATCCGGCTGCTCATCGATCAGGCGAAGCGAAGGATTGTCGGTATGGTAGGTCCAATCAATGCCGCGGCCTTTGAGGTACTCGCCCATCGGCTCTATGGGACGCAGGAATTTGCCTTGCTCGACCGTAAACGCGCACACCGTGAACTGGATCGGGGCACGATCCCGAAGCAGGATCAGCGCCTCCAGCATGGTGAGGGAATCCTTGCCGCCGGAAAGCGCCACGGCCACGCGATCGCCGTCGCGAATCATCTTGAAACGCGTGACGGCTTCGCCGACCTTTCGTAAAAGTGTTTTTTCGAGATCCAAGCCTCTATTATCGCTCCCAGAGCTCGGAAACCACTAACGCACCGCGCGAATGGCTAGCATTAATGAGCCGAAATCCCTGGGATCGCAAGATTGGGCGATGATCCGCCAGCTTGCGCGTCCTCAGTCCTGTGGTGATCCCGAAAAACAGGTATAACGCGCTCACCAGGAGCCGCGCGAGGACGTTCGGAGTCCGGAACTCCGAGACGATCCACTGCGCTCCAGGTTTTGCGGCGCCCGCGACCCGTCCAATCAACATCCCTAAGTCCTTCGTGTCGAAGCAGTCGAAGAAGAAATGCGTCGCGATCAAATCGTACGTTTTCCGGGGAAAGTCGAGTGTCAGTGCGTCGGCACGCTCGTAGTTCACCCGCTCTGCGCCCGCTTTCTGCCGGGCGAGTTCCAGCATGCGGCTGCTCGAGTCCACGTAATCCGCGCGAACTCCGGCATTCCGCCGCAGTAACTCGCGCAGGAACCGTCCGTCGCCGTCGCCCAGCACCAGAGCTCGCTGCGCATGGACGATCTCCGGGAGAAACCAACGCCGCCGCCGTTCCAGAGCCCGTCCCATCCCGAGCCGTTCGATCCACCAATAATGCGGCGCGATGAGATCGCAGTTCATAGGACCACAGGTAGAAATAGGATCGGCGTGAGTAAAACCACGTCCGCCAGCACTCGGAGGGCTTCGGGTGATGCCCGGCGCTGTAACCGGTCTAGAAGGACCAATCCCAGCGCGCCCGCTGTTTCCGCAGCGCCCAGAATAGGCCGATGATCTTTCAGGAGACACGCTGCGATCACCGCCACCAATCCCGCCGCCGCGATCACCGATGGCCGCAGTTCGCGCCCGCGTTCCCAGTCGTCGATAGCCACACAATTCATCCAGCACAGGCAGGAAAACAGCAGGATCGCCAGAACGTCGCTGGTGGTCTGCACGCCGGGCCACGCCGCCAGCGATGCTCCCAATCCGAATAACACCGCGACTGCGGATTCCTTGGAGCCTTCGCGCCTTAGCAACCCGGGAGCCAGATGGACCGCAGCCAGATACAGACCGGTGCAGAAGCCGACGACGGCCCCTTCAAAGAATAATCGTCCGGGAAGCCGGCTCCAGGCCAGCCATGTGCCTCCGCCGAGCGCTGCGATCCATATTGGTAGCACCGCGCGCCAGTGACGCCCGTAGAATTCATGACGAGTCTGCTCTGTCACTCCACGCCATGCGTCCAGCGTACGGTCCGCCACATAGATCAGCCAGACAGCGACGGCCAGTAACGCCGCCGGAAGCGAACCTAGGCTGCCATGAAAACAGCGGACAAACAGGAGTTGCCACAGCAGCGCCACGATGGGCGCGTCCAGGCTCAATAGGTTCGGCCACATCCACGGCCGGGAGTGCATATCTTTATTTTAACGACCCATTTTAAGAGGTCTGATTCCAGAGCCGGATTACACGGGTTTCACGCTCATGGCCCAGCACGCTCAGCGATGCCGTGGACAGCGCCAGTAGTCGTCCCGCCGACGGTTCCAGGCCGATCCAGCGCGCCGCCAGTATCCGTAACAGGTGTCCGTGCCCGAACAAGGCGACATCTCCTGCAGCGGCCACCACCTTGGCGATAACGCGATCTGCGCGAGCCCCTACTTGTTCCGCCGTTTCGCCATTCGGTACCGCACCGAAAAAAATAGTCCATTCAGGAACGCGCTTCTGAATGTCCGTAGTTGTCAAACCCTCGTAGTCGCCGTAATCCCATTCGCGCAGGTCGTCAGTCAATTCCGGAGTGAGACCGACCCACCGGCACGTTTCCACGGCACGCTTCATCGGACTCGAAAGCACCAGCGCGAACGAATGCCCGATCAGCATATGCTTGAGGTTTTCAGCTTGCCGCTTTCCTTCGGGCGTCAAAGGCAGATCCGTGCGCGAGGTGTGCTGTCCGGACCGGCTCCATTCCGTCTCTCCGTGCCTGACTAGCCAGATCTCGGCGGCCATCTCCATACTGTAGCCGGTTACCATGTAAGTTGACGCCTGCCTTAATCGAATTCGAAAACGTCTCCGTCATGCGGGGCGAGACGCTCGCCCTGGAAGACGTGTCGCTGCAGATCGGGCTCGGCGAGCACGTGGCCGTCCTTGGTCCGAATGGCTGCGGCAAATCGACGCTGATCAAGACCATCACCCGCGAGTGTTATCCGCTGATGCGCGAAGGTTCGTGCGTCCGCATCATGGGCCGCGACCGCTGGAATGTTTTCGAGCTGCGCCAGCTCCTCGGCATCGTGTCGAGCGATCTGATGACCAGTTGCACCCGCGATGTCACGGGACGCGATATTGCCTTGTCGGGATTTTTCGCGAGCATTGGCATCTGGCCCCACCAGCAAGTCACGCCAGAGATGCACAAAAAGGCAGAAGAAGCCCTGGCGATGCTCGAAGTCTCGCACCTGGCGGATCGGTTTACGGACGAGATGTCGTCCGGGGAAGCCCGGCGAGTGCTACTGGCGCGTGCGCTGGTTCACGATCCGCACGCTTTGATCCTCGACGAGCCCTCTACCGCGTTAGACCTGTTCGCCCAGCACGAGCTGCGCCTGATCTTCCGGAAACTGGCCCAAGCCGGCATCGGACTGGTGATGGTGACGCATCATCTTTCGGATCTGATTCCGGAGATCGACCGCGTAGTGCTTATCGATCGCGGCCGCATCGTCGCCGACGGTCCCAAGCGCGAGATCCTGGTCGCCTCAAAGTTGTCTGAGTTGTTCGGCTTGCCTTTGGAGTTGACGGAGCGCGACGGGCATTACAATTTGTGGTGAATCATTGCGATTGTGGCATCATCGTCTGGATCATCTTAAGCAAATTCGCGCGCTCCTGCGCGTTGAGCTTGCCGTCGTGGTCCTGATCGAACAGCGCCAGAGCTATCCGCAGCCGGGGGATCATCGACGGGGGAATTTCCTCCGGCAGATCGTTTAGATTGTCCGTAAGCCGCACGAAATCTTCCACGTACTGCAAGACTACCGCGCGCTGAAACGGCTGCACATCTTCAGGCGACGGCAAAACCAGGCCGAGAAATGCCAGCGCCATTTCGTCCTTGGTCTGCTCGCCGAACCGCACATGCACCGGCGGATTCGACGGGTTGTGCGGATTCCCAGCCGAGTTGTCGTAAACATACTCCAACTCGATCTTGGTCCCCTTCGGAAGCTGAATCGGCTGCTTATAGCGGTACTGCCCCTGCCAGTTGAAATCCCAGTCTTTGATCCAGATCAGCGGAATCACCGAGCCGTCCGGTAAGCGCGCGTTGACCTTCATATCGGTCGCCAGATAATGCGCGTGCGGGGTAATGCCCCACAATTCGGCATCCTGCGGGACGGTGACCGAGGCTTTCACAACGTAGTGCGGATCCCCCGCCGGAATATCCAGATATCGATTTACCACCAGCAGCAGCGCCCGGCCTTTGGTCGGAGGACCTGAAAACTTCAAGCCTATTGAAGATTGATCCTGCTCCGGTTTGCCGGACGGATGATAGTGGATCTGGACAACCACGTCGGTGCCTGGCCGCACGGCTTGCGATAGCGCAGGTTCCGCGGGCAGGGGAGTGTATCCTGGCGCCCAGCCAACCAGCAAGCCGGCGCCAGTGAATCCCGGTCCGCCGAAGCACGGATATCCAACTCCTCCAGATGCGGCCGCGAGTCTACGAGCGGTTCCTGTGGAATCGAGAAAGATCAGCGCATGATGCACCACGCGCGGATTGCCGGGTCGAAACTCAGCCCCGCTAACGTAGGATCCTTTCGCCAGATTCATCGGCAGCACGAAACATCGAAACTGATCCCGGCCGTCCGCCGCAAGCGTGTAGGGAGCGGATACTTTCAGCACCTGGTCCGGTTCGCCCGCTTGCCAGCCGCTCGGAAACGCGGGGGTCGCCGGTTTGTCAGCCGCGTCGCCTTCCAGGGCTCCTGTCATCGCCCACTCTTGGATTTTCGCGATCTGGTCGTCGGTGAGCCGGCGCACGTGGTCGAAGTTCCCGTAACCGGGCTCAGGTTTCCAAGGCGGCATGTAGTGTTTCTTAGTTACGGTGGCGATCAGACTCGCGCGCTTAGCCGCATCCTGATATGTGAGCAGAGAAAACGGAGCCACTTCGCCAGGCCGGTGGCACGTCGCGCAATTCTCGTAGAGAATTGGCGCGATATCTTTGTTGAACGTCGGGGCGGCCGCCGCGGCAGTTGCGAGAGCCGCTAATCCCCCTAGAAATCGAAACTTCATTTACTCTCCAGATTAATGGAGCAACCCACCGCGCGCGTCCTGGCTTGCTTCGGAGCTCTTCCTGCCAGCACGGAATCGAGCGCATTGCGAAGTTCCGGCTCGGTCGCGGCGTAACGAGGATGAGTGAGATCCTCGACCTTATTGTCGACCCGCCCCAGATACAGAACCTCGCCGCTTGAGGATAGTACCGCCACCTCGGGAGTCACCTTCGCGCCGGTCAGATGCGCCAGAACCAGTCGCGGGTCGTTGAGCATCGGGAAGCTGTAGCCGAACTCCTGAGCGTACTTTTTGACGGCCGCATCCGGCACGGTGTTGTCCACCTGGACCGCATAAAAAGCCACCCCGCGCGGGTCATAAGCAGCCCGCATCCGATTCATTTCCGGAACATAGCCGTTGGCCAGCGGACAATCCGTCATGGTGAAGAACAGCACCACAGCTTTCTTGGATCGCCACTCTTCAGCCGTGTGCAGAGTTCCACTCGTGTCTCGCAGCTCAAATCTTAGGGGCGTGGCTGCGAAAACAACCCCGCAAGCTAGCGCCACTATTGCGAAATGCTTCCCCATCAGGTTCCATCTTATTATACGGACAAGGGATAAGTTGGGTCTCCGAATTCTCCTGGAGAGACTTGACAATGTTACACTCACATTGCATAATGAGTACAGGCTAAATGATAGCCACAGACTTCTTGAGAGGAAGTGCCACATAATGAGCAAGATCATTGGGATTGACCTGGGAACAACCAACTCCGTTGTTGCGGTTATGGAGGCTGGCACGCCGGTCGTGATACCGAACCAGGAAGGGGGCAGGACCACGCCCTCAGTTGTCGGATTTGCCAAGAGCGGCGAGCGCTTGGTCGGCCAAGTCGCCAAGCGTCAATCGGTTACAAACCCGGAGAACACGATTTACTCGATCAAACGCTTCATGGGGCGGCGTTTTGACGAAGTCTCCGAAGAAATGAAGCTGGTCCCCTATAAAGTGGTTCCGGGCGAGAATGGCGATGTCCGTATCGACGCAGGCGGCAAGAAGCAGTCGCCGCCCGAAATCTCCGCTATGATCCTGGCCAAGCTGAAGGAAGCGGCCGAGGCCTATCTGGGTGAGAAGGTCACCAAAGCGGTGATTACGGTCCCGGCGTATTTCAATGACGCGCAGCGCCAGGCCACCAAGGACGCCGGCAAAATCGCAGGCCTTGAGGTCATGCGCATCATCAATGAGCCGACCGCTGCCGCACTGGCCTACGGGCTCGACCGCAAGAAGAACGAGACCATCGCGGTCTATGACTTCGGTGGCGGCACCTTCGATATTTCAATCCTCGAAGTGGGCGACGGCGTGGTCGAAGTGAAGTCGACCAACGGCGATACCCACCTGGGTGGTGACAACATCGACCATCTGATCATCGACTGGCTGGTTCAGGAATTCAAACGTGACCAGGGCATCGACGTTTCAAAAGACCAGATGGCGCTACAGCGCCTGAAGGAAGCCGGCGAAAAGGCTAAGATCGAGCTTTCGACGCTGCTTGAGACTGAAATCAATCTGCCCTTCCTGACCGCGGATGCCAGCGGCCCCAAGCACTTGGCCGTGAAGCTGACCCGGGCCCGGCTGGAACAGATGATGACCGGAATTCTGGAACGGACGGTCGAGCCTTGCAAGAAGGCCCTCGCCGACGCCGGAATGCAGCCTTCGAACATTGACGAAGTCGTCCTGGTGGGCGGTTCGACTCGCATCCCCAAAGTCTTGGAGATCGTGAAGAACCTATTCGGCAAGGAGCCGAATCGTAGCGTCAACCCCGATGAAGTGGTCGCGGTTGGCGCGGCGGTGCAGGGCGGCGTGCTGGGCGGCGAGGTTAAAGACGTCCTGCTGTTAGACGTTACGCCCCTCTCGCTGGGCATCGAAACTCTGGGCGGCGTGTTCACCAAGCTTATCGAGCGGAACACGACCATTCCGACGCGCAAGAGCGAAGTATTCTCGACTGCCGCTGACAGCCAAACCTCGGTCGAGATCAAGTGCTTCCAGGGCGAACGCGCCATGGCCAAAGATAACCGGCTGCTGGGCGTGTTCCAGTTGGTAGGAATCCCGCCAGCTCCGCGCGGTATTCCGCAGATCGAAGTGACGTTCGATATCGATGCCAACGGCATCATCAACGTCACCGCTAAAGACAAGGCCACTAACAACGAGCAGAAGGTGACCATCACAACCGGTTCCGGCCTGAGCAAGGAAGAAATTGACAAAATGGCTCGCGACGCTGAATCGCATGCGTCCGAGGATCAGAAGCGCAAGGACGAGATCGACGCCCGCAACAAGGCCGATTCGACCCTGTATCAAGTCGAGAAGCTGCTCAAGGATCATCGCGACAAGATCAGCGACGCTGACGCGAAGACGGTGGAGGAAGCGCTCGAAAACACGCGCAAGAAAATCGCCGAGGGCAGTGTCGACGAGATCAATAAAGCGGTCGACGCGCTGACCCAGGCCAGCCAT
>Ga0070683_100003978_pt1 | contig 12103 bp, 8 predicted proteins | sample KBSC713LmetaG_FD_64662 | JGI IMG/M metagenome (GOLD analysis project Ga0070683, IMG submission 64662) | Corn rhizosphere microbial communities from Kellogg Biological Station, Michigan, USA - KBS C7.1-3L metaG | ecosystem: Host-associated > Plants > Roots > Rhizosphere ...
CGCGTCGACAGGTTTGATGAGATCGTTGCTGAGCAGATAGCTCTCAACCTCCTCGCCAGAAATATCGGCGAGCATCACGCCGTCGATTTCGACGCAGGGGGAAAGCGGCTGGCCGGACTTGCTGACCATCTCGGCGTAATTCGCGCGATCGTTGATGATATCGATGTCTTCGTAGTCCAAATTGTACTTGCGCATGATGGCGCGAACGCCGTTGGACCAGCCGCAGGATGGCTTGAGATAGGCTTTGATCTTCATGCGATGAACGTGTGCGAGTACAAAAGTGCCGCAAGGTATAGGAAGCATTTTTTTGCAATCAAGCACCGTCTTCAACGTTTCGCGGCGATTTTTTGTCATAGCTGCTGCGCAGAAGCACCAATTACCAATCCCCAAGCTCCAGTGAAACTCCAAGGATGATTCCCGGCCGGATCAATTCGGACGGATCAACCACGAAATGCCCGGCATGGACGCGCCGCAACCGAACGCGATCCGAGTTTGATTTTGGAGTGCGGCGGCTCGACAGCGCTTGTGGGACGACGCGGCTCGACGCGTCGCCTCGACGAACGGAACGACCGTCAAGCCGGTCGGGCGAAAGCGGTGTCAAGCCACCGCACTCCAAAGTGGGTCTCGTGCTTTTGGTTGAACCAAAATAGATCACCGCTGGGCGCGCGATTCCGGTCAGAATTTCATTCGGTACTTGGCGCTTGGAATTTGGAGCTTCCCGCCATGCGCGGCGGGCAGTATTACGCGGCGGATGAAAGTTCTCGTGACCGGCGCGGCCGGTTTTATCGGCTATCATGTCGCGCGCCGTCTGGCGGAAACGAAACGCTGCGAGGTCCTCGGTCTCGATAACTTGAACGATTACTATTCGGTCGAACTGAAACGCGCGCGGCTCGCCGAGTTGGAAAAACTGGAGGGATTTCGTTTTGTGAAAGCCGATTTCGCGGATGCGGCGGCGTTCGCGGGGATTTATGCGCACTTCAAACCGGATTACGTGATTCACCTCGGAGCACAGGCGGGCGTGCGCTTCAGCGCGGAAAATCCCGCGGCGTACGTGCACAGCAACATCGTGGGATTCCTCAACGTGTTGGAGTCCTGCCGGCGGGCACCGCCGAAACATTTGGTTTTCGCATCCTCGAGCAGCGTCTACGGCGCGGGCGCGAAAGTGCCGTTTTCCGAAACCGACAACACGGATCAGCCCATCTCGTTTTACGGCGCGACGAAAAAAAGCAACGAGTTGATGGCCCACAGTTATGCGCATCTCCACGGGCTGATGATCACGGGACTGCGTTTTTTCACGGTTTACGGTCCATGGTGCCGGCCGGACATGGCGCCGATCCTGTTTGCGAAAGCGATTGTTGAGGGCACGCCGATCAAATTGTTCAACCATGGCCGAAACCGCCGTGATTTCACCTACGTCGACGATATCGTCGATGGCGTGATCAAGGTCCTCCTTTATCCACCAGCGCAACCGCCGGTCCCGCCATTTCGAATCTTCAACATCGGTCACAATCGTCCGGTGGAAGTCGTGTTGTTCGTCCAGATGCTGGAGGAATTGCTCGGCCGAAAAGCCGTGATCGAATGGGTGCCGCCACAGCCGGGCGACATGATCGAGACCTGCGCAAATATCGACCGGTTGCGCGACGCGATCGGTTTCGCGCCGAAGATCACGCTCGAAGACGGCCTTCGGCGATTCGTCCATTGGTTTCGTGAATACCATAAACTTTGAAGGGTGATGACGGACATGGCGGATATTTCGGCGTCGTCCCCGCAGTCGTTTGCGAACGAAATCGCCGATTTTTTCCTGGCGCGCCCATGAACTCGGCCCGCCAGCGGTTCAGCGAGCGATGACGCTGATGCAAACAATCACCGCGCTGATCGTCGCCATCACCCTGATCGGTGTGGCGATCGGGCGCTGGCCGTGGCTCAAGATGAACCGGGCCACGATTGCCCTGGTCGGGGCGACGGCGCTGATCGCACTCGGAGTTATTCCGCTCGAGGAGGCGTTTCGCGCCGTCGACTGGAACACCATCGTGCTGCTCTTCGCGATGATGGTGTTGAACGTGAATCTGCGGATCGCCGGATTTTTCCATCTTGTCACTTCGCGCGTCGTGCGACTCGCGCGCACGCCGCGCCGTTTGCTCGCGCTGGTCATCGCCGTCTCGGGCGTGCTGTCCGCGATTTTTCTCAACGACACCATCGCGCTCATGATGACGCCGATGGTGCTGGAACTCGCGCTGGCGCTTCGACGGAATCCCCTGCCCTACCTCGTCGCGCTCGTCACCGCCGCGAACGTCGGCTCGGTCGCGGCAATCACCGGCAACCCGCAAAACATGCTCGTCGGGATGTCGTCCAGGATTCCTTTCACGCAATTCACGCTCGCACTCGCGCCGATCGCGATCGCCGGTCTCGCGGTGATCTGGCTCGTGATGGTGGTCGTATATCGCGCTGAATTCGCGGCGGCGCCGCTGGCCACCGACATCGCGATTTCGGGCGAGGAAGACGCTTCGTTATTGCGCAAGTCCATGCTTGCGACCGCGCTGATGCTCGTGGCGTTGATCGCGGGCGCGCCGATTCCCCTCGCGGCGCTCGCTGCCGCCGCGCTGTTGCTCATCAGCCGGCGCCGTTTGCCCGAGCGTGTGTTTGAGGAAATCGATTGGGGCCTGCTCGTTTTTTTTACGGCGCTTTTTGTGGTCACGGGCGCGATCGAGACCGGAGGACTCGGTCGCGATTTGTTTGCGTGGATGCGCCCGTGGGCCGATGGCGGTCCGGCCAAACTCACCGTCGTGTCGGTCGTGCTGAGCAATCTCGTTTCAAATGTGCCAGCCGTGATGCTCTTCCGACCGGTGGTGCCGACGCTGGCCGATCCGCATCGCGCGTGGCTGGCGCTGGCGATGGCGACGACGCTCGCCGGGAATCTCACGCTGCTCGGCTCGGTTGCTAATCTTATTGTGGCCGAGATCGCGCGGCGCCGCGGCGTGCAGTTGTCATTCGTCGAATATCTCAAAGCGGGCATGCCCATCGCGATTTTGACCTTGGCGCTCGGCGTGATCTGGCTCACCCGATAACGCGAATTTTGGTGGAAGAAACGAATTCCCGCCACACCGGGCTTGCTTACCGATGGCTGGCGGCTTCAGGGTTTTCGCCAATCCGCTGCGTTCCGCTTCGCTGATTTTCTTCCAACGTCTCCATCCTGTTCACCACCTCCCATGTCCAAAGCTGCTCCCGCCAAAGTCATTTCCGCCGCCAACTCCGCACCTGCTTCCGCGCCGCACGCACGCGATAAAAACATCGATCTCGCGCTCTCCGCCATCACCAAACAATTCGGCGAAGGCTCGATCATGCGACTGGGCGGAGCGACGAAGATGAAAGTGGAAACGCTTTCCACGGGCTCGCTCGCGATCGATCTCGCGCTCGGCGTCGGCGGTTTGCCGAAAGGACGCATCATCGAAATTTACGGACCGGAATCTTCGGGCAAAACGACCTTCTGCTTGAGCGTCATCGCCGAAGCACAAAAAAAAGGAGGACTCGCCGCGTTCATCGATGTGGAACACGCGCTCGATCCGAAATACGCGCGCGTCGTGGGCGTGAATCTCGACGATCTGCTCGTTTCCCAGCCCGACAGCGGTGAAGACGCGCTCAACATCATGGAAACGCTGATCCGCTCGAATTCGATCGACGTGATCGTGCTCGATTCCGTCGCCGCATTGATCACGAAGGCCGAACTCGACGGTCAGATGGGCGACATGACGATGGGCAGCCAGGCGCGGCTGATGTCGCAGGCGATGCGCCGGCTCACCGCGGTCGTCAGCAAGACGAATTGCGTGTGCATTTTCACGAATCAGATCCGCGAGAAAATCGGCGTGATGTTCGGCAATCCGGAAACGACCTCGGGCGGGCGGGCGCTGAAGTTTTTCTCGTCGGTGCGCATCGATATCCGCCGCAAAGACCAGATCAAAACGCCCGAAGGCAAGGTCATCGGCAATCGCACCAAGATCAAAGTCGTCAAGAACAAGGTCGCGCCGCCGTTCACCGAGGTGGAGTTCGACATCATGTACGACGAAGGTATTTCGAAAATCGGTTCGCTCCTCGATCTTGGTCTCGAGCACAAAATTCTCGAGAAAAAGGGCGCATGGATCGCGTACGAAGGCGCGCTGGTCGGTCAGGGCCGCGACGCGGCGAAGCTTGCGCTCAAGGAAAAATCCGAGCTCGCGGAAAAAATTTCCAAAGCCATCCTCGAAAAAGTCACCGTGACCGGCGGAGCGGTGATCACTGGCAGCCCGGAGTGAACGCGAAAAAGTCCGGTCTGCGTTCAACGCCAATCGAGCCGGCTAAACCCGTCCGACGTTGAATATCGCCTGGGAACACAGCTTGCGAGAGGCAAGTTCCGCCGTGCGCGCGCTGGCGTTACCGGCAACGACGAAGCACCGCACTCCGGATTATCCGCAAGAACTTCTGACTCCGTGCAACAACCGGCTTCCTGTTTGCGGCGTTTTTGTCGCGGTGCTCGCGCTGCTACTGCTCGGCGCGCCGTCGGGTTTGATCGCTGACGCCGCGCCGTCTGGGCAAACCACGCCGTTGTCGCATGACGCGAAGGCTGGCACGACTGACGATGTGCCGACGGACGAAAGTGGCATCGGGATCGTTCGCTTGTCGTGGCAAATGAAATTCCCGCCGACGACCTCCCATCGGGAATTCGATGAGGCGCTCGCGAACACCAAAGCCCAACAACAGAGCGCCGCGCGAATGCGGGCGGTGCTCGATGGCGAGCTCAGCGTGTTCGAAGCAGAACAATTGAGCGGGCAGGAAAAAATTGACCGCCTCGAACGTGGCGCGCGTTCTGGCGAGGCGGCGGCCGCAATGGAATTGGGCGACGCTCTCGATGTGGGCGATGGGATGAGCGAGGATACTGTCCGTGCGTTCGGTTATTTCCGCGCGGCTGCACTCGGCGGCAGAATGGACGCGGCACACAATCTCGGCGCCGCCTATGCCGCTGGACGCGGAGTGCGGCGCGATTTTACCGAAGCGCTTGCCTGGTTGATCGTGGCGCGCGCCCGAGGCGACAAGAGCGGAGCGGACGAACAGCTTCGCCGACATTTGCTCGAACGGCAGCGCGTGACGGAGATCGCGGCCGCAGAAAAACGATCCCGCGAATTGGGGACGAAGGTATCCCGCGCCGAAATCATCGCGGCGCTGCCCCCGGCCGCGCCACTGATATTTGTTCCCGCGGCGGCAACGCCGGCGACGGAAGTTAACGCGAGCGAGCTCGAGTCCGATAGCGATGGCGGCACGTCGAGACCGGTGCCGGAAGTGGTCGTCATGACGATGACCGGCGCCCGGCTGACATGGCCGACGTTGCCGGATTTGCAGCGAGCTGCGCGCCACGAAGAACCGGCCGCGCTCGACGCACTCGGACGACTGCTCGTGGCGGGAAAATTGCTCCCGGCGGATCCACTTCGGGCGGTTGTGCTGCTCGAGCGCAGCGCCGAACTCGGCGACGTCGATGCGAGTTACCAGTTGGGCGAGCTTTATTCCGGCGGAGAAAAAATCCTGCGCGATGACGCCAAGGCTTTCGCTTATTATATGAAAGCAGCGCAAGGCGGCTGTGGGCTCGCGATGGGCAACGTCGGCGTGTACTTCACCAATGGCCGCGGCACGGAGCGCGATTATGTCAAGGGTCTCGCGTGGTTGATCGTCGCCCGACATTTCGGAGTCGATTTGGGCCAGGAAAAACGACTGCGGCCTTTTCTTCTTCAACATGATCCAGCCGACGTGGCGAAAGCCGAGAAAATGTCGGACGGCTTGATCCGCGAAATCGAGGCGCGTGTTCGTTGAGCGCGGGTGGTCGGCCCGCGATGGTTCGAGGAACCGCCGGGCCAGTCGCCCGCGAACTCAAACTGAAAAGACTGGGTCCTGCGGCACCTTCGGCGTTGCGCGTTGCGAGGCGGAGCGGGTGTGTGCTTATTAAATAATTTTTCCGACGCCATGCCAGCAGCTCCTCCCTCCGTCGTGACCGCCGCCTCGCGCGAGGCGATCTTCACCGTGCGCGAGTTGACGAAAGTGTACGGCGATGGCGACGCCGCGGTGCATGCACTCGCGGGCGTCGATCTCGACCTCTATCGAGGCGAACTCGTGGTTTTGCTTGGACCATCGGGCAGCGGAAAATCCACGCTGCTCAATCAACTCGGCGGACTCGACAATCCCACGTCCGGCACCCTCCTCTTTCGTGGCAACGATCTGTCGGCCGCGGAAGAAAACGCACTCACTCGTTATCGGCGCGACGCGATCGGCTTTGTTTTTCAATTCTATAATCTCATCCCGAGTCTGACTGCGCGCGAAAACGTTGCGCTGATCACCGAGATTGCGCGCGACCCGATGCCACCGGAAGACGCGTTGCATCTCGTCGGTCTGGGACCGCGGATGGATCATTTTCCCGCGCAGCTTTCCGGGGGCGAGCAACAGCGCGTCGCGATCGCTCGGGCGATTGCGAAGAGGCCCGAGGTGCTATTATGCGACGAACCGACCGGTGCTCTCGATGTGAATACCGGCGTCGCCGTGCTCGAGGCGATCGAGCGGATCAACCGTGAATTCGGCACGCTGGCCGTAATCATCACGCACAACGCGATTCTCGCCGACATGGCCGATCGTGTTTTTTCGATGCGCGACGGCCGGATCGTAAGCGAGCGCGCGAACGCGCACCGCGAACCGGTGCGAAATTTAAAATGGTGAGCTTCGGCGAGCGTCGCTAATTTGATGAGCCTGCTGGACCGCAAACTTCTTCGCGATTTTGACGCGCTGAAATCACAGGCGCTCGCGGTCGCGCTCGTCATGGGCTGCGGGCTGGCGATGATGATCATGACGCGTTCGCTGATCCGTTCCCTCGAAACGACGCGCGATGATTATTACCGCGACTATCGATTCGCGCAGATTTTTGCGCGATTGAAACGTGCGCCGAATTCGGTGGCGGATGAGCTGGCGAAAATCCCTGGCGTCGCGGCGGTGCAAACTGGCATCGCGCTGCAGGCGACGCTCGATTTGCCGGGCATGGCCGAGCCGGCCGTGGGATTGATGCTGTCGCTGCCGGAACGCGGTGAACTCGTGCTCAATCGCCTTTATTTGCGGCGCGGCCGGATTCTGGTCGGGCGTGAATCGCACGGGGAGGTTTTGTGCGGCGAGGCTTTTGCCGAGGCGCACAATCTGCAGCCGGGTGATCAGGTCTCGGCCGTTCTCTACGGGAAAAAACAGCCGTTTCGGATTGCGGGAATCGTGTTGTCTCCGGAATTCGTTTTCGAGGCGCCGCCGGGCGCGGCGTTGCCGGACAACCGGACTTACGGTGTGTTCTGGATGCCGTACAAGGAACTTGCGACCGCGAGCAATCTTTACGGCGCGTTCAACAACGTGGCCCTCACGCTTGCGCCCGGCGCCGCGGAGGACGCGGTGATTGCGGCGGTCGACCGTGTGCTGATTCCGTATGGAGGCCGCGGCGCCTTTGGTCGCGAATCGCATCCTTCGCACACGCGGCTGCGCGACGAGATCCGGGTGTTGAACGGCCTCTCGATCGGGTTTCCGCTGGTTTTCCTGAGCGTGGCGGCGTTCATGACCAACGCGGTGATGAGCCGGCAGATCACGTTGCAACGCGAACAAATCGCGATGTTGAAAGCCTGCGGTTTCAGCAACGGGCAGGTCGGCTGGCATTATTTCAAATTCTCGCTGACGATCGTGGTGGCTGGCTCGATCATTGGCGTGCTGGGTGGCGCGGCCCTCGGGTATCGGCTGGTCGAGATGTATCATTTATTTTTCCGTTTTCCGCAGCTCGACTTCATGCTCGCCGGCAATGTCGTTGTCCTGGCGGTGGCGGTGAGTGCGCTGGCCGCGTTTTCGGGAGTTTGGAGCGCGGTGCACAAAGCCGTGCGACTCCCGCCGGCAGAGGCCATGCGACCGGAACCGCCGGCGGATTTCCGGCCGTCGCTGATCGAGCGTAGTGGGATTGGAAATACGTTTTCGGTGTCGCTGCGGATGGCGTTTCGCAACATCGAGCGCCGCCCGGTGCGCGCGATTCTGACGTCCACCGCGCTCGCACTTGCGACCGGAATTCTGATCGTGCCGAGCGCGCTGCGCGACGGGATCGATTACGTGCTCGATTATCAGTGGGACATCGTGCAGCGGCACACGGTGTTCGTCTCGCTCATCGAGCCGGGGCCGGCGCGTACGATTGCGGATATGCGCAACCTGCCCGGCGTGATTCTCGCCGAACCGGCGAGGAGTGCGCCCGTTGAATTGCGCGCCGGCAACCACAAGCGCCGGATAAATTTGAACGGCCTGAGTGCGGATGCGGTGTTGAACCGGATCATCGATGCGCAGGGGCACCAGATCACGCTGCCGTCGCGCGGCGTGGTGTTGTCCGCCAAACTCGCGTCGGTCCTCGGCGTAAAACCCGGCGACGAACTCAACGTGCGCGTGCTCGACGGGCGGCGGCCTGAACTCGTGTTGCGCGTCGCGGCCCTGTCGGAGGATTTTGCCGGTACGGCGGCGTTCATCGAGATCGATGAATTTAACCGGCTGCTCGGCGAAGGCGACCGGCTGACGGGCTCGTATCTTTCCGTGGCGGCCGGTGAATGGGGAAATTTCTTGCGGGCCCTGAAGCAAACTCCGCGGGTCGCGAGCGTGTCGATCAAGAATGGAATTCGCGAAGGCTTCCGGAAAACGACGGCGGAGAGCATCGGGCTGGTCCAGAAAATCTACATGGTCTTCGCGGTCGTCGTGGCGTTCGGCATCGTGTATAACACCGCGCGCATTTCACTTTCGGAACGCCAGCGCGAACTCGCGACGTTGCGGGTGGTCGGATTCACGCGCCGGGAAGTCGCGGCGGTGCTGGTCAGCGAGCTCGCGATTCTCACCCTGGTGGCGTTGCCGGCGGGACTTTTGGTGGGTTCGGGATTTGCCAGGGTGATTATCCAAACTGTAAATACAGAATTCGTGCGGCTTCCGCTTATTCTTCAGGCCTCCAACTATTCGCTGGCAGTGCTCGTGGTCGTGCTGGCAGCAACGTGCTCGGCAATCCTGGCAAGCCGCCGTTTGAGCCAGCTCGATCTGGTGAGCGTGCTCAAAGCTCACGATTGATTTTTTCCCGATGACTGGGCCCTCTTCGTCCGCTCCGAGCGGTTTTGCAAACCACAACCGGGCACATCGTCCGCGGCGAAAATTGCCGTGGGTGATCGGCGGATTGCTGGCGGCGCTGCTCGTTGCCGGGTTCTGGCCGGGAGCGTTACCGGTCGAAGTCGCGACGGTCGGTCGTGGCGACCTGCTCGTCACGGTGAACGAGGAAGGGATGACGCGAGTGAAAAATCGCTACGTCGTTTCCAGTCCTGTGGCGGGTCAGTTGCGGCGCATCGATTGGAAAGCGGGCGCGGTCGTCGAAGCCGGGAAAACGATATTGGCGATTTTGGAAACGAGAGGCGCCGATTTGCTGGACGCGAGTGGCCAGGCGCAAGCCGAGGCGCGCGTGCGCGGGGCGGAGTCGAGTCGCGATCTGGCGGGCGCGCAGCTCGAGCGGGCTCGCACCGCGCACTCGCTCGCACTCAGCGATCTTGCGCGCGTGCGGGAACTGTTCGGACGCGGAGCGCTTTCGCGGCAGGATCTCGATATTTCCACGATGCGCGAGGCCACGACAGCGGAGGACGTGCGAGCCGCGGAATTTGCACAACAGGTGGCGGAATTCGAATTGCAACAGGCGCGTGCGCTACTGTTACGCGGACAGCCGGGAGGCAATGTCAAACAAGAGCCGCTGGTCGTGGTTTCGCCGGTGAGTGGCCGTGTGCTGCGAGTTTTTCAGGAGAGCGCGCGCGTCGTGCCGAGCGGCCTGCCGCTGCTCGAAGTCGGAGAACCCACGGACCTCGAGCTGAGGATCGAGGTGTTATCGCGCGACGGCGTCGCGATCCGACCGGGCGCGCGCGTCATCGTCGAACAATGGGGCGGCGCCGAGCCGCTGGAGGCGCGGGTGCGACTCGTGGAGCCCTCGGCGTTCACGAAAATTTCGGCGCTCGGAGTGGAGGAACAACGCGTCTATGTAATCGCGGATTTTGTGGATCCGGTGGAGAAGCGCCCCACCCTCGGCGACAATTACCGGATCGAAGCGCGGGTGGTGGTTTGGGAAGGGAAAAACGTTCTTCGGGTTCCCGCCGGAGCGCTGTTTCAGCGCGGCGGATTATGGCAGACGTTTGTGGTCGCCCGGGGAAAAACGAATTTGCGAACGGTGAAGATTGGGCGTTCGAACGGGCTGGAAACTGAAATTTTGGACGGGTTGAAAGAAGGCGAGCGCGTCGCGGTGTATCCGGGAGACAAGGTCGGCGACGGAACGCGGGTCAAAGAACTCGTCATTACTGCGCGATAGGGAAACGCGATTTGCGCGTTAAGGGAAAAGCCACTGATGACGCCAGCCGTCTCCGTTCCAAAAGAAACGCTGGCGGTCGTGATGACGGAACGGGCGTTGTTGCCAGAACTCGAATCGATCAGGAAGAACGCGAAAACCGGACCAGTGTGGCGGTCGGGGGACGCGGCCGATATGGAATCGCAATGTGGCAGCCGCGATGGCTTGCTCGAGTTCGAAGCGGTCGGTCATCGGTTGCGACTGGCGTGAAGCCCAGGCACCGAGCTGGCTGAGTCGGGGCCGCGTCGCAAAATAAGCGTCGGCCTCCACATCGTTGACCAGCTCCGTGCCGCCTTCGATGCGCACCTGGCGCTCCAGGCGCGGCCAGTGGATACAGAGTGCGGCGCGCGGCCTTGTCTGAAGATCGTGGGCCTTGGGACTGTTCAAGTTGGTATAAAAAACAAAACCCCGCGGGTCCACGGCCTTGAGCAGCACCATGCGCACACTTGGATGACCGGACGGATCGGTCGTCGCGAGCGCCACCGCGGTGGGATCGTCGTGCTCGGCAGCCCGGGCTTCGGCGAACCACTTGTCAAAAAGCGCAAACGGTTCCGCGGCGGACATAGCGGTACGATGGCGCGGCGCCAGCGCTTCGGCTCCGCACGGATTGGCGAAGAATGCGCGCCCATTGCCGGATGAGGCGGAAATCGTTTTGCGTTCAGGCGCGTGGCGCATTGGGTGGGCGGAGATGTCGCGATTCACTGAAACGATTGCCGCGCTGGCCACGCCGGTGGGAACCTCCGCTCTCGCCGTCATTCGTATAAGCGGTCCGGATACGCCGCGGCTGGCGCAGGAACTTTTTGGGGAAACTCCCCCGCCCCGCTCGGTTCGCCGTGGAGACTACCGCGATCGTGCAGGGGTCGTGGCCGACGATGTGCTGTTCGTATTTTTCCAGGGTCCGCAATCCTACACCGGCGAGGACTCGCTGGAGATTTCATGTCACGGAAATCCATTTATCGCGCAGAAAATTCTGGAGGATCTTTTCGCGCGCGGCTGCCGTGCGGCTGAGCCGGGCGAGTTTACCCAGCGGGCGTTTCTAAACGGGCGGATGGATCTCAGCCAGGCCGAGGCGGTGATGGACCTGATTCACGCGCGAAGCGAGCGGGCGCTGGCCGCGGCGAATGATCAATTGCGCGGAGCACTCGGACGCCGGGTGCACGCGGCAATCGACGGACTGGTCGGGGCGTTGGCCGAAGTCGAGGCATACATTGATTTTCCCGAGGAGGATCTTCCGCCGGAAAATCGCGCGTTGCTGCTGGAGGAAATCGATCGAACCTCGCGCGAGACCGGACTCCTGCTTGCGACGACTCATTACGGAGAGTTACTGAGGGACGGTATTAAAACCGTAATCATCGGCGCGCCGAATGTCGGCAAGAGCAGCTTGTTGAACCGATTAGTCGGGCGGGACCGGGCGCTCGTTAGTCCGGAACCAGGGACGACGCGCGATTATATTGAAGAGCGGATTGTCGTCGGAGCGCATGGCTTGCGCTTGATCGACACAGCGGGACTGAACGAATCGCCCGCCGGCCTGGAAAGGCTCGGAATATTAAAAACGATGGAGCGCGCAGCGGAGGCCGATCTTTTTTTGGTCGTGACGGACGTGACTCGCGAGGCGGCTCCCCTGCCCGATGATTTGCGGCGCCTGTTGCATCGGGACAACGCAATCATCGTGGTTAACAA
>Ga0070683_100003985_pt1 | contig 12093 bp, 18 predicted proteins | sample KBSC713LmetaG_FD_64662 | JGI IMG/M metagenome (GOLD analysis project Ga0070683, IMG submission 64662) | Corn rhizosphere microbial communities from Kellogg Biological Station, Michigan, USA - KBS C7.1-3L metaG | ecosystem: Host-associated > Plants > Roots > Rhizosphere ...
GAGATAGCCGGATGGAACCAAGGCCAGGATACCATCAAAGGATTGAACTCTGGTCTCCGATCTATGGCGGCTATTGCTAAGTCTGAAGGCAAAGACCCAGACGCTTATGTCCTCAACCAGCTGGTCCAACGTGGCTTCGATCCCACCGCCGGTAAACGCCCCGTCGGTGACATTGTCAATATGCTAGGCGAAGCAGTTAAGCAGTCTCGTGATGTTCCCATTTCAGCTAAGCCTTCTACTAAAGGGGAGATAACTGATAAAGCCCTCCCCTATAATGAAGAGAACGCCCCCAGTAGTGGCGTATTGCCACAGAGAGCCTCACTGAGCGATTGGTTGAGGCAGCCCACTGGGGTAGTAGCCCAGAACAAGCAAAACGCACCAGTGGTCAATTCTAGGGCTCCTAGAGGTATTCCACGTAAGAGCATTAATCTGAGTGATGATGGACCGATCATGGGCATTCAGACCACTGATATCCCAGCTGGTGTAGACCCCAGGCAAATGATTCGAGCTTTAGGAAATCGTTAATGCCCATCGGCACTTCAGATGGTCAACAGTTTGAAGATGAGTTCAACCTTGCGTTGAATCGACCTATCACGGCTGAAAATAGTGTTGCGACAGCAGCACCTAAAGATACTTCTACACCAGAGACTAGTATTGATTATGCTGGTGCAACCGGTGCTCTGCTGAAGAAGTCTGCCGAATTAGCAGAACCATTTACCAATCCAATTGGTAATGCAATCCAGAAAGCACCTGAAGTAGCTAATCAATTAATCAATGCCTTTACACTACCGGGGGATGTAGTCGGTGGTAAAGTAGATCCGATGTCTGATGAAGGTATTGGCAGAGCTGCCGATTTAGCTGGTGTCCTGGTCATGGGCCCTGCACCACTGGCAGGTAAGATAGCTGACGGTACTTTAGGTTCCTTTGCTGGCGCTTCTTCTAAAACGGCTGACACTAAAGCTTTGGAAGCAGCCATGGTATTAGACCGTAAGGGTTATCCCAGTTCTGAAATCTATGACAAGACTGGATGGTTTCAAGGCTTGGATAAGAAGTGGCGCTATGAGATTCCCGATCACGAAGCACAGTTCACAGAGAACTTTGCTGATAGTGCAGCTAAGAGTATCGGTGATAAAGAACATTTCGATGGAATGTATTTAGATGAAGCAATTAAACATCCTGAATTATTCAGAGCTTATCCTGAATTAAAGAACGTAGAACTTCAAATTGATAATAGTTTAAAATCTTTAGGCGCTTATTTACACGGAGTTCCAACTAACGTTTTTGAACGTGCAATGGGTGCAAAAGATCTTCCAGATACAAAGCAGATTATTGCTATTAATATGGATAAGATTTTAGATAATCCTTCGATTCATCCGCTGGAAGTTGTAATGCACGAAGTACAACATGCAATTCAGAGACAAGAAGGTTTCTATACAGGTTCTTCTCCAACAGCGTCTTTAGAATCCGCTTTAAACTTCCTCTCTAACAGAATTTTTCGAAAGGGGGCAACAGATGAAGAAGTGGCACGTCTATCAAATCTACAGGATGTAATCAGTCAAGATCCTAAAACATCTACGGGTAATCCAATTTCTAGAGTACTCTATAACAGAGATCCCGGTGAGATAGAAGCTAGAGCAGTTGGTGCTAGAGCTACACAACCTAGAGCCAGAGAGATGAGACCCCTAGAGAGTATCAAATATGAAGCAGATCCTCTGATCATTCCTGGTAAAGAAACCGCTGCCAATGCAGAGAGTAATGTAATCAATCATCCTAATATGGGTGCTGCTAATCAAAATATAGACTTTTCTAAGATGTCTATGAAAGAATTACAGGATGCCCACATCAATGCAAAGATGGATTATGATCACATGCTCTATACAAATGAGACGACACCATCTTATAGAGATAAACCGTATCCGCCTGAACGTGTACAAGCTGCTAAGGGTAAAATGGATTTCCTCTATGAAGCACGTCAGAATAAATTAAATGAAGGTGTGGATGAATACATGGATAAAGCATGGGAACATCTTCACAAAATAAATAAAGATGCAGCGAAAGACGCGTTAAAAAAGAAGTTAAAACTAATTATAAATCCAGACAAATAAACTTCATTTAGAATTTTAGGCACAAAAATACCCCGGCCCTCGTAAGAGGAACCGGGGTATCTTCGTTTCTAGTTGGTGGGTCTACCTACCGCCTACACCCACATCCGTCCGGGCGGCTAGATCAACTAGGTATTGGGACGTTCAAACAAGGTTACAGGAGTAACCGAGAACACACAATATGGAGGTTGGCTGTTTAAACCAAATGTCTCCATATCGGATGGACTATTGGGATCGTAGTATTCTGTGGTGATCCCTAATTTCGGTATACCCAGAACAACCTTGATGCCTCTTCAGGCATAAGTCTTGGCCTTGAAAGCGTTCAGCGCCTCCAAACCCTTCTCGGGACCGAGCACGATGATCGTGTCCTTGACGTCCGCGGCATCCTTCGAGATCAGCTTCAAGGCAGCCTCGTAGCCTTCCTCGTTGCGAGGATTCTTGGGATCCTCGAGCTTCAGGTATTCGAAGATCGAACACCACTGCGAGAGCTTCTGGTCATCCTTGCGGTCACCATTCACTTGGAACCAGCCATTCTCCAACGCCGCCTTCAGGTCCCCAACCGTCTTGATCTTGGGACCATTGAGGTTGAAGGTATAGACAGCATTGGTCTGCTGGATGTCGATGGCCTGATTGAGCGAACGGATCAGGTAATCCTTCTGCTCCTGGGCTTCGGTACGCGTTTCGGTGCAGTTCATAGCACATTCCTTTTCTTGTTTCGCTGTACAGATTGCCTGTTTGAACATGGATAAACTGGCTGGCACCTGTGCAGGGGTTGCGTTCTTACAACCGAAGATATTATCGGGTTTAAATGTGGCAAAACTATGTCTGTGACTTGCCTCACAACTCGTAGTTGTTTTCGCGGGAACGCAATCACTTAAAATATTCATCTGACTTTCCATATAGCTCAATCTTATTGTTTCTTGGCAGCTAGAGCTCTGTTTATCAAACCACCTTCGCCACATTGAGAAATCCTTCTCTGTATAACCCTGTGATTTATGATAGCTCCAAATGTATCGGAGTTGTTGACGTTCAGTTAACTTCATAACTATCTCCAAAGGAAAAGAGCGGGTACGCTGTCGGGACATGGCACCCGCTCTTCCTGCTGTACGTTATTTCAAGGGAACGTACTTAGTCTTCGGTGCCGACGGAGTCTTCCGACTGCACCAGGATCACGTCGACCGGCTCACCGGTCTCCGGATTACGCCGAAGCTCTTCCGGGAGGTCGAGCTGCTGGGCCTCAATGGCCTCAACGGTGTTGATCTCTGCGTTCATTTTCTTCTTCCTTTCTTGGGTTCAAAAGAACCAAATTTTATTACTTCATCAATAGATGGTTAATGACGGGGTGGTTGACGAATTCGGTTCGCGTGACGACTAACCACGCGAGTTGGGACACGCGATAGTGAACCTCGCCTGTGGAACCCGACATGGTCAAGCTCCATTCCGTCACCTTTACGTACGCGGCCAGCGCGTTCCGCCTTAGTACGTGCTTTGTTTCGTGCTTCTCTTCGTTTAACTTGACCGGGACTGGCTTCATAAGCAGTCTCCTTTGAGTAGTTGCGATCAGTTCTCTTCTTGTGGTTTGCGGGCCATCTCGGCATTTAACCTTTCGCCGGACTGGTCTACCGACTTACTAACCTCCTTAAGTTTTAATTTTACCGTTACCATCTCCGTTGGGAGAAGGGACGGGATATCTATTTCAATTACTTCTCTACGCGACATTCCGCGCATAGCGTACAAGTGACTCTCAACTAAGTCCAAGATGGTCTGTCGCGTCAATTGAACTTCGCGCCACTTGTTGGAGTTCATCGGAAGTTTCCTTCTCTCTGATGAATTCTTTAACCCGAATTTTACGGGGCTTACGTTCTTCATATTCTTTCTTCAGCGCTAATCGTTCAGCGCGATTGTGTGGATGATGTTTCTTCTTCATTTCTTACCACAATAGGGACAACCTATGGGGTCTCCTAACTTCCAGGAATACCATATCCGGCAGCCTTTACATTCAATTAAGATATAACCGTCAGACATCGCAAGGCTTTATCCCCGGTAACTGTATGAACTTCTGTTCAACTAAGTATTCCAATACTTCAGCTTCCGTAAAATCATTCAGTTCAAGTATTTCCTCTAGAGAGTAGGTCTCTAGATAACGCTCGTAGTCAGTCAGGGTACTAACAATCCTAACACTAGACAGACACAGAACATGATTGCAAAACCCCAGAATAATCCGTTCCACCAACCATCGTCATATGCTTTTATTTCCATTACTTTCTCTCCACCGTGTCACCACACATGGGACACTTACCACTCCTCAGTTCCCATTTATACCAAATGAAATGACAACCGAGACATCTGTAGATTGTTTCACTAATTGACATTCTAGAAACCCTCTAACCATTCCTGTGGAATTACTCCCCAGGCATACTTGAAACCGTGCTTAATGGACCACTTCTCATACTTAGCAGAGTAGCGGTAGAACACCATCCGGATATCTAGTTCGGGGTGTTGTCGTTTGACGGCAACCATTTTCCGTTTAGCTTCAGGACGAAAATGTCCCTTAGCTTCAATGTAGATCTTACCACTAGATGTGGTAATAACATAATCTGGTATGTAATGACCTGCCAGGACATAGGGGATCTTCTCACTTTCGTAGGAGAACTTAACTTTAGCCCGCTTCAGTTGAGCGGCTATCTTGGTCTCGAATTTGTTTCTTAATTTCTTCAACTTCTAGTTCTAAATTCTTGAGTAGTTTCTCTACTGCCTTGGCTTTTCCCAGAGCAATCATAGCTAACTGCTTACCTTCAACCACCATAAACTATTCCTTGGTTTTCTTACCCCACACGGTATCGAGATGTTTGACTACATCTTCCATATCTTTGTGGTACAAGGTGTGATCCTTGGAGTGTTCCCAAGCAGAACCGGTAATAAAGCCGTTCGCAATTCTTTGAATTGTAATTCTATCAACCATTATAAACTATCCGTCCTAACTTATCAACTTCTGTAGCATCCCTGGGTCTCTTCATCACTTGGGTGAAGTAGACTGGCCCCCTAGCGTATATGAAGGTACGAATGTTGGGGTAACAGCAGAATTTGTAGGGGCTATAGTTAGCCGGGTAAGCCAAGATATAGTTGCCTGACTTTCCTTCAGGGACGACTCGACAAGTACAAGTCGGTGGCTTATCGAACGCAACGATTTCTTTATAGCGTTTAACTCTATCTTTAATGAAGTCTGCTCGGAGCTTGTGTTCATAACACGTCATATGTCCTAGTTCTTTGTGGATTGCAAGTATATAACCACGATCCTTTACCGTAACAAGTGGATCATCAGCAGAGCCCAACAGATATGCGTCAAGTTGGCTGAGATAACCCCAATCATCCAGACCTTCCACCGCCTTAGACTTCCACTTCTCAAAGCCACGACCGTTAACGGATTTAACATCAACAATGCAACCGTCAATGACACAGTCACGGTGTCCCAGGATGCCGTCAACAGAGACTTCATCTTGTTCTCCTGTGACTAGGTGTCCTGAAGCTCTAGCCATCATTATGGCTTGAGCCTCGATGATGTGTCCGAAGCTGTACTTGAACTGTGCCCATGGTGGCAGAGGTTCTGCCAATTCAGGATGGTGAACAGAATGCCACAAAGCGCAGGGGCACTGTGGCCCCATGCGCGAAAGACGCAAACCTCGCTTTTCAGCATTGGACTGGAATTGTTCCGCTAGACGTAAGCCTACTTCTGACCCAAATTGGGTACGGAGTTCCGATGACACCCAACCAGTTTGCGTCAATAGATATTGAATATCAGGTACTAGAGTATAAATAGATTTCATTTGCAATTGACGGGATTGAACTCAGAGGTCCGTGTACCCGTAGGTTAGTGGAAATACGGCCACAAGATCTTGGACCAAATCAGTCCGAAGAATGGGCCGGTGATCAGTTGCCAGAACAAGAGTTGGCCAAAGCCAAACTTCTTGGTGAAGAAGCTATCCGGCTGCTTGTTCTTATCTTCAGCCTTCTTCTTCTCCTGCTCTTCCTGTTCGATCAAGTCACGGACATCTGCCTCGTGTTCCTTGATGAAGTAGTAGAGGTCAACTAGGTTGTTAGTCGTCGCCCGAGGCTGACGCCGAAGGTGACGACGAATTACAGTCTTCTTGCTGGACATTGTCTGCCTCCTTCTTTTCTTCTTGTTGTTGTTCCTTGATGATCTCTTGTTTGATCACCCTAACATTAGCAGCCAATAAACCTTTTAAAGTGGCGTTTTCTTTTTCTAGTCGTTCGAATTCTTTACCCGTACGTTCAAAGTATTGAGAACCGGCTGCATAACCGTCATCATAACCAGCACAATAAAGTTGCGAACCTTCAGACATGTATGCCTGGTGTTCCTTCTCCTCCCAGAAGGGGTTATATTCTAATCTAACTCCGTACATTGTTCCCATTGTTTTCTCCAGACATCGTGAGGAAGGTCGCTGGACCACAAGTCTTCCCGCTTGGCGGGCTTAAGGCCACTGCGCTAACCTTCCTCACCGGATCGTCTCTTCTATCCTACCTAGGATCGTGCGTCTAACCTTCAGAGGGTTAGCTGGTAGCTATTTACACCGTAGGTAAGGTAAGAACCGAGACCACCTCGGTTAAGGAGGTTCCCACATTTGGGGCAGTATGCCCATGCGGAACATGCGGTTGGGGGTTGATACTGTGCTCATATCTGCCTCCGTAGTTGAGTTGCACTCAAGAGATCACATCCGCGTGATTTCATCACACAACTTACGCAGGTTAATGAGACCTGTTCGGGTTGTGCTCTATCTGCTTTTCACTATCCAGTCTTATGGAGATCGTTCCGGAACACAAGCCATTGGTCCTTGTATCACACACAATCGTGGTTCGCAACTGTCTCGTGCGAACACCAGCGGTGGTGGTTTATTAGACCGGCTACCCATGTGAGTGGAGCGGTTCAGCGTACTAGAAGTCCTGCTGTATTCGGCCATTGGGAGGATTATCCAGCCTCACTGCTATGACCTACTTCGTGAACACTTTGCCTCTGGTCAATTCAGCTACCAGTTTCGTAGACACGATGTTTACGGCATCGCGGTAGCCTACGAGGACTTTTGGTCTTGCCGTCGCGTTTTCCAATTTCGCCACATCTATTGGGATGAACGTACCGGGCGCATCCGCAGATGGAGGGACTCGAACCCTCATGTCTATTGCTGCCGGGTGGGTTCGAACCACTCAGTCGGCTGCGACAACGGTCAGCTTGTTGACACCAGATTGTGCGGGACCTTTTCAGGGGGCTCGTCTCTTCTGTGTGTCTGATGGGGAGCACCGTACCAACGGCCTGCCCCGGCAACCTCTGTGCCGTAGATGCTGAAGCAGTCAGCTCTGTCGAGAGTGTGCACCTCTTACTAGGCATTCACGCCTTGAAAGGACTCGAACCTTCCCTCTCTTCCGACATATCCCTGTTTCTAGTCATCCGTAGATGAAAGAATTCATAGGGTGGATCGGTGAATATGCTTACCGACTACATGGGGATCACATACCCATGCACTCTTGAAGCATCGAGACAGGAGACTCCGGTCTGACAGTTATCGGCTGCCACCGGTCTACGTACGTTGCTCTGTCTTCATTTCTGCATAGGTCTCCCAACGTGGGCTTGACACCTACGCTCTCTAGTTGCCCTACAGCCTTAGGAGCTGCGATCTACCAAGCATTCCCTGGATCTCAGCCAGCTATTACTCTCAACCGAGCCCCCTGTTGGTTCAACAAGCCTCTTTGTCTGAGGCCACCGTAGGAGATCAGTCTGGCACTGTTGATTTACCGGTCCCTCCGGGGACCATCGGCTAGCGGGTAGATTTCTAACTTGCCCACGGATACGGTTAGTTCCGTTTGTAACGTCAGTCTAAATCCTGATGACGGGGCCAGACAGGTTTAATACAGTACGTGGTGGGTTTCATCAACCCTGGGTACTGCACTCCTAGCTCTACCTTTGGACAGGAGCGGAGGAGACGGAGAGAGTACGCTACTCCTCTAGCACCAACCACTGGCGAGTAGACAGCTCGCCTGCCGCAATCGATGCTCGGCGTCAGCACTGGAACTACTGACTGCGATTTTACTCCGTGGTCTGGGAACAAGAAAACCGGCAGGGATCCCCTACCGGTCTTCTTACGTCCACTATGACCTAATGTTATCGCATACAGAAAGTTACAATATTACCAAAGTTATGGCAGTTCATTAATCCATAAGTTAATAGACAACCAACCGCACCACCAACTACAAACCAGAATAGATTATTCATCATAGATCCTCAATTGTAAGTGAACGTTCCCGAGCTTCCCAACCTGCATTAAATACTAACTGAATATCTCCCGGTTCAAACATACCAGGAATAAATAGTTTACTCGCACGCCACTCTTTAAATGCAGCGTCCCGCTTCTCATCCATCAGAACATATCCTCTGCTGCTGAGCGTTCCTTCTCAAACCCTTCCTTGGCTTTAACTTCGTGAGGGAAGTCATCCTTCACAGGTTCATAGGGAACTAAGTTATCGATACGGGAAGATACCCATCGCATTGCTTTGGCTTTACCACCACCGGGTGTTCCGTGGGAATACACTTCAACTTTAGTCGTAACATCACTTCCATTTCCAACTGCCACTCCGCGTACAGGGTGTCCGTCTTTATCAATGACCTCTGGAGGCGTAAGCGCGACAATCTTAACTCCCGCTCCAGGAGTTCGTCGATTAAGCGATGAAGCTCGTCCAATTGAGATAAAATATCCATCATCATCTTTCTTCAGGACATTCTTCACGCCTTCGGCTTGAAGTTCTCTGATCTTCTCTAGGGACTCGTTATCTGGATAGATTACGTGGGACCACTTACCCCAGTCGTTCAACTGCTCTGGGCGAAACCACTTAACCTTACCACGAAAGAATACATATTCGTTAGCCAATGTTAACCTCTTTTACTTCCTCAACCTCAATGCCAAAGGCATCGGTATAATTATCTCGAACATACTCCAGAGCTAAAATCTCTGCGTGTTCCTTGTCATCTGCCATCAGCGTAGCAGTTCCCCACTCTTGAATTTTATAACTAAAATCTACTTCATAGTTAGGCATTCGTAACTCCTAATGTATCTCATACCAATTAAGTCCCACGTGACCGTCACCGGCTAGTGGACATTTCAATTTATATTCTTCACCAACCGCTGTAATCATACGACAGAATATATCTCTAACGTACTCCGCCTTACGTACATCGTTGGATACTTCAAATATTACTTCGTCATGTACTACGTTAACTAAGATGGCATCTAACTCCTCTTCTAATATCTTGTCAAGTGTCTTTATTACGCTTCGTTTAACAACGATGGCTTCACCATTCTGAAGGTACCCAGACATACAGAGATGACGTCTTGATCCTTCGGTTTCTCCTGGTATTCGAACTGGACGACCGTCCACGCCGATGAAGTATCCCTTCTTCGCGTCTTTAGGTATAACTTCTTGCTTAAGATAAGCAAACCCGGTGTATCGCTCAAGTAGGCGATCAAGAGCACTTTGGGCTTGCGTGTTATCGCACCCCAATATCTCAGCAAGCTTTCCAATTCCAGCCCCAAGGACGAGAGCGTAGATGAACCTCTTGGCCGCTTGTCGCGTACGACACACACTACCAAGAACTCTCTGGTTAAGCGAATGCGGATCTGTCTTGTTGTCCTTGCGACCTTTGACGAGGGCATCGGTAAACTCCGCATCGTTGATGTAATGAGCAAAGATACGTAGTTGAATTCCTTCAGCATCAACCCCGACAAGGAGACGGTTCTTCGGAGCACACCACAAAGAACGCATCTCCTTGCCGAGGAGCTTTACCGAGCCATCCTCTCTAAACTCATTCGGGATGTTCGCGGTATTAGGCTGCTGATGGGCCATCCGGTGCGTCCAAGCACCGATACCCATGAATTTTCCATGAATACGGCCATCATCTTGAACTAAGCCGAGCCATTCCTCTAGGGAACGGCGACGACTTTCCAAGAGTATTCTTTTCGCTAGGAGCTTAGCTGCGGGGGGAGCAGACTTTGGGAGAGTGGCTAGGTTTTGTTCGTTGATCTTCCAACCATACTTCTCCAGCCTCCTCAGATCAGTATAGAGAAGTTGTTCTCCTACGCCAAGCGTACTTTGACCTCTAGATTGCCTCTTGAGCTGGTTTAGCTCCCGAAGCTTCTCTACGTGGGTCTTCGTTTTATCAATTGGACGCCAACCTGCTTCGTGTAATACTTCAATTAATTGTTTGTGTGAGCTTGGATTAAATTCTTCTTGGCGCGTAAGTTGATATTCCTTACCAATCTCATATAAGTGGATTTGGCTATGCAACCGTCTTGGTACAGATGTTTTAGAAATGGTGCCGTGAAGAGTAGCTCTCGGTACGAAAGTTCGCTCCACAACGCATCGCGGTGGGAATGCATCTAAGATATCCTTGTCTAATGTATCTAATTCTTCGGAAACTTTTTCAAGGAGCTTTGTAGCTTTTCGACTGTTGAAAGCAAAACCATTAGCCGTAAGTTGATTGCCAATAAGCTGAAAGTCGTGCTCAAGACGAACAGCATTGTCATAGTTTGGATTATTAATGAAGCGTCTATATTTGTCATAGATTTTATGTGTTATCTCCACATCCCTAATACAGTAGTCTTCAAGTTCTTGACTGTATCGCTTAAAGTCTGAAAAGCTAATCTTCGATAATCCAAATTCCTCGCCATAATTCTCCACAGAATGACCTTTGCGGGAATAGTCGACCATTTTAGAAATGACGAGAGTATCAATAAAGGCAGTAATATCGGTAACAGTAAAACCCAGAAGAGAGTGAAGCACAGGGTAATCATACCCAAGAATATTGTGCCCAATCCAAAGGTGAACGCCTTTAGCAAATTCAAAGAAATCCTGTCGTCCGCTGCCCAACTCGGTCTCTGTGACATTTCTAAATACCTTGAGTATACCGGTGTCTATGTCCTTACAGACGATACACCAGATCTTAGTGGGATTGACTAAAGAATTAGCCTCTATGTCAATTACTACGCGCAATGAATAACCTTTGTTTCTATACCAGCTTTCTGTGCCTGTTCTACCATATTCTTGGTACCACGGCTATCTGGATACATGAAAGCAATAACTAAATCTGGTTTTCCTTCAGATAACATAAGCTTGTTTCGAATAGGACCCGCAGCTTTTCCGTGCTCCTTCCACTTAGCAGGGAAAGCTCGGACATCGATGCTGTGTCTCTGAGCGTATTGTCCAGCCAGAGTATCAGCTCCTCGCGCTGCTCCGTGGATAATGGTACTGAACTCTTCACGTTCTTCTCTCAATTCTGTTAAGACAGAAGACATCAAATTAATATCATTAAAGTGTCTACTACCACAAACTAATACTCTCAAATTGATTTTCCCTTAATGACCATCCACTTATCCTGTTTACCCATACGAATAAAACCAAATGGTAGATGGATTTCTATATTCGGTGCCAAGGGATAAATGTTAATCCCTAGAGACCAATGCCACCAGTCAATGAACCAGTAATAACAAACCCAGCCTTCTTTCTTAAACAGACCGAAGGCTTGTTTCTGTAATCTTACACCCACTGTTTTAATTCTTTCTTATATAAATCTCTATAAGCTGTAATAGCTAGCTTATACTTTTCCGGGTTACGGTTCAAGCAATCTTTTGTACTCTCCCGTAGTTGACGCATAAAATACCAACTATCTGCATCAATGGGACCAATAACGTTATTCAACATATAACTCCTTTATTAGATTATTCTTACTACAGAATACATGATTATGACACCAGAACCACTCTGATGTATCTTTAATACCTTGTCTATGGTTCCTCCGTAGGAGAGAGACAGAAGGTACAGATTTAGCCATTAGAGTATACTCATAGAGATAATAATAGTTACTACTTAAGAAAGTAGTACCAGTAACCATTGGTGTTAACCAGTCCGTAGGACCTTCTTTTTGACCTGTGAT
>Ga0070683_100003986_pt1 | contig 12091 bp, 10 predicted proteins | sample KBSC713LmetaG_FD_64662 | JGI IMG/M metagenome (GOLD analysis project Ga0070683, IMG submission 64662) | Corn rhizosphere microbial communities from Kellogg Biological Station, Michigan, USA - KBS C7.1-3L metaG | ecosystem: Host-associated > Plants > Roots > Rhizosphere ...
CCGACCACGAGTCCTTCGTCCAGGCGGAGCCGCCGACTGGGCGCGTGATCGTCATCGCACCCACGCGCGCGGCATGCGAGACGATCGAGCTCGCGGTGCAGCTCCACATCGACACGTATCTCGAGACGCACCACGGTGCGCGCGTGCGCGAGCTGGCGCGCAGCGGCCGAGGCTTCGGCATCGTCGCGGGCACTGGCACCGGCAAGACGCTCGCGATTCGTCCGATCGCTGAAGAGATCCTTGGCACCGCCGAGTTGAAGGTCGGCGTCGTGAATCGCGAGCGTGAAGCGACGCCGGAAACGCCGACGTGGAATGTCATCATCGTCACGACCGGCATCGCGCGCCGATGGTTCGAGGAAGGCGACATCCTGAAGACGGACACGATCGTCGTCGACGAGATTCATCAGACATCCGCGGAGCTCGAGCTCTGCCTGGCGCTCGGCAAACGTGCCGGCTGCCGGTTCGTGTGGTTGTCGGCGACGGTGAATCCCGCCTTCTACGCGAAGTATCTCGACTCCGCGGACGTGTTAGAAGTTTATGATTTCGATCCACACAAGGCGGCGCAGGTGCGCGTCGTCCGCAAGAAGCCGCTCGAGTTTCTCGACGAGGGGTTTCTCCGCCAGCTCGTCAAGCAGAAGCGCGGCGTCGCGCTCTTCGTGCCGACGCGTCGCGGCGTCGAAGACGCGGCCGAGCATGTGCGCCGATTCGCGCCGCGCGTGAACACCGCGTTCTATCATGGCGGCGAGCCCATTCGCATCATCCGGCCGTTTCTCGAAGGCGGAGAGCAGAAGCCGTACTTCCTCGCGATGACGGCGGCGGGGCAGAGCGCATTGAACGTCCGCGGACTCGACACTGTCGTGATCGATGACGTGAAGTTCTTCAACGTCATCGACAAGGGACGCAACGTGCTCACGCAGGAGCACCTCGGCGCGAACGAGATCCTGCAGATGGCCGGGCGGGTGCATGGCCGCGTCGAAGGCGGGCGTGTGTTCATTCTCTCGGATCGCGACATTCAATTCAACGCGCTGCAGCCGACGGAGCCGGAGTTCCAACTGGCCGGCGATTCGGAACGCGTCGCAATTACCTGCGCGGCGCTGGGCGTGCGCGCGGACGAGCTCGACCTCCCGGTCCCGCTCGATCGGACCGCGTACCGTGCCGCGCTCGCGCTGCTCGAGGAGCGCGGCATCGTCGAGCGCGGACGGTTGACCGGATACGGCAAGGCCGTCGAGGCAATGCCGGTCGAGCGCGCGTGGGCCGAGCTGTTAGTGAACGCTAATGACGAGCTTCTGCCCTATCTCGCCGTGATGAGCTCCGTCGAGTCGCTGCATCGCATGACGCGCGAGGAGCGCGACCTCGACGGCATCATCGTTCCCGGGAGCGATCATCTCACGGCGTACAATCTCTATGCGGAAGCCTATCAGTACGCCGGCCGCATGGGCACCGTGTACGGTCTGCCGCGTCACGTGTTCGACGAGGAGCGCATCGAGCGCTGGGCCGAGCGCCGTGGCGCGCTGGTGAAGGCGATCGAGGATGCCGCGCTCGGCATGGCGAGTGTGTATCGCGCGACGGGATTGCCGCTGCCGGCGACGATGTCGAATGCCGGCGAGGACACGTTGCGCGCGTTCCAACTGCTGCTCGCGCAGTTCATGCCGTTCACGCTCGTGATCGACGAGCAGACGGCGTCGGGTGATGAGGCGCGTGTCTCGAAGACCAGCGTGTGCGGCAGTTGGGGGCCGATCACCGGCGGGCTGCGCTACTTCGCCGACAAGTTCGGCAATCCACGTGCGTCGATCGAAGGCACGCAGGTGCCGTATGATCTGCTCCGACCCTACGCGACGGTCACGGAAGGGGAGTTGATCTACAACCCGGACAGCAAGCGCGCGCCACTCGTGCTGCGTCGTCGTGTGCAGTATCACGGGTTCGAGCTCGAGCGCGAGATCGAGCCGGTCGAGGAGTTTCCGCCGGAGCTCGCGAGCCGCGCGCGCCGTGTGCTCGCGGAAGCCCTCGCTCGCGGCGAAGCGCGCCATCCCGGCGCTCGTCGCAACCAGGACGCGATCGATGCGATTCGCGAGACCTATCGTCGCTCGGGTGGGCGGACTCCGCGTTTCGGCTTTCAGGAGCTGGCCGCGGCGTACGAGCAGCAACTCGCGAAGGTTCAGTCGGTATCAGAGTTTCGTCATACGCCGGTGTTCGTGGACGCCGACGCGATCGTGGCGGCGGAGGTTCGCGAGCGCTATGCATCGCTGCCGTCGACGACGAGCGTCCGCGGGCGCGAAGTCGCGATCCACTACGACGTCGAGGAGACGCCGAGTGGCAACATCGGCGTCGCGCGACTGCGATTGCCGGAAAAGCTCGCGCGCAATCTCGCGCCGGAGGAGTTGCCGACGCTCGATCGGCCGTTGCGCTTCATCGTGACGCGCGGCGCGCGCGGTGCAGCGCGCGCAAACACGCTCGAGGCGTTGCAGGAGGAGCTCGATCGGCCGTTCACGGACAAGGAGATCGCCGATCTCGAACGAGCGCACGAGGAACGCAAGCGTGAGCGGCACGACCGGAAGCGCGAGCGTCGTGTGCGCGACTCGGGCGATGCGCTCAAGGAACATCGCGAGCTCACCGAAGAGGGAGCCGATGGCCGACGCGGCCGACCGCGCGGACGGTTTCGTCCGCCGGGATCTCGCCCTGGCGGCCGGCGTCGCCGACGAGGGCGATGACGCGATGACGCGATGAGAGGATGTTACGCCGTGTCGTCCTCGACCTGCATGACGAAGGTTTCCGTCTTTACCGGCTCGAAGCCGCGCGCGCGATAGTTGGGCAGCGCCATCGGCGAATCGAGTGTGCAGGTGTGCAGCCAGACGCGCGTGGGTGCGAGCGCCCACGCTTCCTGCGCCGCCCGCGTCAGCAACGCTTTCCCGAGTCCGCGCCCAATGAACGCGGGAACGAGACCGAAGTACGCAATCTCCACTGAGCCGTCGTCGCGACGCTCCAGCTCGAAGAATCCCGCCGACGCATGATCGACGAGACATTCCCAGACTGTGATGTCAGGCGATACAAGATGCGATGCGAGCCGCTCGTCGCTCCAGGCGTTGCGATCATACCAGTGCCAGCGCTCGCCGACGGCGCGATACAAGCGTCGATAGTCTTCGACGGTGATCCCATCGCGACGGACGATGCGAGCCTGTCGATCATCGAGCGGCGTCGGACGGAGCTGCTCGAGTGAGCGCAGCTCGAGGTACGTGCGAACGACCTCGATGACCGGGCTCAATGCGCCTTGAGCTTCTCCCGATGGCGCGCCGCTTTCGCGCGATTGCCGCAGGTCGCCATGTCGCACCACCGCCGGCGGCCATTCTTCGTGTTGTCGAAGAACACGCGCTGGCAGCGCGGATCGGCGCAGCGACGCACGCGTCCGAGCTCGCCGAGGATGAGTGCGTCCGCCGCGGATTCGACGACGGGGATGACGAGACCGGCGAACGCGTCCCCCACCGGGACGAAGGAGCGAATGAATGAGCCGTCCGCGCGTACATCGACGCGGCGCGTGCCCGCGCTCCGTCCGAGCACGCGATTGATCTCCGCGAGTCCCTCGCTGCGCACGCGCTCACTCGCGGGTCCACGCTCCGCGAGCGAGCGCAATGCCGCGCGCACTCGGCGCGCGTCGACGAGTGCGGCCGCTGCGCCCGCGGGCTGTTGCTGCGCGCGCCGGCGAATTCCACCAGCGCGTTCGACGTCGAGAATCGCCGCGGCCTCGAGCCACCGGACCATCGTCTCGAAGTCGCGCAATGCGTCGAAGCGACGCACACCATACTCACAGTTCACGAAGTCCAGCCATAGTCGTTCGCCGACGAAGATGAAGGGCGAACGTTCGCTCGTCGTGCGCATCGGGACATATGCGGCGACGGAAACGGAATCGGAGATGGGAGTGATCGTGAGCATCGATGGCAGCGAGGGTCAGCAAGCATACGCCGTTGCACGGCGCACAGCAAGCGAGGGCGAGCGCGGAGTTATGCAGTAACCATCAACTGTGTGACCACTAACTTCCCGACGAGTGAATCGGTACATTGGGCCCGCTCCGCGGGCGACTTTATCACAGAACGCTACTTATTCATGGCCACGCTTTCCATGACGTCCACGCACGCATCGCTCGCCGTGATGCGACACATCGTCGTGGGCTCGACGAATCCCGTGAAGGTCGGCGCCGCGCAACACGTTCTCGCCACTGTCGCACCACTCGCGCGCATCGAGAGCATTCCCGTGTCATCTACCGTCGCCGATCAACCATACGGCGACGACGAGACGATTCGCGGTGCGCTGGCGCGAGCGCATGCGGCGCGTGATGCGCGCGACGCCGATCTTGGCGTCGGCATCGAAGGCGGTGTCGTCGACGAGCGAGATGGTACGATGCGAACATGCGCGTGGGCCGCGATCGTCGACCGCGCGGGGCGATCAGGCGTCGGCGGCTCGCTCGCGCTCACACTTCCGCCGCGCGTTGCGGCGCTCGTGCGCAGCGGATTGGAGCTCGGTCATGCGATGGATCGCATCGCGGGCGAGCATGACACGAAGCGCGGCAAAGGTGCGGTCGGAATTCTCACAGCCGGAATCGTGGATCGACAGCGCGCGTATGAAGTGCTCGTCAGCTATGCGCTCGCGCGCTTTCTCACGCCCGATCTGTACGACGAGTAGCGCCGCACGAGCTCACGATTCCGCGCGCGGCGTCAGCGCATCTTCGCGATAGACGATCCAGCCGCGCTGTTCCTCGACGACGAGCTCGATCTCGGTGCCGAACGGAATCGTCAGATTCGGATTCTCGTGGCCCGCGGGAAAATCCATCAACACCGGTACGTCGAGATCCGAGATGAGGTCGAGCAGAAAATCCTCGAACTCGTCTTCCTCGGAGCGGTCGAGCGAGAGCTGGCCGAAGATGATGCCGGCGACGTTATCGAGCAGTCCCGCCGCACGCATGTGCACCAGCCGCTCGTCGACGAACGACATCGGATCGCGCGTCTCCTCGATGAAGAGGATCGCGCCATCGAGGTCGATCTGATACGACGTGCCGATCGTCTGCTGCACGAGTGAAAGGTTGCCACCCATGAGTCGACCCGCCGCGCGTCCGGGAACGACGCCGCGCGACAACTCGCGCCCGATGCGGTTGACCGGACATGGCGTGGTGAGCGCCGTGATGAGCGACGCCATCGTCGGGTCGCGCGAGCTCGGAATGAGATCGTCGACGGTGGGCCCGTGAAAGCTCCGCAGGTTCGCGCGCTTCATCAGCCACAGATGGAGCGCGGTGATGTCGGAGTATCCCACGAGAATCTTCGGATTGTTCCGGAAGATCGATTCCTCGAGATGCGGCAGCAGTCGCACCGCACCGTAGCCGCCGGTGCTCGCGATGATGGCCTTCACCTTGGGATCGAGCCACACGCCCATGAGATTCTCGGCGCGGCGCTCGTCTTCCGCGCGCGAGTAGCGCGTGGGTGTCGCGATCTCGCTGTGCACATGCACGACGAAGCCGGCGCGCTCGAGCGCGCGGACGCCGCGTTGCAGCCAGCCGAGCTTGGGGGCGTAGGACGGGGAGACGACGCCGATGGTGTCTCCCTTGGCGATGGCCGGCGGGCGCAGCAGCGCCTGACGTTGGGCACCCGTGCGCGATTGATCGTCGGTCATGGTCGCATCCTATGAGCGCAGGGCTAGATTTACAACTGAACCAGTCGTCATCCCGGGGAGCGAAGCGACGAGGATCTCCTTTGCGTTCCTTTTGGCAGGCCACTGGCCAAGGATGCTCGATCCTTCGCTCCGCTCAGGATGATACGCATGACCCCACCGGCCGACCCCTCGACATACTTTCGCAAAGGATTCGGGCTCAAGTCCGAGGTCAAGGACGAGCTCGCGGCGGCATATGACGGCGGGGTCGTCGACTATCTGCGCTCGAACGACTACGCGCTCACGGTCGAGGACGTCACCATCCGGCTCGCACGCGAGTTCGGCTTCTGCTACGGCGTCGAGCGCGCCGTCGAGTACGCCTATCAGACGCGTCGCAAGTTTCCGGACCGCCGCATCTATCTCGTTGGCGAGATCATTCACAACCCGCACGTGAACGACCGGCTCCAGCAGATGGGAATCGAGATTCTCGCCCACCCGGATCCGACCGGCGCGTTCGACTTCGGCAACATCACGCAGGAGGACGTCGTCATCATGCCCGCGTTCGGCGTGACGATCGACGACTTCTCGGCGCTGCGCGAGATCGGGTGTATCCTCGTTGACACGACGTGCGGGTCGGTGCTCAACGTCTGGAAGCGCGTCGAGTCGTATGCGCGCGATGGATTCACCGCGTTGATCCACGGCAAGTACTACCACGAGGAGACGCGCGCCACGGCCTCGCAGGTGCGGAAGTATCCCGACGGACACTATCTCATCGTGCGCAACATGGACGAAGCGCGCATCGTCTGCGAGTACATCGAGGGACGCATTGCCGCGGCCGAGTTGATGTCGACGTTCTCGCGGGCGGTATCTCCCGGCTTCGATCCCACGCAGCATCTGCGTCGGATCGGTGTTGCCAACCAGACGACGATGCTCGCGCGAGAATCGCTCGCGATCGCGGACGAAGTCGGTGCGGCGATCGCTCGTGCGCGTGGCGACGACGCGCGCGCCACGGACTTCCGCAGCTTCGACACCATCTGCAGTGCGACACAGGAGCGCCAGGACGCCGTCCGCGAGCTGCTCGATGACGGAATCGACGTGATGGTCGTGATCGGGGGCTTCAACTCGAGCAACACGATCTCGCTCGCGGCACTCTGCGCCGAGCGTGTGCCGACCTATCACATCGAGACGATGTCGGCGATCGATCCGGACGCGGGGACGATCCACTATCGCCTCGCGCAGATCCAGCATGCGGAAGCAGATGCGTCCAACTGGCTGCCGGCCGGCAAGGTGCGCGTTGGCATCACGGCCGGGGCGAGCACGCCGAACAACAAGATCGGCGACGTTGTGATCCGCGTGCTGGCGACGCGGGGACTGAGCGTGAATCTGTAGTCGTGGAGCACGACTCGTCGCGCTCTGATTCCGCCACTACTGGCTGCACTACCTTCCACGCATGTCCGACTTCACCCGCTACATCGCGCTCGGCGATTCCGTGTCGATCGATCTCTATCCCGCGTTGGACGCCGGCGAGATCGATCTGGCCGTCGCGCTCGAGCGCGTGGCGAGCGCCGGCCGCGTCGCACCGCTCGGGGCCGCGTCGCTGCTATACCAAAACTCTGAAGAACGCTGGCCGGAGGACGTCGGTGACGATCTCGTCTCGACCTTTCCTGGCATCGGTACCCAGAATCTCGCGTCGGACGGCGCGACCGTGGGCGAGGTGTTCGGCGAGCAGCTTCCCCAGGTCGAGGAGACGGACGAATCGGTCCTCGTCACGCTGACGATCGGCGGGAATGATCTGTTGAGTGCGTTCGGCAACAAACCGCGGCGCTCGCTGCTCGAGCGCATCGCGTCGGACGTGATGGAGGCATACGACTTCCTCGTCGACACGTTGCGTGGCCGGCTGCCGAACGGAACGATCGTGCTTTCGACGGTCTATGATCCGTCGGATCGCACCGCGCGAATTCCCGGTGTGTTCGATGATCTCGGACCGCTGCCCCTCGGCGTGCTCGACGCGCTCAATGCGCACATCCGCACGCTCGGGCGTGGAACGCCGAACGTTCTTCTCTCCGACATTTACGAGCGCTTCCTTGGACACGGCGTTTCGGTTCCGGACGAGGATCGCTGGTACTGGAAGCGATCGCTCATCGAGCCGAACGCGCGCGGCGCCAGCGAGGTGCGTCACGCGTGGCTCGACACGCTGCGGGCCGCCGGGCTATTCTGAGTCGTATGAAGCGTCCACACTCACTCATCGACGATCTCGAGGCCGCGGACTCGGAGTCCGCGGTTGCGATGGCCACACTCATCTCAGCGACCGGCAGCTCGTCGAAGAAGATCGGTGCGCGCATGCTCGTCGGGCGAAGCGGGCGACTGCTCGGCGGCGTGACCATTGGCGGCTGCGTGGACGCGCAGGTGATCGAGGCGGCCGACGCGCTGCTCGGGTCGGGCGATCGTCGGCTGCTCGCCATCTCACTCGACGACGACGAAGCGTGGGAGATCGGGCTCACGTGCGGCGGCACCGTCGAAGTCATGCTCGACCGCATCGCACCACGGAACGATGATGATCCGCTCGTCGCGGCGCATGCTGTGGTGCGTGACGTGCTCGCGCGCGATGAGAGCGCGGTGGTGGTCACGACGCTCGACGGTCCCGCCGCGGCGCTCGTCCTCACCGAGGACGGCGTGTGTCGCGGAACGCTCGGCAGCGACGAGAGCGATGTGATCGCCGCCGAGATCGCGAGTCAGGTTGCGCGCGAAGGCTCTCGCGTCGACACGATCGCCGGGCGTCGCTACTTCTTCGAGCGCCACGCGCCGCCGACGACGCTGGTCATCATTGGCGCCGGACAGATCGCGATGACGTTGACGAAGCTCGCGCGCGAGCTCGAGATGCGCAGCATCGTGATCGACGGGCGCGATCGCTATGCGACGGAAGAGCGCTTTCCGTCCGCCGACGAGATTCGCGTCGGCATGCCGTCAGAGATCGTGGCGTCCATCCCGGCGACCAGGCGAGTCGCCGTGGTGCTCGTCGCACACGACTACAAGTACGATGTGCCGGTGCTGCGTCACTACCTGCGCGCACCGGTGGGCTACATCGGGCTGCTCGGCAGCCGGAAGCGCGGCGCCGCGGTTCGCGATCTGCTGCGCGAGGAAGGCTTCACGGACGACGAGCTCGCGCGCGTGCATACGCCAATCGGACTCGAGATCGGCGGCAGGAGCTCGCCGGAGGTCGCGCTGTCGATTCTCGCCGAGATCGTGGCGGTGCGGAACGGCAAGCGGGCATGACGCTGTTTCGCGCGATCGTGCTCGAGCACTTTCGCCATCCGCGCAACCGCGGCGCGCTCGAATCACGAAATGCTGAAGCCGATGGTGCGAACCCGCTCTGCGGCGACCGCATTCGCGTGCAGTTGCGGATCGACGACGGCGTGGTGACCGACGCACGATTCACGGCGGACGCCTGCGCGCTGTGCATCGCGTCGGCGTCGCTGCTCACGGAACATGTGCGCGGCCTGCGCGTTTCCGAGCTGGAAACGATCACCGGCTCGACGATCAACGCGTGGCTGGAAGGCGATCCGCCCGCGGCCCGCCGGAAGTGTTCGCTGCTGCCGCTCGAGACGCTGCATCGCGCTGTCGCGTCGCGCGCGATCGAATGATCGTCGGGCTGCTGCTCGCTGCTGGTGGCGCGCGACGATTCGGATCGCAGAAGCTCGTGGCCCCGTTTCGCGGGCGCGCGCTCGTGCGTCACGCGGCGGAGACACTCGTACGCTCCACCGCGACGACCATCGTGGTGGTCGGCCGCGACGCGCAGATGGTGCGCGATGCCCTCGACGGCGTCGTGAATCGAATCGTCGAGAATCCCGACTGGGCGACCGGGATGGCGAGCTCGGTGCGCGTCGGCATCGACGCGGTTCCCCCCGATGCACGAGCCGTGCTGATCGCGCTGGGCGATCAACCAGGCGTGCCTCCTGACATCGGCCGCGCCGTAATCGCGGGCTGGCATGAAAGCGGAAAGCCGATCGTGGCACCGCGCTTTCGCGACGGACGCGGGCATCCGGTGCTCTTCGCGCGCGAGGTGTTCGACGAGCTGCGGTCTCTCGCCGGCGACGTCGGTGCCAGGAGTGTGATCGAGCGCATTCCCGAGCGTGTGGCGGAGGTCGTGATCGATGCCGAGATGCCGAGCGACGTCGATACGCCGGAGGATCTCGACAGGCTGGCGGCACCCTGACGCGACGCGCCGACGGACGATAGCTTCTGCCACGGTCGCATCGAACCTTCGTCACCGAACTGCTCGTTCTCGCTTTGGAGATCTCTCATGTCCCGACCGGATGCGCGGCGTGCCGCCGCGGCACTCGCGTCATCGCTCGTCTTCGGCAGCTCCGCGCTCGCGCAGCAGCAACAACAGCCGCCGCAGCGCCGCGTGCCCACCATGGCCGGTAGATCGCCGGTCTACGCCCCGAACGGCGTCGCCGCGACGAGCCAGCCGCTCGCGACCACGGCGGCGATCAACGTGCTCCAGCATGGCGGCAACGCAATCGATGCCGCCGTCACGGCCGCGGCGGTGCTCTCCGTCGTCGAACCGATGATGACCGGCATGGGCGGTGACATGTTCGCGATCGTCTGGAGCGCCAAAGAGAAGAAGCTCGTGGCGCTCAACGCGAGCGGACGCGCCGGCGCGCTCATGACGCGCGAAGAGTTCGCGAAGCGCGGGCAGACGCGGATTCCGCGAGGAGCCGAAACGGTGACCGTACCAGGCGCGCTCGCGGGTTGGGACGCACTCCTCAAGAAGTACGGCACATACACGCTTGCGCAGGCTGTCGACCCGGCGATTCACTACGCCGAGAACGGCTATCCCGTCACGCCGGTGATCTCGGGCGACTGGGCCGGCGCGAAGCACATTCTCGAGAACGACGAGGGGGCGCGTACGACATTCCTCATCGAGGGCGAGACACCGAAAGCAGGCGACTGGTTCCGCAACCCGGACTATGCGGCGACGCTGCGGCAGGTCGCGAAGGAGGGGCCGTCCGCGCTGTACGGCGGCACCATCGGTCAGAGGATCGTCGCGCGCGTCCAGCAGCTCGGCGGCTTCCTGACTCTCGACGACCTGAAGAAGAATCAGCCCACGTGGGTGACGCCGATCTCCACGATGTTCAAGGGCTATCGCGTCTGGGAGTTGCCGCCGAACAACCAGGGCATCGCCACGCTGGAGATGCTCCGCATTCTCGACGCATACGATCTCAAGGCGATGGGACAGAACTCGGCGCCTTATCTACATCATCTCATCGAAGCGAAGAAGCTGGCGTACGCCGATCTCGCACGGTACGTCGGCGATGCGGACCATCTCACGATCCCGCCGAGCCAGATGCTCTCCGATGCGTTCATCGCCGAGCGCCGCAGTCACATCGACGAGCACAAGGCGCAGACCCGGGTGAATCCGGGCCCGGAGCGGACCTCGAGCGAGACGATCTACCTCACGGTCGCCGACAAAGACGGCAACATGGTGTCGTTCATCAACAGCCTGTTCGATGAATTCGGCTCCGGCGTGGTGGTGCCCGGCACCGGCTTCGCGCTTCAGGATCGCGGCCTCGGCTTCACACTCGAGCCGGGGCTTCCGAATACCGTAGCGCCTGGGAAGCGTCCGTTCCACACGCTGATCCCAGGATTCATCACGCGGCCGGGGCCGACGAGTGCGCCCGATGGCACGGGGGACGAGCCCTACATGAGCTTCGGTTTGATGGGCGGCGCGATGCAGGCACAGGGACACGCGCAGTTTCTCATCAATCACCTGGTGTTCGGCATGAACATCCAGGAAGCGATGGACGCGGGCCGCTTCCGACATGAATCGGGCGCGCGTGTGATCGTCGAGCCCGTCATTGCCGACAGTGTGATTGCACAGCTCAGAGCGATGGGCCACGACGTGAGCATCGCGCGGCCATCGTCATTCGGCGGGAGCCAGGCGATCATCAAGCTCAAGCGTGGCTATGTCGCTGGCTCTGATCCGCGTAAGGACGGCCACGCCGCCGGCTATTGAGCCGCGGCCGGGTCGGGCGACGCTGAACCGCACGCGAGGGGCCGGAGCGCGCACCGCGCTTCGGCCTCTTTATCCGAGCGAACCCGAATTGACCGAGTTTCAGGAACGATCGGTGCAAGATATGGCCGGCATGTCGAGCTGTATGCGTATTCTCATCGGAGCAGCCGCCGGGGTGGCGGCGATGGCTGTACCATTTCGTCAATCGCGTGCGCAGACGCTTCGTGGGTCGCCCGCGAGCGTCGATCTGATGTACACGACGGCACATTCGCGCGATCTCGCGTTCCTTCAGGCGCGTGGCGACATCTACGAAGCGGCGGAAGACGGCGAGCTCAAGATGTTGTCGATCACGGATGACCTCGATCTCGAGCGCGTCGCGTATCCCTTCGTGCTGCCGGCGACCAAGCGATTCGCCGACTCGCTGGCCGCCGAGTACCACAAGGGATGCGG
>Ga0070683_100003990_pt1 | contig 12088 bp, 17 predicted proteins | sample KBSC713LmetaG_FD_64662 | JGI IMG/M metagenome (GOLD analysis project Ga0070683, IMG submission 64662) | Corn rhizosphere microbial communities from Kellogg Biological Station, Michigan, USA - KBS C7.1-3L metaG | ecosystem: Host-associated > Plants > Roots > Rhizosphere ...
TCTCGGCTACGAGACGGTGCTCCAGTTGCTGCTGCGGTTCTTCACCCACACTGACGAGACCGACGAGCAGCTCGGCGTCCTGTTCGGCGCGGCGATCCAGGCGATGACCGGAGTAGTCCGACCACTCGCGGTGGCGCTCACCCGGCTCCCCGTCGGCCCGGAGCATCCGGCCCGCACCGCCGGGTTCGGCTTCCAGATGTACTACGCCATGGGCAACCTGGTGCCCTGGCGGGAGCCGGCCTGGGCGTTGCTGCACGAGCGGATGTCGCTGCTGGTTGAGCACTGCACTGCAGCCGCCGACAAGCACGGACCGGTCGAGGCGATCCGTGAGGCGCACCAGCACGCGGCCGCGATCAGCACGGCGTTGGCCGCGCACGTTCCGGCGGACCTGCGAGCCCACTGAGCTGTCGTGCCCGACGGCGGCGCCCTGCCCCGGCGGTCGACATACGCGTCGACCACCCGCACCCGACCGGGCGCGCCACTGCCACCTGCCTGGATCGATGACGAAGGCGGCAACCGCCTCCCGATCAAAGATCTCGTCGCGCCCCGGCCGCGTCCTGCTGATCTCGGGCGAAGGACGGCCACACCTGCAGCGAGGCGGCCCGCCGGCTCGTCGCCGGGGCGCACGGCCCGCTCGACGCGGTGCAATTCGGCCATCTCGAGGGCGACCTCTACGATCCCCGCTGCACAGCGTCAACGTCGCCCTGATCCGGGCCGGCCTCGCCGACGGCGAGTTCCACACGACCATGCCGTTCTCACTCATCGGCCACATGCGCGTCATGGTCGGGGCGGCTCCGGTTCGACCGGGTGGCGGGGCAGCCGTGCCGCGCGGTATAGCAGCGCTCGGGCCTCCTCGCCTGGTTCGCCGAGCAGGTCCCCCGCGTCGAGCAAGACCTCCGGCGACTTGTATGCCCTGCTGATCAGGTAGTCGAGCGAGGCGACCACGTTGGGGTGTTCACGGCGCCGGAGTGATCGCACAACGATCCGCGCGTCCCTGGCGACGAGGCGCCGCAGATCGCTCACGTCGATCCATTCACCACTCCTGCGCCGGACCCTGCCACGGCCGCGGCCGACATGTCGGCCCGGCCCTCGGCGATGTCCATCGCCTCGTTGTCGAGCCGAGCCGGGTCTGCAGCTTGACCACAGCCTCGGTCTCGGCGGACAGCGGTCGGGACGGCATGCTTGGCAGGTAGGCTGTCAAACCCGGTCAGCCCATCGGTCCCGGGCCAGCTCCACTGATTGGGACGTCCCGGTACTTCCCGCAGTCCATACACTCTTGATACTGGGTGCCGTAGTCTCCGCCCCCCTCAGAACTTCGGTGGGTCCGCCAGCGGTGCCAGAGGTGTAACCGGCAGGTCCACCGCGGTTTGTAGATGCGCTCACGTTCCGTCATAGGCCGTGACGATCCTCGCGCCGCGTTCCTTTGTCAGCTGCTTAGCGACTCTTGGCTGCACCAATACAGATAAGGGCTCCTGGTCGTACCAGTACAACTGCAGTCCGGGGTCGAGGGTGGCGGCCACCGAGTGAGCCATGACGGCGCAGTCGGCGAGGTCGATCTGCCGGGTCGAGTGCTTGTGCTGCTTGTAGACCCGTCGGCCTCCGCTGTCGGTGCGGACAGTCGCGTTGCCGACGTACCCGGTCAAGACCGAGCTGTTCAAGCCGCGCGGCCTGTGGCGGACCGCCGAACAGGTCGAGATCGCCGTGCTGGAATGGGTCGACTGGTACAACCACCGCCGCGGGGCTGTCAGTTCCGCGTCGTCAACTCCTGAAGGACAATTCGCGCCTGCACGGTGCCCAAAAGACCGTCGGCGGACCCGCTCACTGAGGCAAGGTCAGATGTCCTGATCTGCCCCCGCGGTGCGCGCGGGACGCGCAACTCTGCCGCGAAGCGGCTCACCGGCCCATGCCGCGCTGGGCGCGGGACGGCAGTACAGTCCTCCGGAACCAGGTCACCGCTGTGGGTGCAGACGACGTTCATGACGGTGCCAATCCTGCTGGCCAGAATTAGACCATCAGCGGTCCGGACGCCTTCGTCTGGACGCAGCCAAAAGGTGCTCGGCCGGACGGTTACAACATCGCCCTCGAAGGAGGTCGCCACGGTCGTCTGGCGTCGCCTGAAGGCGTCTCCGGAAGCCGCTCGCGCTGCGCCTACGAGACCACTTCGGGCCGCAGCACCGTGGAGTTGATGAGTTCGCGCAGCTCCTTCAAATCGACGTTGTGCCCCGTCTGACGCCGAAGCTCCCTGCGAACCTGATCAATAACGGTCTCACTCGTGATCACCGCAGCAAGAGACTTTGGTGACGTGGCCGCCTTCGCCTGCCAGAGTTCGTCGATCAGCCGCCGCTTGAAGGCGTCCCGTGAAAGGTAGAAGAGCGTGTCGGCCTTCTGGGCCGGACCACCCTCACTGAGCAGGTCAACCTCAAGGGCAAGATCGAGTACGACCGGCAGACCCGGGGTGAGGTGCCACACCTGCCAGACCTGCCCGTTGGTCAGGATCATCCACTCGACGCCTTCGTTCACCGCGTACATCTCGACCTGACGCAGATGCTTCGGTCCGAGCTTGGTCGCGCACCGCTTGACTTCAATGAAGGCGACCAGCTGTTTGTCGATGCGTACGCCGTAGTCGGCGAATTCTCCCTTTACTTGGTATTCGGTGGTGAGATTCTCGTACTTGTCGTAGCCGAGGCCCTCGCATAGGAAGTCGGTAACAAGTAGCCGCGTGTCACCTTCGTTGGCGTCCCGCGCTACGAGTTCGGCCAGCGGTTTCGAGAACCGCCGAATGGATGCCCGGACGCGGTCACGCGCCTCGGCTTCCCATTTCGGCATGGTCCTTTGCGGTGGGCGCTTACTGACCGACACCGCCGGCCCCTCCTCTGTGCCTACCTTGACGGCGGCGGGGGCGGCGGGCGCGCCTTCCGCAGCTTGGACTCCCACTTGCTCTGTCACGCTATGTCCCCCTTGTGCACCTGTCGTGGCAGCCACGCTACAGATCAGACGGTCCCCAGGGGACGCAATGACACAGCCACACCCATTGACGAGTTAGCTGCGGCTTCGCCGCCGCCATGGGATCGACCTACGAGGACGACACACGTCCATGCCTTCCGCCTACCGGACGTACGCTCCGACCATGCCTGGTCGCCCACTGTCCCTGGATCGCAAGGCAGTCACGGCCCTACATACCAGGGTGGATGTCGAGGCGATCGACATCGAGAAGGGTCGCACCGATCGGGCTGCGGCCGTGCCGCGCCTGGTGCAGCTGGTGCCTCCGCATCGCGACGACCTGGTCAATGAGGTCCTGTACCGGATCGGTAAGCGCGGCCAGTCCGCGCGACGATGGCCGCCGTATGGGACGGTCTGCGAGCTGGCCACCGCGGTGAAGGCGGTCCACCTCGGTGAAGTGAAGCTGCGGGGACCGGGCGGTGTGAGCCTGGAGGTGGTGTCGTACACCGACAAGATGCAGACCTTCCGACAGGTCTACCGGCTACGCCGGCACGGGCGCCACGTCGGCGACTACAAGAACGTCGAAGACCTGGGCAAGCATGTGGACCTCCCGACGCTCGTCGAGGACGGGGACGGGCGGGCGTGAACCGCGAGCAGCACATCCGGGAGGCGGAGCGGCTGCTCAAAGGCGGCCACGCCGGCGAGTCCGTCGCGGAGGCTGCCAATCGCATCGCCGAGGCGCATGTGCACGCCCTGCTGGCACTCGCGGCCGAGCCGGCGCCGGCTGAGCCGCCCGGCGACCCGAGCCGACGTACGCGAGCGGTACGAGAAGATCCAGCGAAGCTCTCAGGCGGCGAGGATCGCCAGCACGCAGGAGCTGCGGGATCGCCTGTCTGAGAACGCGCCGAAGGCGGCCAAGCCCCCGTTGAACCGCAGGGCGCCGTCGCGGTATCCCCGGCCTCACCGCCCGCGGCCGCTCGACCCCGACACAGACCCATGACTCCGGGTCCGGGCCTCCCCTGCACTCGCCGGCTAGGTGCGTCGTCGACTCGGGCTTCCCGCTGACATGTCAGACTCCGGAAGATGACCACCAACGTGCTTGACCGAGAGATGTTCTCCGAGGCGGAGGCGGCTCGGCTCCTGCGCGTCGCACAGGGGACGCTCCACTACTGGCTTGAGGGCGGGACGCAACGCGGCAAGGCGTACCGGCCAGTCATCAGGCCCGAGCCGACCGGGGTCCGTACCGTGACCTGGGCAGAATTCGTCGAGGCGGCGCTGCTGCGGCAGTACCGGAAGCATCGCGTGCCGATGGCTCAGCTACGGGCGTTCATCGACGAGCTGCGCAACGAGTACCGAGTGCCCTACCCGCTCGCTCACGAGCGCCCGTTTGTCAGCGGTCGTGACCTTGTGCAGAAGGCGCAAGAGACCGCCCGCCTCGACCCTGAGCTCTGGCTCGTCGTCTGGGCCAACAAGCAGCTACTACTGACCTATGCGTCGCAATCATTCGTCGAGCGGGTCACGTGGGAAGACGACATTGCAACCGCCTGGCGACCGCATGACGACCCCGGATCGCCGGTCCGGATGGCCCCGGCGGTGCGCTTCGGTAAGCCGGCCATCAAGGGAATCAGCACGTCGATCTTGTGGGAGCAGGTCGAAGAGGCGGGAGAGGACATCACCGAGGTCGCCGACGCCTTTGACCTCGAGGTCAGCGATGTTCGCTGGGCGCTGGCATACGAGACGTCGGCTCGATCGGCGCAGGCGGCGTGACGAGTGGCCGTAAAGCCGGCCGTCGTCCATTTCTACGTCGATGCCGACGTGCTGGGGCTGGCCAAGGTCCTCGCCCGACTCCGGACAGACGTGACCTTCCCTGGGGACCCAGGAGCGTCATTCCATAGGCGCCTGCGTCCCGCGTGCCCGATCAACAGCACGGCCGTCGAGGATGAGGTCTGGATTCCAGAGACTGCCCGTCAGGGCTGGCTAATCATCACCAGGGACCGCGCCATCCAGGACAACCGAGCCGAGATCTTGGCGGTTCGTGATCACGGCGCCCGGATGGTGACCCTCGCTTCCGCCGAGGCGACGACGGTCTGGCGTCAGCTGGAGATCGTTATGTGCCAGTGGAGGCGAATTGAAGCGCTGCTCGAGGAGCCCGGACCCTTCATCTACTCGGCGACCCGGACCGGACTCCGATCGGAACCCCTCGGGACCTGACCCCCTCCGCTGCCAGCGTCAGCCGCTCGTGTCTTCCTCCCACAGGTCGTCGAATGACCTGACGAGCACGGTTCCTGGCTCGGCCCCCGCCGCGGCCTCGACCAGCCAGTCGACGACATCCGCAGCGTGTGCGTCTGTGATTTCCCAGCCGCTGCGGCGGCGGCGTCACCGGCGAGCGCGACCAACGCAGGCCGGTCGTGCTCGACCTCGGCGACGACCGCCCGGCTCGTCCCCTTGGCCGAGGACATGCCAACGAACGACCGCGAGCAGCCGCAGCCGCCGTCCTCCGCGAGTCGATCGCGGTCGCAGATGTTGGCCGGGATGAGTAACTCGCCTGGCACGGCCACTGAGCCAGTCAGTCTCCGCGCGGTGGCCGTCGCCGACAGCCTTTGGATCATCCGGATATGCCGATGAGCGGATCCTCTAGGACGGCGTGGCGCGTAGCCAGGCGAGTACCGCCAGGACGCGGCGATTGTCGTCGGCGTCGGACGACAGCCCCAGTTTGAGGAAGACGCTCGCAACGTGTGGCTCTACGGTCTTAGGCGATAGATGCAGGATCTTGCCGATGCCGGCATTAGATCGGCCCTCGGCAAGCAGCCGTAGGATATCGTGTTCGCGTGTTGTCAGGGGGTCGAGTTGCTTGGCCCGATGTTGCTGGGCGACGAGGGTGGCGACGAGATCGGCGTCGATCACCGCTTCCCCGGATGTGATGCGATGGAGTGCGCCGATGAGGGCGGAGGCGTCGGCGACTCGGTCCTTGAGCAGATAGCCAACGCCTCGGCCGCCTCTTTGCAGGAGGCGGATCGCATAGGGAGTTTCGGCGTAGGTTGACAGAACAAGGACGGCGACGGCCGGATGGAGTTCGCGGATGCGGTCGGCGAGAACAAGTCCTTCGTCGGTGAATGTCGGTGGCATCCGGATGTCGACTATTGCGGCATCCGGTGGGTCGGCTCTGATAGCGGCCAGAAGCTGGTCGCCCGTCGCCAACTGGTCGGTCACGTCCACACCGTGATCCTCGAGTAGGAGTGCCAACCCTTGACGAAACAAGGTTGAATCGTCGGCCAGTGCTACTCGCATGGCAACTCCGCGCATATCGTCGTTCCCGAGGAGGAGTTACTCACTATTGAGAAGGTACCGCCAGCCGCGGCGGCCCGATCACGGAGACCGACCAGGCCGGTGCCCCATTGAAGGCGCGCATCGCCCCGGCCGTCGTCGGTCACCTCGAGCACCAACCTCTGCTCGCGCTCCTGGACCACTACGCGCGCTTGGTCTGCCGCGGCGTGCTTAGCCGCATTCGTGAGCGCCTCGCAGATGATGAAGTACGCGGTCGTCTCGACAGCCTGAGACCATCGTCGTGCAGGGACGGCGAGTGACACCTGCAGCGGAAGTCGTTCGGCGACCACCTCCAGAGCCGGGCCCAGCCCGAGCTGGGTCAGGACAGCCGGGTACAGGCCCCGGGCAAGGTCTCGCAGTACATGCAGGGCCTCGGCCAGCTCGGCACGGGCTTGCTGCAGCAGGACCGCGGCCGGCCCATCGTGAGAGTTGGATTCCGCCCTACTCAGGGTTAGACCGAGAGCGAGCAGCCGCTGCTGCGCACCGTCATGGAGATCGCGCTCCATCCTCTTTCGCTCGGCGACAGACGTCTCGGTCAGCCGAGCCCGAGACTCCCGGAGCTCGACGATACGGGCGAGCAGGCTGGCCTGCAGCGCGGCGTTCTCGAGTGCGAACGCGCTCGCAGTGAGGGCCGCGTCGAATAACGCACGGTGATGATCAACCGAAGGGTGCGCGAGCACGACCGCGAGTGGCTCGCCGCGTGGGTTGCTCACGGCAACCTGCAGGCGCCCGGGCCATGCCTCAGGAGGGGGCGATGGTGCTCCGTTGACATCGTGGTAACTGTTCAGGTCGTCGGACTTGAACAGCAGCGTGAGCGACGGGTCGGCCATCGTCTGCCGGAGCGCCTCCTCCAATTCACTCGGCTCGCCGGCTGACTTCAAGCGAACTACCAGATCCGCCACCCGAGATCGGTCCAAGCGGATCAACACCATACCGAGTAACAGCGCGATCGGGATGGACAGCAGCGTTGCCAGCCTGACCGTTTCAAAATGCTGTACTTGGACTCGCGTCGAGGGGAGATCCCTGTCCGCAGCCAGAAGATTGATCACCACTACGACCGCTGCTGCGACTGTCGCAGCAAAGACAGGTCCGTAGGTTCTACGATCCAAGCTTCTGGTGCGCACGATGCGTAGCATCATGTGAAGAGTGAGAACCGCCAATATCGCAATCATTCCTATTATGAGCGCATTTTGCGCGTCGACTTGACGGTCGTAGTTGAGCAGCCAGGTCGGCCAAGAGTGAATTGGCGCTGAGTTGGGCGGGGCCGACGAACTCGCCACCACCTGCCAACCGACGAGCCATACCCCGGACACAGCGAGACAGACGCGCTCGTACCGGTAGGCGAGTCGGCGTTCCGGGTATCGCAGCAGCACGGTCGTTAGCAGCAGGTAGGGGACGAACTGGCTTGCGTCGATGGCCATCGCCGTGGGCACGGCCCAGGCAGGTGGCGTGAACAAGGGATACCAATTGGAGATCCAGAAACACACGCCAAAGGCCGCGAGCAGAGCCCCGTTGACGCGCTGGCCGGGCTCCCACACGAGAACAGCGGCCGCCGCGGCGAAACCTCCACAAATGGTAACAATTATCCATCCTTCGGTGGGCGGAGCCCAGAAGTACTCCTCGCGCGTATATAGCAACAAGACGATGAAGACCAGGATCAACGCGGCCGTGAGCAACAGGGCCAAATACTTCCATAAAGGCCTCTGCTCACGTCGTCGAGGACGACCCATACCGTCATCGTGCCGTCGCGGCCGCCCGCGGGGAACAGGGAAAGCCCTGCACCTGGCTGTCGCCCAGTACTCAATCACGTCGCTGCCGCTGCCGCGGGCAGCTCATCGATGATGCCCACCTGTCGCTGCGCTCGGAGGTAGAGGCGCACAGGACGAGGGAAAACCCTGCGGCTTTGCGTGGAAAACCCCGAAGCGCCACGCGCTGAAGACGGGCAAAGTGCAGGGCGCCGCGGTCGGCATCGCTCGGAGCGCCCAACGCCCCGGCGATGGCGGACGCCGCGATCTCACTGGAGCCAATGACAGCGCCGGGCATCGCCTGATCTCTGTAGGACGACGGAGGTGGACCAGATGTTTACTCGTTTCCTGATTGTTGTCGCGGCTTGTCTATCAGCCCTTGTTGTCCCGGTGGCGGCCGCCGCCGAAGGCGGGCAGGGTCAGGGGCGTGGCGTAATCGTCGCCGAGCGCTTCTCTTCGGCCAACGGGGGCAGTCCGCAGATTGTGGCGATCGACTCGGTGCGGGGCGGCGTGCAGGTGCTGACGTCGGGGAGTCAGGACGTAGTTCCGGACATTTCTCCGGACGGCCGTCGCGTCGTATTTGAGCGGTGTGTACAGGCGCTCAACTGTGGTGATATCGGGAAGATCAACATCTGGGTCATGCGGTCGGACGGCAGCCACGCGCGCCCCTTGACTGCATGCGACGGTACGCAGTGCCTCGGTAGCTTCGACCCGGCCTTTTCGCCTGACGGGCGGTCTATCGCATTTGTGCAGGATCGTCTTGATGCCCATGGCGTGAACTTCAACGGCGTCTTTATCATGCGAACTGACGGGACGGACCTACGCCGCATCACCTCCAACGGCCCGGACGCACTGCCGGACGGTCAGCCGCACTTCTCGCCCGACGGCCGGCACCTGGTCTTTCAGCGCGAGGAACCGACCCGCACCCAACTGATGATCGTGCGCGTCGATGGCAGCGGCCTGCGTCGCCTGCTACCGGGTGTGGACGGCTTCGCGCCGAGTTGGGCGCCGGGCGGAGAGCGAATCGCCTTCACGCTCGTCCATCACACGGCCCCGCCCACCTCCGACATCGCGACGGTCCGCCCGGACGGCACCGGCCTTCGGCTGTTGACACACGCGACCGCCGACACGTCGGCGTTCACCCCGGCCTACTCGCCACCAGGGAGCCGTCTGGTCTGGAGCCGGAGCACTGCCACCGGATGCCAGCTTGTCGTCGCAAGTACCACCGGTCGGAACCCACGGCCGCTACCCACGGGCGGCGGATGCATCCTCGACCCGAGCTGGGGGCGCGCACCCGAGTCAGGATGATCGCGGACCGGCCAGAGCAATGAGTCCAGACTTGCTGTGACCTACTTCTCACCATCGCCACTCGACCTCGCGTTCTCGGACCATCCGGATCTGTCGCACCGCGGGTCCGAGAGTCGGCCCCTCACCCGCCTTCCATAGACGAGTGGTTGCGGCCACATGTTGGAAATTTGGGGTATCCGCCTCATTCGGTAGTTGGCGCGCTGTCTAACGGCGTATCTAGACCTTTAGGTCCAAATTGTTCTTCGTGTTATCACCATCGAATCACTCTTCAAAGGAGCGTACGATGACCTTTCCGTTCTCGCGCAGTTTTCGGCGGCGTCGAACTCTTTCCAGCTTTGCCGTCATGCTGGCCGCGCTCTTCTTGACGACCATCACGAACGCTCAGGCAGCTTCCAGTGGCACTAGGTACCGAATCACTGACTTGGGCACGCTCGGGGGCTCCTTTAGCGCTCCAATCGATATGAACGTCCGTGGCGAAGTAATCGGGGTCTCTGTTAATGCTGGCGACACTGCCTTACGTGGCTTTATATGGAGGCGTGGGCTGATGACAGATCTCGGCACCCTGGGCGGGCCGCAAGGGGCGGGAGATAGCATCAACGCGCTGGGCCAGGTGGGAGGTTGGAGTGACTTGACCATCCCAGCGCCCCCATCGATCTTTAACCAGACATCCTTGTTCTGTAATCCACCCATGGTGAGTGGTGAGCCCGCCGTTGCTTGCCACGCCACGCTCTGGTGGCACGGAAGATTGACAGACCTCGGGACGCTCGGCGGCGCAAACAGTGCCGCCGAAAATAAGGGCATCAACAACCGAGGACACGTGGTAGGTGCGGCGGAGACGGCCATGGTCGATCCCACCGGCACGAATGGCGCCCTGGAGTTCCACGCCTTCCTTTGGGACCACGGGAAGATGATGGATCTCGGGACATTGGGGAACGCTCCCGATAGTCTCGCTAGCGACATCAATGAACGAGACCAGGTAGTCGGTGTGAGCATTGCGAACGGGAGTACTTTCGTCGGAAACAACGCCCTCGGCTTCATCTGGGAACGCGGGAGGATGGCAGCCTTGGGAACCCTAGGAGGCAGCTACAGCGGGCCCGCCGCGATCAACAATCGCGGGCAGATCGTTGGAGGATCATCACTTCCCGGCAACGTCACGGGCCACGCGGCTCTGTGGCGACAAAGAGAAGCCAAGGATCTAGGAACGCTCCCCGGCGACCTGTTTAGTGAGGCCTTCGACATTACCGACCAAGGCCAGATCACAGGCCTTTCCTGCTCATCAGCGGGAGATTGCCGCGCCGTCCTATGGACGCATGGTAACCCTGTCGATCTGAACACCCTAATATCAAACTCCCCGGGGTGGCAATTGACGGATGCGCAGGCGGAGAATGCCCGAGGCCAGATCGTTGGCGACGGCATTCATGACGGCCAGCCACACGCCTACCTCCTAACGCCGAATTAGGCTGGCACGCCCGCATCCAAGCGCACAGTCGGAAGGCGTACGGGCGGCTGCTGCTCGACGTGATGCGCGGCGACCAGCTGCTCTTCAGCCATTCGACGACATCGACCTGCACCTGAGGAGCGGAACGTCACGCGGCGGGCGGATCGATCGGCTCCCGGCGCGGCGGGACACCCGTACCGCCCTGTCCCATGAGGTTCCGGCGCAGCGGATGCCGGACCTGCACAGCACAGCGATCCGTATGAACGACTCGATGCTGCCGTTGGCGCAACACCACGCACGATTTCAGCCGCAGGCTCGCTGGGGCGCCTTTTGGATTAGGACGTGGGTCGAATGGACCAGAGGCCAGAACTGACGAGATCGCCGGATCCACCGGTATGGCTCGCTTGGCTGCGCGGCCGCGCACACTCGGTCCCACTGCTGTGCTTAGCGATCGTGCTCCTCGACCAGCTGACCAAGGCGGTTCAGCCGACCAGCATATTGGTCATCAATCCCGGAGGCGCGGCCATCTTCCCCTCCCCGGTCGACGACACGCTTTGGAGAAGTCACACGTTCGGGGGGGCGTGTGACACCGCCGGCGCGGCTGTGCTGCTGGCAGCCCTCGTCGTCGCCAACCGGCTGGTCAACCCGAGCCCGCGCGTGGCGGCGACTGCAGTCCTGGCCGGCCTGCTCTCTAACCTCCTCGACCGCATGGGCGCCTCATCGCTGTTTCACGACGGTCTGCCCCGCGGCTGCATCGACTGGATTCCGGTACCGATGTGGCCCGCCGCGAGGACGAATATCGCCGATATCGTTGTCTCCGCCGGTGTCCTCGCGCTCGCCTACCATCCCGCGCGTCGGGCCATCCGCGCCAGCCAACAGCTCATCCGCAACAGCCGTTCTGCACGTACGGTGGGCGCCGGCACAGGCCTCCTCGTAATCGCCATCTGGACGACTTTCTGGCAGGCGAACAGGGACGGGGTCGAACTCAAGGCGACGATACGGCCCGAGACCGCGACACACTGCGCTACAACCCTGTATACGGGAGATGGAATGGACTGGCTCTCATATCGACCGAAAGCCGGTCCGCTCCCGTACCGCGCAGCCATACCCACAGACCGCCTCCGAATGCTCCTAGAACGAGACCGGTGGGTAGTCCCCCAAAATCTGACGCCTGGCCCAACTACCGCTGCTGACAGAGAGACAGCTGACCCCCCGACCGCTTAACCCTTGACCCGGAACGTCCGACTCTGGCACCCGTTACCTTCTGCGGGCCCTTCGAGGAGGGGTGCAGGCCAGCGGTTCCGGCATGACTGATGGCTCCTGTCTTCGTGAT
>Ga0070683_100003991_pt1 | contig 12085 bp, 11 predicted proteins | sample KBSC713LmetaG_FD_64662 | JGI IMG/M metagenome (GOLD analysis project Ga0070683, IMG submission 64662) | Corn rhizosphere microbial communities from Kellogg Biological Station, Michigan, USA - KBS C7.1-3L metaG | ecosystem: Host-associated > Plants > Roots > Rhizosphere ...
TTCGAAGAAGGCGACCTGTGCGTAATCGCGCTCGTCGACGGCCGCGTCGTCGGTTACGAATGGTTTTCCGACCAGCCAGTCCATCATGAAGCGGGATGGAACTACCGCATCGACATCCCCTGCGGCTACGTCTACGCCTACGACGCGTACATCGATCCCGCCTACCGCAACACGGGCGTCTGGCTGCGCTTCAAGGCATACCTTGCGGACTGGATGACCGCGTGCGGCAAGCGTGGCGTGCTGACGTTCGTTGACTACGGCAACTGGCCGTCGTTGCGGACGCACCTGCGATTCGGATTCCGGCCGACGGAAACCGTGCTCGCACTTCGCATCATCGGCCTGCGGTTGTTCCGCAAGGTGCAGGCTATCGGCACGGCAACGTGGTCGTTCGTGGCGTGGCTGCTGGTGCAATCGCCGCTGCCGGCACACCTGCATCACGCGACACGTGTTCTGCACGTCGCCGCAACCGTCGTCCGGCGCTAGTCACGCGCCCGGCGGCGCCGGTGCACGGTCGTCGCGCATCCGCTCGTGCGCGCGCCGATGCCAGTCGTCGAATCGTGACGGCGCGTCCGGGTCATAATAGCGGTCGTAATACCACCGGCGCCGGTGCCATCCCCATCCGAACAGCCCCCAGAAAATGAATCGAAACACGATCACGAAAAACAGAATGCTCACCAGCGGTCCCAGGAAACCGAAGGGTCCGAAGCGCCACGGCCGGTAATACCCGTAGTAATACGGGTACGGCGGCGGAACAGCCTGCGTCCCGCCAGCTGTTGCGGATGCGGCCGCCGGTGGCGGCTGCAGCGCGATCCCTTGCGACACGCCTGCCTGATACGCGACGGTGCCGATGGCAATCGCCGCCACCACAGCCAGCGCCGCCATCGCCCACCGCCTCATTCGAGACCGGTCTTCCATGAACGTCCTCCTGTATGACGTTCAGTGTGGCGCGCGATTATGGAGGAAATATGAAGGACGATTCACCACGAACGTCACGACGACAACGAAGATCACGAATCGAAAAATGTCGTGACCTTCGCGGCGTTCGTGAGCTCCGTGGTGAGCGTTACTCGACGATCGTGAGCTGCGGAACGATGTTCGGGAACGGATTGAACGTGGCCATGCGAGCGAAGCGATCCGTCGCCGTCACCGTGTAGCTGAGACGTCCGGGCTGGGCATCCATCGGCACGACCCACACGCCTGTCCACATTTCGGACGGCTGTCGCGGATACTCTGACGCAGGGAATGGGCCGACGCCGCGCCAGCGCGTTGGGATGTCGATGGTCTGCCCCATGTAGTTCAGATGCACGACCATCGTCGCCGTGTTTTCCGTTTCACCGGTGGCGCCGTCAATGGCGGTCATGCGGAACCCGACACGCTGACCGCGCTTGAAGCGGTTCAAGAGGATGCAGTGCGTCGGCAGGGTGGGCGGATTGTCGAAGCTGGCGAGGTCGCCCCAGATGACGAGCTTGCCCTGTCCGTGGCCCGGCTGCGCCGCCGGTGGCGGTGGCGGCTCACCGCGCCCTCGCGCCGCGCCGTCCCCTCTACCTGGTGCAGGTGGCTGCTGTCCCTGCCCCGCAACCCCCGTCGCCAGCGCGATCGCAACGAGAAGCGTTCCTGCCAGCACACCCCAGATATTCAGTCGTCTGCTCATTGATTCCCTCGTCCTCCGCGGCCACCGTTGCCACCGCCGGCTCCTTGCGCTGCGCCGCCCTGCGTGCGCACTGCCGGCTTGGGAAATCCGTTGTGGTAAATCGTCAGATAACGAATGTCTCGCCCATTCTCGTCGAGCCAGCCGACCGACTGTTGAAAGAAATCCGGAACGGGATAACCGGCGGGCACGGTCCCTTCGATCACATACAGCTTGTTCTCGTGCATGTAGATCGCGGCCGACGTCCGCGCCTTGGTCTTCTCGTTCACGAGATTCAACATGTGGCCTTCGACCAGGTTCATGTTCGTCCATCCGAGATAGATGACTTTCTCGTCTGGCCGCTGCATCAGGTCCCACGTTGCGTGGACGATCGCGCCTTCGATGTCCGGCTTCCAGTAGCCGGCACCGGTCGAACTGGCATCGGTCGGGGTGCCGAGACACGTTTCCGCGCCAGGGGGACACGACTTCGCCTTCTCCGTCGCGATCGCCTGGATGTTGGTGTAATCAACGACCGTCACTTTGAAGTGGCTTTGCCCCTGATCGACGCTGTAGATGCGCGACGGCAGCATCGACTTGAACTCAGACGAGTAGGTCGTCTCCGTCACCTTCGGCTGCGCAGGGAAGACGATCGAGAAGCGGTCCTGCATGCTCTTGAACTCGACGTACTCCTGGCCGTGGGCAGAAATTCCAAATCCCAAAATCCAAATTCCAAATCCCAAAAGGGTTGTCGCTGGCGTGCGGCAGCTCATGGCTATCGTCCTTGCGCGGGCTGCTGTGGCGCGCCCTGCTGCGCACCGCCGCGGCCGATCGGCGGTTTCGGGAACCCATTGTGGTAGAGCGTCTGGTAGCGGACGCCATTGCCGTTCTCATCGAGCCAGCGCACGGACTGCTGAAAGAACCCAGGCTCGGGATAACCCTTGGGCACGGTGCCCTCGAGGATGTAGAGCTTGTTCTCGTGCATGTAGATGGCGGCGGACGTTCGTGAGCCATCGGCGTTGTTGGTCATGTAGAGCATCGTGCCCTCGACCAGATCGATGTTGTTCCACGCCATGTAGGTAATCTTCGCGTTGCGCTGCATGAACTGCCACGTCGCGTACTTCTCCGCGCCGGCGAGATCCGCCTTCCAATAGCCGACGCCGGTCGAACTGCCGCCGCCCTTGCACGTCTCGGCGCCCTCAGGGCACGACTTTGCGCGCTCGGCGGCAATCGCCTCGATGTTGTTGTAATCGACGACCGTCACCTTGAAGTGGCTGTTGCCGGAATCCGAGGTATAGACGCGGGCGGGCAGCATGGAGCCGAACTGCGATTTCCACATGATCTGCTCGACCTTCGGCTGCGTCGGAAACGTGACGCCGAACCGATCGTCTTTGCTCGTGAACTCTTCGTACTCCTGGGCAAACGCCGATCCCGCGATGGCAAGGATAAGGGCTGCCGACACTGCACTCAGACGCATGGTTGTCCCTCTGGATTACCGCCGATGGAATCCCGACTCTAAACGGCTATTTATCTGTAGTCAATGGGGATAAAGTATCGCCGTGCTGAGGCACGGCATCGCCGTTTCGGTGATTGTCCTCGTCTCCGCGTGGACGCTGCTGCCGCGCGCCGCGTATCCGCACAATCCGACGACAACCACCGTTCTTTTCAACCGCGAAATCACCGCGTTGCTGCAGCGGAAGTGCGTGCAATGCCATGCGGACGGGCGCCTGGCGATGCCGCTGACGACCTACGCGGAGACTCGGCCATGGGCCGAAGCGATCAAAGAGGAAACGCTGTCGCGGCGGATGCCCCCGTGGCCGGCTGAGCGCGGTTTCGGCTCTTTCTCGAACGACATTGGCCTGACACCGCGCGAGTTCGAGTTTCTGATTTCCTGGATCGATGGTGGAGTTCCAGAAGGAACCGGCGCGCCGCCCAACGCCACCGAGCATCACCCCGAGTGGAGACTCGGGACTCCCGATGTCGTTGCGTCACCCTCGCCGGCGACCATTGGCGCGCGCAGCGCGCCGGCGTTCAGGCGGATGACGATCGAGACGGGTCTCACCCACGACACGTGGATTCGCGCGCTCGACTTCAAGCCCGATCCGCGCGTGACGCGCGCGGCGTTTCTGAGCATTGCCGGCACGGACAGCTATCTCGCTGGATGGACGCCGTGGCAGTCGTCAACCGAATTGCCTGCTGGCGTCGCGTTCAAACTCCCCGCACACGCGCGCATCGCCGTTGACGTGATGTATTCCGGCGCCTCGCAGCCGGTCGTCGACACGCCGCAGCTCGCGCTGTACTTTGCCGCGGCACCTGCGGCGATGCCGGTGATCACGACGACGGTCCGCGCGACGGCCGATGCAATAACGCCCGGCCGCCTCGTCGCGGAATTCAAAGCGGCCGATGCGCGGGCGCTCGTCTCGATGCGTCCAGAGCTGCCACAGGGCATACGCTCGCTGGAGATTAAGTTGCTGCGGCCTGACGGCTCACGCGAGGTACTGCTGTGGATGAAAGACGCGCAGCAACTGTGGCCGACGTCGTACGTATTCCGCCAACCCGTCGCGCTGCCGATCGGCTCGATACTGCAGGCCGTCGCGTACCGTCAGAGCAGCGCGGCCCTTTCTACCCCGCCGACGCCGACCGGCGGCGAAGGCGCGTCAGCTCCGAGATTCACGCTTACCGTCAATCACTATGCGGCGAAATAAGCTGGCGCTGCTGCTTGTCGTCGGGCTTACATTCGGCGCCGCCGCGCAACAGAGCTCGGCGCCGCCGGGAACGACCGCATGGTTCTGTCCGATGCATCCGGAGGTGACCGCGGGCGAAGCTGGAAGCCGGTGTCGCAAGTGCGGCATGGCGCTTGTTCCCGGCGACCCGTTCGATACGCGAGAGTATTCCCTCGAGCTGACGACGGCTCCAGCGGCCGTGAAGGCGGGCGAACCCGTCACACTGAGTTTCACCATCCGGCATCCGGGAACGAACGCCGTCATCACCGGCTACGAGGTCGTGCACGAGAAGCGCTACCACCTCTTCGTGGTCAGCCGCGACATGGAGTTCTTCGAGCACATTCACCCGGAGCAATTGCCTGATGGCCGCTGGACGGTCCAGACGACGCTGCCCCGGGCGGGCGATTACCGCATCCTGTCGGACTTCCTTCCGACCGGCGGCTCGCCGCAGTTCATCGGGCGCACGCTCGAGACCGTCGATTTCACCGGCGATCTCGAATCGCAGGCGCCCCGTCTGATGCCCGATGTGGACGTGACGAAGACTGTCGGGTCGGTGACCGCGCATCTGGAACTCGAGCCCGCTCCACTCGTCGAAGGTCAATTCGCGCACCTTGCGTTCACGCTGACCGATGCCACGTCGAGCCGCCCCGTGACGGACTTGCAGCCGTATCTCGGCGCGTTCGGCCACGCGCTCATCCTCAGCGAGGACATGCGCGACTACGTGCATTCGCATCCGTTTGAAGACATTGACGCGTCGAAGACGTCGGGCGGCCCGACCGTAACGTTTGAAGGCTACATGCCCAAGGCGGGCCGGTACCGTGCCTGGAGCCAGTTCCAGCGCAACGGTGAAGTCATCACCATACCGTTTACCGTCAACGTGTTGACCCTGGATCAGGCGTACCGGAATCCTGGTGCGGCCGCCGGCGACCTGCGTTAGACTCGCATCGCACAGGCAGGAGGCAGTATGAGACGTCCTCGGTTGCCCTGGTTGCGTATCTCTCTCCCGGCAGGCGCGACCCTCATCGTCGTAGCGGCGATGTCGGTCGTCGGTCACGCCGCGGATCCCACGACACGGCCGGTGACGTTCAGCAAGGACGTCGCGCCCATCTTCCAAAACAAGTGTCAGCAGTGCCATCAGCCGAACTCGATCGCGCCGATGTCGCTCATCACCTATGAAGATGCACGCCCGTGGGCGCGGTCCATCAAGCAGCGTGTCATCACGCGGCAGATGCCGCCGTGGCACATTGATATGAGCGTCGGCGTCCACGACTTCAAGAACGACATGTCGCTGAACGACACGCAGATCGACACCATCGTCCGCTGGGTCGATGCCGGCGCGCCGGAAGGCGACCCGAAGGACATGCCGCCGCCCAAACCACTTGTCACCGACAACCAGTGGCAAGGGGTGCGCGACGGATTCGGGCCACCCGATCTCGTCATCCGGTCATCCGAGTACACGATGCCGGCGCAGCATCAGGACGTGTGGTATCGCCCGATGAGCGACATTCCGCTCACCGAGCCGCGATGGGCGCGGATGGTCGAAATCCGCCCGACGAACCTGAAGGGCCGCCGCATCGTTCATCACTCGATTGCGTATCTCGTGCTGAACAACGACCCCGACGCGGTGAGTCAGGGCACCGCAAATGGTTTCGCCAGCGCGGCATCGGATCCAACGCCTGTGGATCTCGTCAACCGTCGTCCGCAGTTGATGGAGTGGGCGATCGGCAAGGGCTACGATCGATTCCGCGACGGGACGGGCAAGCTGATTCTGCCGGGCGAGAAGATTTCGTGGGACCAGCATCTGCACGCCGTCGGCGAAGACATCACCGCCGGATCGGAGCTCGGCATCTGGTTCTACCCGAAGGGACAGGAGCCGAAGAAGCGCACCTACCTGATCGGCTTCACCGGTCTGCGCAAGCAGGAGTTCCTCGACATCCCGCCGAACTCGATTGCGTCTACCGACGGCTTCACGGTGCTGAAAGAAAACACGCTCATCACCAACTTCCAGCCGCACTTTCATCTGCGCGGCAAGGCGATGCAGGTTGAAGCGATCCTGCCGGATGGGACGAATCAGATCGTCAGCTACATCGGGCATTTCAACTTCAACTGGATGACGAACTACATCTACAAGGACGATGCAGCGCCGGTGTTCCCCAAAGGCACGGTGATTCACGTCAGCGCCTGGTACGACAATACACGCGCCAATCCGTACAATCCGGATCCCGACCAGTGGGTTGGTTACGGCGACCGGACCGTCGACGAGATGGCGCACGCGTGGATGAATGTCGTTTACCTCACCGACGACGAATACAAAGCACTCGCCGCGGAGAGGAAGGCCAGGGCCGAGAAAGCCACGCCGACTTCGACGCGATGACCCGGCTCGTCGTCGCGGCTCTCATTGCAGCGGCGGGCGTAGCAGCAGCGGACGCAGGGGCCGGCTTCAGCCGGCCCGCCTTCGCGCAACAGCTCCCCAACGAGCCATTCCGGCAGTTCGGCACCAGCGTCACGGGTGCGTTTGAAGGATGGTTCGCGGCGCCTGATGGCACCCGCTACTTCTTGCTCGGCTATCTCAATCGCAACAACAACCAGGCGATCGACGTCCCCATCGGTCCGAACAACCATATCGATCCAGGCGGCCCGGACATGGGCCAGCCGACGCATTTCCTCCCCGGCCGCCACTGGGGCATGTTCGTCGTCAAGGTGCCGGCGGAGTTCACGGGTCCGGATCAACGTCTGACGTGGACGATTGTTGCCAACGGCCAGCCGACGACCATTCCGTTGCGCCTGCACCCGGATTACGTCGTCAGCCCGTTCTCCGACGTCGCGGTGAAGAACACGCCGCCGCTGCTGCGTTTGATGGAGCAAGGCCCATCGGTTCAGGGTCCGTTGGCGATGATGTCAACGGCGGTGATGCGTACGGCGAAGGTGGCTTCCCCGCTGCCGGTGACGGCGTGGACCGAGGATGATGCGAAGTTCGCCAGCGGCACGATGGCGCTGCCGAAGACTCTTCCCCCGCCCGTGCGTGTCTATTGGTCCGAGTTCCGCGGACCCGCGGCGGTGGCGTTCGAGAAAGACAATCCGCCGTCCGAAATTCTCGCGGGCGGCGGCGTGAACGTCCTGTTCAAGGGTAAGGCGACGACGACGGCAAAGTTCAGCGAGCCTGGCGATTACGTCCTGCAGGTAACAGCGAACGATTATTCGGGTGAAGGCGGCGCCGGCGAGGTCTGCTGCTGGACGACGGCGCTGGTGAAGGTAACGGTGACGCCGTAGACGACGCTGCGAACGCTTCGTCCGGCGTGGATCAGACTTCGTCTTTGTGATGCGTGTGCGTATGCCGATGGCTATGCGAATGGTCGTGGTCATGACCAGCGTGATGGTGATCGTGCAGCGCGTGGCCGTGATCGTGGTCGTGCATCAGTTCCTTCGGCACATCCGGAAACAGCTCGCGAGAGGTCGGCGCTTGACCGCCCGCCCACTCGACGCCTCCCTTCTTTCGCGCAGCCGCCAACAGATCTTCCCAGGAGAGCGTGGATGGATCGCGCGCGACCTCGAGCCGCTGCGCCAGCGCCGCGAGCACCAGCTTGCGGAGACGCCGGCCGTCCCATCCCTCGCATAGCGCCGCCAGCTCGCTCATTTTCGCCGCATCACGCGTCATCGGCAGCAGCGACGGCCACTGCACCGCCAGCTCACCGAGCGCGTGCTCCAGGATTTTGCCGATCGTTTCGCGGTCCGGCAGCGCGAACGTCATCACGAGATCCGCGCGCGACAGGAATGCCTCGTCCACTGCCTCGATGAAGTTCGTCGTCGCCACGAACAGTACGGACGGAAGGTTCTTGGCAATCTCGTCTACGCCGAGCAACACCGCATCGGTCGCGCGGTGCACGTCAACAGGATTCGCTTCGAACGATGCGGTGGAGCGCCGTACCGCGAAGCTCTCCACCTCGTCGATGAGCACGATGACGTGCGGCCGGCGATTGGCGATTTCGGGAATGGTCTCCGTCAGCAGGCGCGTGACGTTGCGCTGACTCTCCCCGAGCATGTCGCTCGGAAATGCGTGCGGATTGATTTCGACCAGCGCCGTCGCACCCTGACGCGCGAGGGCCAGCGCCGCCACCTGCGCCAGGCCGCGCGCCATCGTCGTCTTGCCGGTGCCGGGTGGACCGGCCAGCACGATCAGCCCGTGCGGCAGACCCGACAGCATCGCCAGCTTGCGGCCATGCTGCAGCACGAGCAGTGCCTGTGCGAGCAGACGTTCCTTCACCTCGCGCGGGACGATGATCGCATCCCAGTCGCGATCGTGGTGCTCGGCCGGGAGGATGTGCAGCGACAGCACGCCGGGAGGCAGCGCCGAGCGCGGAATGTCCATCAGTCCTCAGGACGTTTGTCGTCCGGCCATTGAATCTGCGACAACTCCTGCATCGACACCAGTGTGTCTTCCGCCTCTTCGAACAGCACGACGGGATCCATGACCGCGCGCATCGACTCGAGATGAGAGTCGAACATATGGATGCGCACCAGGCGACACTGGTTCACGGGATCGTCGTTGAAGTGCTGATGCCACAGATAGTGATCGACGATGATGAGGTCGCCCTTCTTCCAGCGGTAATGCTGCCCGTTGTCGGGAGCGATGCCCATGAAGCTGTGACCATAGCCTTCGACGACGTAGAGCCATGCTTCGCCAGGATGACGATGCAGCGACTGCGTCTTGCCGGGCGCGAACTGAATCATCACCTGCGTCAGGCCTGACGCCTGGTTGCCGATGGCGCGATCGTTGAGAAACTTGGTGCGCGTACCGCGTGGTGTCGCGAGAATCTCCTGCTCGTCGTAGGGCGTGTGGATGCGGCCGGAGCGCCGCTTCTTTGCTTCCACGTCAATGCGGCGCATGCGGCGCGCGTAGGGATCGTTGCCGGAAATGCCGGCAGACACGTTCGGTTTCCCCGGGAGCTTCTCGAACGGTTCGTGGCCGGCGTCCTCGAGCAGGCTCATGCCGAGGGTCCAGAGTGTCGGCTCGGACGAGTAACTCATGAATCGGCCCGGCTTCTTGCCATCGTTGCCGTGGCGGTGCCAGCTCCACGCCGGGATGTGAATCGCGTCCCACGCCTTCCAGTCGTAGCGGACACCGTCGACTTCAGTCCATCCGCCGCCTTCCGCCATGAAGAGGATGGCATCCCATGAATGACGGTGAATCGTGGTCGTGACCCCGGGGTCCACCTCGTGGACGAGCGCGTCGAGTTGACGCGTCGGCCGGTCGCCATCCCATCCCATATACACGCCGGTGCGGAGCCCGCGGGCGGTCGGCTCCAGCTTGACGTCTTCCCTGCGGATGACCGTCTGCCGGTATTTGCGCCACTCGTCGATGAACTCGGCACGACGCTTTTTCTGGATGTGGTAGTGCGTGGTGGTGGTCTGTGTTTTTGTGGACATGGAAGGACGCGGCGATTAAACATACATCGCCATGCGCACTGCCGCAAAAGCACTGCTTCCGGTGTTCGCTCTGAGCGCGGCGTTGTTCGCACAATCGGCGCAGGGCCTCGCCGAACGCGCCAAGCGCGATGGGACGCTGACGCTCTATACCTCGCTGGCGCCAACCGAGTCGCAGCCACTCGCCGCCGCTTTCGAGAAGAAATACGGCATCAAGGTGCAATTGTGGCGCGGCCTTTCCGAGGAGGTCGTGCAGCGGACGATCACCGAAGCAAAGGGCCGGCGCTATACCGTTGACGTCATCGAGACCAACGGACCCGAGATGGAGATGATCGGGCGCGAAAAGCTGCTTGCCGCGCCGTGGACCCCGGATCGGCTGAACCTGTTCGTCGTCGGCTACAACACCGCGAAGGTCAAGCGCACCGAGATTCCTGCCACTTACGATGGCTTCACCGATCCAAAGTGGAAGGGGCGTATCGCGCTCGAGGCGACCGACTCGGAGTGGATGGCGACGCTCGTCAAGACGCTGCCGAACGGCATGGAGCTCATGCGCAAGCTGGCAGCCATGCAGCCGGCACTGCGTAAGGGGCACGTGCTCCTGGCGTCCCTTGTTGCCGCAGGCGAAGTGCCTGTCGGGTTGGCGATGTACAACAGCAACATCGAGTCGCTGAAGCGAAAGGGCGCACCAATCGACTATGTTCCCGTGCAGCCGGTCGTCGCCCGGCCGCAGGGCATCGGCATTGCAAAGAACGCCCCGCACGCGAATGCCGCGCAGTTGTTTTCGGACTACGTGATGTCGACGGAAGGACAGCAGCTGTTCGAGTCCATGGGGCGTACCCCGGCCAGGACGACGAGCGAGTCCAACAGGTTCCGCTTCACCCTTATTGACCCCGTCACCGTGCTCGACGAATCCGCACAGTGGGAGAAAGTCTGGAACAACCTGTTCGTAAGACGGTAAGCCGCTTATCGCGCCGCACGAAATGGCTGCTGGCGGCCGGGGCCGCTACGGTCGTGCTGGTCGTCGCGCTGGTTATAGCGGGCTACGTCGTGGCCAGCCGATTCGAACCGTACGTCCGCGCGCAGGTGATCGCCTACCTGCAGGACCGGTTCGACAGCGAAGCGGAGATCTCGTCACTCCACGTGCGGATGCCCCGTGCTTCCCTCCTGCACACGTACTTCACGCGCGGGCGCGGCATGATCGCGACCGTCGAGGGCGATGGCGTGGTCCTGCGCCACAAAGGCCGCCGTGATGTGCCGCCGATCTTTTCCATGAAGGACTTCCGTTTCGACGTGGACCTGGGAACGGTGTTCGATCCAGTGAAGGTCGTCCAGCTCGTCACTGTCGACGGCATGCAGATCAATATTCCTCCCGCAGGCGAACGTCCCGACCTCGGGTCGAACGATACTGCCAATTCCGCAGCTGCTGAGGCGGCCGAGGCGGAAGCCTCCGACGTCCGTCTGGAGCGAGTGGTCATTACCAACGCCGTGTTGACGATCCTTCCCAAAGACAAGAGGAAGGTGCCGCTGCAGTTCGACATTCATCGGCTAAGGCTGTCGTATGCAGGCCGTAATACGGGCATGCAATACGACGGCGAGCTGACGAACGCGAAGCCACGCGGCGACATCGTCAGTGCCGGGACGTTCGGTCCGTGGAACGCTGATGAACCTGGCGATTCGCCACTGAAGGGGTCTTACACGTTCAAGAATGCAGACCTCTCGGTGTTCCCTGCCATCGGCGGCATGCTCGAATCGTCGGGCCAGTTCGAAGGCACGCTTTCCGCCGTCAACGTCCGCGGTGAAGCGAATGTGCCGGACTTCCGGCTGAAGCAATCGGGGAATCACGTCGCTCTGCGCACCCGGTTCGAGGTGCGTGTAGACGGAACGAACGGCGACACCATCCTCAAACCTGTCACCGGCGCCATCGGCTCGACGACGTTTACAACCAGCGGCGGCATCATCCGCCGCGAGCACGGTCTCCCGCGCACGGTCAGCCTCAACGTGTCGATTCCGTCGGGGAATCTCCGCGACCTTCTCGCGCTCGCCATGAAGGGACCACCGTTCATGGAAGGCAGAGTCTCGCTGAAGACCAAGATCGACATTCCACCGTTAACGGGCAGCGTGCGCGAGAAGCTCCTGCTCAACGGCCAGTTCGAAGTGTCGCAAGGACGGTTTTTCAAGTCCACCGTTCAGGATCAGATCGACATGATGAGCCGCCGTGGACGCGGGCAGCCGGGGAACGAGGACATCAAGCGTGTGGTGTCGGCGATGGCCGGCAAGTTCAACCTGGCCAACGAGCGGATCACCTTCACTCCCCTGT
>Ga0070683_100003995_pt1 | contig 12077 bp, 9 predicted proteins | sample KBSC713LmetaG_FD_64662 | JGI IMG/M metagenome (GOLD analysis project Ga0070683, IMG submission 64662) | Corn rhizosphere microbial communities from Kellogg Biological Station, Michigan, USA - KBS C7.1-3L metaG | ecosystem: Host-associated > Plants > Roots > Rhizosphere ...
TGAACGGCCTCGCGACCGCGAGCGCCCCCGGCATCTACACGATCATCGCCAAGAGCGGCACCTTCCAGGCGTCGGCGCAGCTGACCGCGACGTTCTCGGGCAGCATCTTCGACCCCGGCTTCAACCAGACGAACAACAACAAGACCGTCCTCGACTCGACGCCGTCGGGAACGACGAACCTGCTCTACCCGCTCGACAAGTCGCTGTTCCCCGGGAACATGACGCCGATCTACGCCCAGATGACCGCGCCGGGCAGCAACGGGATCGCGCGCCTCAACTTCCAGGCGACCGGCCTGGACATCAACTACTACGCGAACTGCGTGTCGACCGACGACACGAACAACAACGATCCGCTGCCGGGCGGCGGCTGCTACGTGAAGATGCCGCTGACGCTGACCCAGTTGTTCATCGCGACCAGCGAGCGCCAGGACATCAAGATGACGGCGCGCGTGTTCTCCAGCGGGTCGTCGCCGGTCGAGTCGCAGTCGGTCAACGTCGCGTGGGCGAACGTCGGCCTGTCGGGCGGTATCTATTACTGGTCGACGATCCCGAACCCGCCCAAGGCGACGCAGGAGAACGCGCCCGCCACGCCGCCGAACTACATCCTGCTGGACAAGGATCAGACCAGCGGCACGGCCATCTACCGCTACGACTTCACGAACGGCACGCCGGCGCCGACGGTGACGTGGACCGACGACGGCGGCCCCAAGAGCACGCCGCCCTACCAGGGCGCACCCGCGGCCGTGAACAACAACGTCGGCAAGGGTCATTGCATCGGCTGCCACTCGATCAGCAACGACGGCAAGTACATGGCGCTGACGATCGGCGGCTCGGCCAGCGACGCCGCCAACACGACTATCCTGGACATCGGCCAGCAGAGCTTGATCAACATCAACCCGTCGGCCAGCACGGATCCCAATAGCTCGCCCACCAACAACTTCGCCGACTATTGGAAGAAGTTCCGGGTCGAGGGCATCGCCGCCGAGAACACCTGGGGCCCGAACAACGACCGCATGATCAGCATGTTCCGGTCGAAGCTGTACCAGACCAACGTCACCATCAGCGGCACGACGGGCACCGTCATGCGCGCCGGCGCCGTGGTGCCGTCGTGGACCGAGTACGCCTCGGATCCGTTCTGGAGCCCGGACGGCAGCCTGTTCGTGTTCACGTCGTTCGATCAGCCAGACATCGGCATGTACAACACCGACGGCCTGAACGGCGACATGAAGCGGCGCGGGAAGATCGCGATCGCCAGCGCCGACATGATGGGCGTGCACGACGACGCGCACGACCTGGTGCCGCGCATGAACAACGTCACCAGCTTCTATCCAAGCATCAGCAACGACAGCAAGCTGGTCGTGTTCAACCAGAGCACCTGCGGCGCCGATCCGGACGTGAACCGATCCGACGCGAACTCGCTGTACGGCAACCAGTCGTGCGACGGCTACGACGACAGCAGCTCGACGCTGTGGATCGTGAACCCGACGGGCGGAAACCCGGTCAAGCTGGACAACGCGAACGGGCCGGCGGGCAGCGGCAACTCGTGGCCGCGTTTCAGCCCGGACAAGGGCAACTTCCGGGGCGAGCTGATCTACTGGATCGCGTTCTCGTCGCGGCGCGCGTACGGGTCGCAGGTGAACTACAACGCGGCGCCGTCGGCGACGAAGCCGCAGCTGTGGATCTCGGCGGTGCGCACGGGTGAGAACATCGTCGGCGATCCCAGCTGGTCGCCGGTCTGGCTGCCCACGCAAAATCCGAAGCAGGGCAGCCCGCAGGGGAACCACGTTCCCCAGTGGGTCAGGGTCGTCGTCGTCATCGAGGGCTGATCCTGTCCCGCACCGCGCGCGTCGCGTGGCTGGCCGCAGGTCTGCTCGCGGCCGGCTGCACGGTGAACAAGGCCGGTCTGTTCGGCGGCGGTGACACGGGCACGACGTCCGGAGCGGCTGGCCGGATCGCTGTGATGGTGGGCGGCGGCGGCGCCGGCGGGAGCGCGGGCACCAGCGGGACCGGCGCCGCGGGCGACGGAGCGGCTGGCAGCGGGACCGGCGCGGGGGGCGTAGTCGATACCGGCGCGGCCGGCGCCGGCGGCACGGGAGGCGGGGCCACCGCCGGCACGACCGGAAGCGGCGGCACCGATGGCGCGGGCGGCAGCGGGATGATCTGCGGCAATCCGACCGACGCCCAGGCCTGTCAGATGTGCATGAGTGCCGGCGGCAGCTGCATGAACGGCACTTGCGTGTTCGCGTGCGGCAGCGCGTGCAATCCCTGCACGGCCGACATCAAGTGTCCAAAGGAGATGGGCTGCTCGATCGACTGCCCCGCGTCGGGGTGCAATGTCGCGATCGACTGCCGCGATTCGACCAGCTGCACCGTGCGCTGCGCGGACAACGCCTGCACCGGCCTCGTTCAGTGCGGTGGGAACCCGTGCAACGTCACGTGTTCCGGCGCGGGCTCGTGCAAGGGCGGCGTCACCGGCGCCGGCACGATGAACACGATCATCTGCTCGGGCACGGGCTCGTGCCAGGGCCGCGTCAATTGTTCGGGTACGTCGTGCCAGGCGACCTGCTCGGGTCCCCAGTCGTGCGCGATGGGCGTGCAGGGCGACGGCGCGATGAACACGATCACCTGCCGCGGCAACGGATCGTGCAACGGCAAGGTCCGCTGCAGCGGCAACAGCTGCTCCACCGACTGCACCGGCCCGTCGGCGTGTGCGATGGGCGCCTGCTGCTCGGCCGCCAGCTGCCAGCGCATGCCCCTGACGGTGCAGTGTCGCTGAGTTGCGCCGCGTCGCCCATCGTCGCCCACCATCACCGCATCACTTTCAAGGCGGCCCCCCGTCCCCCCACTCCGCGCGATCATCGCTCAATCAAGTTTGGAAGCTCCAGCCGTCCCGGCCGCCCGACCTGTCGCTCGCGTTCGCCCGGCCGCACGCCACGAACTTGATTGAGCGATGATCGCGGGTTCGAGAGGGTCGCGGTGCTTCCAATGGTCAGAACGATCGATGCTGGAACTGACGAGCGGAGCTAGTCAGTTCCAGCGTCGATCGGCACGAACTCGATGCACTGCTGATTGATCAAGCAGACGTTCGGCACGCAGTAGGCGGCCGTCGACAGGACGTTGCAGCAGGTCGTGTTGCTGCCGCAGAAGCTCCCGCCGACGTCGCCACACGGGTTGGTCGATCCGGTCGGCGCCAGCTGGAACAGCGTGCAGACGCAGGGGACGCCGGACAGCTGGACGCCCAGGTACGAATCGCACGTGCAGCGCAGGGGGCTCGCGCATTCGTTGCCGCACATCGTGCACGGCTTCCCGATGCCCAGCTCGTTCGCCTCGGCGGGCGGACACCCGGGCGGGGGTTCCAGGCCCACCTCGATGACGCCGGCGTCGCGCGTCCCGCAGGCCGGCGGCTTCGCGGACGACGAGCAGCCGACGGCGGCGCACAGGAACAAGGCCGCCAGGGCAATAGAGCGTCGCGCCACCATCTGCTTAGACTATCGCCGCGCGCGGGCTCATCGGAAAAAATCGGCTGCGCGCCCGCGTCAGTTCCACTGGCGCGTGACGCGGAAGGTGAACGAATGCGTCCCGACGTACTCGAGGACGCCGTACAGCTCCTGCCCGCGCGACATGCCGAAGCGCGCGATCAGATCGAGGCGGTACTCGAAGATGTGAAACTGCAGCGCGGGCGCGACCCACACCGCGCGGATGTCGTTGAACTTCTGGAAGTCGACGCCCGCGACGTGATTCAGCTGGATCGTCGTCGCCACCTCGACGGACGCACCGCCCCAGTTCCACGGGGCGACGCCGACGGCGTAGTGCGCGTCGTACAGGTAGATGGACGGGACCGTGATGTGCTCGGTGTCGAAGTTGGCGTCGGGCCCCAGCAGGACGATGGCGCCCTGATTCAGCACGTAGGTGAGCGGTCCGATCGCGCCGCCCAGGATCAGCGTCGGCTCGATGTGGAAGTAATAGGGGATGACGAAGTCCGCGATCGAGCCGTCGTTCAGGTGAAACTGGAACCGCGTCGTGTGCGTGGGCAGCCGACCGCGCACGCCGAGGCCGCCGATCAGCCCTTGCCCGTCGGTGATGCGTTCGGTCCAGCTCGCGCCCAGCGTCATGTCGCCCAGCGACAGCTTGGTCTGTTTCTTGTCCTCGGGCAGCGGTTCCTGGTTCAGCACCGAGGTGACGTTGATCGTCGTCAGGTTGAACACCAGCTGGCCGTCGAACGCGAACCGCCGCCAGCGCCACGCGCCGCCCACGGCGCCGCGCCGGTTGCGACCCTGGCCCGCGATGTAGGGCAGCGCGGTCAGGTCGTCGCTGATCGCGTAGGCGGCATCGGCGTAGAGACGCGTCAGCTGCTCGGGCGGGCGCAGCGCGGGGCCGTCGACCGCCGGCGGGTAGTATCCGGCTGCGTCGCGCGTCGGCGGGCCCGCGGCGGTGCGGACGGGCGCGGCCGGTTCGCCCGAGGCGTCTTCGGACGCAGCGGTTCCGGGCGCCGTCACTTCGGGCGCCACATCCTCGTCGTCCGCCGCGCGCGCGCCTGTCGCATACGCCAGCGTGACGATCAGCGGGACGGCAAAGAGCGCGAGCTTGCCCGACACCGGTCTGATTCCACGTGTACCCCGAAGCGGCTCGACGTCGCAAGTGCCGGTTCCCACACGGCAAAAATCGCGTTTGCCGGCGCTTTGAAAAGCTGCAACAGTCACCACATGAGCTTGCTTAAACGCCTAGTGTTTTCCTTAGGCTTCGTGTGCCTTTCGTCCGGACTCGCTCACGCGCGCGTGATGCAGCCGAGCGGCGAGGTGATGCCCGTCCCGACCGCGAGCGGCGAGGTCTCGATCTGGACGTCGCGCGGGTATCCGGCGGACGCCGGCACGCTCGCGGGACTTTTCAAGTATCACCAGATCAACGGCGTGGCTGGCGGCGACATGTCGATGGATCCGGTCCGCGACGCGCAGATCACCCCCGGCACCTTCTCGCCCCAATGCGGCCTGACCGGGACGATCGTCCTCCACGGCGGCGGCTGCCAGAACGAGCTCGGCTGGTACAACGCGATCGAGCCGGCGATGAAGCCGGCCGACAACCAGATCTACACGCTCGTCCCGGCCAACATCCGCAAGCCGGCGACCGGCACGTGCGGGGCGCAGGACGTGTGCTGTCCCGAGGACTTCTGCCCGCTCGCGACCCGGGAAACGACGCAGCTGCTGTCGCAGCACAACTGGGCCGATCCGCTCCCGGACTTCGCCGGGAACATCCGCACCAGCCCCAACTACAAGGGCGGCCTGATCGGCCTCGCGCTGAAGGGCACCCCAGGCAGCCAGTGCACGCAGACGAAGTACTCGCAGGCTGATCTCAACGACAAGAACGCCGCGGGGATGCCGTGGGTGACGACGTTGATCTACCAGTCGGTCGCGGACCCGCAGGCCTACTACATCGCGTTCGAGGACCTTCCGACCTGCGCGATGAGCTGGAAGGGCTGCAACTCGCAGAACGACGGCGACTTCAACGACTTCGTCTTCTACATCACCGGCCTGTCCTGCAACCTCGGCGGCGATCCCTGCACGGTCCAGGGCGCGATGGGAATCTGCGCGGGCGGGATCACCGAGTGCGCCGGCGGCGGGATGAGCACGACTTGCCGTCAGGCCGTCATGCCGTCGGCCGAGAAGTGCGACAACCAGGACAACGACTGCAACGGCATGGTCGACGACGGCGACGGCCTTTGCGGCGCGAACGAAGTGTGCAGCCAGGGCGTCTGCCGCCACTTCTGCGACGACAGCGAGTTCCCATGCGCGGCCGGTCTAACCTGCGACAAGAGCGACGGTCTCTGCAAGGACAAGGACTGCATCGGCAAGACCTGCAACCCCGGACAGGTTTGCCAGCGCGGCACGTGCGTCGGTGGCTGCGACGGCGTCATGTGCCCGCACGGTCAGTCGTGCCGGCTGGGCGTCTGTGTCGCGGCGTGCGACGGCATCACGTGTCCGTCGGATCGCGTTTGTGAGAACGGCGCCTGCCAGCCGCCGTGCAACAACAAGTGCCGCACCTGCAAGACGGGCACGAGCTGCAACATGACCAGCGGCGTCTGCCTCGAGACGGGCTGCGAGAACAAGAATTGTCCCGCCGGACAGGTCTGCGTCGCGGGCTCGTGCCAGGACGGCTGCACGGGCGTCGTCTGTCCGGGCGGGCAGGAATGCATGATGGGAAGCTGCACGCCGGTCGCTCAACCCGATCCGGGCACGGGCACGGGCGGCGGCGGTGGATTCTCCATCCTGGGAACGGGCGGGCAGAACACCGTCGGCACGGGCGGCATCATCACCGTCGGCACGGGCGGGTACACCACCTCCGGCGCGGCTGGCGGCGGCGGGACGGCCCAGCAGCGCGGGATGATCTCGAGCTGCAGCTGCGACGTGGCGCAGGGGCCGGGCGCAGCGGGCATCGCGCTGCTCCTCGCCGGGCTCGCGGTCGCGCAGATCAGAAGGCGCCGGCGATCCCCAGCCCGTGCCCGTTCATCACGCTGAGTGAGATGCGCGCCGGTTCCCGGCGCAGGTGCAGCCAGGGCACGGTCACGCCGATGGCGGTGCCCGCCAGCGCGCCGACCGCGACGTCGGTCGGGAAGTGATGGCCGGAGGCGACGCGCTCGACGGCCACGCTGCCGGCGAGCAAGCCCCCGACGATCCAGGGCCAGACGTGCTCGCCGTGTCGGTGGCGAATGGTGAACGCCGCCGCCGACGTCATCGCGAACGCCGTCGACACGTGGCCGGCGTAGAACGAGAGGTAGCCTTCACCGGAAGAGAGGTACGCCGGATCGCCCGCGTAGGTGCGCGGACGCGGGCGCGACACGATGAAGTTCGTCGCATTCTGCAGGGCGGTGTCGATTGCGAGCGTCTCGGCGTAGACCATCATGTCCTCGCCCCACGTTCGCCCGAAGCCGACATCCAGCAGGTTGGCGAGGGGCAGCGCCGCCATCACGCCGTAGACGGTGACGTTGGCGGCGACGCCGCCGGCCGCGCTGTGATTTCCAACGGTGCCGCGATCGAGCGCGTTGATGCCGGCCGGGTCGCATGGGCAGCTCTTTCGCGCCAGCTGATCCTCGAACAGGATGCGGACCAGACCCGCGCTGCCCGCCACGACGGTGACGGGAACGTCGACGGCGAGGCGCACCTCGTAGACCGCCTCCGGCCGGGCATCGTCGGCGGCGGGCGGGTCGGCCAGCGCGACCAGCACCATCAGCAACGGCGCGCTCATGGCGCGGCGGCCTCACCCACCGTAGATCTCCACGCCGAGGGTGGCGCGGTATTGCGGAAACGCGAACGGAACGCCCCCGAGCTGCGGGACCGGCAGCGCGTATCCAATCGGATCGAAGATCACGAACAGGCGTCGTGAAATTTCCCATTCGATCCCGAGCGGGCGGAACCCGAAGAACAGGCCGGTCGTCCACTTGGGCGCGCCGTAAAGGTCGATGAGCAGGACCGACGTTCCCAGGTTGAAGGTGGTCCGAAGGTCGAAGCGCTCGTAGGCCAGCGGCACGCGCAGGATCGCGGTGCCGTAGCCGTTGAACGCGCCGGCCCGGATGCTCGAGGCGCCGTTGACCGCGAACCACGGGTTCCACTCGGCGTCGAGCCCGAGGATCAGGTGCTTGCCGACGCGGGCGCGCCCACCGATCGCCGCGGCCAGGCCGCCGTAGTTCACGGACCCGGCGCCGCTCAAGGAGCCGCCCCACCTGATCCCGCCCGTGTCGGCGGGCGCGGTGACGGCGGTCGGCTTTTCCGTCGTCGTCGGTGCGGCGGCCTGCGTTTCGCCGTGGGCCCGGCCAGCGCCGCAGGCGAGGAGGACCGCGGCGCCGAGGACAGCCCGGGTCCGGCCGGGGCGGCGCTGGCGCCGCTCGACCAGCAGCAGGGCGACGATGATCGCGCTGCAGGCGGCCAGCGGCGTCGCGGCGCCGCTGCCGCCGACGGCGCAGCCGACGCTGCTGTTGCCGTACTTGCGTTCGGGCGCGCCGCACCAGTCGTTGTCGAAGCTGCAGCCGGGCGCGTACCCGAGATAGGTGTCCACGATCGCGGTGGCCGCGGCCATCTTCTGTGTCGCGTCGCTCTGGGGATCGAGCGTCGCGCGCAGGATCGCCGTGGCCGCGCTGGTCGCGAGTGCGTGCCGCTGCCGCCGCAGGTCGTCGCGATCGTCGCAGCGATCGAGCTCGCTCGCGTGCGGGGGACCGTCGGTGCTCGGCACCAGCGTTCCATTCGCGCCGTCGACCCAGTTCAAGACGGTGGTGATCTGCATGCCGTCGGCGCTGCGGTACGTGTGCGTGAAGCTGTCCTCGACGGCGTGGATCGCCTGTCCGATGCGCAGGTAATACGTCGGCAGCGGCGCGTCGACGCGGTGGCGCAGCGCGAGGTACACCGGCAGCACCGTTCGATTCGCCGGGTCGGGGGCGCCGTTCCCGTCCAGCCCGGCCAGCGCCTCGCCGATCCTTTCCAGGACGAAGGCGCGGCAGTTCGCGATCGCGCGCGCCGAGCCGTCCGGCTCGTCATCGTCCGAGCTGCGCAAGCAGTGCTCCCGCTGCAGCTGCGGATCGCCGTGCACGAGGGCAAGCTCGCTGACGTCGTTCGACTGCCGCCCTTTCAAGTCGTTGTCCCGGACGCCGATCAGCAGCGCGGCGGCGCCGAGATCGTTCAGGTCGGCGGGAAGCGGGAACTCGACGTCATCGATCAGCGCCTGTTCGTTTCGGTCCGCCGCGAGCGGGCCGGCGGTCGCCAGCTCCTGTCGAACGGTGCGCAGCGCGTCGCCCGTGATCTGCTCGTGGCAACCGCTGCTGATCGCGCTGGCGATCGTGTAGGCGCGGGCGCCGCGGGCCGCGCCGGTGACCACGCCGCCGACCGCCACGACTGCACAAAGCGTCCTGAGCGATGCCCCCGACCCCCGCCGGCCCATGCCGACAATCTGGGCACTGCAGGCTGCGAGAGTAGGTCAGAAATGGGCGGCGAGCGCGATGCCGCGTTGCCCGCCGTCGCCCGCCACGGGAACCACGGCGACGGGCGACCGGTGCAGCGCGGGAACGAACACGCCCAGCGAGACGCCGACGATGGCGCCGCCCACCGAATCGCTGATGAAGTGCATTCCGCCCATCACGCGCGCCGAGGCCACGAACGCCGCCATCGCGCCGCCGACCGCCATGACGATCCAGGGCGCGCGCGATTCCGGGTGCAGGCGCCGCATGGTCATGAACGCCGACGTCGCGATCGCGAAGCTGACCGCGGCGTGGCTGCTCAGGAACGACAGGCCGCCGTCGGGGCTGTTGCGCGCGTCCAGCGGCGCCTTCTCTCCGTACATGTACGGCCGCGCCCGTCCCGACGCGAGCGTCATGATGGACGCGAGCGCCGTCGCCGCGAGGCCGGTCTCCGCGACGACGACGAGATCGTTGAGCGCCGGATAGAGGCCCTCGTCGACGATCAAGAGCGCTCCGGCGCCGACGGCGATCGCATAAAGGCCGTAGTCGGACGCGTGTTGCCAACCGACGCTCCAGTAGCCGGCGGTTGTACGATCCACCACGTTCAGCGTCGTGGAATCGCACAGCGGCGCGCAGTACGCCTTCTGGGCGCGAAACGCGCGCGCCTCAGCGAAGACGATCCCGATGGCCAGGACCGGGAGATCGAACTCGGCGTAAAGCTGGAAAGCGGGGCGAAGCGGGTTCTGCGGGCTGGGGACGATCGGCGTCGGTGCCGCTTTCTTGGCGGTCGACTTCGCCTGCTCGACCTCTTGCGGCGACGCCTCGGGCGACGGCGGCGCGATCCGGGGCGCGTTCGGGTCCGGCGTCCGCTGCACCGGTGGGGTGGGGTTGGTCTGCGCCCGGGCGACGCCCACCGGGCCGAGCGCGGCCAAGGCGCCGAGGAAGCAAATTGCAGCGCGTGCCGGCATCGAAGTCCGGTGACGGTATCAAGAAAACCGTCGGTCGTCCCGGCGCCGGGGTCATTAGCTTGATGGCATGGCGCGAACAACGGTGGCGGTGGTTGCCCACAGCGGCAAGAAGCTCGGCGGCGGCCTGTCGGAGCTGCGCCGGGTGCTCCGGCGGGCTGGCTATGCGCGGCCGATCTGGCGGGAGGTTCCGAAGAGCCGCAAGGCGCCCAAGGCGGTGCGCCGGGCGGTGAAGAAGGGCGCGCGCCTGATCTTCGTGTGGGGCGGTGACGGCATGGTGCAACGCTGCGTCGACGCGCTGGCCGGGACCAAGAACGTCGAGATCGCGATCCTGCCGGCGGGCACCGCCAATCTGCTCGCGACGAATCTGGGCATCCCGAAGCAGATCGCGCAGGCGGTGAACATCGGGCTGCACGGCGCCCGACGCAGACTCGACGTCGGCGTGATCAACGGCGAACGGTTCGCTGTCATGGCCGGCGCGGGCTTCGACGCGATCATGATGCGCAACGCAGACACCGCGCGAAAAAAACGGCTCGGGCGGCTCGCCTACTTCCGCAGCGGCGTGAAGGCGATGCGTGCGCCCGCGGTGCCGATGACCGTGCAGGTCGACGGCACCACCTGGTTCGAGGGCAAGGCGAGCGCGGTGCTGTTCGGCAACGTCGGCACCGCGACGGGCGGATTGAAATTGTTCCCGGACGCCGCCGATGACGACGGGATGCTGGAGGTCGGCGTGGTGACCGCGCGCAGCGTCGGGCAGTGGCTGCGCGTGCTCTCGCGCGTGGCGCGGGGCCGCCCGGAAGGATCGCCGTTCGTCGAAATGACCCGCGGCCGGAAGGTTGCCGTGCGGTTGTCGCGCAAGCTCGCCTACGAGGCGGACGGCGGCGTGCGTCGCGCGACCAAGCGGCTCAAGGTGCGCGTCGTAGGCCGCGCGATCGTCGTGCGCGCGCCGCGATCGGCGACGTTTTCTGAGTCGAAGGGCCGCGCGGGGTCAGATATCTGAGCGGTCGGCGGCACGCCCCTTCATTCGGCGCAAGGCGCTGTGTCTGGCGCGCGCGCGACCGGGATGGCCTCATTATTGCCAGACGGTGCCCCGCATGAGAATCGTCGCTCTGGCGCTCGTCGCGACGGCCGGTTGCTACCAGCAGGCGAGCAACCACGCCGTCCCGGTGACCGTCGTGAACGACGCGTGCAGCGCGAACGCGACCCAGCCGTCGTGCGCGGCCGCGGCGGCTTGCGAATGGCGTCCGGTGCAGGGCGATTGTCCCGACGGCACGACCTGTCCCGACGGCGTGTGCGCCACACCGGATGCGTGCGCCGCGCTGACCGACCGCGCGTCGTGCGAGGCCGACGCGCGTTGCGCGTGGGCAGGGCTTCGCGCGGCGTCTCCGGCGCTCGATCTGTGCCCGGCGGGCCAGAGCTGCGACGCCGGCGGCTACTGCCACGCGCGCGACGCGTCCGGAGGCGGTTGCACCTGCGTCCAGCCGATCGCTTGCCCGGCGAACGCCGACTGTCCGGCCGTCCAGTGCGATTGCTCGACTCCGGTGCCGGGGGCCTCGGGCGCCGGCGGCGGTGTCCGCACCTGCACCTGCACCTGCCCGACGTGCGCGCCGGGCGAGACGTGTCCGCCGTGCAGCTGCGATTGCAGCAGCGGTGGTTCGTGCGGCGGCACGACGACCGGCGGCGGCACCGGAACCTGCACGTGCGCGTGCCCCAGCTGCGCCGCCGGAACGACGTGCCCGCCTTGCGACTGCGCGTGCGGCAGCGGCAACGTCGGCGTCAGCAACGCGGGCAGCGCGCCCCCGCTGCCGCCCGCCGCGGAGACGCCCACGGATCCCTGCGCGCACCACACCGACGCAGGCAGCTGCGCCGCCGACACCGCGACCTCGTGCCGGTGGATCGAGCTTGGAATCGTTTGCGTGACGGCGCCGTGCCCGACGGGGGCGTGCGTCCAGATGAAGGCGGTCCCGGGCGGCGGCGGATGCGGATGTGCGTGCCCGGCCTGCGCGGCCGGCCAGAGCTGCCCGCCGTGCGCCTGCGACTGCTGCGGCCAGTCCGGAACGGGGCTGGGCCCGGTGCCCGTCCCGACCTGACGGTCGTCCGAAAACCCTCCCTGACGGTCGTCCGAAAACCCGACCTGACGGTCGTCCGAAAACCCGACCTGACGGTCGTCCGAAAAC
>Ga0070683_100003998_pt1 | contig 12074 bp, 11 predicted proteins | sample KBSC713LmetaG_FD_64662 | JGI IMG/M metagenome (GOLD analysis project Ga0070683, IMG submission 64662) | Corn rhizosphere microbial communities from Kellogg Biological Station, Michigan, USA - KBS C7.1-3L metaG | ecosystem: Host-associated > Plants > Roots > Rhizosphere ...
CAACTGCCAAATTTTAATGAAATTATGATCTCCACTGAGTTTTTCGTTTGAAGAATTTTAGCCGCCATTTGTTGTTCCTTCTGCAGGCGAACGAGCTTCCCCTCCTTGGGCTAGTGTATGTTCTTTCGAATTGTGAAGTCCCTAATCTAGGAGAGGCCGATGTCAGGTTGGTCGGAAGCTGGGACTAAATTGACCACTGCCGACAACGTTGGAATCGGCACAGAGGATCCGCAGTCAGTGCTGCACGCCAATGGCGTCGTTACCATCACGACCGGAGCCGGCGCTGATTGCCGGGTCGTACTGGGTCCAGGCGGCCAAGCTTCGAGTTTGATCAGATCAGAAATAGACCGGGGCCGGGTACCGGTGGCTACAACTGGATCGAAGCTCAGCTTTGCTACATATCCTGTTGTCATGCGCTCGGTAGGGCGTCCTGGAACGCCGCTCACCCCCCTGCAGGCGGCTCCGATTGATCGTCTTACTATCGATTCCGCCGGCCACGTCGGAATTGGTACCGGAGGCCCGCTCACGATGTTGGACGTCAGGGGGGAGGCCAGCTTTCAGGGCACGGTCATCTTGAACCAGGCTGGAGCTCCCGCCGCAAAAGCGAAAGCGGACCCCCGCGCCGGACTCAGCTTTGGCGCGAGCGATGCGCAGGCTGTCTTTTTCCTGGGGACCGACGCACAGTCTTTCACGACAGCCTCAACACTCCGTTTGTATTCCTATCAGTTGGGAAACTCTCTGCAGTGTTGGGCATCGAACGGCAACGTAGGAATCGGCACGGACGCGCCAACGGCGAAGCTGCACGTCGCCGGCGACGTAACCGCGACAGGTAATGTGACCGTATCAGGCGATGTCCTACTCACGGGCGCCGACTGCGCCGAGCGTTTCGATGTTGACTCCGAGACCTCTCTCGAACCGGGAACCGTAGTCGTCATAGACGAGAATGGCACTCTGCGGGAAAGCTCTGAACCTTACGATAGAAGGGTCGCCGGCGTCGTCTCGGGCGCAGGCGATTACCGTCCCGCGCTCTTGCTGGACAATCGACCTGGCATGGAAGGATCGGCGCCGCTTGCGCTCGTCGGCAAGGTCTTTTGCAAAGTGGACGCCACGAACTCGCCGGTGCAATTTGGAGACTTGTTGACCACGGCGCAACGGCCCGGCCATGCGATGAAAGCGTCTGATCCTGCCAAAGCCTTCGGCGCGGTGATAGGAAAAGCTCTCAAGTCGCTCCCGAATGGAGTTGGCCTGATCCCGATCCTGGTCGCCCTTCAGTGACCCAACGGCGGGGAGCGCAGGCTTCCAAGGCCACGCAGTATAGGCGGGATAAGTTTTCCAGCGTGGTGACTCCAATTTCCTTGTTCTGTTGCTTTCCTTCATCTTGGAGGGATTCGCCATGGCAAACGGGTCGAATAACGAAAAGTTTCTGGACGTCGCTTCGTCTCAGCAACGATTTTTTTCCAATTACAACACCATCCTGAGTGCTGTTGCAGAAGCTGACCCAGATGGGGAAAGCAAGATTTTTATCAAGGTTCTTGCCGTTGCTGCCAAGATAGCTGCGTTCCTCAGTCCGGACCCGGTCGAGGGAGCCATTAACCAGCTGGCCGCAATGCTGCAGGCCGATATTAGAGCGCTGGAAGCGCATGACGCCGCTATAGAACTGGCGTCTAGAACCACCACGCTAAATGGTCTTGTTTCGGACACGTCAACCAGCCTCGGTCTGCTGCAGACGGCGGTTGACTATCCGGATCAGTATCCAGCCGGAACGTTGATCGTTCCAGTCCAGGAATGCCTAAACAAATTCCTGCCCGACAATGATCAAGTCTGGAACATTACATATACAACAGCGGACATCCAAAAGATCTATTGGTCAGATCAGGGCAGGGAAAGCGTCTGCTTTTATCTGCTTGCAAGCGGAGACCTGCCCCCCAACACGGACGATGCCTCATACGGAACGCAACAGCCGCCTTTGAACGATGATGGCTCCGTTTTCGAGTATAGAATAACCTTGCCGATGTACCTTTCCGTTATCTCGGCGTTTCTTGCAATCGGCCGCACGCTCGATCCAAAAAATTTTCTGACCTCGGCGCGGCCAGATCTGGTGAAGGCCACCAACAAACTTCAGTCAATACACGACAAGTTAATGACAGGAGGAGACGGACTGACACCTTTGTCCCCGCCATCTTCAATGGGAGACTCCATACAGAATTTGGCGTGTCCGGCGCCGATCGATGGAGCGCCCCCGCGTCGGCCGGCTGTTCAACTCGTCTACGGGCCGGCACCCCCTGCCAGAGACCATGCTCAAATGCCGCCCGTTGTCGGCGCAGTCATTGAATATGGAGCAGTCGAAAAGTTTTCCGGGATCAGCTCGATCGGCGATGGATATCAGCTCGATTTCGCCGGCGATGTCGCAGATCCCGCCATGTACAACAAGCTGCAGATCCGCGTCCTGAAGCGAATGAAAGACGTCTATTTCGCGACCGGCCTGGCTTCGGTTTGGAGAACTATCAATCACCTCAAGGTGCTGACAGGAAGTTTGATTTCGAATGCTCCAAGTTTCGCCGACTGGTCAATGAGGAAAGTCTTGGACAAGGCCAAATTGCCTTCTCAAAGCGGAGCCCAGTCCCTGCGAAGTCTTGCCGCTTTTATTGTAAGAACACAGCCTTTTGATACCCAATATAGCGACACGTTCCCTCACGTAACTGTCTCCGTTAAACACCTACTGACTAATTTTCCGCATTGATGCCGGCCAAGAAAGCGTTCGATCAACCTTGATCTAAGGCCGCCAAATTGGACCAACGAATCGTTCCGGTCAGTCATTGGCAAAGCTTTGGAAGGGCACCAACGACATAACGAGTAGAGTTGGATATGGATGATCTAAGGCTCAAGCAGTTTGTCTCTGGGCTGCCTGCAGATCCAGGAGCGGGGATTCGGCACTTTGCTCCCCACGTTCCATACATCAGTGTGAGGAATTTCATCACCTCATCGTTGGGGTACGCCTTCCCGCCCTGGAGTCCAGCTAGCCTCCTGGCAAGCGCCGTCTACGCAGCGGGCTTCATATACGATCCCGGACAGGACATCATTTATTCAAGGATGGATGCACTTCAACGCCAGTTTGGATATGCCTATGGATACGATGCCGCTGCGCTGGGGATGAACGCGATCCTGGATTGCGAGCCGATTTTCTTCGATTACGCGGGCAAGCACTGGATGATCGAGCTCTGGAAAGGTCAATATGGGCTGGAGACCGGTTGCGAAATCGGCGTCTATAACAGGCAGATCGGCTCAACATCACCCGGGTACGCTTTGCTGGATGCGACGGTCGGCGCCCGGCCCGGCGACTCAAATCCGTCGCACAACCTGTTTTTTGACTGCGCCAAAGATGACGAGCGCTTGGTAGTTTCTTCAACTTTGTACAAGAATGGCCAAGCGCTCTTCTTCAGGGGACCAGAGAAACATTGGTGGTTAACCGGTTTCAAGTGGGGGATATATTCTCGTCCGCAAGAATTGACGATGGATGTCTCAATCACCTGTCTGGACGCCGCGATGCGCACAGCGCTGCTCGATGCATTGGAAGATATGGGCTATAGCGTCGACGTGTCCTCGGGCACGGTTAGCTTCAAGTTCGCGACTCCAAGCTCACACCAACCGCGTTCTGATCTTCCGAGCGTCGTTCAAGCTGTCGAGCTTACAGACCAAGGAATCGTAAACGAATATGAGGCACTTCAGTTTCCAAGCAATGATCCAAATATTATCGCTGATACGTCACGTGCCAGGATCATGGACGCGGTCGGCATCTACAGTCCCGACTTCTTCATCAAAGCGGTAACCGATCTGGCAAGCATCGCAGCTGCGGAAGTCAGAGACATCTTCTCAGCCATCAGTTCCTGAATCAAGACAAGCTCGGGGCCGGCCCCAATAGTCGCGATCCATCGAATGGGACCTTGGCCCGCCTGACCAATGTCCGCTTTGGGTCAATCGCGTCGTTTTGGACCTGCAGCAACGACTTCCAGTTTACCCCTGACAGCGGACATACCAACCACACGCAGCGCCGCCGCCTTCTCATAGCCAGCGCCGTACCCGCGCGACATAGTCATCATAAGTCACGCCGAACTGGCGATGCATCTTGGCTTCCTCGAAGGGGATGTGGACCCAATTGACGGTGGCGAAGATGGCTAGCGGCGCAATGAACATCGGCCAAGCGCCGATCCATATGGCAATGCCCAGCGAGAGGGTGAACAGGCCCAGATACATCGGGTTACGGGAGAACTGGTACGGACCGCGAGTGACAAGTTTGCGATTGGCCGGCGATGTCGGGTCAATTTCAGCGTCCTCACGCCGGAACAGGACGAAAGCCCAAACTGGCGGGATAAAGGCGAGCGCCACCAAACCTATTCCCAGCGGCGCAAGCGGCAGGCCGGGAATCTTCGGCCAACCCAGAGACCAGCTCAGCGCCGCGCAGAGCAGGATGTAGATCAACGTCCAAATTGGCGGAGGGAGCCGGAGCATGTCGAACCAGCTGAAACGGAGGTCGATCAGTATCTCACTTTGAGTGCCGGTATGTCTCAGGGAGCTTGACCGCTTGGGGTGAAAAAGCGCCATTTAGACAGGCGACTTGCCCTTTCCGATCTACCCACCAAAGCAGACGTCGCCGCCGACGTCCTCCGTGAGGATACGCTGTGGCCCGCCGGTGACTAACATCCGAAAACAATTGCGCGCCGGGGTCCGTTTCGCGGTCGCAGCCCCGAGATTGCGACAATGTTTAGGAGACCGTTGGCTGGTGGACTGCGATAGACTGCACAGGCGGGTGGAATACGCTCTGTCTCGAAGGGTCTGCAATTGGTCTCAGAACGCGACTTTGAGACTGCTCTTGATTTCGTCCGGGCTCAGGCCGCCGGATCGGTTGAGGGCGTTTTTGGTCCAGCCTCGATGACTTGGCGGATTGACAGAGAAGCCGTCATATTTCTGGGAGCCGGTCGCGCTTTGCTTCTTCAGTTGGCGCATCCCTGGGTCGCTGCCGCCGTTGCTGAGCACTCTCGGACCTTTGCGGATCCAATCGGTCGCTTCCATCGCACCTTTGACATTGTGTTTTCAATGGTGTTCGGGTCGCTCGACAAGGCTCTTTCTGCTGCGCGACACCTGCATCAGCGTCATGCCGCGATCGTCGGCCGCTTGCCCGAAGCTATCGGTCCCTTCGATGCTGGCTCATCTTACCGCGCCAACGACGTCGCAGCACTACGCTGGGTTCACGCTACCCTCGTCGAGACCGCTATCATCGTACACGACCTGATTTTGCCTCCGCTCTCGGTCGAAGAGCGGGAGCGATATTGGGCTGAAAGCCGGCTGTTTGGAGCATTGTTCGGTCTAATGTCGGCCGACTTGCCGGCGGATTGGGAATCGTTCGCCGCCTATAATGCGGCTATGGTTCAATCGGATACCGTGTCCGTCGGCACGGCGGCGCGCGAGATTGCCGGACAGATCTTCGGTGGCGGGCGACCATGGTTGCGACCACCGCGATGGTACCGGGCCTTGAGCGCGCAGCTGCTACCAGACCGACTGCGCCTGGGCTTCGGGTTTGAGCTTGACGAGCATGACAGGAAAGCCGCTGAACGCGCGATTGGGTGGGCAAGACGCATCTATCCCAAAGCGCCGACCCGGCTTCGGTATGTCGGTCCCTATCAAGAAGCTCGAGCCCGACTACAAGGAAAGCCACAGCTCGGCTGGGCGATCCGAGGTCTTAACAGGGTTTGGATCGGACGGGGCCAGTTGGATGACTGCTGGAATTACCCGGCCCGCTCCTCCTCCAAGAGCCGACGCGTGACATCACGTCGTTAGTCTCGCAAATCCGACGATAGAGAGTGCACAGATTCGGATATGCGTTGTTATGGAATACATCATACGTGAGATATGAGATGTTACGGAACAAGTCGGTCAATGGCCGCCCATTTATGAACTAATCGCTCACGCAGCGCCGGCCAATCGGCGCCAGGACGCCAAAGCGAAAGTCCGGCATGGCGCTTGCCCGCCATCGGGTGATCTTTCGCATGTCACGCAAATAGCTCGGCGCAGCCGATCGCGGCGGCCAAGGCCGCGGCCAACTGGTTCGTGGAATTTTCGGCGAGCCGATGACCAAATGGCAAGGGCAGCACGCCCCCTCGCCAACCTTCCCACGTGATTTTGTTACTGTTGCGGCGATCTTCGTCGTCATATGCAGGTTGCATTCGCAAATCGGCAGATGAGCTCAGCCTCAATACACGCGCGCGAAATCACCTTCCTGCCTGATATCGCTGAAGACCGGGAAATGCGGCGTCCAGACCGTGCCTTTCGCCCTGGTCAGATCATTGAGGCGTTCGAGGACGCCGACGCCGTCGCTTTGCAGGCTGGCGGCAACGGCGTTGCGGTCTGGGAAATGCTCGCGGATAGCCTCAAGCCAGATCGTGCGGCCCGCCAAAAAGCCACCGGCGCCGGCGGCGTAGGCATAGTCCAGTACCCGCTCGAATTTTTCACGCGCTGCCCCACCCGAGAGCAGCACCCATGGGATGCGGCGCTTCGCGCATATCTCCCCGATCGCATCGAATTCACGCTGCGCAGCCTTGGCCGCCTCGCTGCCGTCTCGAGGCGGCAGGGAACTGGCAGCCAGCGGACTTTCAAGCTTCAAAAGGTCCACGCCGTATTCCGGCCTGGCGAATTCCCGGACGCTCTCGATCACTAGCGACGGTAACTTGCCGGGAGACTCCACGTAATCGGCGGTGTGGCCGGCACTGCCGAGGAAAGGATAGACCAACAGCTCCAGCACATAGGGAATGTCGTGGCGGGCGCAGTCCTCGCCGATCATCCGAACGAATCTTTTCTGATGCTCATTGACGCCCGCATCGGCATCGGGCCGGTACCAGGCCAGCACCTTAACCGCGTCGCCTCCCATCGCGCGGATCTTCTCCACGCTCCAGTTTGCAATTTCCCGCGATTTGCGGCCGCCCGGCGTTTCCTCGACGCGGTGCTCCTCGAGCGTCATGATCAATCCGCAGCGCGCCGGCAACAGGTCGATCGCCGCCGGCACCGCGAAATTCGGGTCGAACAGCATCGAAGAGCAATGCGGCGCCAGCGCTTCCACGAGCAGCCGCTTGGCCGCGGTCACGTCAGTATATTCGACCTGATCTCTGGCGACCCCCCTCGCCTGCGCGATTACCTCGAACAGAGGCGGCCGCTGATCGAGCGCGACCATGCGAAAATGCCCCTCGGCATCTGCAAGACGCGCCAGGCCGCGGTTCTTTCCAATCGTTCTCATGAATGGGTCCTCATGAATGCCACACAATCATCGAAAGAGGGGATGCCGGCGCGGCCGTTTGCGCTCGTGCATTTAAGCGCGGCCGCCGCCGAGGCGAATGACATGGCGTCGGCAATAGCGAGGCCGCCTCCGATCGCAAACGCGTACGCACCGTGGAAGACGTCTCCGGCACCCGTGGTGTCGATGACATCGATCGGATAGGCCTTCTGGCTGTTCAGAACTCCGTCCTCGTGCCAGCTCACGCCGACGCGGCCACGCGTGACGGCCGCGACGCGGCAGCGAAAGCGCGCGAGAGTAGTCAGCGTCTCGTCATCGGCCGAGCCTGCAAAGCCAGCAAGCGCCGGCTCGGAGAACACTGCATGATCCGTGAGCGGCAGCAAGCGCTGGAACACTTCGGCATCGGCGACATCCGCATCAAGGACAGTGGGCACCCCAAGTGCGCGCGCTTTGTCAAACAAGGCAACCGCGCCTTCGGGCCAGCGCGGATCAGCGAGCACCGCAGAAACGCCGGTCACCTCATGAAGCGGCAGCCAATCGGCCTCCAAGGGAAAACTGCCGCGGAAATTCACGATCTGACGTTCGCCCGACTTGTCGACTACGATGCCTGAGACCGACGAACGTCCGCCCTCGAACAGCTTGAAATTCCTGACGTCGATAGCCTCACGCGACAAGGCGGACCGCATTTGATGTCCGGCCGCATCGTCGCCGCCGCGGCCCCAGAACGAGGTCAGCCCGCCGAGGCGCGCGACTGCAACCGCGGCATTCGCAGCCATGCCGCCGCCGACGGTCGAGTAGTCAAAGCTCCGGATCTTCTCGCCGCCGCCGGAAAGCAACTGATCGACGCGCCAGATCTGGTCGAGTGCCGACAGGCCGAGACAGATGACCCGGACTTCCCGCGCATCCGACGCAAATTCGCCGAGCGCAACGACTTTCCGGGGCTTCGCGTGCTGGTTCACGACAGCACCTGACCGCTCTGGCTGTCGAACAAATGCGTTTTGCCGGCCTGCGGACGCAGGCTCAGGTGATCACCGACCTTCGGCCGTAACTCCGGGTCGACGCGCGCGATGGCAGAAGCATCGGCCAGGTCGAAGTGGATGAGCGTATCGGAACCAAGCGGTTCGACGAGCTTGACCGTGACCGGCACGCCCTCAGCCGAATCGCGCGCAACCACAAAGTGCTCCGGCCGCACACCGAGCACGGCCTTGCCGTTCTTGCTTAACCGGGCGTGGCTTGCGGCATCAAGATGGACCTGGAGGCCGCCTTCGGAAAGCACGATCGCGTCACCACGGAGCTTCACCGGAAAGAAATTCATGGTGGGGGAGCCAATGAATCCCGCGACGAATTGGTTGGCCGGCCGCTCGTAGACCGCTTCCGGCGTGTCATATTGCTGGACCATGCCGCTTTGCAGCACGACGATGCGATCGGCCATGGTCATCGCCTCGACCTGGTCATGGGTGACGAAGACCATTGTGGTTTTCAATCCCTGCGACAGCGCCTTGATCTCCGCCCTCACCTGCGCGCGCAGCTTGGCGTCGAGGTTGGAGAGCGGTTCATCGAACAGGAACGCCTTCGGATTACGCACGATGGCGCGCCCCATCGCGACGCGCTGGCGTTGGCCGCCGGAAAGTTCCTTCGGCTTGCGATCAAGATAGGGCTCGATGTGAAGCATGGCTGCCGCCCGCTTCACCCGTTCCTCGATCTCGGCCTTCGGCACGCCGCGCAATTCCAGAGCGAACGACATGTTCTCGCGTACGCGCATATGCGGATAAAGCGCGTAATCCTGGAACACCATCGCAATGTCTCGCTGCGCCGGCGGAACGCCATTGACCCTGGCGTCGCCGATGTAGAGATCGCCCGAGGTGATCGGCTCGAGCCCCGCGATGATCCGCAGCAGGGTCGACTTGCCGCAACCGGACGGGCCGACGAAAACGACAAACTCGTGATCGGCGACCTCCAGGCTGAGATCGGGGATCACGGTGTAGCTGCCGTAGGCCTTGGCGAGGTTGCGAATCGAGATCGAGGCCATGGCCGTCAGCCCAGCGCCAGCACGGGCTTGATCGTCTCGCCCCTCGCAAAACGCGCAAAGTTTTCCGGCAACGCCGAGAGGCCGAACTCGCCGTCGACAAGAACGCGGTATTCCTCCTTGTAGCGGCGCAAGAGATCGATGTTAGGGCCGAAGTCGCCGATCGGGAAATAGAAGGTTCGGATCATGTAGAAATCCTTGCGGCGGAACACCTTACCTTCCTCTATGGTCCAGGGAGCGGCGTTCTCGCCGACTAGCACCAGCGCGCCGCGCGGAAGCACGACCTCGATCCCGAGGTTGCGCGCAGCATGCGCGCCCGAGCATTCAACGATGAGGGCAAAGCGCTGCGAGGTTTCGCCGACGGGATGCGGCCTTGCGCCGAAAGACTGCGCGATCTTCAGGCGCACCGGATTCGGATCCGCAACGCGGATGTCGTCGTACCCAAAGCTCTTCAGCGCCAGCACGACGCCGAGCCCGACCGGACCCGCACCGGTCACGAGCACGGGGCCTGATTCCTGCGGCGGCACGATACGGCTGGAGAAGCGTACCGCGTGGCCGGATGTACCGATGACGTCGAGCAGGAGCGGCGCGAGATTGTCCTCGATATCGTCAGGAACCGGCAACAGGCAATTGTCCGGCACCGGCACATATTCGGCATAACCTCCGGGCCTGTTCCAGCCGATCAGGCTGGAAACCTCCAGGCACATCTGGGTATCGCCGCGGTGGCAGGCCGCGCAATGGCCGCAATGCAAGGGGATGTAGACCGCGCAACGCTTGCCATGCATGGGATGGCCGGGCTGCTCGACCACGCCGAATATCTCGTGACCTGCGGTGAACTCGGCGCCCTTGTGCCAGAGCTTGAAATCGGAGCCGCACAGTGCGGTGCGCGACACGCGGACCAGCACCTCCCCTTTTCGAACTTCAGGCATCGCGATGCGCTCGATGGTGATGCGCTCATGCCCGTGGAATACGGCCGCCTGCATGATCGAGTTGGTAAGAAGTGTCATCGCATCACCTAGCCTTTCACTGCGCCGAGCGTCAGCCCCGCGACCAGCCATCGCTGCACCAGCGTCGCCAGGATCAGCGGCGGCAGAGCGATCAGGGTTGCGGCCGCCATCAGTGCGCCCCATTGCGTCGAGCCTTCCCCGACGAAATTGAAGGCGGCGGCAATCAGCGTCTTGGTGTCGCCGTTCGACAGCACCAGCGCGAACAGGAAATAATTCCAGGAGAAGACGAAGGCGAGGATCGCCGCCACCGCGATGCCGGAGCCGACCAGCGGTAGCGCAATCCGCCACAAGATCCGCGTGACGCCGCAACCATCGACCTGCGCCGCCTCGAACACGCTGCGCGGGATATTGTCGAACGACGGCAGCAGGATCCAGATCACGATCGGCAGCGTGATCACGGCATGGCTCAGGATCAACGCAGTATAGGAGCCGATCAGGCCGACCTGCCGGAACATCACGTACCACGGCAACAGGAACAACGTGCCCGGCGCCATGCGCGCCGCAAGCGTCAGGATCGCCGGCCAGGAGATGCGCGTCCACGATACCGCAAAGGCCGCAGGAATCCCGAACAGCAGGCCGAGACCTGCCGATCCCACGGTCACGATCAGGCTGTTCACGGCGTAAGAGAAGAACGGCGTGGTCTGCATCAACTGGCCGTAGTTTTCAACCGTCGGCGAGAAGATCAGGGTCGGCGGATAGGCCGTAACCTCGAAGGATGGCTTGAACGACGACAGCACCATCCAGACCACCGGCGCCATGATAATGATGCCGGCGACGGCAAGTTGCAGCGTGTTCAGGCGGCGGATCCAGACGTCATCGATCGGCGCTTCGGTCATGTGCACCTCACCACGCGACCGCGCCGCGCAGGCGATTGAACGCCAGCACGACACCGAACACGATCGCGGTCAGCGTCAGCATCAGCGCGGAAGCATAGCCGATGTTGAAGAACTCAAACCCGACCCTGAAGCCGTAGATGTTGAGCGTGTTCGAGGCGTTGCCCGGCCCGCCCTGCGTGGTGATGTAGATGATGTCGAAGAAGCGCAGGAGATCGACGCTGCGAAGGATGGTGGCGGTCACGATGGTCGGCAGCAGCAAGGGCAAGGTGATGCGCTGGAACGTCTTGAACGGCGAAGCACCGTCGATCTGCGCCGCCTCATAGACGCTGGGCGGCAGCGATTGCAGTCCGCCGAGCACGATCAGTGCGACATAGGGCGTCCACTGCCAGGTGTCGATTAGCGCCACGGTGGGGATCACCCAGGTCGGCGAGGCCAGCCAGTCCGAAGGCGGAAGATGCAGGGATGTGAGGATGTAGTTGGCGGCTCCCAGCGAGGGATCGAGAATCACGAGCCACATCATGCCGGCAACGACCGGCGGCATCATGAACGGGGAGATAAACAGCGAGCGCACGATGCTCGACAGGCGCCTGGCGTGGGACAGCACCAGTGCGAGCCAGATGCCGAATACGAGCTGTAGCACCAGTGAGAGCACATAGAGCGCGACAGTCACCCACAGCCCGTGCCAGAACTCGTTGTCGGAGACGAGCTTTGCGTAATTGGCGAGGCCGACGAAAGACGGTTTTCCGGTCGACGAAAAGCTCTGGAAGGAAAGCCAGATCGTGTAGATGACCGGGAACGCGATCATGCCGACTGTAAACAGGACCGCCGGCGCTGACAGCGCGGTCAGCTCCAGCCTTTGCCGATCCTCCGTCAATGTGGCCGCGGCATCAGGCATGTCGGTTCATTCCGGGAATGAAGCAACCGCG
>Ga0070683_100003999_pt1 | contig 12074 bp, 10 predicted proteins | sample KBSC713LmetaG_FD_64662 | JGI IMG/M metagenome (GOLD analysis project Ga0070683, IMG submission 64662) | Corn rhizosphere microbial communities from Kellogg Biological Station, Michigan, USA - KBS C7.1-3L metaG | ecosystem: Host-associated > Plants > Roots > Rhizosphere ...
GCACCGGGCGGTTTTATGGGGCAATAGGAGGCGGTGTGCTGGCCGGATCGGCATTCTTCACCGGACCGACTGACGGCGTCGAATCGTTTTCTGTGTCAGGCACAATCTCGCCGCCGGGCCATCATTGAATCGAGCACAACCGGGCTGCGGACTGGTTTTCAACAATCAGTAAAGCTCGGAACTTGCAACAGCAGCGGTATTTCACAATTAGCCGTCACGCTTCGCCCGCATGGCGGCTTTCTGTTTCACACGCTTACGGGTCTTTGAAGTTGCTCGCGTGCTCGTGCGGCTCAATCACATTGCCCGCCAAATCATAAACGCGCAAAAAAAACCTAATTCACCAATGAAAATAGGAAACGACCCTAACGGGATTCGAACCCGTGTTACCGCCGTGAAAGGGCGGTGTCCTAGGCCTCTAGACGATAGGGTCAAAAAGCCGTGCAATATCGGAATTGCCGGCTTCGGCGCAAGGCAAATCGGCAGTGAGGTTTCCATAGCGTGAATCTCTCAACGCTTCGGTTGGAGCTCGTGGATCAATGTAGCAGCACGCGCGGTTGCGCCTTCGTGTTCTCGCAATGCCGCATGCGCATTTTCCACGAGGCGCTGACGCGATTCGCTGTCGCGGAGAAGTTCGCCAAGGGCGCACTCCAGCGAGTGGGCATCATTAACCTGAATCGCGGCGTTGTTTGAAACGAGCGTTCTAGCCAGGGTAGCGAAATTTTCCATATGCGGACCAAACACGACAGGCTTGCCGGCGAGAATCGGTTCAACGGGATTTTGTCCGCCGTGCGCGGCGAGGCTCTTCCCAATGAACACCACAGTAGCGATGCCGTACCAGCGTTGCAGTTCACCAGTCGTGTCGAGGAGCATGCAATCCGCATCTACGTCACCGGTGGTGAGCGCTTCGCTGGCGAGCGTCACGCGCAATGGCGTTGCGCTCAAGTGCGCCCGGATTTCTCGCAGCCGTTCGACATGACGCGGTGCAATGAACAACCGCAGCGACGGAAATTGCTCGCGCAATCGAAGAAAAACTCTGACCAGGATTTCTTCTTCCCCACGGTGTGTACTGCCACCGAAGAGCACGAGAGAATCCGAACTGAACGCCTGTGAGATAGATCTGGCTACAGCGTGGCTTTGTGTCTGAACGTCAGGGTCGAATTTGATGCTCCCGGTCACATGGATTCGGTTTCGCGAAACGCCGAGCGCCGTCCATCGCTCGACATCTGTCTGTTCTGGTAAACAGACCAAATCAAGCAGCCGGAACGTTGGCGCGACGAAAAACCGAAAACGTCGATAGCGTCGCTCAGAGCGCGGAGACAATCGCGCATTGACCAACGCAAGAGGGATCCGGCGCGCGTGAGCTGCGGCGGCGAGGTTCGGCCACACCTCCGCTTCAATAAGAACAATCCGCGCCGGACGAATAACCGAAAATGCACGGCGCATGATTGGCCAGTAATCCAGCGGCGTGTACGAGACTTCAATCCAGGGCGGTGCAGTTCTACGCGCTAATGCGAAGCCGGTGGTTGTGGTTGTCGTCAGCACACAGTGCAAATTCGGTTCGCGCGCGCGTAACGCACTCGCGAGTTTCAAAGCAATGTTTACTTCTCCCACGCTCACCGCGTGCAGCCATGTTGGATGTTGGTTCGAAAGCCGGTTCCGCACCTCGCGGTCGTAAATTCCCAGCCGTTGACCAAATTTTTCTCGGTAACCCCCGCGGCGCATCATTTTGGCGAAATAGCCCGGCAAAAAAATCAACAGTCCGAGCGGCCAAAGGAGATTGTACAGGAATCGTGTCACAGCAGATCACACTTCAATAGATAATCCGGTCATGTCGAGCGCAGTCGAGACATCCCGAGAAGTTAGCTTCGCGTTTTGTCCCGGGATTCCTCGACTCCCCTCAAAATGCCGTGCATCAATTGGCTACAGATAGAAACAGCACTTCGGTTGCGCCGTATGTTTTCTGCCGAATGCTTTTCCAAAGCTTCATTTCAGCAAGCCCTTCGCCCGGCCGCTTCTCTAAAACGAAAATTCCTCCCGGTTCGAGTAACTGTGGCAACGTTTCGTCGTTCAAAAGCTTCTCGGCAGGGCTTTCTCCCCGCTTTGTTTTTTCATAAGGCGGGTCTGCAAAAATGATTTGAAATTTCTCGGCGTTAGATCGTTGACGTAGAAAATCAAAAACATCCTGGTCGCGAACGCGCCCTTGCAAGTTCGTTTTGGCGAGGTTTTTCTCGATTGCCTCTGCCGATCGGCCGTCATGTTCAACAAATATTGCAGAGGCGGCCCCACGGCTGAGGGCTTCGATCCCGAGCGCGCCGCTCCCGGCGAAAAGGTCGAGCACTCGTGCGCCGATGATCGCCTCACCCAAGCTGGAAAAGATAGCCGCTTTGACCCGATCCATTGTCGGGCGCACACCACTCTTCGGAACTGCCAGCCGGATTCCGCCGGCGCTGCCGGCGATCACTCTCATGGCGACAGAGTTGGACTTGGCGTTGCAGTGGTTTCAGGCAGCGCTGCGTCCGGCGCCAAAGAAGGCGACGGCACAGCGGTCATCGCATTTTCAACCGCCTTCTTTTTCTTTTTCGGGCGATCCTTTTTTCCGCCGAAGAAGCTGTTGAGCATGCTGCTGATGTCTCGGCCGACGACTTGCTCCACTAAGTTTGTGCTGGGCCGCTCAACAGTGCCGCCGACCTGAAACTCGATGGCTGAATAGCCTGGATCGTCAATGCGGTGAAAGTTGTCGCGAATTGCTTTGAAAAGTTGACCGCGGATTCGGTCGTTGATTGCGAGTTGCGAATTCAGTTGCAGCGTCCCGTCGAAGGCAACGGTACCCGACGAGGTGAGGCGAATATTTGGGGAACGCAAAACCAGTTCATCAATTGTGATCAGCCCCGGGCGCAAGTGATATTTTGCCTCCGCTTGCTCCAGATGAAGCTCCTGCAGTTCCTCGATCTGCAAAATCTGACCGAGTAACACTAACAATCGGTATTGCTGAACGCGGCCGTCCCGCAGAGAGATTTCGCCTTGTCCAACAAGCGCCTCCGGATCGCTAGTTTTCCCCGAAGCTTGGAAACTTCCCTGCAATTTGCCCTTCACCATTCCCTTCGCGCCACCGGCATTCTCGACGAGTTGATCGGCCAGAACGTCATGAAAGTTTACGCTCGTAGTGAATGGCGAATCCTCCGTCTCTGGCTGCATCGCAAAGTAACCATTCACCTCGCCCTCTGCGACACGAGCAGAAATTTTCGACAGCTCGAGGACGTCGGGCTCGTAGCGAATCGGTGAGCGGAGCTGGTCCAGAAAAAAGCGGTCGCTCAACGAAACTCGAGTCACCTTTGCATCTCCTCGGAGGGCCTGCGCGCTACGGATATTGGTTCGAAAGTCTACCCCCTTAAAGCTCGCAATGAGCTTTCCCGTTTGATCCAAGAAAGTAAAATCGCCATCCTTAACGGTTACTCGTCGAACTTCCGGAGCGACGGCCAATCTTGGTTCGCGTCGGAGAGATTCATCCTTAACAGTCGCTTTTGGCGAGGATGGAACGCTGGCCGGATTCGTGACAGCAGAGGTTGTGTTCGTCTGAACAAATTCTATTTCTGCTTCTGCTTGCGGCGTCGCCGCAGCTCGATTGGTCGAACCGATTTTTGCGCGCGTCGCTCGCGCACTAGGCAAACGCCATTTTCCTTCCCTGTTCTGTGGCCACACAACCCTTGGAGCAACCAGCGAAACTTCCTTAATCACCAGCCGGCGCGAAAACAACGAAAGGAAACGAACGCGCAGCCGAAATGTTCTTGCCTCCAGAAAATCCTTCGGCCCAACCGACACCGTTTGCGGAATTGTGATGCCGCTAAGTTCGAGTCCGCCCCATGGAGTAACACTCATGCTGCGAATTTTGAGTGGAACGCCGAGGCTGCGAGTCAGTTCCTGCTGAATCTTTCCTTGTGCCCCTTGTGATTGCACATACAGGTTCACGCCAAGCAAAACCACTGCACCCAGTCCAATCAATGCCCCCAGAGCGATCACTGCCAGCCGGCGCAATTTTTGCACCCTCAGATGTTACGCAGCCACAGTTTGAAGCAAAGACCAAAGCCCGGTCGGCATTGTAAGCGCAACGAAGAATCTCAGATCCGTTCTGAGCCAGTCACCCAAACCAGAATTAGACCAGAGATGTTTCGCTACGCTCAACGTGACAATGGGTATCGAGGTGAATTGATAAGTTGTAGTTCCTTTTCCGCGTGACTGATATTGTTATCATTCTCAATCCGGCCGCCGGATATCTCGAAACTTTGCGAGACTGGCGGGAGCGAGTGGAGTCGATTGTGGGGCGTTGGCCGGTCCGCATTACCTCGCATGCCGGCGAGGCAGAAGCTCTCGCGAGACGTGCCGTCGAGGAAGGTTTTGGGCGCATAATTGCGGCTGGCGGCGACGGAACCGTGAATCACGTGGCAAATGGAATCGCCGGCAGCGACGCGGCTCTTGGCATTCTACCGATGGGCACGGTCAACGTTTTCGCAATGGAGCTGGGGCTGCCCGCGAACGATCTCGAGCGTTGCTGGCAAATTATTGAGGCCGGAAACCTGCGGCTCGTCGATCTACCGAGCGCGAACGGAAAATACTTCGTCCAACTCGGCGGCGTTGGGCTCGACGCGCAAGCGGTGAAAGAAACCACTCTTGCTTTCAAGCGCAGTCTTGGCCCACTCAGTTATCTCATCTCCGCAGCACACATCGCAGCACGCCAACCTCCAAAACTTTTAATCGAGTCGCAGGACGCTCCTATGCAGGAAGGATCGTTTGTGCTTGTGGGCAACGGTCGTCTTTACGGCGGGCCTTTCCCGTTTTTCAAGCAGGCTGTTGTCGATGATGGGTTACTTGATGTGGTCCTGTTCAAGCGTCTCGGTTTTTTAGAAATCCTTAAATATCTTCACGACGTTGTATTCAGCTCCGACATTCGCGTTCCGGAAATTGAATATTTTCAGACTCGCCAACTCCGCGTAAGTAGCGAGCAGGATGTTCCCGTGGAGCTGGATGGTGAATTAGCCGGGAATTGTCCGGTTGACTTTCAAATGCACGAAAAAGCTCTTCCCGTCCTGTCGCCTCCAGCATCGTCGTAGCTTTAGTCCGAGCGCTGGGACAACTGGTCTTTCGGCCAGAATCGCGTGATGTTCTGCGCAATGGATCACCGTCCGGGCTGGATTGGGAAAAAAGCAGCCGCATCGCTGAACCCTTCACAGGTAGAGACGACGTTGGTTCAACTCAATGAACGATGGCCGGCAAACGCGGTATCCCTTGCCGAACTGATCGAACAATTTCCGTTAGGTGAAACTGCCCTGCTGCATCTGCTGGCGGTCTCGAGCGTTTGTTCAACGCGGTTGACGCGCAATCCCGAAACACTGCTATGGCTTGCTCAGCCTGAGGTGTGCCGCGCGTCGCGTAGCCGTGCGCAAATGCTCGCTGAAGTGGACGCTCTGATGAGTGATTCCAGGGTCTATAACGATTTCGAGTCACTACGTTTTTGGAAAGGCCGCGAAATGACGCGCGTGGCCGTGCGCGAACTGGCTGCGGTTGCACCGTTGGAGGAGACCACCGGTGAGCTTTCATTAATCGCAGAGATTTGTCTTCGTTGCGTGTTCGAATTTTGGGATGCAGAACTGCGACAACGTTATGGCTCGCCAAAAGCGGATTTTTCGATTCTCGCGCTCGGGAAACTCGGCGGCGCGGAACTCAATCACAGTTCCGATGTCGATCTTCTTTTTCTCTACAGCGACGAAGGCCAACTCACGCCGCACATTTCTTATCATGAGTTTTTCAATCGACTGGGAAACAAGATTCTCGAAACATTTTCGAAACCGCATCCGGCGGGCTCACTCTTTCGAGCGGATCTGCGGTTGCGGCCCGAAGGCTCGGCCGGACCGTTGGCCCGATCTCTTGAGAGCATGGAAAATTATTATGCTGGGTTCGGCGAATCGTGGGAGCGAATTGCACTCATTAAGGCGCGCAGAATCGCTGGCAGTCGCGAGTTGGCTTACGATTTCCTGCGGCTGCATCAGCCATTCATTTACCCAAAAAGTCCAACGCCGGATCTGCTCGAGGAGATTGCGAACATCAAGCACCGCATCGAGCGCGACATCGTTGGGCCGGAAAAACTGGATCGCGATGTAAAACTTGGCCGCGGCGGCATTCGTGACATCGAGTTCGTCGTGCAAACGCTGCAGCTTATCCATGGTGCGCGTAATCCATTTCTGCAGGAACCGAGTATGCTCAAGGCGCTCCGTGCACTAAGAGAACTGGATTTGCTCCCGCCCGATGAAGTTCTGGCGCTGGATAATGCGTATCGATTTCTCCGCCGGGTTGAACACCGCCTGCAGATCGAAGCGGAACAACAGACCCACACCGTCCCAGACGAGGCCGATGCATTGAGCCGACTCGCGCGCAGCCTTCGTTTTTCATCGGCCAGCGATTTCACAGCTTCACTGCAGAACCGAATGGGATCTGTGCGTCCCATATTTGAGCGGATTATTTCTGAAAGCCCTGCGCAGAGTCCCAAAATCACCATTGAATTTTTCAAGGATGCAAAACGAGCAGAAAAAGCCCTTACTGAGCTTGAACGAGGAGCAAGAAGTTTTCATGTCGGCACCCGAACTCGGCAAATATTCCAAAGGCTGCGCCCGATTTTGCTCGATCGCATCTCCAAAACTTCCGACCCGGATGCGACTCTGAACCAGTTCCTTCGATTCGTAGAAAGCTATGGCCTGCGCAGTTTGCTTTTCGAACTGCTTGTTACGAATCCGAAGTTGCTTGAGCTGGTCATAAAAACTTTCGATGCCAGCCGCTTTGCGGGGGATCTTCTGATTCGCCGGCCGCAACTGCTGGAAGACATCACCAGAGATCCAACCTTTGATGAACCGCGGTCGGTAGAAGAAAATTTAGACCGGCTCGATTCGTTAGGCGCATCTGCGAACAATCTCGATCCGATACGTGCCTACCGTCAGCGGCAACTCTTGCGCATCATTCTTCGCGACGTACTGGGACTCGTCCAACCGGCAGGAACCTTTGTCGAACTTTCCGATGTTGCGGAAGCGTGTCTGGTTTTTGTCGCGAAACTGCTCGCCAGCGAGCGATTGACCATCGTCGCGGTCGGAAAATTTGGAGGACGCGAGATCAGTTACGGCGCGGATCTCGACGTTTTGTTTGTGGGCGAGGATGTTCGCGCTGCGCAGAATCTCATGAACGCAATGGCGCAACCAACCGCGGAGGGAAATATCTGGGCTCTGGATGCAAGGCTACGCCCTGAAGGCGAAAAAGGGCCAGTGGTCTGCTCGCTTGAAACATTTCAATCGTACTACGCCGGCCGAGCGCAAGTTTGGGAGCTACAGGCGCTCAATCGGGCGCGTGCCATTAGTGGTCCATTAAAAAATGAATTCATGACAATCGCAAAAGCCGCCTGGGGTCGCGCGTGCCAGGACCCCGCCCTTTTCATCAAAATCGATGACATGGTGCAGCGAATTCGGCGAGAGCGGGGAAGCGGATCAGATTTTCTCGATTTAAAAACCGGATCTGGCAGCATCATAGAAGCGGAGTTTCTCGTTCAAGCGTTGCAGATGCGCGCGAACATCTGGGAACCGAACTGGCACCGCGCCGCCGACGCATTGCGCGAAGGCGGGCATCTGGACAAGTCGGACGTTGCAAAGCTTAAGAATTCTTACGCGTTTCTGCGACGCTGCGAACTTGTGCTGCGTCGATATGACAATAGAAGCGTCTCAACGCTTCCGAGCGATCCGGATGAACAACGAAAGTTCGCAATTCGTTTTGGCAACAATGACTTTGACGTTTTCCGTCGCGATTATCTCGAATCTCGCCAGGCGATTCACGCACTCTACCAACAGCAAATTATGCAGGCTTAACCGCCGTCACGATTAACGTTCGCCCGAGCAACAGATCGGGGGAATTCATCGCTCGAACGGCCCAGTCATTCCGTTCGTCCAGCGTGCCATAGGTTTTCTTGTCGCGATGATAAACAATCCAATTCGTGGCGTGCAGAGGGACGATGAAGAACGGAAATGCCAGAAGAGACCGGCGCTGATATTTATCCACGGTCACTCTCAAATCGCGAAAACCAATGCTGAGGAGGGCGTGCGAAAGATAGAACCAGCTCACCGGGTTGATGTGACCGCGCGTGGTGTGAACGGCGGATTCGTCAGGCAGCAAAGGGCCAAACAAATTATAAAAGCCCGACGACAGATAGCGGAAACGCGAGCGCAGATTCAAAACATTCGGCGTCGAGAAGATCGCAACACCACCTGGTTGAAGAACACGATAAATTTCGCGGAGGACCTCCCGGAAATTTTCCAAGTGCTCAACCGTTTCGATACAGGTAACGAGGGCGAAGTGATTATCGCTATATGGAAGCGGTTCCCGATTTAGATCGACGGTGTGGATCTCGGCACCCGGAACGGAAAGCAATTTATCCGTGTAATCGCATCCGAAAGAGCGAAACGGATAACAAGCGCGAACCAAACGCAATAATTCCCCGGTGCCGCTACCCACATCGAGATGGTCTCCGCTGGTCGGCAACGCAGGCGCACTCGCGATTGCGCGAAGGACTGCTTGATGAATCCCTGACGTGCTTAGCTCAGAAATCTCGCGCCGCCGCTTTCCCAAAAAGATCTTTCGCAGCTTCTTGGAAAACTTTCGAGTGCGCACAGCGAATTGTGAACCGTCGCAGCGCGCGTCGAGATCGGCAATCCTCTGCGAACCAATCAGCCCGGGATGCCTTTAAGCATCTCCGTGTTGGTCGGGAATTTTTTCACAAACATCAACAGTCGCTGAATTGCTTCCTCTGGTTTGTGTCCGGCCAGACCGCGCCGGATAAGATTGATTTTCTCCAGCTCCCACGCCTGTAACAACAGCTCTTCGCGGCGCGTTCCGGACAAGAAGATATCGATAGCCGGATAAATCCGCTGATCGCTGATTTTTCGATCGAGCACCATCTCCATGTTTCCGGTGCCTTTGAACTCCTGAAAGATCAGCTCATCCATGCGGCTGCCCGTTTCAATCAGCGCCGTGGCGACGATCGTGAGCGAACCCGCTTCCTCGGTGTTGCGAGCGGCCGCGAAAATCTTTCGTGGAATTTCCATGGCACGCGCATCGATACCGCCGCTCATCGTGCGGCCGCCACCGCCCATTGCATTATTAAAGGCGCGTGCGGTGCGCGTGATGGAATCGAGGAGGATGAACACATGTTTTCCAGCTTCGACCAGTCGCTTGGCGCGTTCGATCGCCAGTTGAGCAATCCGCGTGTGACTCTTTATGTCGGCGTCGTTGGAGCTGGCCATCAGCTGTGCTGTTGGATGCGAACGACGAAAATCAGTCACTTCTTCAGGACGTTCATCGACCAGAAGAATAATGAGTTCCATTTCGGGGTGATTCTTGGTGACCGCTTCGGCGATGTGATGCAACAACGTTGTCTTGCCTGTGCGCGGCGGGGCGACAATCAGGCCGCGCTGACCCATTCCCAGCGGCGTCATTAAATCCATGATCCGCGTGGTGTAACGATCCGGGGCCGTCTCAAGCTTGATCCGCTTGTTCGGATTGATCGTTGTTAATTCTTCAAACGGACGAAGCCCCTGATATTTCGTGGGCTCTTCGCCATTGATTGTCAGCAACTTCGTCAGTTGTGGACCACGGCTGCCGCGCCGGATCTCGCCATTAATCCACATGCCGTCGCGCAAAGCAAAGCGCCGGACAATTTCCGGGGTGACAAAGATATCCTGTGGCGTCTGAACAAAATTGCGTTTCGGATCTCGCAAAAAGCCAAATCCTTTACCGGAAATTTCGATGATACCCTCACCGAATTCCGGTTCGGTTTGCACCGGCTCGGTCGTTTCACCACTGCTCTCCCCGGTTTCTCGGACGGGCTGATCGAGCGTCTCGATGGCAACGTCGGCGCCGGCGTTATCGGCGTTTGTTGACGATGAATTTGATGATTTTTCAGAATTATCGGGCCTGAAGCGATCGCCGCCGCGATAACGCCTTCTCGGGAAACGGCGGCGCGGACGAGGCTGGCGTTGGTCCGGCGAAGCGGACTGAGTTTCCAGCGGCGCAGGCTCGCCATCGCGAGACCCTCCTGTGGCGGACTGGTTTTCGTTTTCTTCATTCATAAGCTAAGATGGTTCGCTGCAGTTGGGGGGCAGCGCCCTAAAGTCTTGTAAGCAGTAGTTTTTCAGGCCGGCAACCTGGCCAGCAATTCGTCGGGAATATCTAGATTTGAATAGACGTTCTGCACGTCGTCGTCTTCTTCGAGCTCATCACACAATCGCAACACCTGGCGCGCCACGGTCTCGTCCCTGACCGCGACTGTAGTATCCGGAATAAACGTAAACCTTTGCCCATCGGTACTGACGCCTGCATTCTTGAGCGCTTCAGCTACGGCGTAGAGCTGATCGTGGGAAGTGGTGATAACATATTGATCCTCCTCGATTGTCAACTCCTCCGCGCCAGCTTCCAAAGCAATTTCGAGCAGTCGATCTTCGTCAATGCTCGAGCGCGGAACCGTGATCTGCCCTTTCCGGTGGAACATGTACGAGACGCTGCCACTGGTGGCGAGGTTGCCACTATGTTGGGTGAAAATTCTGCGTACTTCCGCTCCTGTGCGGTTTCTATTGTCTGTCGCGGTCTCTACAATGACAGCCACGCCTCCAGGCGCGTAACCTTCATACGTTATTTCGGCGAGTTGTTCGCCATCTTTGCCTTCGCCCGTGCCGCGTTTGATGGCACGCTCGATATTGTCACTCGGCATGCTCTGGGCGCGAGCCGCCAGAATGGCGCTGCGCAGACGCGGATTGCCGTTTGGATCGCCGCCGCCGGTTTTTGCCGCGAGGGTGATTTCCTTGGATAATTTGCTGAAGATCTTGCCGCGCTTGACGTCGATCGCGCCCTTAAAACGTTTGACCTTCGACCATTTACTATGTCCCGCCATAGGTGCGGAGTTATTTTAACCTGAAAACTTGCGAGTTGTGTTCACCTCGCGAGAGAAATGACTTGCGAGGGAGAGAAATTTACCGCGCCAATTAATCGCACGGAAACTTATTTGGTCAATCGCCGCTCGGCGTTCGCCGGCGCGTCAGCGAATGGCCGTGTCGATGCTCATGTCAACGCGCACCGTCTGATTTGAAATGATCGTGAATGGTTGCGGTTTCGCGCGGACGTGGCCCTTAGGTCGCCGGCCTTGAACATCAAGAACGTAATTACCCGGTGGCAGCGCGACCCGATATTGTCCGCTCTCATTCGCTGTGACCCGCGTGATTTCTTTCTCCCCGTCTCGACTCAGGATGATCAATGGATAATCGGCGTAATTCTCAGCGGTGATTTTAGATGGTGTTTCATCCGCTAGTTCGACCTCTTTCGGCGAGACAATTTTCAGATGTCCTTCCACAAAACCTGTCGGCGCGGCATTAATCGATGCGCCCCCGGCCAACAGTAAAAAGACGCAGGCGAAAATCAGGTGCTTGATGACAGATGACACTGCAAAAAAAAATGGGCGGGATAGATTTCACTATCCCGCCCAAAGACTAACCCAAGTTTATGGCAATGTCAGTTGCCAGGCGCTGCGCCCGTGCGTCGCAGCGTAGAGCTTTCGCGCACTCGGCACGATCGTAAGCCCTGCAACTTCGACATTGGGAAGACCAGTGCCAGCAGGAACCCAACTCGTGGAACCGTTCGCCAATCTCAGAACGCCCCAATCATTCGACGCATAGAGATCGCCTGTGACAGAATCAAAGGCGACACCAGTGGCGGGAAAATCTGGGAACGCTCCCATTCCCGAGCCGTCGAGACTTGTCCAAGTCGCGCTTGGCACACCTGGATCAAATGTCACAGAGAAGACGTGTCCCGGAGTCGTTGGATCCAACGAGCTATAGCTTGAATACGAGATCCAAGCATGATTCGAATCCGCTGGATCGACAACAATGCCGCTGATAAAGCGGCCGGGGCTGTTCGCAGCTAGCGAATCGAGCCGTGTATAAGTAACGCTTGTATTTGTCGTGTCGGCATTTTTGGAGATAAAGACGCGTCCCGTCGTCGTC
>Ga0070683_100004001_pt1 | contig 12072 bp, 11 predicted proteins | sample KBSC713LmetaG_FD_64662 | JGI IMG/M metagenome (GOLD analysis project Ga0070683, IMG submission 64662) | Corn rhizosphere microbial communities from Kellogg Biological Station, Michigan, USA - KBS C7.1-3L metaG | ecosystem: Host-associated > Plants > Roots > Rhizosphere ...
CGCGGCCTGGATCGGCTGGCCGGCCGGCTTGTAGGTGGCGTAGAGCGCAAGCCCCGTGAACACGAAGCCGCCGACGATGTTGCCGAGCGTGACCGGGATCTGGTTCCACACCCACCAGTCGTAGACGCTGACTTTGGCGCCGAGCAGCATGCCGGTCGGGATCAGGAACATGTTGACGACGGCGTGCTCGAAGCCGAGTGCGAAGAACAGGAAGATCGCCCACCATGTTGCCGCGATCTTTCCAATGGTCGAGTTGGATGTCATCGCGAGGACGACGCCGAGGCTGACGAGCCAATTGCAGAGGATGCCCTTGACGAAGAGGCTGACCATGCCAGCGGTGCCGATCGCCTCATTGGCGATGGTCTTGGCTTCCGCGGCCGCAACGATGCGCGCCGCAACGCCGGTGACTTCCGCCTTGCCCATATTGGTGAGCGAGATCGCAATCAGAATGCCGAAGGCAATGCAGCCGAGCAGGTTGGCGAGATACACCCAGGACCAGTTGGCGATGACCCCGCCCCAGGTCGCTTTCCCCTCCAGCCGCGCCAACGGCACGATCGCAAAGCTTCCGGTGACGAGCTCGAGGCCCAGGAGCACGATGATGACGAGCGCCACGGGAAAGATCAGGGCGCCGACCAGCGGCTGCCCCGTGGTCGCCGCGCCGGTGAGCGCGAGCGTCGTGGCTGCACCCAGGAGCGCACCGGAAAGAGCGCCGCGGATCAGAAGATCGCGCGGCGGGAGCGCCAGCTTCTTCACGCCGGCCTCGATCATCGAAGTAGCGACGTCAGCGGGCTTTACGTAATCCATATCGAAGCTCCAGCTGCCACGCTCCAGCGCGGCCACACGAGGGAAAGGTGCACGGAGGACCGACCGCGCCCGGCGCGAGCGGTCTGAGCAGCCTCATTGCTGCGAATATCCGTCTTGGATCTGGCCAGCAGGCATCATCGGCGGCTGGCCTAAACCCTTATTCAAGACATGTGCCAAGCTGGGCGCAGCGCAAAAATGCGATATTCTTCAGTCAATTACTGACCTTGCAACGCATCAAGTGGATTTGTGTTCATGCCTTTTGAAAAGGCAAAGGCTCAAACACTATGCAGCGAATCAAAATGCTTAAGTGTTGAGCAGGTTGTGCGCGCAGGCCCCTCGGCGGCGCGCGATCGCGACGGGAGCAAGCAGATGCGCGGCATCGACCAGCGGAATGAAGCCGATCCGAAGCGGACCGTTCATTTCAGAAGCTCCGACGCGGTCAAGATCGATTGCGCGATCTCGGCGATCTTCTTTTTCTCGCGCATCGCGGTGGAGCGCATCAGCACATAGGCCTCCTCCTCGGTCAGGCCCTTGAGCTTCATCAGGATACCCTTGGCGCGATCGATCACCTTGCGCTCTTCCAGCGCGTTCTTGGTGCGGTCGAGTTCATCCTGGAGTTTGGCGAAGGCGTTGAAGCGTGACACGCAGAGATCGAGGATCGGTTTGATGCGTTCCTTCTTCAGACCGTCGACAATATAGGCGGAGACGCCGGCATCGACCGAGGCCTGAATCGAGGCGGCGTCGCTCTGGTCGACGAACATCGCGATCGGCCGCCGCACGGCGCGGCTCATCTGGAACATCTGCTCGAGGCTGTCGCGGCTCGGATTTTCCAGATCGATCACGATGATATCGGGATCGAACGCATAGATGCGGGCGAGCAGGCTCTGCATCTCGCTGATATGGACGACCTCGGTATAGCCCGCCTCCCGCAAGCCTTCCTGCAGGATCGCGGCGCGGATCTGGCTTTCATCGACAATGAGGATTTTCGGGGAGGACTCGGCGCCCATCGCTCACTCAGGTAGTCCGACAGCCTATCCATAGCATGCTGGAAGCTGCCTCAAAGCCTTGTATTTGGGAGTAAATGGGACTAGCTGACGGCCATCAATCACACAGTTTATGGACATGTCAGAGGCCACCGCGCCCAAGGTCAGCTTTGTTTCGCTGGGATGCCCCAAGGCCCTGGTGGATTCCGAGCGCATCATTACGCGCCTGCGCGCGGAAGGCTATGAGCTCGCGCGCAAACATGACGGGGCCAATATCGTCATCGTCAACACCTGCGGGTTCCTCGACAGCGCCAAGCAGGAATCGCTCTCGGCGATCGGCGAGGCGATGGCGGAGAACGGCAAGGTCATCGTCACCGGCTGCATGGGCGCGGAGCCCGAGCAGATTTCGTCCGCCTATCCCGGCGTGCTCTCCATCACCGGTCCGCAGCAATATGAGAGCGTTCTCGACGCCGTGCACCGCGCGCTGCCGCCGGCGCATAATCCGCATCTCGACCTAGTGCCGCCGCAAGGCATCAAGCTGACGCCGCGGCATTACGCCTATTTGAAGATTTCGGAAGGCTGCAACAACCGCTGCAGCTTCTGCATCATCCCAAAGCTGCGCGGCGATCTGATGTCGCGTCCGGCCAATGACGTGCTGCGCGAAGCCGAGCGGCTGGTGAAGGCCGGCGTCAAGGAGCTGCTCGTCATCTCTCAGGACACCTCGGCCTATGGGATCGATCTCAAATATGCCGAGAGCCCGTGGCAGGACCGCGCGGTGCGAGCAAAATTCTTCGATCTCGCGAAGGAACTCGGCGAGCTCGGCGCATGGGTCAGGCTGCAATATGTCTACCCCTACCCGCATGTCGACGAGGTCATCGGGCTCATGACCGAGGGCAAGATCCTGCCCTATCTCGACATTCCCTTTCAGCACGCCAGCCCCGAAATCCTGAAGGCGATGAAGCGGCCCGCCGCCCAGGACAAGACGCTCGGCAGGATCGCCAAATGGCGCGAGCAATGCCCGGAGCTCGCCATCCGCTCGACCTTTATTGTCGGCTTCCCCGGCGAGACCGATGCCGATTTCGCCTATCTGCTCGATTGGCTGGATGAAGCCGAAATCGACCGCCTCGGCTGCTTCAAATACGAGCCGGTTAGGGGCGCCGCCTCCAATGCGCTGGCAGGCGCGGTGTCGGACGAGGTGAAGCAGCAGCGCTACAATGCGCTGATGGCACGCCAGCAGAAGATTTCCGCACGGCGACTGAAACGCAAGGTCGGAACGCGGCAGCAGGTGATTATCGACGAGGTCGGACCGACCGTAGCGAAAGGTCGATCAAAGGCCGATGCGCCGGAGATCGACGGCAGCGTCTATCTCACGAGCCGCCGTCCGCTGAAGGTCGGCGAGATCGTCACCGCGAAGATCGAGCGTGCCGACCAATATGATGTGCACGGCAGTGTCGCGGGATTCTAGTGCGGCTTTGGCACAGGTACGGCCGACCTGAACATCCAAAGCTTGAGCCGCCGCCATGCCTCATCGACGGTCAATTCCGCATACTGGCGCCTGAGCTTGGCCGCCTCGGTTTCAGCCGTGACGCCGCTCGAGAATCGGCAATCCAGCACGGCGCGCACGGTTTCCCAATCGAGACTTGCGACCCTGCAGGGCACCAGGATGCCGTCGCTGCGGAGACTTTGCATCAGCGATCGGACCAGTTCGATGCTCGACTTTGACAGCTCGGTCAATGCAGCGACGGTCTCTTCGTAGCGCTTTTGTCTCGCCAGATCGAGCAAGGTGGTCGCGTTAAGCCTGCCCTCTTTCTTTAGCTGCGCAATGAGCGTCTTCGCCGTGGTGAAATCCCGCTCACGGGAAATCTCGCGTTTGATGCCGGCCGATGCGGCCGAGATCGCCGCGCGTATCTCCTCGAACAGATAGGATGGCGCGCGCGACAACAGGTGGGTCCTGACCGCATCGGTCGCCTGGCGCAGCAGCTCGGCGCGGAGCTCCGGAGGCAAGTCGGCGCGGATCCCCGTCGCCACCGCAAGCTCGGGGTCGGATGCCGCCTGGGCCAAGATCAATGTGAAGCCGGCGGCGGAAACGCGCGCACCGGGGTTGCTGACGAGCCGGCGACTGACGCTGGGAAAGCGCCGCGCCAGCAGGCTGTCGGTGACGATCTCCTGCAACCACCACCGGCCTGCGATCGCGATCAGATGCTTCTCGCTCTTGCTTTGCGCGATCTCGACCAAATCCTGCTCGCTGAGCCTGGATGATTCCGTCAGCACCGGTCCAGCCACGGAGATTTCCTCGTGCCTTGCCAGGAGGCGCATGACGGCAGCCGGCGCCTGGGCAACAGGCGCGAGCTGGCTGCTCAATTCGGCCAGGGCGACTCGCGCGCTGACATCGGCGATGGCACGGAGTTCAATGGTGTTGACTAGTCGCTCGAAGACGTCGCCAAACAGTTCGATCTGTTCGTCGCTGTAGCTTCCGGCGGACGCCAGGAACAGCGCCGTCAACCGCTCGGCGGTCTCGGCGCACCTTTCAGTAGAGCCTGCGGCAATTGCCGCCTCGACTTCGTCGGCGATCGATAGGTTTTGCTGCGCCATCGCTCGTCCTGAGCGTTCGAACGGCTGTTCTAAGCCAGCCTCGCACGCTACGGACGATGTCTAAAATTTTCGTAAAATTCGAACGACTCAAGCCGTCAAGTCCGATCACATCGAGGTCGGTTTGGATGGCGACCGCCTCGTCAAACCTTCATCGGCTGCGGATGGCCGTACATCAGGGAGCGCCACAGCCATTCCAGCGGCCCAAACCGATACAGATTGAGCCACCACCGACTGAAGACCACCTGCGCCGTGACCAACTTTGCGCGGGCGAGCTTGACAGCAGCCGCCGTTTGGCTGTATCAGCGCGCCCCATGATTTCCAATCGGACCAACCGCCGCGCAGCTTTCCGCCGTCGCACCCGCGACGATGATGGGCTGCGCCATGTCCGACGACCCCGCTGAATAGCTAGATCAGCCTAAGTCTTCGAGAAGGCCGCGCCCGAGAAAGCGCGGCCTTCTTGCGTTTTGGCCCCTCGTCTCTGCAACCCACAAGGAGTTTTTCCATGCTCAAGGTCACCCATCCCTTTGACGCGCTGATGGACATCACGGCGCGCCCACAAGCCGTGTTCGTCCGAGGTGAAGGCGCCTACCTCTGGGACGATGCGGGAAAACGCTATCTCGATTTCATCCAGGGATGGGCGGTAAACTGCCTCGGCCACGCGCCGTCCTGCGTGGCAGAAGCCCTTGCGGCACAGGCGAAACTCTTGATCACGCCGAGCCCCGCCTATTACAACGCGGCAAGTCTCAAGCTTGCGAAGGCGCTGGTCGACAACAGCGCTTTCGATCAGGTGTTCTTTGCCAATTCCGGTGCGGAGGCCAATGAGGGCGCGATCAAGCTCGCGCGCAAATATGGAGCCCGGCACAAGAGCGGCGCGTTCGAAATCATCACCTTCGAGGGCGGCTTTCACGGCCGGACGCTCGCGACCATGTCGGCCTCGGGCAAGAAGGCTTTCGAGCCGTTGTTCGAGCCGAAGGTTGCGGGCTTTCGCAAAGCGAAGCTGAACGATCTCGATTCGGTTAAGGCGCTGATCAGCGACAATACCGTCGCTGTCATGCTGGAGCCGATCCAGGGCGAAGCCGGCGTGTGGCCCGCGACCGATCAATTCCTGCAGGCGCTGCGCGCGCTCACGAGGGAGCATGGCCTGCTGCTCATCTTCGATGAGATCCAGACCGGCATGGGCCGCACCGGAAAGCTCTTCCACTATGAACACGCGGAAATCGAGCCCGACATCATGACGCTGGCCAAAGGCATCGGCGGCGGTGTCCCGCTCGCGGCTCTGCTTGCCACCGAAAAGGCGTCGTGCTTCGAACACGGCGATCAGGGCGGCACGTTCAACGGCAATCCGCTGACGTGCGCCGCGGGCCTCGCCGTGTTCGAGGAAGTGAGCCAGCAGGCGTTTCTGCAAGCGGCTGCCGATGCCGGGCTCCATCTCGAAAGCGAGTTGCAAAAGCTCTCGGTGCGGCACGGGCTCGGCGATGTCCGCGGCCGCGGATTGTTGCTCGCGCTCGATTTGAAGCTGCCGATCGGGGCAGCCATCGTGGCGCAGGCGTTCGAGGCCGGCCTCCTGCTCAACTCGCCGCAGCCCGATGCGCTGCGCTTCATGCCGGCGCTCAATGTGACGCGGGAAGAGATTGCGGAGATGATCGACCACCTCGATGCGATCCTGACGAAGGTGGGCGCAGCGAGACGCGTGGCGTAGTGTCTCCGTCATTGCGAGCGAAGCGAAGCAATCCAGTCTTTATCCCGCGGAAAGAAGCTGGATTGCTTCGTCGCTTCGCTCCTCGCAATGACGGCCTCGCTCACGGCTTCAAGATCGACGCGCCGGTCGTGCTGCGGCTCTCCAGATCGATGTGCGCTTTCCCCGCATCCTTGAGCGCATAAGCATGATTGATCGGCACGTGCAGCTTGCCACTGATGACAGCGGCGAACAGCGTGTCGGCGCCTTCGAGAAGCTCCTTTCGGGTGCCGATATAGTCGTTGAGCTTGGGGCGGGTCGCAAACAGCGAGCCGTGATTGTTGAGCTCGGCGATTGCAAACGGCGGCACCGGGCCCGAGGCATTGCCGAAACTGACGAACAATCCGCGCGGCTTCAGGCAGGACAGCGAGCCCGGGAAGGTCGCCTTGCCGACGCCGTCATAGACGACGTCGCAGAGCTCGTTGCGGCTGATCTGTTTCACGCGTTCGACAAAATCTTCCTCGCTGTAGTTGATGACATGGTCGCAGCCATTGGCCAGCGCAAGCTCGGCCTTCGCCTTCGAGCCGACGGTGCCGATGACATGCGCCCCGAGCGCCCTCGCCCACTGGCAGGCAAGCAAGCCGATGCCCCCGGCCGCGGCATGGATCAATACACGATGATGCGGCTCGATCTTGAAGGTCTTGTGCAGGAGATACCAGACCGTGAGCCCCTTGAGCATCAACACCGCGCCCTGCTCATAGGTGATGTGGTCCGGCAGCTTGACGAGCTTCTCCCAGGGAATGTTGCGTTCGGTCGCGTACGCTCCGAGGTTGTGGTAGTAGGCGACGCGATCACCGGGATGGAAATTGGTCACGCCCGGTCCCACCGCCACCACCTCGCCCGCGGCCTCGTTGCCGGCGATGAAGGGCAGCCCCGGCGCCTTGTAGAGACCGGCGCGGTAATAGACATCGATGAAGTTCAGTCCCACGGCGTGCTGTCGGATGCGCACCTCGCCCGCTCCTGGCTCGGCCAGCTCGATGGGCTCGTACACCAGCGCTTCCGGCCCTCCCACCTTGTGCACGCGCACGGCCTTTGTCATCCGCCCGTCTCCTTCCGGCGCAAATCAGCGCACGAGAAACCAAGGCCATCGAAGCCTTGTTGTCAACTCGACGCCCTCCAACCGGTTAACGCGACTGCCCTTTGCGGTTGCTCTTCGCCAGCACGTTGAAGAACTCGACCGCTACCGAGAACGCGATCGCAAAGTAGATGTAGCCCCGCGGAATGTGGAACTTGAATCCGTCGGCCACAAGCGCCACGCCGATCAGGACCAGGAAGGCGAGCGCCAGCATCTTGGTGGTCGGATGCTCCGCGACAAACCGCGCCACCGGACCGGAAGACGCATACATGATCACACAGGCGATCACGACGGCAGCGATCATGATGGCGAGATCCTGTGCCATGCCGATCGCGGTGATGATGGAGTCGAGCGAGAACACCATGTCGATGACGATGATCTGCAGGACCACCCAGAGAAAAGCGCTGGCGCCGCCCGCGCGCTCGCCGGCGTCGTCACCGCCCTCCACCTCGGCATGGATTTCGTGGGTTGCCTTCGCAATCAGAAACAGCCCGCCGCCAATGAGGATGAGGTCGCGCCACGAGATGGAAATATCGCGCCAAGTGATGACGGGCGCGGTCAGGCCGATCAGCCAGACGAGCAGGCTGAGCAGCAGAATGCGGAAGACCAGCGCGAGGGCGAGACCGATCTGGCGCGCACGCGTCGCCTGCGGCTCCGGGATTCGCGACACGATCACCGACAGGAAGATCACGTTGTCGATGCCGAGCACGATTTCGAGCGCCGTCAGGGTCAACAACGCGGCCCACGCTTCCGGGCTGGTCAGGAGCTCGATCATGTGTTGAGCGACCTCAACAGTCGGAATGCCGCATCGCTTGCCACCACGTAGACTGCGATCGCGCATAGCGCGACGGTGACGGGCCATTCGACATCGAAGTCTTGCACCAGCACGTAGAGCCCGAGCACGGCCCATAGCACCATCAGCGTCAGCGTCAGCCAGCGCAGCCGCACCACGCGCACGGGATGCAGCACGTGGAAGGGAAGAAAGGTCGCCACGATCAGTGCGGCAATCGCAAGGCTCGAAAGCACCGGCGGCCAGTGCAGGAGGAAGAGATAGAACGCGGCGACGTTCCATAGCCCCGGAAAGCCGCGAAAATGATTGTCGTCGCTCTTCATGCGGCGGTCGGCGAAATAGAGCGCGCCGGAAACCACGATGCCGATCCCGAGGATGGGGGCGGCGAGCGGCAGCAGCAGGTGGCTTGCGGTGATCGCATACGCCGGTACGAACACGTAAGTCACGAAATCGACCACGAGATCGAGGGTATCGCCCGACCAGTTCGGTTGCAGCCGCACCACGTCGAGGCGCCGCGCCATTGGCCCATCCGCGCCATCGATAATGAGCGCTGCGCCGAGCCAGACGAACATCGCGGCCCAGTGCTCTCGCACAGCCTCCAGCAGCGCTAGCAAGGCGACGCCGGCGCCTAGCGCGGTGAAGACATGCACGCCAAAGGCGGCGGCACGCCGTGACGGCGGGGCAAGCGAGGTGGCGGGTTGGTCGACCTGTTCCATGGCTGCCGCAGTGCTAACAGGAATCGGCTTGATTTGTACACGTAGGGTTTGCGGCGCGCGGTTGCTCGCGACGATGGTCGAAGGCTTGAAAATGCCGCAGGGAATGTCAATTGTCAGGCTATGGATGATGGATCGCTGTTTTATGACGTAGCCGTTGTCGGCGGCGGGCCTGCCGGGCTCACGGCGGCCATTGCGCTGGCGCAAGCTGGCGCCGGCACCGCGCTGATTGCGCGCCGTGCGCCCTATGCGGACAATCGCACGACGGCGCTGCTCGGCAGTTCCGTCGATTTCCTGGAGGCGATCGAGGTCTGGCCGCGCTGCCGCGACCAGGCGGCAGCCTTGCGGACGATGCGTCTCGTCGACGACACCGGCCGCCTGATCCGCGCCCCCGAGGTCAAGTTCTCCTGCGAGGAGATCGGCCTCGAGGCGTTCGGCTACAATATTGAAAACCGGACGCTGGTGGCGGCGCTCGAACAGCGCGCCGCCGAGCTTATCAACCTGAGGCGGTTCGACGACGAAGCCGACACGGTCACGCCGGAGGATTCGGCGGTTGCGGTTCACACGAGCGGCGGCACTTCGCTTTCCGCACGGCTTGTGGTCGGCGCGGATGGCCGGCATTCCCTCTGCCGCGAAGCCGCCGGCATCGAGGTCAGCCAGCGCGAGCTGAAACAATTCGCGCTGACCTTCAACATCAGCCATTCCCGCCCGCACCACAATGTCTCCACCGAGTTTCACACGCCGGAGGGGCCTTGCGTGTTCGTGCCGCTGCCGGGCGATCGCAGCAGCGTGGTCTGGGTCGCTTCGCCGAAGCAAGCCGAACGGCTGATGGCGTTCAGTGACGAGGAATTGTCGGAAGCGGCCGAGCGGCAATCGCACTCGATTCTCGGCCGCGTGACGGTTCAAGCCGGCCGCAATCTGTTTCCGTTGGCGATCGAGCGGCCGAGGCAGTTTGCGAGGAAGCGCATCGTTCTGGTCGGTGAAGCGGCCCATGTCATTCCGCCGATCGGCGCGCAGGGACTGAACATGGGCTTGCGCGATGCCGCTGATGTTGCCGATATCGTGCGCGAGGTGCTCGGCGCCAACCACGATCCCGGCGCGCCGGCAGCGCTGCTCCGCTATGACTTCAAGCGTCGCGCCGACGTGATGAGCCGCACCTTCGCGATCGATCTCGCCAATCGCTCGCTCCTCAGCGACCTCCTGCCGATGCAGTCGCTGCGCGCGGCCGGCATGCACCTGCTCGGCTCGATCGGCCCGTTGCGGCGGCTCGCGATGCGCGAGGGTCTGGCGCCCTCCTGGCGCAGCAGCCGCAGCAACAATCCACCCCGCAAGGAAATACCAGCCGCTCTGTTTAAGGTAGCATTTTCAAGGGGCGACTTCCCGGCGTGGCCCGCCATTCAGGCTGAACGAAAGGTTAATTGATCCGCCGGGGCACTAGCTTCGACGCCCGCGATGGTCTATCGACAAGGCATGATCAAAGCGCGAACCGCCAAGTTCCAGATCGGCCAGATCGTGCGCCACCGGGTGTTCTCGTTCCGGGGGGTGATTTTCGACATCGATCCCGAGTTCAACAACACCGAGGAATGGTGGCTGTCGATCCCGGAAGAGGTGCGGCCTCACAAGGATCAGCCGTTTTACCATCTGCTCGCGGAGAATTCGGACTCCGAGTATGTCGCCTACGTGTCGGAGCAGAACCTCCTGCCCGACGATTCCGGCGAGCCGATCCGCCATTCCCAGGTCGCCGAGATCTTCATCAAGGACAAGTCCGGCGGTTATCGTCCGCGCAATCCGTCGCTGAACTAGAAAGCTCGGACTGCTTCAGGCAACAAAAAGGGCGCTCTCGCGAGCGCCCTTTTGTTTCCGGCAATGGCGTTACTTCGCCGCGGGATTGGCAGCCGGCGCGGCACCGGACTGCTCCAGCTTCTTGCGTGCCTCTTCGGCCTTCTTCTGCAGCTCTTCCTGCAGCTTCTTCTGGTTTTCCTCGAACACCTTCGGATCGGTCGGCGGACCGTCATAGGCCTTGGCGAACTCGCCTGCGAGCGGCAGCGGCAGCGTCAGCGGCGCGCCGTTGGCATTGATCGCCTGGACCACCAGGTTCTGGCCCTTCTTCATGCTCGCCAGAAGCTCCGGCGTCGCGTCATAGTCGGACATGCAGCCATTGGCGAAGCAGATCACATAAGGCGATTGCAGCGGCGGATTGTTGTCGACGATGATGCGGGTGCCGTGCACGAGCTGCATACCGAGCGGCAGCGTCACGCGCAGGATTTTTTTCGCCTCGCCCTCGGGCTCGATGACGACGGCGGCGACTACCGGCTGGCCGGATTCGATGCGGCCGTCCTTGCCGGTGAAGCAGACCTGCTTGGCGTTGGCATCCTGGCCCTTCAGGCAGAACTTGGTCCAGGGCGCGTAAATCAGCTGAATCTGCTGGTCCTGGGGCTGCGCCGGCGCGCCGCCGGGCTGGGCCGGGGCCTGCGCCTGGGCAGCTGGCGCCTGCTGGGCCGGCGCTTGAGGCGCGGGAGCGGCCGGAGCAGCTTTCCTTGGGGCCGCCTTCTTCGGCGCCGCAGGCGCAGGTGCCTGGGCTTGAGCCTGTCCGTCGAAGGCGATTGGCAGAACCAGCGCGGTGGCCGCCAACAAGGCGAGCAGTCGCCCACGCGGCCCGACCGACGTGGCCAAGATACGGAAATTCATTGCAGAAAGCCCTTTCTGAACGGGAACGCCCGAATGCTCGGTGACGCCCACCACCAAGCCGGTTCGCGCGGCTGTCTCCTAGTCAATTGAGGCGGTTACGTGACAGTTGCAGCCCCCTTCCTCAATCGCCCGCTTTTCATACAGGGGCGCACGGAAAGATCAATGCCGGCCGGCCTTATTGGCTGCACGTAATCCGCCCAATGCGGAGGTCCATGCTAGAACCTGCCAGTGAGCCGTCCCGAATCAAATCCGTGCGTTTCCATGTTAGCTTTTCGGCGCATAGCTGCGTCCGCCGTCCTGCTTCTGGCGTTTGCGCGTTCCCTGCCAGCGATCATCGGTGTCTGCCCCGCTTTGGCCGCGGAGAGCCACGCCATCGCCATGCACGGCACCCCGGCGATACCGGCCGACTTCACCCATCTGCCCTATTTCAATCCTGATGCGCCCAAGGGCGGCCGGTTGACTTGGGGCATTCTCGGCACCTTCGACAGCCTCAATCCGATGATCGTCAAGGGCATCCCGGTGCAGCAGGTCCGGCCCTACAATTTCGAGCGCGGCTACGTCATCGAAAGCCTGATGGCGCGGGGCGAGAACGAGCCGTTCACGCTCTACGGCCTGCTCGCGAAGACGGTAGAGACCGACGAAGAGCGGACCTTCGTCACCTTCCATCTCGATCCGCGGGCGCGCTTTTCCGA
>Ga0070683_100004002_pt1 | contig 12071 bp, 10 predicted proteins | sample KBSC713LmetaG_FD_64662 | JGI IMG/M metagenome (GOLD analysis project Ga0070683, IMG submission 64662) | Corn rhizosphere microbial communities from Kellogg Biological Station, Michigan, USA - KBS C7.1-3L metaG | ecosystem: Host-associated > Plants > Roots > Rhizosphere ...
CTCCATGTCGAGTCACCAGCCTCGGTTCGGGTGGCCGGTTCGGTCATCGGCCACGTGGCCTACAGCCATGGGAGGTGTCGCCCCGGGCATCTTTCGTCGCGTTCGTATCGGCGGCGTGGGGCCTGTCGGAAGGGACGCATCCCGGGACGGGTGATGTCGGTAGGCGGCGGCCCGACCCTGGCGGGGTCGGTCGCGGCCGCGCCGGTCGGAACCACCACTCCCTCGAGGAACACGCGACCTCCACACACCCCCCGGATCTCGGCGCTGAAGCGCGTCAGCAACCACCGTTCTCGCCCGGCCAGCCCCGGCACGTCGCCCCGAACGGCCGGCTCAGTCCTCGGGGCGCCCGTCGGCCAGCCACTGGACCAGGCCGGCGAAGCCGGTGGCGTATCGGCCCAGGTCAGTGTCGGCGGCGTGGTTGATGATGACTGACAGCAGCTCGGCGACCGCGGCGTCCGGATGGCCGGCGTCGTTGTGGGTGAGGGCCAGAAAGACGCGGACGGAGTCCGACTCCGGAAACTGTTCACGAGCTCGCAGCAGCACGTCACGGGACTCGCCGTACCGTTCCAGCCAGCGCAGGGTGCTGCCGTACTGGCACAGGCAGCGGCGAAGCGTGTCGCCCTCGAGGCCGAGCCTCATCGCCTCCTCGTAGCGCACGCACGCTTCCGCTTCGCGGCCGGCGGTGTCGTAGGCGCCGGCCACCTCGTAGGTGAGGACAGGATGGCCGGGGTGGTCGGCCAGCAACTCTTCGAAGTAGCGGATGGTCGGCTCCATGTTGTCGCGGTCGCGTTCGGCGTAGCCGCGTGCGACGGCTTCTTCGAGCTCAGGGGTCAGGACGGTCATCGGTGGCTCCAGGTTCAGATCGGGGTACGGGAGTTCTGGCGGTGTTCTGGACGGGTGCGTGTCGGGCCAGGGCGCCTCACTCGGTCGGGGAGTGCCCGCCATGCGGTGGGCGGGCCCGCGCGTCGCGGCGCGGGTCGTCGACGGTCGGGTACCTGCCGGCGCGTCGACTGGCGCGCACGTCGCGCAGATACTCGCGGCTGAGCATCGCGGTGACCTGCGCAGACCCGGCCCGGCGGACCCGGACCTGACTGTCGTGCGCGCTCCCGGTCATCCGGATTCGCTCGTGGCCGACCTGGCCGCCTTCGTCGTGCACCCGACCCTTCCCGGTCCAGGAGAGCTCGTCGGCGTCGAGGTCGGCGTGGTCGGGCACCAGGAGGGTGAGTGAGGCGTGGTCGAGCCGCACCGTGATCTCAAGGTCGGTCGGCAGCCGCGGGCTGCGCAGGTCGAGAACGACGCTGCTGCGACGCGCGTGCAGGTCGAAGGCGCGGGCGTCCGTCCAGTGCCCCAGCTTCTTGAGGATGGCATGGTCGACGCGCAGCCGCTCGGGGTCGGAGCAGTGGCTCGGGTTGGAAGGAGAGGCCTGATCGCTCATGCCTGAATAGTAGCAGCGCAACTAGTTCTGTTGAAACTGATTATCGAGCGTACTCGCCCATGGGGTCATTGAGCTGGCGGATGAGCCGGCGTTCTGGCGCGGTGAGGTCGGACTCGGCGAGCACTTCTTGCAACACAGCGGACTTGCCGGCGGTGTAGGTGTCGATGTCCATGTCGGGGTCGTCGGTCAGGGCGAGCTTGACGGCGGCGTAGGAGTCGCGCAGGTCGGGTCGGCGGCGGAGTATGTCGCGGACGGCGAGGTGGTTGCGGACATGGAGCGTGCCCTCGAGGCACACGTACACGTGTCGCGGCGGGTCGTCGTCGGGGGCGTCGAACGCTTCTCGGCCGTCCAGGCCGAGATCGCCGTCGTGGGCGTAGCCGAGCCGTTCCAGGGCATGGATCGCTGGGAGCATCTGGTGGGCGGCCACCACCACGTCGATGTCGATGATGGGTTTGGCCGCCAGCCCGGGCACCGAGGTGGAGCCGACGTGCTCCACGCGTGCGCCCGGTGTCCCCACCAGGGCCGCCCGAAGCACGGCTGCGACACGTTCGAACTCTCGCGGCCACAGATCGGAGTAGGGGACGACGTGGATCATCGGACAGGTCTACTTTCTCGGGCGTCGTCGGCGCGGAGCCGCGCGTGTGATCGACCGGCGGCGCGGGAAGCCCGGGCTTGATCGGCGGCCCGGTGCCGCTCGTCGAAGATGTGCCGGGCCAGGGGGAAGGCGAGGGCGAGGGAGACCGGGGAGAACGGGAGCAGCATGGCCAGCTCATCTGCCCATGACGTGTGCCGGTGCCCTTTGGGTGCTGGTCTTGACCATGGCGATCTCCTTCCAGGCTGGGCCGGGCCGGTTGACCCGGTCGATGTCCACGCCGCGGCGGCGCGCTTCGCCTGTCATCCGCCGAGGGTGGCTCCCGCGGGCATGGCGAGACATCGGCCACGTGGCCGATGCCACTGGGAAGCGCGTCCGTTGACGGTTGGTCGATGGAGATTCGGGTCGTGCTGGACCAGGTGGAGCCGCCGTCCGGCCGGCTTCAGGTCCTGTCTGTGAGCCGTCGCGAAACAGGACTGGGCGGGGGCCACGGGCCGGAGGCGCTCGTCGAGTTCACGGGCTGGCTGGGACTCATCCGCGCGCTCGAGGAGGTGACCGGGCAGGGCAGGACTGGCACACCGGGCATGCGGTAGCTCGCACCGTGCCGATCTTCGGCTGGCGCCGGCCGGCATCGCTCGGACGAGGCCGGCGTCGAAGGCAGCTCATCTGGTTCTCCTGGGGGAAGCCATGAACAACCTCGACTCCCGTGCCGGGGCCAGGCGTCGGCCCGTCGGCCCACCTGGCAACGCGAGTAGCATCCGGCGGGTGAGCACCGCTGCCCCGGCGCTACGCATCCGCGGGCGTGCGGCACAGATGGCGGACCTGAACGCCGCGCTGGCCCGTGCCGTGTCCGGCCAGCTGAGCATCGTGCTGATCGAGGGCGAGCCCGGCATCGGTAAGTCCCGTCTGCTGGCAGCGGCGGCGGATGAGGCCCGCAGCCGCGGCATGCGGGTGTATCTCGGCCGGGCCGAGGAGCTGGAGCAGACCAGGCCCTTCGGGCTGATCGCGAGCCTCCTGGAGAGCGCCGACCCGTCGCCGGAGCCGCGGTTGCGCGTGCTCGGCGACCTGCTCACCCGGGGTGGTGAGGAGCCGGGTGGTCCCATCACGGTGACCAGTGACCCGGGGTTGCGGTTCCGGATGGTGGACGCGTTCGTCGAGGAGGTCGAAGAGCTCGCGTTGGCCGAACCGCTGCTGTTCGGCGTCGACGACCTGCAGTGGGCCGACCCGTCGAGCCTGCTCACCGTGGCCGCGCTGAGCCGGCGCCTGACCCACCTCCCGGTGGCGCTGATCGGCTGTATGCGACCCACCCCGCGGCCGGGGGATCTGGAGCGGCTGTTGACGTCGGTGGAGGAGGCAGGCGCACGCAGGCTGCCGTTGACCGGCCTGACTTCGGATGCGGTCCGCGACCTGGTGGCCGAGGCGGTCGCCGCCGACCCGGGCCCGGGCTTGATGTCGGAGGTGGCCGGCGCGGCCGGGAACCCGCTGTTCATCACCGAGCTGGTGGCGGCGCTGGCGCAGGAAGGCGCCATCACGACATCCGGTGGACGGGCCGAGGTCGTGATGGCCGGTCTTCCGCCGACGCTCCGGCTGACCATCCTGCGGCGGCTGAGCTTCCTGTCGAGCGACTCGCTGCTGGTGCTCCAGTCGGCGTCGGTGCTGGGGTCTCGGTTCACCGTCACCGACCTCGCGACCGTCATGGCCAGGTCGGTCCATGAGCTGTCACCCCTGCTGGCGCCGGCTCTCGATGCGGGCGTCCTCGGCGACGACGCCGCCTGTCTGCGGTTCCGGCACGATCTGATCCGCGACGCCATCTACGACGACATCCCCGTCAGCCTGCGTCGGGCGCTGCACCGGGAGGCCGGCCAGCGGCTGGCCGACGTACGCGCTCCGGCCGAGCAGGTCGCCGAGCACCTGGCCCGCGGCGCGGAGGTCGGCGACGCGGACGCGATCTGCTGGCTCGCCCGGGCCGCGCGACAGCTGGCCCCCAGCTCCCCCGCGGCCGCCGCGGACCTGTTCGCGGCCGCGGTCGGGTTGACCGACGTAGGTGATCCGTCTCGCGCCCTGTTGTTGGTCGAGCAGGCCAGCAGCCTCATGTGGGCCGGACATGTCTCGGTTGCCACCGACATGTGCCGAGAGCTGCTGGCCGGCCCGCACGACGACGCGGTCGATGGCCCCGCCCGGCTGTGCCTGGGGTTCGCACTGGTGGCGCAGAGCCAACCGGGTGAGGCTCTCCCCGAGCTGGACCGGGCCGCCACGTCTGCGGCCCTGCCTGCTCCGGAGAGGGCGCGGGCGCTCGCGTGGGGTGGGTATGCGCGGCTGGCGATGGCCGACCTCGATGCCGCGGCAGCCACCGCCGAGGAGGTGTTGGCTCTGGTTCCAGGCGACCCGCAGGCCACCAGCGTCGCCCGCGCCACCCAGGCGCTGTCGGCCGTTCACCGCCGCGACCCGGCCGGGGCGCTGGCCGTCGTCGAGGACGCCGTCAGGCTGGCCGACCAGAGCCCGAACCGGGCCGGACACCGGTTCCCCATCCACGTCACCCACGGTTTCGTCCTGACCGAGCTCGACCGGCTCCCCGAGGCGGTCGCCACTCTGGAGGTGGGCCGGCGCATCGGTGAGGAGCTCGGCATCCGATGGCACCTGTCGAACTACCAGATCATCACCGCCGTGACCCGTTTCCTGGCCGGCGAGTGGGACGACGCGGTGGCCGAGGTCGACGCAGCCCGCGACCTGGCGGAGGAGACCGGCGAGGGGCCCAGCCTGATCTTGGGCAACTGTGTCCGGGCCTTGATCTGGTTGCACCGCAACGATCTGAAGCGGGCCCGTCACTCCGCGGACGCGGCAACAACCCAGCTCGGGGACCCTGGGGGCCGCTACCGGGCACTGTGGGCGATGTGGGCCGACGCGCTCGTCCTCGAGGCGGAAGGCCACCTCGACCGGGCGTTGACCGTACTGACCGACTGCTGGGACCGGTGCATGGAGAGCGGTCTGACCTTGGACTACCGGGCGTTCGGACCCGATCTCGTCCGCCTCGCTCGGGCAGCCGGCGACGAGGACCGTGCCCAGACCGTGGCGGATGCCCTGGCGGAAGCCGCCGCCCGGATCGTCGGCCATGCGGACATCGCGTCTCTGACCGGGGCCGCCCTGCGTTGCCGCGGCTTGCTCGTGGGCGACGCGGAGACGCTGCAGGCGGCTGTCGACGCCTACGTCCGAAGCGGGCGCCCACTGGAGCTGGCACTGGCGCGCGAGGACGCCGGCACCGCGTTCCTCCGCGCCGGCGACACGGCGCGCGGCCGGGAGCAGCTGGTCCAGGCCATCGGTCTGTTCGAGCGGCTCGAGGCCCGCCGCGACCTCGCACGCGTGGACGCGGTTCTGCGGGCCGCTGGTGTCCGCCGTGGCCGCCGGGTCACCCGCGGCAGGCCGCAGACCGGGTGGCGAAGCCTGACCCCGACCGAGCTACTCGTGGCCGACCTGGTGGCCGAGGGGCTGACCAACCCCCAGATCGGCGACCGGCTGTTCATCTCCCGTCGCACGGTCCAGGCCCACCTGGCCCACATCTTCGCGAAGCTGGATCTGACCTCCCGCTCGCAGCTCGCGGCCCTTGCCGCCGAGCATCGGCCACGACGCGGCGTACAGCACCCGTGAGCCTCCGCTACTCCGCCGCCTCGGGTGCGGCTTCGGGGGCGGCTACCGGGCCGGTCCGCAGGGCGTGGCGGAGGGCGCTGTCATCGAGGTCGTAGTCGAACAGGTCGCGGAAGTACTCATCGTGGTCGAGCCGTGCCCGTCCGCCTGTGTCCAGGTTCAGCAGCTCGTGGACGGAGTCGGAGACGGTCTCGGCATAGGAGCCACGGGGCTGGTACCCGACCTCGTGCGTCGCGGTGGTGTCGAGGAAGTACGGCGGCCACGTGCTCCATGGGTTCCAGCCGTGGCCAGGGGGCGCGTCGTTGGGGAGCGGCACCACCTCGAGTGGGCGCCCGGTGGCCCGGGCGATGGCCTCGACCATCTCAGTTGCGGTCGGCGTGCCGGGGTCGGCCGCGTTGAGGACGCGTTGGCCGGGGCGTTGCGCGCAGGCGAGCACCAGCCGGGCGAGGTTGACCGCGGCGGTGGGGTGGTTGCCGGTCAGCCCGCGGTGGGCCAACGGCAGCCGGGTCCGTCCGTCCAGGAGGCGCCGGACGACGAACCACTCACGGGGCCGGGCACCGCCGGCGCCGTGGATGCGGGAGGGGCGCAGGATGGACACCGGGATGCCGGAGTCGAGGAGCGTGTGTTCGGCGGCGACCTTGTTCGCGCCGTAACCGTCGCGCGAGTCGTAGTCGCCGGAGAGGTCCGGTGCGAGCACCGGCTGATCCTCGCGGACCGGGCCGTCGAAGTGCGGTGGCTGCCTGCTGTTGCTGTGCCGGCCCCGGTCGTCGACGTAGACGGCCTTGCTGGACAGCACGACCGCCGAGCCGAACGACGCCCGGTGCTCGAGCAGCCGGCGTGCGTGCGCGGCGGTGTAGCAGACGCAGTCGACGACCACGTCGGCGCCGTCGCGCAGGCAATCGGCAAGGTCGGCGGGGTCGGTCCGGTCCGACCGGACGAACCGCATGCCGTCGGCCTGCAGGTGGGCGGGGGCGTTGGCGGGGTCCCGACCTGTGCCGGTCACCTCCCACCCGGCGGTCATCAGCTCCCCCGCGATGGCCCGTCCGGTCAGGCCGCTGACTCCCAGGACGAGTGCGCGCACGTCGTCAGCCTCGCAGACCGCGCGGCAGGCGCTCGCTGCCTCCGTGGAGGCGAGCGGGTCTGGCGGCATGACCGGGGCGGTCGGATATCGGTTGGGGCCACTTCCTGACCATGCTAGTGTCAATGCAACTACTTGCGCTACCACTATCCCGGCGCCGCAGGTCGACCCCGTGAGGAGAACAACGAGATGACCGAGAACCGCTCCCAGGATGTGAGGGCCGCGCTCAGGTCGCGGATGGTGGCCTCCGCCGACGGCACCCAGGTGAGCGTGTCCAGCGTGGGCGACGGCCCAGGTCTCGTCGTCTGGCACGGCTCCATGGAGCATGCGCTGAGCCACGTGCAGCTGGCAGCGCTCCTGGCCGACGAGTTCACGGTGCACCTGGTGGACCGCCGCGGCCACGGCCTGACCGGCCCCGCGGGAACCGACTACGGGATGCACCGGGAGGTCGAGGACGCGCAGGCGGTGCTGCGGGAGACCGGCTCGTCGATGATGTTCGGGATCAGTGCGGGCGGCTTGGTCGTGCTTGAGACGGCTCGCCTGACTCCGGGACTGGTGACGCGGGCGGCCGTCTACGAGCCCGCGCTGCTGATGGGTGCCCCGGAGCGGACGGCCTGGCTGGCCCGGTTCGACCGGGAGATGGCAGCGGGGAACGTCGCCGCCGCGATGGTGACGAGCATGAAGGGCTTGAGGCTGGCTCCGGCCGTGGTCAACGTGATGCCGCGCTGGTTGCTGACGGCGGCCACCAACAGGGCGCTGAAGTCGGAGGAGAGGTCGGCGCAGCCCGGTCAGGTGACGATGCGGCAGCTGGCGCCGACCCTGCACAACGAGGGGGTGCTGATCAAGGAGATGGACGGACGGCTGAACTCGTTCGCCGACGTGGGAGCCGAGATCTTGCTGATGGGTGGGTCGAAGGGGCTGTCCTACCTCAGGCCCGCGATGTCCGCGCTGGAGACCGTGCTGCCGGTCAGCAGCCGGGTCGAGTACGACGGCCTGGACCACGGGGGCGCCTCGGACCCGAGCCAGCTGAACTCGAACGGGTCACCTGCCGTCGTGGCACCGGACCTTCGTCGCTGGTTCGCCACGGGCAGGGCCGTACGTGACGGAGGAATGCTGACTTGACCGTCGTCGAGATCGTCGCGGTCGAGAGCCCACAGGTCGATGCCGAGACCCGGCTGGCTCTCCGGGCGCTGTGGCGCCGGGCCTACGGTGACCGGTTCACCGACGATGACGCCGACCACGCGTACGGCGGCGTGCACGTCCTTTCGCGCGACGGCGGCCGTCTCGTCGGGCACGCCAGCGTGGTCCCCCGGCGCATCCGGTTCGGAGACGGGCCGTGGCGGAGTGTCGGGTACGTGGAGGCGGTGGCGACTGACCCGGACCGGCAGCGTGAGGGCATCGGCCGTCGGACGATGGAACGGCTCCATGACGAGATCGGTGCCCGCTGGTCGGCTGCCATGCTCTCGACCGGACGTGCCACGGGGTTCTACGAGCTGCTCGGTTGGGAGCGTTGGCTTGGACCGACCTACGTCCAGACCGCCGCAGGGGTCGTCAGTTCAGACGACGACCACGGCGGTCTGATGGTCCTGCGGCTCGACTCGACGGTGGGTCCGGACGTTCGGACGTCGGTGACCTGCGAGGACCGGGTCGGCGACGCCTGGTGACACGCTCCCCCGCCCTGGATCTATCCGGCGGTGGTGAGGTGTTCTGCGATGGCCCGGAGCTCCTCGTCGTCCCAGTCGAGGCTGCCCGACTCGAGGTCCCTGACGAGCTGGCCGACCCACTTCAGCTCCGCCCGGTGCATCGCCAGGGAGTACTCCGTCTCCAAGGACGTGATCCGGGGTAGGCCGACGCGTTTGGCCGACTTGACCGACCGTGCGGCCTCGTCGGTGAGCTTCTGGAGGGCGTCCCGCCGTGCCGAGAGGGCCTCGACCATCTCCGCGCGGTCGAGTAGCAACAGATTGGACAGGGCGGCCGGGAACTCGGGGTACTCGGCCTTCGGGACGGCCAGCATGGTCAGCATCCATTCCCTGGCTGTCTTCCGGCCGAGATCGGTGACCTCGTAGATGGTCCGTTCCGGGTACCGGTGGTTGCGGTTGACCTCGGCCGTGCGGATCAGGCCGTCCTTCTCCAGTCGCTCGATGGTCCGGTACAGGGTGGTGCGCTGGGCGACGTTGACAACCTCGTCCTTTCCCCAGCGGCGAACCAGCTGCTGGACGCCATAGGGGTGGAGCGGTCGGTAGTGCAGCAGCGAGAGGACGGTCAGAGCCAGCGGTGAGCTCCTCGTTGTACGCGACACAGCGTCATCCTAGCGACATCGCCTCTAGTTTCAGCGAAACTGGTAGCGAGTCGGGAACGGCAGTCGACCAGCGGCGTCATGCGTGTCAGCGTCCACGCGCGCTCCCGCCTGCGGAACCCCTACGGGCGTGGTCGCTCGCGGACACGTAGAGCCGGGGGGCTCTGACGCCACCGGCACGGGCGCCGCCGTCGAGCACGGGGATCCTGGGTTCGTGCTCGACGGCGGCGTGGGTCTGGCGGAGGCGGTCCCGTCAGCGGCTCAGTAGTGGAACTGCTGGATCTGGGTTGCGCCCGGGCCGTAGGTGTAGCCGGTCCGTGTCTGCGGATCGAGCTGGATGCCTCGGTCGGCGACGGAGAACAACACCGACCCGAGGGTCCCGCCGAACAGGTTCGCGTTCTCGGTCAGCGAGACCCGCTGTCCGGTCTGCAGGTCGTAGACCCCGATCGCGCTCATCGCATTGTTGTTGACCGCCCAGTCCTGGCCGCCGAGGAAACCGACGACGAGCAGGTGGTGGACCGGGTCCACGGCCGGGTAGATCGGTGACTCGGCGCCCAGCTGTGCGTCGTCGCCCGCGGTCCCGTCGGTCTCGTCGATGCGTGCGTCCTGGGCGTTGGCCAGGAAGTACCTCATGTTGACCAGCGGCCCGATCGTCATCGTCGCCGACCCGTCCTGGTCGGAGACCAGGCCGGTCGCGCACCGTTCCTCGATGCTGGACGGCGACGCGGTGCCGGCGTCCAGGTCGACGGTGGAGAACACCGAGCGGGTGATGGCGCAGTTGTCGCTGAGGTCCGAGCCGCCCACGATCACCTTCCCGGTCGACTCGTCGATGTCAAGCATCCGGTCGTAGAACCTGCGCGTGGTGGCGGCGAGCGGAACGGGGGTGCCGACCTGCCCGGTACCGGTGTCGACCGGAAGGACCGCGGAGGCGCCGGAGTCCTGCCAAGCGAGCAGTGCGCCACGATGCCGCTGGTCGTCGACCCGGCCGCCGACCAGGTTGTACCCGTTGGCATCGCCCATCGGCACGTCGGCGACCTGGTGGCCGTCGCCGGTGTCGAAGGTGAGCAGGTGCTCCTCGGTGCTGGCTCCGCCGGCAATGGAGGCGGCGAGGAGCCGCTGCGCGGACGGGTCGCTGCCGAACAGGACGTACCCGGAGTTCCCGGACGTGTCGGTCGCGTACGGCGTCCCATAGGCGCCGGCATCCGGGTTGTATTCCCGCAGTGTGGAGTTGGTCATGTTCCCGTTCTGGTCGACGACGGTCGTGGCGGCGGTCGAGGTGCTGTCGGGGTGGATGTCGAACCCGGTCAGCACGCCTCCGCCGGGCACCAGCCCGTCGTCGTAGGTCAGCGTCGACACCGGCGAGGCCTGTCCGACGACATGGGTGCCCCGGCGGGCCAGGACCCGGACCGTGTAGGTCAGCGACGACGACAGGCCGAGGGCCTTGGCGTCGAGGTGGGCGGTACCGGTGGCGCCGGACTCGTGCAGCATCGCGACCGACCCGGTGTCGACGCCGTTGGCGTCGCGAGTCGTGCCGTTGGTGTTCGTGAACGTGTTCGACAGGTTGTAGATGGTCGGACCGGGCGCCGAGATCTCGACGTCCACGCCGTTGGCGCCGGTGACCGCCCGGGCGTCCCAGCGGACGCCGAACCCGGAGTGGGCTCGGGTGACCTCTGCGACGTGGCCGAACCTGCCGCCGACGGGGGCCAGCGTCGGAGCGTCGGGTCGGCTGGTGGCCCTGTCGGTGGTGCCGCCGGCGATGCGGATGGCTGTGACGGCGCCGACGTAGTGCAGGTTGTCGACGTTCTTCTGCGAGACGGCCAGGCCGTACATGCCGCCACCGGCGCTGAACGCCGAGGCCGGAACGGTGACGGTGCCCTTGGCGGCCTTCAGCGGCACCGAGTAGCCGATGCGGTACTGCGGCGCCGCGAACGGGCTCCAGTGCCCGATCGAGGAGACCAGCAGGGTCGGGTCGCTGACGTCGCGCACCCCCGCGAGGTTGTAGGAGACCTTGACCGGCTTGCCGAGGTCGGCCACCGGGGGTGCGACCGGAGCCGGCGCCATGGCGTGCGTGCCGTCCGTCGGTCCGAGGGTCAGCCGCTGGTGCGTGGCGTCGAGGACCCGCCCTTTGGTGTTGCGGATCTGGATCGTCGCGGTGACGGTCCGGTCGCTGGTGGACGCTACGGGCTTGCCGGCGGCCTTGAGGAGCGTGGTGGGCAGAACCCGGACGGCGGGGACCTTCGAGGTGAAGTGGTGGCCGTCGAGGGTCACCTCGTATCGCAGGTGCCGGCCCGGGGAGACCCCGGTGGCGTCGATGCCCAACGTGATCGGCCCTACCAGCCCTTCGCCCGTCTGGTCGGTGCCGCTGCCGGGGCCCGCCAGGTCGATGGCGGCGGGGTCGGTGGTCTCGGTGAAGTCGGCGCCGGCACCACCGAACGCCACCCGGTGGGCGACGGAGACCCGCACGATGCTCGGGCTCGCGCTGGCGTGGTTGCCGAAGAGCTTGTCGACGGCGTGACCGAGGTCGACCTGGGGTCCGACGTGCAGATGGCGGTCGACCTGCGGCTGGGTGGGGACCGCTCGGCCGGTCTGCTCGAGCAGGCGTCGGACGCCTTCCGGGCTGAGCGGGTGACCGGTCGCCTTGGCGACCTGGAGCAGGTCGGCGACGACCGCGGCGGTCATGGGCGCGGACGCGGACGTGCCGCCGTTGAGCACCGGGATGGCGTCGGAGGTGCCGCAGTGGAACGGGTCCGGGCAGGAGTGCAGGAGTGCGGCGATGTTGTCGCTGGGTGCGGACACGTCGACGCGGGAGCCGAACCCGGAGGAGAACGCCGCGGCCCCGTCCAGCCGGGTCTCGGCGAACGTGCCGGTCCGCGACAGGGGTCCCCCGTCCTGGGTGGGTACGGCGAGGGTGTCGTCGAGGGTGGTGCCGCCGACCGCTATGGCGCCGGTGTCCGGCACCTTCGACGGCGTGGTGGAGGAGGCGTCGTCCGCGATCGTGGTCCCGGCATCTCCGGGCCGGACGCGGTCGGTG
>Ga0070683_100004003_pt1 | contig 12069 bp, 10 predicted proteins | sample KBSC713LmetaG_FD_64662 | JGI IMG/M metagenome (GOLD analysis project Ga0070683, IMG submission 64662) | Corn rhizosphere microbial communities from Kellogg Biological Station, Michigan, USA - KBS C7.1-3L metaG | ecosystem: Host-associated > Plants > Roots > Rhizosphere ...
TCTCTGGTTCGTAAGGGCCGGATACGCGAAAACCGTACAACTGTCCCGGGCGCGCATCGGGCAAAAAGACATGCCACACCTGGTCGGTACACTCTTTGAACGGGATGCGGAGGTATTCTCGCGTGTCTTCCACGCTATCGAACAGGCAAAGCTCAACTCCGCTGGCGTGCTCGGAAAAAATCGCAAAGTTCACGCCGTTACCTATCCATGTTGCGCCCAGCGGATACGGGTGACCGACAAACGTTCGTACTTGAGTCATAAACGCGCCGCGCATTTATCCGGCATTGGTCCCACGTTAGCAATGAGGAACGGCGCGTGGGATAAATTGTGACGTAGTTGTGTTTGCTTGAAACCCCAATCGAAACCTCACAATGTGAAACTCACGATAGTATTCGCTGTCTTAATTTTGATTTGTGCTTTCGCGATTTACCTCTACGCGCATCACAATTGGAATTTATTGGCAGCCGGAACCAAGATCGATCGCATCGTGGTGAAAAAATCAGCGAGGCAATTGTCGGTGTTTCGAGATGGTAACCGAATAAAGACCTATCGAATCGCTTTGGGTCGGCGGCCGCTAGGAGCAAAGCAGGAAGAAGGCGACATGAAAACGCCGGAAGGGATCTACAAGATCGATGGCCGAAATCCGCAAAGCAGTTTTCATCTCGCGCTGCACGTTTCTTATCCATCGGATGAAGACGATAAACGTGCGGCTGCACGCGGAGTTTCGGCGGGTTATGACATCATGATTCACGGAATTCAAAACGGACGCGGCTGGATTGGCGCGTTTCATCGCTGGAGCGATTGGACCGCCGGTTGCATCGCAGTGACGGACGAAGAGATCGAGGAACTATCGCGGATTACGCCGGACGGAACGACAATTGAAATCCGCCCATAGCCGGCCAGGCAGGTAAACGATTTTCCTAAAGCTCTTCGAGCACACGTCGCGTTTTTCCATACCTGATGGTCGCAGGATGATCAGACCTTTTCCGTGGGCGACCACTCGCGAGATGGTGTATTCAACGCGTAAAATGTTAATCCCGGCATTGGCCAGCGCCTCACACACGCGCGCTGGCGCGCCAGGACGATTAGCAAGGCAAACTGCCAACTGCGGGGCTGTTTCAATGGCGAGCTTGGGATGTGCGTTCATGCTGCGGCACACTGATGCCTTGGCAGTGCTTCTGACAACTGACGAAACTGCTCTGGCGGAGCATGAAAACGATCTTGGCGCTGAACCTTGGATGTTCGGCATTCTGGAGTAAGAAACATAGAATTTGCCGCGAATGACCACACTTACCCAGCGTGCTGCTATAAGGTCTGCACCGCCCAGGCGGACCATCGGCTTCGTAACTGCGTGCTCGATAGTAATCGCCAATATCATTGGCACCGGGATCTTCACCAGCCTCGGCTTTCAATTAAAAGATATTCAGTCTGGATTCGCGCTGCTGATGCTCTGGGTCATCGGTGGAATTGCCGCTCTCTGCGGCGCCCTCTGTTACGGGGAACTCGCCGCGGCAATGCCGCGTTCCGGTGGCGAATATCATTTTCTTTCGAAAATCTATCATCCATCGCTGGGATTCATGGCGGGATTCGTCTCTGCTACGGTTGGATTTGCAGCGCCCATCGCACTCGCTGCAATGGCGTTTGGGCAATATTTCAACGGAGTTTTCGGCGTCGGTTCGCCGGTGGTCCTGTCGTTCGTGATTGTTTGGATAGTCACCATTTTCCATGTGGGAAATCTGCGAGTCGGGAGCGCGTTCCAGAATGTTTCGACGCTCGTGAAATTGCTTCTTATCGGCGCGATGATCGTGGCGGGCTTCTTTGTTCCGTTAAAGCAGCCGATCACTTTCTTGCCTGCCCATGGAGACAAAGCTGCGATATTCAGCGGAACATTCGCGGTGGCACTTGTTTACGTGATGTATTCCTATTCCGGCTGGAATGCGTCAGCGTACATCAGTAGCGAGATCAAGCGACCTGAGAAAAACGTGCCGCGTTCCCTGCTCACCGGCACCGGCTTGGTGATCGTGATTTATGTACTGCTTAACGCCATCTTTCTCGTGGCCACACCCGCTGAAGAATTGAAGGGCCAGCTCGACGTTGCATTAATCGCAGGTAAACACATTTTCGGCGTGAGCGGCGGACGATTTGCCGGCGCTATCATTTGTCTCGGTCTAGTTGCCGCCATCAGTTCGATGACATGGATAGGGCCCCGCGTGACCATGTCCATGGGCGAAGATCATTGGTTGTTGCGATGGCTCGGCGTCAAAAATGAAAATGGTATCCCTGCGAATGCCGTCTTCTTGCAACTGTTCTTCGTGAATCTGCTTCTCCTGACTCGAAGCTTCCAAAACGTGGTCCGCTACACGCAATTCAGTTTGCTGCTTTGCTCGTTGCTTGCCGTGCTGGGCGTGATCGTGCTTCGTTTCACACGTCCAGAAATTAGGCGGCCCTACCGGGTTTGGCTTTACCCCATTCCTCCTGTTGTTTTTTCAATAATCACGATTTGGATGATGTTTTATCTATTGCGCTGGCATACTGCGGAATCGTTGGCTGGTTTGGCAACTGCGCTATCGGGTCTGTTGCTCTATTTCTGCGCGCAAAAACGTCGTAATCGCTCACCATGAAAACAAATTGCACCGCTCTAGCGATAGCTCTCAGCCTTATGAACGCGCTCACGGTTTGCGCGCAGGAAAATCCTGAAGTTGCGCCACGAGCCATCCCGATCAACGTCGGTCCAAATGAGATTGCGCATTTTCTCGCCGGAATGCCGGTGTCGGAGAATTCACCGCTCGCTCCGCTGACGCGCGATCCAGCTTGGCAGGCGCATTCCGCATTCTTTGAAGAGCAATTCTCAAAAGTAAACGTCAGACAGCTCCAGAAATTGCACGAATGGCAGGCAACATATCTCCCCGAATCAGCTCAACCAAAACCTGTGGTGTTTTACATGTTCAGCGGGCCTGATTTCTTGTATGTGGATCAATTCTTTCCGAGAGCGGCGGTGTACGTGCTCTGCGGAAAAGAATCTCTCGGCCCGCCGCCCGACCCCTCGCGCATCGCGAACTTGTCCGGCGCGCTGGGAAATTTGGAGAATGCGATGAAGTCCTCGCTTAACACGACGTACTTCATCACAAAAGATATGAAGATCGATCTGCACGAGCAGAACCTGAACGGCGTGCTGCCGATTCTTTACACGTGCATTGCGCGCGCGAACAAATCGATCACAAACGTCTCGTTCGGATCGCTCAACAGCGGCGGCGTATTTGAAGAAGCCACGTCGGGCAGAAAAGGCGGTACTACTCCCGGAGTGCGTATTCGTTACACTGACAACGATTCCGGTAACGCGCAGACGTTATATTATTTCACCACCGATATTTCTGACGGCGGCATCAAAGCAAGTCCCGGTTTCCTGAAATTTTGCCAACGCCTCGGCACGGGCGCGAGTTTTCTAAAATCGCCATCGTATCTGTTGTTCGAAAGCGGTTTTGGCACCATCCGCAATTTTATTCTCGACCATAGCAACATGATCGTGCAGGACGATTCGGGCATTCCCCTCGCTTACCTTGATCCTAACAAGTGGGATCTGCGTTTCTTTGGCGTCTATCTCGGCCCCATCGACGTGTTCAAACAACATTATCAGCCCAGATTGCAGCAACTCTACCAACAGTCCAATCCACAGCCGCTCGACTTCGGATTCGGTTACCGATGGAATTACAAGGAAGCGAATCTGATCGTCGCCACGCGCAAATAATCTGTGACTCGATCGCAGTCGAGACATCCCGTTGCAAAGCCGATCGATAATTTCGCGGGATCCTTCGACTTCGGCTGCGCTTCGCTCAGGATGACATGGAATCGTTAAAACCTGCGGAACCACGAATAAGGAAAAGCGTCACCCGGACAATCTGTGGGCCAGCGCGGTGGATTGATGTCGCGGTGTGGCTTCACCGGTATCGGGCCTCTCTCGGTTTTGCCGCAGCGCTCTCGCAGAAAGCGAATGAGTTCTTCACATGCGTCGAGCTGCGCACGCGTCGGCTGGTCTCGATTGAAATCGCCTACGAGACATATGCCGAGCGAGATATTGTTTAGATAATCGCTGTGCACATGACCGCCATTTATCTGACGTCGCCACCGATCGCCGATTTCAATTTGGCCATTGCCGGTTGATGTGCCGTTCCCGATCACGAAGTGATATGCAAGACCGTTTTGCATCCGGCGAACGTGCTTGTGGTAATAATCAAACACACGCGCATTGCCCTGCCGCGTGCCGCTGTTGTGCACTACAATGAATTGCCAGCGACGCCGTTTCACTGGCGCGCGCCGGATCGCGTCGATCACCGAACTTGTCAGGTAACGGTAGCTGACCGAGCGACTCCACGGCCAAAAACCTCTGCGCGGCGGCGGCGACGGCGGAGGCTCGAATCCCTGGTCCTCCTCGATGCCTGATTTTTCGATCACAACCTGAGGTTGGCTGCCGGCTGAACCGGCACGCGCAGGCTTCGGCTGCGAAGGCGCTGGCGTTGGCACGGCAAGCGCCCGTAGAGGCGTCGCTGTGGGTTCGGACGCGGCGCGCTCTTCTTCTGCCTGCGGCGTCGGCGTTTTTCGTGGCTTAGGCGTCTCCTCGTTTTGTGCCGACTTCGATTTCGCGCTTTTTTTCGCGCCGGATTTCTTGTTCGCGGTTTTTGGCTTGGGTGTCGGGGTGTGGTGTCGCTTCGCTTTCGGTGTCGGAGATTTCTTCGGTTTCGGAGTGGATGCCGAGTGTGCCTCAGCTTCGTCGGATTGATCGTGACGTTTTTCTTCGTTGACCTGCGCGCAAAGAAGACCGGCGACCAATGCGCCAAATGCGAGCGCAGTTGCAAGCCAAATGCGAAATCGCACCACTGCGACGGACCGTAACAGAGCCCGCGACGCGATCAACGCTTACAGCAGCGATTTGTGAAAAAAGTTACAAAATGCACCGGGATCTCCGTCTTTGCTTCGTGGTTACCGGTAGCTTTATGGATTCGTCGATGGGGCCAGTGGCGCCGCAGGCCCGGGCGCGACAGGCCGGGTAACGCGCGTCTTCTGACGCTCGCGCCGGATGATGGCGTTCAATTTTCCTCCTAGCAACAGCAGCAGACACGTCAGATACATCCACGTGAGCAGCACGATGATCGACGCGAGCGCAAGGTAGGTTGGATTATAACGATCGTACCGTGCCACGTAGATCTGAAAAAGTTTCGTTGCGATAATCCAGCCGACTGCAAAGAAAATTGCGCCGGGCAACGCCTGACGAACGGTCAAATAGTTTTCCGGCGTGAGAAGATAAAGCGCCAGCGCGAGCCCCACCAACGCCAGGCCGGTCAACGGCAGATTCAACCCGGCGATCCACGCCTGGAGCGGAAATGAGAGTTGCCAATTGACCTCTGCAATGCCGGCCAGCTTTTCGCCGAAAACGACGGCGTTAAAACTGAATACGATTACAATCCCAAACCAGAAAAGCATGAAGAATGAGATGATGTATTTGGACCACCAATGGCGATCTTCCTGGACTCCGTGCATATGACTGAGTGCGCGTGAAACCGTGGCGATGAAGACAGTGCCGAAATAAATTCCAAGGATGATGCCGGCGTTGGCGAGCAGGCCGCTGGTGCCTGTCACCACCACGCTCGCCATGGCAGAGTCCAGAATGTCCTGCACTTTTGGATCTGGCGGCATGAAGCTTTTCAAAAGAACAAACATTCGATGCAACCTACTGGGGTCGGTGCCGAACAAGCCCAGCAGGTGCCAGAAAAACAATGTGCCTGGAGCAAGCGCGAAAAGGAGCAGATACGCCATTTGTGCGGCCAGCCCGGTCGTATTGTCCATCGCGGTTTCCCAAACCAGCCGGCGCGCAATGCGCCAAATCAATCTGAGATATTTCATCTCCGCAGGAGTTTACTTTGCCGGGTACAAATATCCATTAAAGTCCAAATGCTTTCCCGAGTGCTTACTCTTTGCGTCTGCCTTCGATCGTACTCCATGTCGTCTGACGACTGATGAAGAAGAAAATATTGATTCTCACGGCCGGTTTCGGAGAGGGTCATAACAGTGCTGCAAGAGGAGTCCGCGACGGTCTCGCTCGCGTTGCTTCGGATCAGACTACCGTGGAATTGCGGGATCTATTTGCCGAAGCCTACGGACCGATCAATGACCTGGTGCGCCGAAGCTATCTGGCGCTGGTGAATTCTGCGCCACGCGCCTGGGGATTCGTTTATCGCTGGCTCGATCGGAAGACAGATTACAGCACGGAATTTCGGCGACTGAGAAAGTTGAAGGCGCAGTTTGCTCCCGTGCTCGATCGATTTAAGCCGGACGTCGTGGTCTGCTCTTTTCCCGCTTATGCCAATGTGCTCCACGAAATCCTGGGCGCCGACAGAGTCTGCAAATGCGTGGTGGTTGTCACTGACTCGATCACTATCAATGCATCCTGGTACCGAAGCCCGGCAGATTATTTTATTGTTGCAAACGAAGAAAGCGCCACCGTGCTGCGGAGTGGCGGAGTTGCGCAGGACAAGATCAAGGTCTTCGGTTTTCCTGTCAGTCCGAAATTTGCAGATCTCACAGCAGATCGGCCATTGCCTTCAAACAATTCTAACCGGCGCGTTTTGTACACGATCAACGCCGCGAAGCGCGGTGCGGCAGACTTGGTGCGTATGCTCGCGAAGCTTGATCTGGATCTCACAGTCACGATCGGTCGCAATAATGGACTCCGGCACGACATTGACGCGGCCGCAGATGGTCATCCGATAAAGGTTATTGGCTGGACGAACGATCTTCCCCGCATGATGCACGAGAACCATTTGCTCATTGGCAAAGCCGGTGGCGCGACCGTGCAGGAAACGATTGCTGCAAAATGTCCTATGATCATCAACCACGTCGTCGCCGGTCAGGAGGAAGGCAACGCCCGGTTGATCGTGGAAACCAATTCGGGCGCGATGGCCCGGTCGCCAGAAGAAGTTGTCGCGCAGGTGCAGCGCGCGTTCGAAGACGGCGCGAAACAATGGAGAGAATGGGCCGGCAACATCAGCAAGCTAAGCCGCCCACGCGCAGCGCTCGACATCGCCGAATTTCTGATGTCGCTATAGTTTTGGCATTAACACCGTGGCTTTAGCCAGGTGTTTTGGGAAGCGCGTCAACCGAGCCGTTTTAACGGCTTACTCCAAGGAACCGTTGGAAACGGTTGCTGCTTGCTGTGTGCTTTTTGTTCACCGGGCTAAAGCCGCGGTGTTAATGAGACCAAATTTGCTCACCGCAACGGAACGTCCGTACCACTTCCAACTGCGGCGAGAGCACAACCAAATCGGCGTCCGCTCCGACGAAAAGCCGACCTTTCCTTTCGAGACCGATGGCCCGTGCGGGAGTTTCCGTCGCCATCCCGATAGCGTCATTCAACGGAATGTTCACCTCGCGCACCATCGTTCGCACTAAATCGATCATGCGCGCGGCGCTGCCTGCGAGCGCTGAACGATCAGCCAGTACGCAGACTCCATTTTCCACCATGCAATCTTTGCCGAAGAGTGCGAATCGCGATCCTTCCCGCAACCCGGCACCAGCGGTTGCGTCAGTAACTAAAGTGATTCCTTTCGCGCCTTTGGCGCGATACAACATTTTCATCAGCGTGGGCGAAACGTGATGACCGTCGGCGATCAGTTCACAAACGATCTCTGGTTCGCTCAATGCGGATTCGAGCAAACCGGCAACCCGATAAATGCCACGATGTCGCGCGCTCGACATGCAGTTAAATGTGTGCGTCACGCTACGCATACCACGATCGAATGCCGCCCTAGCATCTTCATCCCATGCATCGCTGTGTCCGCCGCTCACACTAATCCCGTGATCATGGAAGACTTCGATCGCTTCAAGAGCTCCAGGAAGTTCCGGCGCGATCGTCACGCGCTTCAATACGTCCGCGTGTTCGAGCAACTGCCGCACAGCAGCCGGTGACGGATCCTGAATGAACTCGGCGCGTTGCGCTCCGGCTTTCGCTTTCGAAATGAACGGCCCTTCTCCATGCACACCTGCTATCGCGCTGGTAGGGCGCGACCGCCGGGCGCGCCGCTGAGTGAAATCACGCACAGCATTCAGAACCTTGACGATTTCGTTAAGAGGCGCAGTAGCTGTCGTGAGCAGAAGCGATGTCGTGCCGCCACTCGCGTGGAAATCGCAAATAGAACGAAAAGCTTCAGCCGAGGCTTCCATCGTGTCGCGGCCAAGCGCGCCGTGCACATGAAGATCGATAAAACCAGCCGCGAGATAATTTCCACTGAGATCAACGATCTCATGTTCACCGTGCGCGAGGAATCGCTCGCAGATCGCAGCGATTTTTCCTTCTTTAACGACAACTTCAAGCCCATCGCGAATTCCATCGCCAAAAATCAAACGCCCGTTCGTGAAGATCATCTCGTGATGCAGTCAATCCTGCCTGCACCGTAATGGAGGCTCAATCGAAATAGTCACTGCGTCGTACGAACAGCTTGCAGGCAGCATTAGCTGCATCGCCCGACGAGCTTGCTCTGAGGCAGTATAAAGGCCATTCTCTTCGGGCGATGAATTTCGATTACGACGTCGTGATCATCGGGGGCGCGTTTTCCGGCGCGGCAACGGCCCTCATGCTGAAGCGCAAATGTCCTGAAGCGCGCGTCCTGATCATCGAAAAGGGGGCTGCCTTCGATCGCAAGGTGGGCGAATCGACCACTGAAGTGAGCAGTTGCTACATGACGCGGATCCTGGGTCTGACACATTATCTCGGGCATCATCAGTTACCCAAACAGGGATTGCGTCTGTGGTTCTCAAACCGGAATGATCAACCATTTGATGATTGCGTCGAGATCGGCACGCGTTATCAGAGTCGGCTGCCCGGCTTCCAAGTGGACCGCGCAAAGCTCGATTCGCACCTGCTTGACCTCGCCCGCGACGCGGGCTGCGATTTATGGCGCCCCGCCAAGGTCACGAGTTTTGAACTAAACGGCGACCAGGGACAAAGAGTGAATGCTGTCGTCGATGATGCCCAGCGTGTGGCCAGTTGCCGCTGGATCATCGATGCCACGGGCCGCGCGGCGATGTTCGCACGAAAACTCGGATATTTCCGACCGAACACAGAACATCCAATCAATGCGGTGTGGGCACGTTTTAGCGGCGTCAAACAATGGGACAGCTACGAATGGCGCGAACGTTTTCCCGATTATGTGAACGGTTGTCGAACTGGTCGGGAGTGGGCTACGAACCACCTTTTCGGACGCGGCTGGTGGGTTTGGATCATTCCGTTGCAGGGCGGCGATGTCAGCGTCGGTATCGTTTATGACAGTCGCATCTTCAAATTTCCAGAGGGACCGACGCTGGGACAACGATTGCACGCGCACATTCTGAACAACCCCGTCGGCCGCGAAATCTTCGGCGCGGCGAAAGTGATCGAAGGCGATGTGCATGCGCTTTCGATGCTGCCGTATCACAGCGAAAAAGTTTGCGATGACGGTTGGGCGATGGTGGGCGATGCCGCGGGATTCATTGATCCGCTTTACAGTCCGGGTCTCGATTTTTGTTCTTATACTTCCTATTACGTGGCGGATTTGCTGGCGCGCAGTCTAAAAGGCGAAGACGTCAGCGAGCGACTACACCATTACAACCAACAATTCCCGATAACTTACCGTTTCTGGTTCGAGAGCTTGTATAAGGACAAATATTATTACATGGGCGACGCGGATTTAACGTCAGCGGCACTGCTTCTCGATGTGAGCAGTTACTACGCCGGCTTGGTTCGACGAGTCTATAGCGATCCGGAATGCGCGTTTCTTAGCCTGCCGTTCAGTGGGAGAGGAGGCAGATTTGCCCGCAACGTGATGAATTTTTACAATCGCAGGTTTGTGGCTCTTGCAAATCGCCGATGGGTGACCGGCTACTATGGAAAAAGAAATGCCGGCTGGCGCGAACTTTACGACGGATTCGTTCCCGACACACGCCTTCGCAAGCAAATTTTACGCGGCCTGCGTCGCTGGTGTAAGTGCGAGCTGATCAATCTCGTTTTGATGCTGCGCAGGCCGAGTGTCGCTGTAGCGGGAGCCCTTGATCCCGCCAATGTTTCCACTGTACCTGCTTCCACTGGCGCAGGCTCTTCCACGCTCTGATAATTTTTTCGCCTTCGCCGTGTCCAGTGGCATCATGGGCTGAGCAGCGTTCCGTACCAGCGCAAAACGATTTCGCCAAAAAACATCCACGCGAGCGCACCGAATGCCAGATAGGGTCCAAAGGGTAGTTTGGCTGACCAAACAGGTTTTCCGACGACAAGCGTCACCAAGCCGATCAGCGAACCGAGAAGTGATCCGGCGAATAAACTGAACAACACCGCACGCCATCCGAGAAACGCGCCGATCGCGGCAAGAAATTTCAGGTCACCGCGCCCCATTGCCTCGCGCGGGATAACGAGCTTGCGCGTAACCCCGGAAATGTGGGTTACATCATCGAGCATGAGCACGTCGCCGTTCGCATTCACGCGATCGTACCGAAAATCGAGAGTCACGTTTCCATATTCGCGATCGTCGATCCGAACTTCATCGCACTGGAGCAGAAGGCGATCTTTTTCACGCGCGAAATATTCGCTCCAAAGACTCTCTTCAGTGCCCACGACGAAATCCGCATCGTCGTCACGTTTTTTCCATGTGAACGGCGTCGGCGCGTCGAACTCGATCCGTTTTCTGCCAAAAGCGATTTTGCCCGCTTCAAGCACGATCCAGAGAATCACGTAGCCGAGAGCGGCAGCGAGCGCCGCGCGAACACCGGCTGCCACTCGCGAATTGGTCTGCATCAAAGCTGGCACAACAACGCTGCAAGCCACGCCCGCGATTGTCCCGCCGATCGTTACGCGATCGGGGATAATGAAATGCTCAAAATCGATAAACGTGCCGACAATCAAGAACGAAACGAAAATCCAGTACGCAATCGCTACCTGCGATGGGAATCTTTGCCAGATCACAAGAAACAGAATTGCTGTAACGAGTTCCACTGCGAAATAGCGGAATGCGATTTTTGCGCCGCAATTTCCGCATCGGCCGCCAAGCGCGAGCCAACTGATCAACGGAAGATTGTGATGCCATGGAATCGGTTGTTTACACTGCGGACAAAACGACCGACGGGGCCGATTGATCGAGAGATCAACCGGCCAGCGGTAGATACAAACGTTCAGAAACGACCCGACCGCCGCGCCGAGCACGAACGCAAACGCGCTGAAGAGAAGATTCTGAGGCGAATGCTGCACGCGATTTTAGTTGGCGATTCGTTTCGCTGCGCGGCGTTCCATCAACCACGCGATCCAGATGCAGCTTTCGTATAGCACACACATCGGCATCGCCATCGCGACCAAAGTCAGAATATCAGGCGTTGGCGTGATGATTGTTGCCAGAATAAAGATGAGGACGACGGCATACGGGCGAGTGCGCGCCATGAACCGGTAAGTGATCAGCCCGAATCGGACTAACGCCAGCACGACGACCGGCAGTTCAAACGCCAGACCGAATCCGATCGTGAATCGCGTCACGAACGAATAATACTGCTGCACCGTCCACGTCGGTGCCCAGCCGAGCGACTGGGTATCGCGAAAGAAAAAAAGAATCGTTTTCGGCAGCAACCAGTAATAGCAGACCAGCACGCCGATCAGGAACAGCGCGAAACTCACGGCGATCGCTGGAAACATAAAACGTTTCTCTACCACGGTGAGCGCCGGCAAAACAAATTCCGCCAGAAAATACAGCAGCAGCGGAAAGGAAAGAACGATCCCGGCGTAAAACGCCAGATGAAATGAAATCACGATGGAATCTGTGATGCCGAGCGCCTTAAGTGTTCCGACTTGTGACCCCAGATGGTTAAGAGGCGCCTGGATAACCCGCACCAGCGTCGCGCGAAACGCGAAACAAACAATCATCGTGACACCCAGCGTGAGAGCCATTTTCACGATCGTCCAGCGAAGGTCTTCGAGATGCTCGAGAAAGGGCTTGGACGTTTCGCTCTCCGGTGGATCACGAAATTTAAAAATGTCTCGCAGCGCCATAGAATTGCTTTCGTGCGGAT
>Ga0070683_100004007_pt1 | contig 12060 bp, 11 predicted proteins | sample KBSC713LmetaG_FD_64662 | JGI IMG/M metagenome (GOLD analysis project Ga0070683, IMG submission 64662) | Corn rhizosphere microbial communities from Kellogg Biological Station, Michigan, USA - KBS C7.1-3L metaG | ecosystem: Host-associated > Plants > Roots > Rhizosphere ...
CGTAGCCGCGCACGGCCTTCCACTGCTCGATCGCGTCCTGGGTGACGCGCCTTGCGCCAAGCTGCGCGCGTGCCATGTCGTCCGGCGAGTTCACGACGAAGAACAACACGAAGGTGATCAGGTTCACGCCGATCAGGATCGGGATGGCGTAGAACACGCGGCGGATGAGGTACGAGATCATGACGCGCTCGCGGTGCCGCGCTCGCGTCGGCGATAATTGCGCACCGCCGGCGCGATCACCGCGGCGAGCGCCAGCGCAACGAAAGCCAGCGGCCAGGTGATCGGCTTGTTCCACTCGGCGCGCCGCGCTTCGCGCAGCGCCACATCGAGCTTGCGGTACTTGATGTTGTTCCGCGCCATCTGGTTGGCCTTCAGGTTCGAAAGCCAGCTATGGTACAGCGCGTAGTCCTTCGGGTGATAACCGAAGGACCAGGGTGCATCGTCGTGCAGGATCGTCACCATGCGATCGATCAGCGCCTGGCGCTCCGGCCCGTTCGGCATGTTTTTCATCTGCTCGAACAGGCGGTCGAACTCGGGATTGCTGTAGTTGGCGGCGTTCTCCCCCCCGAACTGGATCTTGCCCTGCGACGACTGGAACAGGAAAAGAAAATTCTCCGGATCGGGATAGTCGGCATTCCATCCCCATTGGAAGATCTGCGCCGCACCGGTGCGCAACTTGTCCTGGAAACGATTGTAGTCGGTATCGCGCACCTCGAGCTGGATATCGAGCTTCCTGAACTGCCGGATGAACCAGTCGACCATCGGCTTGTCGTCCGGCCCTCTGCTGGTGGTGTCGAAATAGAGCGCGAGCGGCCGGCCCGTCGTGGCATCGCGCCCCCCTGGATACCCCGCTTCGGCGAGCAGGCGCTTCGCCGCCTCGATCGATTTGCGTTTCGGCTTGCCGTTCACGATGTCGTACACGGTCGGATCGATACCTCCCTCGCCTTCGCGATAGCCGTATACGCCCGGCGGGATTGGTCCTTGGCCGACGACGCCGCGCCCGTTTTGGAAGATCGAGATGTATTCTTCCCAGTCGACCGCAATCGAGATCGCCTGGCGCAGCTTGCGCCCGCGCGCGCTCGCGCCACCGACGATCGGGTCGCGCCAATTGAACGCCATGTATTGGGTCGATGCGGCCACCGAAGCGTCGAGGGTGATGCCGCGCGCCGCCATCTCCGGCGTTATCGCGGCGTCGCTACCGACGGCGGTGCGCACCGCCTGGTCGAAATTGTCCGAGCTGATGCTCGAGGCGTCATAATACCCCTGCAGAAACTTGTTCCAGCGCGGGATGCTCTCGCGCTCGCGGCTGTACACCACCTTGTCGATGAACGGGATCGGCTGGCCGGCATCCTTCAGCACCCCGGCCTGCGCGTCGCCCGGCTCGCCTTCCTGCGGATAGCGCTCGCCGTGGTAGTTCGGATTGCGCGCAAGCACCATGCGGGCGTTGGGATTGTTTTCGACCAACATGTAGGGCCCGGTGCCGACCGGATACCAGTCGAGTGTCAGGTTCTTCTCCGCCATCCCCTTCTGCGCATAGAAGCGATCGACCTCGATCGGCACGGGCGCGAAGAAGCCCATCGCCAGCCAGTAGACGAATTGCGAATACCGGCCCTCGATCTTGACGCGAAATGTGTAGCGGTCGAGTTGCTCGACGCCCGCCAGGGGAAACTTTGACAGGTCGAGCCAGCCGCCCGCTTCGCCCTTCGCCGCCAGCGCGGCGTCGGCGGTGCGCAGCTCCTTGGCCAATGCGGCAAGCCCGACGATGTGCTCGCTCATCAGCCCGAAGATCGGGCAGTTCAGCCGCGGATGCGCCAAACGCTTGATCTCGTACACGTAGTCCGCTGCGGTGAGCTCTTGCGTGCCGGTCTCCTTGAAATCCGCGAGTGTGTAGACGTTCGCGAGATCGGCGGGCGTCAAATTTCCGTAGCGCAGCGCGCCGCTCGGGTCGCGGGCAAAGGCCGGATGCGGCTGATAGCGAATGCCAGGCTTGATGCGAATGTCGTAGATGCTGAAGGCGACGTTTGGCGCATCCGCGGCGACCGGTTGCCCCCCGGCATTGACATAGCGTGGCTCCGGCACCGCTTCGACGGTCATCGGAACGAGCGTGTAGGGCCGCTTGAGGTAGTCGTATTGCAGCGGCGGCTCGTAGATCTGGGCGTGGATCGCCGCCTCGTCCTCGCTGTAGGACTGCGCGGCATCGAGGTGCTTCGGCCGCTCGGTGAACGACGTGTAAAGGACGTTCTTGTCGCGGTCGGCAACTGGATAGGGATCGTTCCAGCTCCCGCCGCATCCACCGAGCAGTGCGGTCAGCAGCAAGGCAATGAAGCCCGTCGCGAGACGCAGGCGAAGACGGCCCCGCGCGTAGGCTCGCATACCGAAACATCTCCTCCGCGTCGCGCCAATCAGGATGGGACCAAGCGTACGACGTGACGATCCCGTCGCAAAATTAACGCTCATGAAAAATCATGAATCGCGATCAGACGAAAGGGGGGACAAAACAGACCGCTAGGATCGAATCGGGCCAGCGCCCACCCATGCGAGTGCTACTCCGCCGGCACCGGCACGGCGCCGGCTTCGCGCAGCGGACGCTCCTCCATGGCGACCAGGAAGCACCACGAGAGCGCGAGACAGGCGACCGCAGCCGAGAACACCCAGCGGAAGTGCTCCTCGAGCCCGGCAAGGTTGCGGCCGGCGCCGGCAAGCGAGTCCAGCGTCACGCCATGCGCGGCCGCGCCGCCGAACAGGAACGCGCCATAGAGCGCGACCAGCAGCGCACTGGTCAGCGCGCGCATGAAATTCACCAGCGCGGTCGCGGTGCCCATCTGCCAGGGCAGCACGGCGTTCTGGATCGACACCGTCGTGATCGGGAAGCTCGGACCGATGCCGGCGCCGACCACGAACAGCAACGCGCCGATCAGCGCGATGTTGAGCTGACCCGGCATGAACGCGATCGGCAGCAGTGCAGCCGTCGCGAACGGCGTGCCGGTCATCGCGATGCGCTTGTAGTGCGCGACCTTCGACATCAGCCGGCCGCCGAAGGTCGAGCCGATCACGGTGCCGCCCATGAACGGGATCAGCATCAAGCCCGCGGCACTCGCCGAGAGGCCGAGCACGGTCTCGAAATAGACCGGCGTGTAGATCGTCAGCGCGATCATCGTTCCATAGGCGAGCGCCGCCGAGCCGATCGCGCGCGCGACCACACGGTTGCGCATGATCGAGAGCGGCACGAACGGCTCCGGCGCGGTCGCGATGCGCCGCAAAAACAGCGCGCCGAGCGCCAGCGCGGCACCAAGCAGGCCGAGGATCTGCCACGAGCCCCAGGCGTAGCGCATGCCGCCCCAGTTGAGCGCGAGCAGCAGCGAAATCGTCGCCGTCACCATCAGGCCGGCGCCAAGGAGGTCGAGTTGGTGCGGACGCTCGAGACGCGGCAACTGCTTCAGCGCGTTCCCGGTGACGAAGTAGGCGATCAGGCCGAGCGGCAGGTTGATCCAGAAGATCAGGCTCCAGTGCAGATGCTCGCTGAACACGCCGCCGAGCACCGGACCGGCGATCGACGACGTCGCAAACACCGCGCCGAAATAGCCTTGATAGCGGCCGCGCTCGCGCGGCGAGACCGCATCGCCCATGATGGTCTGCGACAGTGCGATCAGTCCGCCACCGCCGAGCCCCTGGAGCGCACGTGCGGCGATCAGCGTCGGCATGTTCGGACTGAGCGCGCAGGCGACCGACCCGATGATGAAGATCGCAATGCCGGTCAGCAGCACCGGACGGCGTCCGCGGATATCGGCGAGCTTGCCGTAGAGCGGCGTGACCGCGGTCGCGGCGAGCAGATAGGCCGTGACGATCCACGCGAGGTTCTCGACATTGGCATAGGCGCGCCCGATAGTCGCGAGCGCGGTCGCGACGATCGTCTGGTCGAGCGCCGAGAGAAACATCGCCAGCATCAGGCCGACGAGAATGCGTTGCACCGCCGCGTGGTCGAGACGCGCGGGCGGCGTTTGAGGGGCGGTCAAGACGGGAACTCCGCGGATTTTTGCGTTTGTTGGCGCCACCAGGCGCGCGAGCCAAGCTCTCCAGCAAAAATGCTGCGTTTGCGAAGAAATTCAACGCTCAAGCACGCAGGGGGGCCATGCGGCGGCTGGCCGGCGTTCGGCAGGCTCGCTTTTCGTTCCCTCAACAGCCTTCAGGCTGGGGGGAGGAGCAAATCGCTAGGCCCAGAATGCCGCGTAAATCACCGCCAATGCCAGAATGACGGCCGCGAGGCTGATCAGCAGCACATAACGGGCGTTGTGGCCGGTGACGGCGCCGCGTGCGGCGGTCGCGTCTTCGACCACGGGGCGGCTCTCGCTTTGCGCGGCGGCTTCACGATCGCGCCGCGTCCGTTCGGCTTCGCGATATTCGGGCGCGGTATTGGCCATTTTCCTCTCCATCGCGCTCGGCTGGCGCCTGAAAAACAAAACCGCCGAGAGGGCTCTCCAGTCGGAGAGATCTTCGGCGGCGCACCCCGACCGGACTTCGGGAGGAATATCCGGTCGGGGTCAATTTCGGGCGGCGTCGGGGACGGGGGGCACGGGGGGTCGCCGCCCTTGCACTCCGTCAACGTCCCCAAGGGGACGCTGTTCCAGGCCGGGTCAAGAAATTTTCCGGCCGATTTGCCTGGGTGGAACACCGCCGCGGGCGGTGACTTTCACCGCGGTTTGCCGCCGCCGCCCGCGCGCTCACGCGTCTTTTGCCGTGCGCCTTTCGGCCATTTGCCGGGCCACGACACGATGTGCTCGGAGAGCTTCTCCTCGGGGAGCGAATCCTCGTCACGCGCGACGCGGGCGCGCACCGAGACGCCGGCGGCATGTACCGTTTCGGGATCGCCGGAGATGAGCGGATGCCACCAGTAGAGATCGCGGCCGTTCGCCAGCAGGCGGTAAGCGCAGGTCGGCGGAAGCCAGTTCAATTCGCCGAGATTTTTCGCGGTCAGGCGGACGCAGTCATCGACGCGCGCGGAGCGGTTCGGATAGTCACGGCAGCGGCAGGTGTCGCCGTCGAGCAACCGGCAGCCGACATCGGTGAAATAGATGCGGCCGTCATCCTCGTCCTCGAGCTTGACGAGGCAGCAGCGGCCGCACCCGTCGCACACGCTCTCCCACTCGGCTTCGCTCATCTCGCCGAGCGTCTTGGCTTTCCAGAACGGTATGCTGTCGGACATCACGACTCCATCCCGCAGCTTAAAGCGCGTCGCCCCCGGCCGCGCAATGCGAAGGGTCTGGACCGGCTCCAAGCCAGCGCCCGATGCTCGGCGATCCCGGCGGCCGCTTGCGTTTTCCCTTCACCGTATTGCGAATGCGCCATTGGCGCACGAGCCGTTGCGCGCTAGAAACTGAACAAATCGACAGGGTCGGTGGTTTCATAAAGCCGCCGGCCGCAATTCGGCCTTGGCGGCACCCGAGTGTGCCTGAAGGGCGCCGAACGTGCGGAGAAACGTGCTTGTCTGACCGTTCCAGCCCCGCATTCCTGGTCAAGCTCAAGCGAGCGCTGCTCGACTTCGACTCCATCCTCGATTCGACGGTATTCCATTCCGCCCGCTGGCTGCGCGAGTACTTCGAGCGATTCTCGGCCTTCATGGATCGCTTCCATGTGGCCGGCTGGCGCCGCTGGCTGCTGGTGGAGCCCTTCTCCGAGGGTGCGACGCTCGGTCTCGGCGGCTTGATGGTGCTGCTCGCGCTCGCCATCCCGGCGTTCCGCGAGACCTCGGACGACGACTGGCTCAAGAAGTCCGAGCTCGCCGTCACCTTCCTCGATCGATTCGGCAATGAGATCGGCTCGCGCGGCATCCGCCACAACGACGCCATCCCGCTCGAAGACTACCCCGATCATCTGATCAAGGCGGCGCTCGCCACCGAGGACCGCCGCTTCTACGAGCACTTCGGCATCGACCCGTCCGGCCTCGTCCGCGCGCTCGGCGCCAACGCGCGCGCCGGCGGCGTGGTGCAAGGCGGCTCGACCATCACGCAGCAGCTCGCCAAGAACCTGTTCCTCAACAACGAGCGCACGATCGAGCGCAAGGTGAAGGAGGCGTTCCTCGCAATCTGGCTCGAGACGCGCCTCACCAAGAACGAGATCCTGAAACTCTACCTCGACCGCGCCTACATGGGCGGCGGCGCCTTCGGCGTCGACGCGGCGGCGCAGTACTATTTCAACAAGTCCGCGCGCGACGTGAACCTCGCCGAGGCCGCGATGCTCGCCGGCCTGTTCAAGGCGCCGACGCGCTATGCGCCGCACGTCAACCTGCCGGCGGCGCGCTCGCGCGCCAACACGGTGCTCGACAACCTGGTCGAGGCCGGATTCATGACCGAGGGCCAGGTGTTCGGCGCGCGGCGCAATCCGGCGACCGCGGTCGACCGGCGCGATGATCGCGTCGCGAACTACTATCTCGACTACGCCTTCGACGAGATGAAGAAACTCGTCGCGACCTTCCCGAAATCCGTGCACGAGCGGGTGTTCGTGGTGCGGCTCGGCCTCGACGTCAATCTGCAGCGCGAGGCGGAGAACACCGTCGAGTCGATGCTCCGCCAGTACGGCAACGACTATCACGCCAAGCAGGCCGCCGCGGTGGTGCTCGACCTCGACGGCGGAATACGCGCGATGGTCGGCGGGCGCGACTACGGGCAGAGCCAGTTCAACCGCGCGACCGATGCGTTGCGCCAGCCCGGCTCGTCGTTCAAGCCCTACGTCTACGCGACCGCGTTGATGAACGGCTACAAGCCGACGTCCGTGGTGGTCGACGGGCCGGTGTGCATCGGCAACTGGTGCCCGCACAACTATTCGAACGGCTACTCCGGCTCGATGACGCTGACGCAGGCGATCACGCGCTCGATCAACGTCATTCCGGTGAAGCTGTCGATTGCGCTGGGTGACGGCAACCCGAAGCTCGGTCGCGCCAAGATCATGCAGACCGCGCAGCGCATGGGCATCAAGACGCCGCTCACCGACTCGCCGTCGCTGCCGATCGGTGCCGCGGAGGTCAACCTGCTCGAGCACGCCGGCGCCTACCTGACGTTCCCGAACCTCGGCAAGGCGGTGCAGCCGCACGCGATCCTCGAGGTGCGCAGCGGCAATGGCGAGGTGGTGTGGCGCTTCGATCGCGACGGCAAGAGGCCGGTGCAGGTGATTCCGCCGCAGGTCGCGCTCGACATGATCTTCATGATGAACAAGGTAGTCGAGGAAGGCACCGCGCGGCGCGCGATCCTCGACGGCATCAAGGCCGCCGGCAAGACCGGCACCACCAACGCGTACCGCGACGCCTGGTTCATGGGATACACCGGCAACTATGTGTGCGGCGTGTGGTACGGCAACGACGACTATTCGCCGACCAACCGCATGACCGGCGGCGCGCTGCCGGCGATGACTTGGCACGGCATCATGGCCTATGCGCATCAGGGCATCGAGGTGAAGCAGTTGCCGGGCCTCACCGGACCGACCCCGCCGGCCCCGGCGGTGGCGGCCGCGCAGTCGAGCGGATCCGGCGCGACGGCGCCGCGGCCGACAATGCTCACCAAACGCTCGATCGAAGTTCTGCAGCGCGTTGAACACATGATGGAAAGCGCGAGCTCGGCGCTTGCGACCGCGCCGACCGCGCAACGCGGCGCCGCGGTGGCCACGCCGAACACGGTCGCGGCGGCCGAGAACGGCGCGCGCGGGAACTAACGCCAGCGTATGATCACGAAAAAGCTTGCGCCGGACTTGGTCCGGGTCGGATACCGGCTTTTGGACCAGATCATGCGCCGCACCTGATTGGCGGCAAGACCAGAGACGATGCGCCTCCTGTTCGGATTTCTGTTCGCCCTCGCGGTCGCGGCCGTCTTCGGGCTTGGACTGACCCAATACGCGCTGACGCGCGGCACGGCGTTTGGCGCGATCACGATCGGCGCCTGGACTGCCTGGCCGAAGACCGGCACCGCCGACATCGACCCCTATGCGCGCGCCGGCGTCGCGCGCAGCGGCGAATTGCCGATCGGCTCGGGCGACGGCGTCGCATTCTATGCAGCCACGGACGACAAGGGGCGCGCGCTCGACGGACGCTGCGTTGTCACCATGTCGGGCACCACGCCCCCTGCCCGCTTCTGGACGCTGGCGCTCTATGATCCGGATGGCCGGATGATCGCGAACAGCGCCAATCGCTACGGCTTCACCAGCCAGGAGATCACGCGCGGAGCGGACGGCAATTTCGAGATCGTCATCAGCGCGCGGGCGCGGCCGGGCAACTGGCTTCCGACCGGCGGGATCGATCGCTACGTGGCAGTGCTGCGCCTTTACGACACGCCGGTCGGGGTCGCGACACGCAACGCCAAGGATGCGCCGATGCCGGTGGTCGCGGAGATTTGCCCATGAGGGTGCAACAATGATCCGCTGGCTGTTCTGGCTGCTCGGTGGGCTGCTGCTCGGCGGCATCGTGCATCTTGGCAGCGTTCTGCTGCTGCCGCGCGCCGCCACGCAGGACGCCTATACGCGCCTTTCTGCGTCTGCGCCGGCAAACAGCATGGTGCCGATGCCGGCCGCGACCCCGGACGAAGCGGTGCTGCCGTTCATGGATCCGGCCTTCGCCTTCTCGGTGTGCCGCTACGACCTCTCGGGCGGCCCGCTCAAGCTGCGCGTTCCGGTGAGCCAGGCCTATACGGCGGTCTCGTTCTATACCCGCAACGGCGTCGCCTATTACGCGATCAACGATCGCGCCGCGGGACGAAAGACCATCGAGCTCGACCTGATGACGGCGCAACAGCATTCCGACCTGCCCGAGGACGAGGATGTCACGGCGGCCGACCGGTTGATCGTCGACTCGCCGACCATGACCGGGCTCATTCTGGTGCGCGCGATGGGGCCGGAGCCCGGCCTGATGCCGATGGCGCGCCGCGCGCTCAGCGGTGCGCAGTGCCGGCAGAATGGGTGAATGTCATCCCGGCCGCCGCGAAATGGCTAGCGGGATTCACGAAACACCAGCATCTGGCTCTGGATCCCGGGTCTCCCCCGGCTCAAGGCCGGGGTCGCCCGGGATGACATCGCCTGCCGGCGATGTCACTTCGTGACGAGCGGAGGCACCGGCGGCGCTGCGGCGATGAACTCCGCCCCGGCGCAACGGAGCAGCGGCGCGTCGGCGGCGAGCACCGCGTCGCGGAAGCGCAACAGCGCCCGCTCCGCATCGACGGCCTGCCGCGACGGGACCGAGATCGCGAAACGCTCGAGCGCATAGCGATAAGATTCAAACCGCCAGTGCAGCGCGCGTTGCACCCAGGCGGTGATCATGCGGTTCTCGCGAATGCGCCCGAACGCGTTCGCGGTCTCGCCTTCGGACAGCTCACTCACATAGACCAGGCTTTGCTCCCTTTTGCCGTCGAGATCCGCGACCATGCAGGCCACCCTGACGAACGGGCCGATCAGGCTCGTATCGGCCGCAAGATCCTCAACCAGGCGATTGTAGAGCGAGGCCTCGCTGCGGCTCGGCGTCCACCACTGCATGCGGGCGTATTCGGTGTGGTCGTAGTAGATGAAGGGCGGCGGCAGCAGATGCGCCACCTGGAAGCCCGCGATGTAGAGGTTCCAGTTGCCGCGCGGCTCGTTCGGCCGGATCAGCGCGTAGGAGCGATCGCGCAGCTCTTCCTCAAGATCGGTGATCGGGAAGGTCGAGTAGCCGACGACCGGGCCCTTCCAGAATTGCTTCGGAATGAGGCCGTCGAGCACCGACGGCGAAGGCCGCCCGAAATCGCCCGCGTGGGCCAAATCCGCCTGGACCGGGCCGCCCAGCAGCAGTGCGAGCGCGATCGGCAACCCGCGCCAGCGCATGTCAACGCTTGCGGCGCTTGCCGCGCGGCGACGACGTGCTCGGCTCGAACGTATCCGAAGGCGCCTCGCCGGAAGCTTCATGATGACGCTCGACTCGGATCACCGGCAGGATGATCACGCTCGCGGCGTCCCGTCCCTCTTGCACTGTGCCGACCGAGCAGCGCTCGGCCGGAAAAGCAATCACGTTTTCCATGTCCCCCTCCCCCGGCCTACAGGCACGCGCCGGATCGGTCCTCTCCCGCAATTAAGTGGCCGACAAGGTTAACGCTCCGCTAACGCCGTAGGCGTAGGCTTATCCGCGAGAACTCTTACGCGGCACACGCTTGCCGGAGATGAAGTCCCTTGTCTGCGATGTTTCCGAACCTGGAAGGGCTCGACAGCCTCGCGCGCCGCGACGGCGTCGACATCCGCCCGACGCTGGTGCGCGTGCTGACCGATCTCTATGTGCAGAAACCGGCGCACAGCGCCGAGGAAGAGCGCCACTATACGGAATTGATGCTGCGCCTGATCGATGCGGTCGATGAGAAGACGCGCGTCGCGATCGCCAAGAAGATCGCCATTTATCCGGGCGCGCCGCCCGCGGTCGCGCGACGGCTTGCGCGTGACGCGATCGACGTCGCCGAGCCGATCCTGCGCTACTGCGAGGTGCTGACCACCCTCGAGCTCGACGCGATCATCCGCGACTTCGGCTGGAGCCACGCCGCCATCATCGCGGCGCGGCGCGAAGCCCCGAAGGCTACGCCGCCGACCGCCCGGCCGGCGACACACACGGCCAAGCCCGCGCAGGCGCCAAAGCCCGCGCAAGCCCCGCGCGACCCTTCCGAGCTCGGCATCGCCGAGCTGTTCTTCTCGGCCGATCCGGCGGCCCGCCGCCTGCTGCTGTTGAGCCTCGGCGATGCGGACGCCGAGCCGCCGCAGAGCGTGCAGCCCGCCGAGACCAACCGCGCGCTCGAGACCGCGGCGCTTTCGCGCGACCGCGCTACCTTCGTCAAGCTGATCGAGAGCGCGCTCAGCCTCTCGCGGCCCCAAGCCGAGCGATTTGTCATGGACCCGTCGGGCGAGCCGCTGCTGGTCGCCGCGAAGGCGCTCGCGATGCCGTCGGTCGCATTGCAGCGCATCCTGATGTTCATCGATCCGGCGATCGGCGAGTCGGTGCAGCGCGTGTTCGACCTTGCCGGGCTCTATGAGCGCATCAGCCGGGATGCCGCGCACAAGATCATCGACAGCGTGCGCGGACGCGAGCCGGTCCGCGGGCGCAAGGGCGCCCCTGTGGCGCATCGTCCGATGTACTACGACGACGAGACCGCGCGCGGACGCCGCGGCACGTCGCGCCGGCTCGGCACGTCGAGCGAGACGCAGGCCCCGGCGCGGGTCGAGCCCGGCAAGACTCAGCGCACGAGGTGATCGAGGAAGTGCCGCCCTGCGCGATCCTCAAGCTCGACGATCCACAGATCCGGATCGAAGCGGATCTGCTTGGCAAGATACGCCTCGATGTCGCCCTCCGGCTTGCCTTCGACCGCAAGGCTGAAGGCGCGCTCGCTCGGGCGCGCCTCGTCGAATGCCGACTGCGGCGCCGGCCCGTAGAGATCGGCATTGCCGTCGAGCTTGCTGACCTTGATGAAAATCGCGCCGGCCTCCTCGGCGCCGCGCCGGCGCAGCACGGCGGCAAGGCCCTCGACCTGGGCGCGGCGCAGATAGGCCGCGACCCATATGCCGGACTTGAGGCGCATGTGGATCACTCCGTCACGGCGGGCATAACGCCGCGCGCTACGAGACGAAAGCGCGGTCTTGCAGGGCGTTGCTGAGGGATCCGGAACTTTGCTCGCTTCGCGAACCAAGTCGACCCCCGCTTACGCCTTACTGGCAGGGCGCGCTCGATTTGGGTTCGTTCTGCCAAACCTCACTTCAAGTTGTATGACAACCTTCGCAAAACCGCTTTCTCGCCCCTGCCCCCCTCATGCGTCCGCGCACGACATTATGAACAAAACAAGAACATTGGTCAAGCCACAGCGCCCAAGTGCCAAACGGGCTCGCTCTATTCCAGCGGCCGGCCCGTCACTGCGGCAAGCTCGCGGACGAGGCGGGCCGAGACCTGTCCGGTCACCGGCATCTTGCGCTCGCTCTCGAATTTGCGGATCGCGGCGGTGGTCTCAGGCCCGATCGAGCCGGTCGCCTTCACGGGGCCGTAGCCGAAATCATTGAGCGCGCGCTGCACTGCGACGACGCGCTGTG
>Ga0070683_100004009_pt1 | contig 12058 bp, 9 predicted proteins | sample KBSC713LmetaG_FD_64662 | JGI IMG/M metagenome (GOLD analysis project Ga0070683, IMG submission 64662) | Corn rhizosphere microbial communities from Kellogg Biological Station, Michigan, USA - KBS C7.1-3L metaG | ecosystem: Host-associated > Plants > Roots > Rhizosphere ...
AAGGTGCGCTCCAAGCAAGTCGGGGCTCGAGACAACGGCGGCGGCAACGGCCGACAGCGTTGCCGCCCGGCTGGCCGGCATTCCCAGCGTGGCGAGGTTCGCTCCTCCAAGTGCCTCGGGTCGAGGAAATACGTGAGTCAGGTCGCCATCGGGAACCATCAAAGGCTCGCCGTAGGCCGCAACGAGGCGGCCAGCCAGGCGCACCGCTCCGGACACCGTGATCTGTTGCCCCAAGACAGCGCGCAGCGCCAATTCGAATCCGTCCCACGCGCCCGGAACACGCAGTCCGGGACGCTTCGAGACCAACGGGGCCAGCGAGGGGTCTGTCGCCAGATGAGCCGAGATGGCGAGCGGGTCAGCTGCCAGGTCGAAAACCCGCCGCAGCCGTGCGATGACTTGCGGCAGAATCGAAAGTTTGGACGCCCGGATACTTGCGCGCAGAGCGTTAGAAGACCCGGCAGGGGCTACAGTGACGCAACCCTGGATTCCCTCGAGACTGAAAGTGCGGGTATAGCTGCTGTTGGTTACTCGTTCGATTCCCGGGATCGCTCGCGCGCGTAGGAATGCCAACATGGCCGGCCAGTCATACGGCGGTTGGTAGCGCAGCAGTAGACTCAGCTCCCCGTAGTCCGCAACCGGAATGTCGCCGCCGCCGAGCCGTCGTAACTCACTCGGCGGGCGTCCATACAGCGCCTGGAATGTCTCGTTGAAACGCCGGATGCTGCCGAATCCGGCCGCGAAAGCCACCTGCGTCATCGGCAAGCGAGTCTCATGCAGAAGTTGCTTGGCGAGAAGAATGCGACGGGTCTGCGCCACTGCAATCGGGGAGGCTCCCAGATGCGTGCGAAACAGCCGGCGGAGTTGGCGCTCTCCAACGCCGAGTCTGGTAGCCAGTGCGTCGACCGATGCGTCATCCAGAGCACCCAACTCAATGAGGGCCAGCCCACGACTCACGGTGTTGGAAGTGCCGCGCCACGCCCCCATGTCCGGCGCCGTCTCCGGTCTGCAGCGCAAGCAGGGTCTGAAGCCTGCTTCCTGTGCTGCCGCGGCAGTGGGGAAGAAGACGACGTTCTTCGACAGTGGCGTGCGTGCAGGGCAGATGGGGCGACAGTAGATCCCAGTCGTCTTGACGGCGGTAAAGAAACGTCCGTCGAAACGCGCATCCCGCAGCTTGACGGCGCGATAGCAAGCCTGATGATTGAGGTCCATGTCGGGCATGCTGGCACGCGACCCGGGAAGGGGTCTAGCGGTTTTCGGACATGGTCAGTTGCGGACTACCGTCTGCTGGTCGATGTCCGGATTCCGCTAGCGGGAAAGACGCATAGCGCTCACTATTGCATGATGACTGAAAACTTCTTTTCGGAAGCGTTCGATACGCCTACCGGCCGCATGCACATCATCACGGACGAAGAGCAACGACTGCGGGCCGCCGATTGGGAAGACAAGGGAGACCGCCGGCCCATGGGTCTTCCGGGCATGGTGCAGTGGCTGCGCTCGCATTACGGCGAGAATGGATTCCGGCTCGGGGAGAGGGCCGCGCCCTCGGAGCCCAGGCTGGCCCTCGAGGCGTATTTCGAAGGCCAGGTTGCTGCGATTGAATCCATCCGCACCCTGGCGCGCGGCACTGAATTTCAGCTCCTCGTATGGTCCGCGCTGCGCGAGATTCCCGTCGGGAGCACTCTCAGCTATGGTGCGCTGGCGGCGAAGATTGGCCGTCCCGCGGCCGTTCGCGCGGTAGGCGCGGCCAACGGGGCGAATCCCATACCCGTCGTCGTACCCTGTCATCGGGTCATAGGGGCCGACTCATCGTTGACAGGTTTTGGAGGCGGCCTTCAGCGCAAGCGCTGGTTGTTGGCGCACGAGCGCACGTTCGCAGCCCCATCCGTTCCCTACAACCTGGAATTGCGGATCTGACTTTCATGAAGAAAAAACACGTCCCCCTGCTGGAATTGCTGCTCATAGCCGCATCCTTCGCGCTCGCTCCCTATCTCGCCCCGGCGCAGAGTGCGGCGGCGGCTGCTCCGGAGTCGTGCGCGCCGGCGGGCGATCTGAAATTCGTGTGCGGCCCCATCAGTGTCGAGGACTTTCTTCCCGTAGAGGGCGGCCGCTGGTTGGTTGGCGGCTCCTACAAGGTGGGATCGGCGGGCCTTTATCTGATCGACACGAAAGCCAAGACCTACAAGGACGTGGCATTGTCGGCTGCCGCCAAAACCGACCCTCTCTACGGTTGCCCGGCTCCGGACCTCAAGGGACTCCAGACCCATGGGCTCGATGTGGCGCCGGGACACGATGGCCTCACGACCGTGTTTGCGGTCAATCACGGGGGGCGCGAATCGGTGGAAGTGTTTCGGTTGAATGCAGCCAAAGCCTCCGCGGAATGGGTCGGGTGTGTCGTGATGCCTCCCGGCGCGAACCCCAACTCGGTGGCGGCCCTCCCCAAGGGTGGCTTCGTCGTCACGAAGTTTCTGGATAACAACGACAAGGAGGCGTTCCAACACATTCTCGCCGGCCAGGTCAACGGTGTCGTCTACCTGTGGACCCCCGGAAAGGGTTTCAGTGAAGTGCCGGGCACGCAACTCTCCGGTGACAACGGGATCGTCGTTTCGCATGATGGCAAGTGGATCTATGTGTGCGCCTACGGGACGCACGAAATCTATCGCGTGCCGCTGTCAGGACAGGGCGAGCGTACGAGCGTCAAGGTGGAGTTCAATCCCGACAACCTGCGTTGGGCTCCCGATGGCACGATTTTCGCGACGGGGCAATTCGTGACCGCGCAGAACCTCAGCAGCCGGCACGGCTGGGCCACCGTGAGAGTTGATCCAACGACGCTGAAAGTAACACCCGTGGTGAAAGAGCCTGGCTATGCGCAGTTCGATGATGCAACCAGCGCGGTGCAGGTCGGACCAACGCTGTGGTTTGGAACCTTCCGTGGCGACCGGGTCGCCTACCGCCAGGCGCCTTGAGCCCATGCTGCGTCTGATGCTCTCCGGCGCCTGCATCGCGCCGATCACGGTTTGCCTGGTTCTGTCGCCCGCCTGGAGTGTCGCGAAGGATGGGCCGCCTTCCACCTCTGGCCAGAAGTTGTATGAGCAGTTCTGCGCCACGTGCCACGATCATCCGAAGGATCGGATTCCGGCCCGCGACGTCATTGCCAGGCGTACCCCCGATGAGGTGATGCAGGCACTCACCAACGGTCTCATGCGCGCCCAAGCGGCCGGACTCAACATGAACGACCGGGTGGCTGTCGCAACGTTTCTCACGGGCAAGCCGCCGACCGGAAAATCCGCGGCTCCGGAGAGCAACCTGTGTGCGCAACACGCGGCCGCGACGCTCGACGGGAGCGGTTGGAACGGTTGGGGCCGGGATCTCGACAACACCCGCTACCAACCCCGGCCTGGTCTCACCGTGTCCGACATCCCCCATCTGAAGGTGAAATGGGCTTTCGGATACCGGGCAAGCTATGTCTATGGTCAGCCGACCATCGCCGGCGGGCGTCTCTATGCATCGAGCTCTTCCGGGCGCGTTTACTCGTTGGATGCGAAGACAGGGTGCACTTACTGGACGTTTGACGCCGCGGATTCCGTTCGGACTGCCATCTCGGTCATCGATCTCCAGGGCAGTTCCGGCGGCGCCGCTGGGCTGGCCACCGTGTTTGGTGACGACACCGCGACCGTATATGCACTCGATGCCAATAGCGGCAAGCTCATTTGGAAGAAGAAGCTCGACCCGCACCCCGACGCACGTATCACGGGAGCGCCGGTCTTTTACGATCAGCACCTGTATGTCCCAGTGTCCTCTCTGGAGGAATTGTCCGCCGCCGCGCCGAATTACCCCTGCTGCAAGTTTCGCGGCAGCGTAGTCTCCCTGGACGCGCACGACGGCAAGGTCCTCTGGCAAACCTACACCATCGATCAGCTGCCCAAGCCCTACCGTAAGGCCACGAACGGCACCCAGCTCTATGGGCCGGCGGGAGGCTCCGTCTGGTCCGCCCCGACGCTCGATCCGAAACACAACCTGTTGTACGTGGGCACGGGAAATTCCTATACCGACATTCCAACCGCACGTACGGACTCGATCCTTGCCCTGGAAATGAGCTCCGGCGCCATCCGCTGGGTGAACCAACTGCGTGCGAAGGACAACTACGTGGTGGGCTGTGAGTCGCCCGCCGCGGCGGGCAAGGGCGTCTGCCCCATAACCCTCGGCCCCGATGTTGATTTCGGTACCTCGCCGATCCTGCGCACGCTCGCCGACGGGCGCCGGTTACTCCTCACCGGCGAGAAGTCGGGCCAGGTGTACGCTCTCGATCCGCAAAGTGGCCAACAGGTGTGGGCCGCCCAGGTCGGCACCGGGAGTAGTCTGGGTGGTATCGAATGGGGCTCTGCAGCGGATCCCAGTCAGATGTATGCGCCGGTCTCCGATGCCGCGACCGCCAGGCCGGGCGGCCTCGTCGCGCTCCGGATCGCGGATGGTAAGAAAGTCTGGCAAGCCAATCCGCCACCGCCGGTGTGCAGTTGGGGACCCCGTAATTGTCTCGCGGCGCAGTCACAGGCGGTTTCCGCCGTACCGGGCGCTGTGCTCTCCGGCTCTCAGGACGGACATCTGCGTGCCTATGCCAGCAACGACGGCCGCGTGATATGGGACTTCGACACCGCGCAGAGTTTCCAAACCGTAAATGGCGTAGCGGGGGTGGGTGGCTCATTGGACAACGGTGGCGCAACCGTTGCCAACGGCATGGTGTTCGTCAACTCAGGGTATGGCCGCATCACGGGGCAACCGGGTAATCTGTTGCTGGCGTTCTCGGTGGAGGGAAAATGAGGAAAGCGGCATGAAGAAGAGTGCGGCGCCGAAGAACAAGTCTGTGAAGAGCCGTCCTGTGAAGGCCGGGTCTGCAAAGGGCGCATCAGCAAGGAGCGGATCTGCAGAGGACGGGTCTGCGAAGAGGGCGTCTGCAAGGGGCGGATCTGCAGAGGGCAAGTCTGCGAAGGGCGCGTCTTCAAAAAGCGCGTCTACAAAGCGCGCGTCTGGGACAACCGGATCTCCCTCCAAGCTGATCGATGCGAGAATCAAGGAGCTGGGCGACTGGCGAGGCACAATGCTCAGCCGGCTCCGTGCCCTGGTCAAGGAGGCCGACCCAGAGGTGGTCGAGGAGTGGAAGTGGAGAGGAGTTCCTGTGTGGGAGCACGCCGGAATCATCTGCACAGGCGAAACGTACAAGAGCGTCGTGAAAATGACGTTCGCAAAGGGAGCGTCGCTGGAGGACCCCGCGGGTCTTTTCAACTCCAGTCTCGAGGGCAATACGCGGCGCGCCATTGATTTCCACGAGGGCGAGACGATCAACGAGGAGGCGCTGAAATCTCTGGTGCGCGCCGCCGTGTCCCTGAATCAGTCCAAAGCCAAACGCTGATCCGCAATCAAACATTGCCGTAGGATCGGCCGCCGCTTAACGCCGCCGGAAATCTGGCGTAGAGTGCCGATTGATGAATCGCCGAACGTTCATCCATACCGCGGGCGCCGCTGGCATGGGCTTGACCGGCCGGCTGGGATTGGGCGGACCCGCCGGATCGGCCGCCATGCTGCTCAAACTACTGGAAGACTCACCGCGAGAGCGTTTGCCGCGCGAGCTGGCCCGACTCATTCACGGGGGATTGCGCCATGAGGATCTCCTGGCGGCGTTGTCCCTGGCGGCCACGAGGAATGTACAGCCGTATCCTGACGTTGGCTTCAAATATCACTCCGTGATGATGTTGCGGTCGATCCACCTGACCACACAGCACATGGTGGCCCTGGAGAAATGGCTGCCTCTCATCTGGGCTGTCGATTACTTCAAGGACACCCAGGCACAGGAGCAGGCCGGCAGCGGCTGGCACATGCCGGCGCCAGTCCTCACCAAGGCGGAAAACAGTGAGGCGGCCCGGCGATCACTCATTGCAGCGCTCGAGAGATGGGATCACGAAGCCGCCGACGCGGCGATCGTGAAGTACGCTCACTCCGCTGACTCTGATGAGATTTTCGCGCTGCTGTTCGCCTACGGAGCGCGTGATCTGCGTGAGATCGGCCACAAGGCCATCACCGTCAGCAATGCCCACAGTCTCATGACCCTCTTCGGTAACGGTGGTGGCCTCAAAGCCGAGCCCATCCTGCGCTCCACCGTGGCAGCGCTGCTGAACAGTGAGGGCGAGCCCGATCCCGCCACTCACGACCTCGCGCCCGATCGCCCATGGCGTCTCAATCGCGAACGGTTGCAACAGATCCCACGGTCGTGGAAGCAGGGCCACGACGACCCTGTCGCCCGGGCAGACTTTCGCGCGGCACTCTATCGCGTCTCGACAGAGGACGCCGGCAAGGCGGTAGTAGAGATGCTGCAGCGGGGAGTCTCGCCCGACACCCTCTGGCAGGTGTTGTTCGATACCGCCGCGGAGCTCCTGATGCACGAGCCGGGCATCGTACCGCTGCACGCGCAGACTACCGCAAACGCTTTGCACTACGCCTACCGCGTAACGAGCGACGAGCCCACGCAACAGCTCGCATTGCTACAGTGTGCGGCGTTCGTTGCCATGTTCCGGCAAATGACCAACACAGGCGAGTCGGAGCTCAATCTGCAGAAACTGGAGCCGCAGGTGCTGGAAAAGCACGATCCACCCCAAGCTCTGGGGGAGATCTTTTCCGACCTGGCAGCCTCGCGCCGCCTGCAGGCTGCCCGCAAGTCCCTGGGCTACCTGGGTAGCGGAGGCGACGCTGGCAGTCTGATCGCCGCGGCGCGGCACCACCTGGTCTATGGCGCCGTGGAGGCGCACGATTACAAGTTTGCCGAGGCCGTCTTCGATAACTATTCCCAGTTTCCACAGGCCGACTGGCGCTCGCGCTTCCTGAGTGCCGGAATGGGATACTTCAAGGCGCCCACGAAGCGTCCGGTCCCCATCGTGGCCGAAGCCACCGAGTTGCTCAGAGGCTGAGCCACTGATGTTATAGTTTAGGGACAACCAACGACGGGGAGAGTCCGATGAGCACCGGTACATCGCGGAGCCACAATGGCCCAGCCACAAGGACCGGCAGAAGACAGTTCATCGGCTACACGCTGGCGGCGGCCACTACCGCCGCGCTTCCAGCCAGGCGCCTTTGGGCAGAGGCGGGTAGTAGCGAGGCCGTCCCGGGTCAGATTCCCGCCATCTCGCTTTCGGGTCAGGCGATCTCACTATCACCGTCTGACATCAAGGATTTTCGTGCAAGTCTACGTGGCCAACTTCTGTTGGCGCGTGACGAGGGGTATGACCAGGCCCGCAGGCTCTGGAACGGCGCCTTCGACCGGCATCCGGCGCTGATTGCTCGTTGCGCCGGCGCGGCCGACGTCGTCCAGTCTGTCAACTTCGCACGCTCCCATCAGCTCCTGACGGCCGTACATAGCGGCGGGCACAGCATTTCGGGGCAGTCCGCGTGCGATGGCGGTCTGATGATCGACTTATCGCCCATGAAGGGCATTCGCGTCGACCCGGTGGCGAAGACGGCGGCCGCGCAAGCCGGAGTGCTGTTGGGAGAGTTTGATCGCGAGTCGCAGGCGTTTGGTCTGGCGACCACACTCGGTACGGCCGCGGACACGGGCATCGCGGGCCTCACCTTGGGAGGCGGTCAGGGCCGGCTCGCCCGCAAGTTCGGGCTCTCGTGCGATAACCTCCTGGGCGCCGACATCGTGACCGCCGACGGGCGTTTGTTGCATGCCAGTGAGCACGAGAATGCCGATCTTTTCTGGGGTATTCGCGGCGGTGGCGGCAACTTCGGAATCGTGACGGCTTTCGAGTACCGGCTCCATCCCCTGGGACCCAATGTGCTGGCGGGCAACAGGGTGTTTCCGGTCGCCCAGGCCCGCAGCGTCCTCCTGGCGCTGCGCGAGTTCTGCGAGCATGCGCCGGATGAGATGACGATTTCGGCATCTTTGACAAAAAATGCTCCCGGCGTGGCCGCCGGCAAGTATGTTGTGTACGAAGTGGTGTATTGCGGCGCCGATCTGCGCGCAGGTGAGCGGTTATTGGCGCCGCTGCAGAAGTTGGGCAAGCCCTTGTTCGATGACGTCAAGCCAAAATCCTACATTGCCGCCCAGTTGGGGTTGACCGGCGCCAGTCCGGCGCCGCTGCCGCCGGGTCTGAACGTCTACGTCAAGTCGGGTTTCCTGCGCAAGTTGCCCGACGAGCTCGTCGATCTGTCCCTGCAGCACTTCGATGGTGCGCCGCCCTGGTTGGGCGAGCTCGGCATCGGTCAGCTGGGCGGCGCCATGTCGCGTGTGCAGCCGAGTGCGACTGCGTACTGGAACCGCATGGCCCAGTACGATTTCCTGCTGGATGGTTTCTGGCCCGATCGCTCGCAGGATAAGCAGAACCTGCAACAGGGACGCGCTCTGTGGGAGGTGTTCGAGCCGTTCACGGACAACTATTACGTCAACACCGAGCCGTCGGCTGATGAGAAGCGCCTGCGCGCCACTTACGGAGAGAACTACCCGCGCCTGGTGCAACTCAAGAAGAAATACGACCCGATGAATTTGTTCAGGTTGAATGCGAATATAAAACCCACCTGACCGCTCACGCCTCAAACAACATCCGCACATCGACCTCCATCCGTTCCAGCCGGGCGCGCAGCTCGGGCCACTCTTCCTTGAGAAACTTCGCGCGCTCGCGCTTCATGAGCCCCGTGCGCACGCCATTTCTAACCATGAGTCCCTCGCCGCGCAGCGCCTCGACGAGGCCTTCACGCTGCAGCTCGCGATAGGCCTTTGCGGCGGTGAGGGGATTCACGTCGTAGGTCTCGGCCAGTCCGCGCACGGAGGGCAGCATGGCGCCTTCGGGGTATGTCTGGTCCAGGATGCCGGCGATGACCTCGTCCATCAGCTGGCGGTAGATGGACTGGTCGCTCTTCCATTTGTGCGGACGCTTTTTCACGGGTCACCTTCGAGAACTGTCGCTCCGTCGCGGGCGGGGCGTCATGGGCCCTAGAGTAACTTGACTGCCGCCGGGTGCCAATGCTGTAATTTGTTCACTGTATTACCTAGGTAACACGGTAGATATGGAGCAGCGATCGGTCCGACTGGCCCGCCCGGACAGCGCGCGCGAGTCAGCGGGCGAGCACCTCACCGCGATGGACCGCAAGGTAGAGCCACCCCCCAGGTGGAGACGCCGCGTGGTGTGGGGGGTGGCGGCTGCCTTGTTGATAGGCGTTACGGGCGCTGCGTATTGGAGATTTGCGCTCACCCGCACACTGGCCGTGAATAGAGACCACCTCGTCATCGCCCCGGTGAAGATCGGTGTTTTTGCCGAATACATTCCGGCACAGGCGACGATCCAGCCCCGCATCACTGCCTATCTCGACGCGGTGGAGGGAGGGCAGGTGGCGGAGCGGCTCGTCGAAGAGGGGGCGTTCGTCAAACGCGGACAGGTCATCGTGCGTCTGAAGAACACGAACCTGGAGCTGGAGGTCCTTGGCCGCCAGGCACAACTCATGGAACAGCTGGACCGCCTCAACTCGACGCTCCTGTCATTTCAGCAGGCGCGGCTCGGCCATGAGCGCGAGCTCATCGACGCCAACTCGCAGGTCCGTCAGATCACGCAGCGTCTGGCACGACGCCAGGCTCTGGGCGTTGCCGGCGCCGTGCCGGCCGCCGAAATCGATGAGCTGAAGATCGACCTGGACCACTATCGCAGCCTGGAGCAGAAGATGGCCGAGGCACGCGACGTCGACGTGCAATTCCAGACGACGCAGATGAAGCAGCTGCGCGACGCTATCAAGGCAACCCAGGACAACATTTCCATGGCCGGGGAGACATTGCAGAGTCTCGCCGTGAAAGCGCCCATCAACGGGCAGCTTTCCGCGCTCGATGCCGATCTCGGCGCCGCCAAGGCCGCCGGCCAGCGGATCGGTCAGATCGATGATTCCACCTCGTTCAAGGCGGAGGCGCGGGTGGACGAGTTCTATCTCGGACGGATCGCAATCGGTCAGTCCGCCACGACTGAAATCGAAGGGCAACTCCTGCATCTGGAGGTGGCCAAGGTATATTCGGAAGTGCGCGACAGGCAGTTCAAGGTCGACCTGTTCTTCACGGGAGCGGCGCCGCAGTCCGCGCGGCGTGGACAGACTCTGCAACTGCGGTTGGAGATCGGCGCGGCTCACCGGGGCCTGGTGACGGCCAACGGTCCGTTCTACCAGGATACGGGCGGCGCCTGGGTGTTCGTGTTGTCACCCTCCGGAGCCGGAGCGCAGCGCCGTAACGTGCGCTTCGGGAGGCACAACCCGGAACAGATCGAGGTGCTCTCAGGCTTGTCCGCCGGGGAGCGGATCATCACTTCGAGCTACGACGCGCTGCGCGCATTCGATCGCATCCACATCCGCGATAACAACTGATCAGGGAGAATGGTCTTGATTACGCTCAGGAACATCAGAAAGAACTACCGGGCGGACAACCTCGAAACCGCGGCGTTGGCGGATGTCAGCCTGGAGATCGACGCGGGCGAGTTTGTTGCCGTGATGGGTCCTTCGGGATGTGGCAAATCGACGCTCCTCAACGTCGTGGGCATGATCGATTCGCCCAGCTCCGGCGACTACTTCTTCTGTGGCGAGAATGTTGCCCCTTGGCCGGAGAGCCGGCTGGTCGAATTGCGCAAGCGCAATCTCGGCTTCGTTTTCCAGAGCTTCAATCTGATTGAAGATCTCACGGTCTACGAGAACATCGAGCTTCCACTGCTCTACCAGAATACGCCGCGCGCGCAGCGCAAAGCGCGGGTCCGCGAAGTGCTCGAGCTGGTCGATCTCCTGCCGCGCGCCCGGCACAAGCCCGCGCAACTCTCCGGAGGGCAACAGCAACGCGTTGCCGTGGCTCGTGCGGTGGTCACCGACCCGAAACTGATTCTGGCAGACGAGCCAACCGGCAACCTCGACACGCGCAATGGGGAGGAGGTCATGGGCATGCTGGACATACTGAACCAGCAGGGCGCGACGGTGCTCATGGTAACCCACTCACACGAGCACGCCGCACGAGCCAGGCGCATCGTCACCATGGTGGATGGTCGCATCGCGAGCCAGAAACACGTCCCCGCCCGCGCCGGAGCCGTGGAGGCGGCCAGTGCTTAAACACTACATTATCCAGGCGCTGCGCAGCTTCTGGCGCTTCAGGGTCACGGCCCTGGTGAATCTCGTCGGCCTGTCCCTGGCGTTGGTGTGTTTCGTCGCGACCTACCTGTTCCTCGACAGCTTGTTGAAGGGCGGTGACGGTGAATTCAAGAACGCGAGCCGGATCTATGCGCTCACCCAGGAACTGTGGACCACGCCGACCAGCCGCATGATCCCGGCTTTCCCGATGGCGGCTCCAGGCACGGCAAAATATCTGCGCGCGGACCTCCCCGGAGTGGAAGCCGTCGCCCGGGCCGCGAGTCGCGGAGAAATTTCCGCTGCCACGGAGGATCGCAGCGGCTATGTGTTTGCCGTGGTAGCGGACCCCGATTTTCTCAAGATCTTCGAGTTCGAGACGGTCGAAGGAGACCTGCACGATGCGCTGGCGTCAGTGCACAGCGCCGTCCTCACGGAGGGCGCGGCAATGCGCCTGTTCGGTACTACGAGCGTGGTGGGACGATCGTTACTCCTGCAGAACAATATCCAAGTAACGGTCACCGCCGTCATTCACCCTCCGCCGGCAAGTGCGCACATGGGCGAAAACCCCAAGGCGCTCCTGCGCTTCGACGTGCTTCTGCCGATGGATTTTCTGAAGCTGTCTCCCGGCGGTTTCACCGACAATCCCGATGCCGAGGAATGGGGCAACGATTCCTATTGGACCTACGTTCTTCTGCCCGCCGACGGCAGTGTCACCGTCTCGCAGTTGCGGGAGACGTTGCGTACATTTCCGGAGCGTCACATTCCGAAGGACCAGATGCTCAGCGTGTTTGGTGCAATTCCGCTGGAGCGCGTCAATCTCGAGATGTTGGAGGCCGGTGCGGGTAACGGCGGGGTTCAGCTCACGACGGCCCCCTTTCTTCTCGATGCGCTCATCCTGGCCATTGCCTGCCTCAACTACGCGAATCTCACCGTC